>Ga0272442_10000980_pt1 | contig 44163 bp, 33 predicted proteins | sample SSMForm2O_FD_200262 | JGI IMG/M metagenome (GOLD analysis project Ga0272442, IMG submission 200262) | Marine sediment archaeal communities from Little Sippewissett salt marsh, Falmouth, MA, United States - SSM-Form-2O | ecosystem: Environmental > Aquatic > Marine > Wetlands > Sediment ...
TCGATCCGCGACGTGATCCCCTTCCCCAAGACCACCCGCGGCCAGGACCTCATGTCCGGCGCCCCCTCGCCGGTGGACGACCGGCAGCTTGCAGACCTGCATTTAAAGAAGGATGTGTAGGGGCACACCTCTGTGTGTGCCCTTTAAGGGCGGACACGGAGGTCCGCCCCTACAGGGTTGACAGCCAACCTCGCCTGGCCTATTGTGGCGCGTAACACGGTGGAAGGAAAGGATTGTTGCCCATGGCACGTGTAGTTCTGTGGAGTTGTGTGCTGGTGTTCTTCGCCCAGTTCTTCTCCTGCACCTGCCGGGAGAAGGGCACCTGCGAGAAGGACACCCATTGCGAGGGAGTCCAGGTGTGCTTCGAGGGTAAGTGCATCACCATGAAGGAGCGGGAGGAGATCCTCAAGAAGCGCGAGGAGGAGGCCAAACCCAAGATCTGCCGGGACGAGGACGGCGACGGCGTGCGGGCCGGGGACGGGTGCCCCGAGGGGGAGCTGATCGACTGCAACGACGACGATCCCAGCATAGCCCCGGGCAAGACCGAGGTGTGCGACGCGGTGGACAACAACTGCGACGGGAGGATCAACGAGGGCAGCAAGGGCTGCGTGCAGACGCTCTTCGGCGGGGCTACCTGGGGCAACCAGAAGGAGCACCGGCTGATCAACCCCACCTCGGTCCTCTACCACCAGGACGGCTACGTGCTGGTGACCGACAACCACCACCTGTGGAAGGTCCACCTGGACGGCGCGGTAGAGCTGCTGGCGGGAAGCCACCTGTCCCACTTCCAGAACGGCAGCGGCGCCGAAGTGCGCTTCTCCTACCCGCAGGGCCTGGCCTGGGCTCCCGACGGCAACGTGTACGTCTCCGACATGAAGAACAACTGCATCCGCAAGGTGACCCTGTCGGGGACGGCGAGCTCGGTGGTGGGGTTCTGCTCCACGCTGACCAAGTACACCAATCAGTTCGCCGACGGGCAGGGCGAGTCGGCGCGTTTCTACGGCGTCGTCGACACGGCGGTGGCGGCCGACGGCACCATGTTCGTCGTCGACCGGATCAACTCCCGCATCCGCAAGGTAACCCCGGACGGGATGGTCACCACCATCGCCGGCGTGGGCCCGGTGGAGGTCGAGGAGGGCACCGGGCAGATCGGCTTTCTGGACGGCCCGGCCCACGAGGCCCGCTTCAACGATCCCCAGTCGGTTCTGGTGGATCCCAAGGGGCTCATTTACGTCTCCGAGTCATTCAACTGCCGGATCCGCCGCATCAATCCCAAGAAGGGGGAGACCGGCGAGGTGACCACCTTGTGCGGCGAATCGGACACCAACCTGGGCGTGGGCGGGTTCCAGGACGGGGCGGGCAAGAATGCCAAGTTCAGCTTCCCCCACGGCATGATCTGGGACCAGAAAGGCAACATTATTATCGCCGATACCGGAAACGCGGTCATCCGCCGGGTGACCAAGAGCGGCGCGGTGCGCACCCTCTACGGCAAAGCCGGCGAGGACAAGTGCATAGACGGGCCCATAGACCAGGCGCGCTTCCAGACGCCGATGGATCTGGCCCTGGGGCCCGATGGCAGCTTGTTCGTGGTGGACACGGCCTGCGGCCGCCTGCGCTGGATCGTACCATAGATCGATTAACAAGGAGGTTTGCATGGAACGGGTGCTGACTTCATTTTCCGTGTTGGTTGTGTTGATGGCCTTCTTGCTGCCCGGGTGCAAGGACGATCTCAAGCCGGGTGAGTGCAAGGACGACCACGACTGCAGGGGGCAGGTAGAGGGCCTGGCGGCCTGCTACAAGGAGCCCCCCGACGCAGAGCTGGGCAAGTGCATGACGGTCAAGGAGGCCAAGGCCGCCCACGAGAAGTACCTGGAGAAGAAGTCCGGAGTGTGCGTGGACAAGGACGGGGACGGCGTGAAGTACGGCGGGGCCTGCGAGGGTGAGACCGACTGCGACGACAAGGATCCGGCGGTCAAGCCCGGGGCCACCGAGGTGTGCGACTCCAAGGACAACAACTGCGACGGCTTCATCAACGAGGGCCTCAAGGGGTGCGTGGGCACCGTACTGGGCGGCAAGCAGGATCCGGTGGTGCAGTTCATGACCACCCAGACCGCCGGCGTGGAGGTGGGCCCGGACGGCACCGTCTGGGTCACCGATCAGCACCGGGTCTACCACCTGGGTACCGACTTCAAGGCCAAGCGGGTGGCCGGCAGCAACAAGCCGGGCAATGACGACAAGAAGGGCAAGTTCGCCCGCTTCGACAAGCCGCGGGGCATGGCGGTGGGGAACGACGGCTCGATCTACGTCACCGAGAGCGGTAACAACTGCGTGCGGCGTTTGGCCCCGGACGGCAGCGTGTCCCGCTTCGCCGGCAAGTGCAGCAACGAGGCCGACGACACCGGCCTGGACGAGGTCGGGGCTCTGACCGCGGCGCGCTTCTGGAGCCCGATCGACATCGCCTATGACCAGGACGGCGCCTTGCTGGTGGTGGACATGCTCAACTCCAAGATCAAGCGCATCACCAAGGACGGCAAGGTCGAGCATGTGGCCGGCCGGGGCGGCAAGGAGGACGAGGACGGCTATACCGTGTTCGGCTACAGCGACGGCCCGGCGCTCAAGGCCGAATTCAACGAGCCGGCCGGCATCGCCGTGGGCGCCGACGGTACGGCCTACATCGCCGACATGAAGAACAACTGCATCCGCACCTTGAAAGACGGCAAGGTCGGCACCTTCGCCGGCAAGTGCGTAGGCGGTTCGGACAAGGGCGGCCACAAGGACGGCCCGGTGTCCAAGGCGCAGTTCAACCAGCCCAACGGAGTAGAGGTCGGACCCGACGGCACCGTCTACGTGGCGGACACCTTCAACCACTGCATCCGCATGATCAAGAACGGCAAGGTCACCACCTTCACCGGCCAGCCCGGCCAGCAGGGCTTCTACGACGGGCCGGTCAAGGATGCGCTCTTCAATGGTCCCCAAAGCGTCTCCCTGGGCAAGGACGGTTCCCTTTACATAGTTGACTTCGGAAATTACCGGGTTCGTCGCGTCATTCCTTGACCCTGGACCTTCCCAAGAAGTATGGCCAGTATGAGCTGCTTTCGCACCTGGCCACCGGGGGAATGGCGGAGATCTACCTGGCCCGCCAGACGGGAATCGGCGGGTTCGAGAAGCAGGTGGTGGTCAAGCGGATCCTGCCGCAGCTGACCGCGCGCAAGGAGTTCGTCGAAATGTTCTTCGACGAGGCGCGCATCGCCGCCCAGCTCAAGCATCCCAACATCATCGAGATTTACGACCTGGGCCAGGAAGGCGAGGACTACTTCATCGCCATGGAGTACCTCCAGGGGCAGACCCTGCGGGAGGTGGTGGTCGAGTCGATCAAGCGGGACAGTCCGCTTCCGCCGGTTATCGCGGCCTTCGTGGTCTCGCAGGTTTGCGACGGCCTGGCTTACGCCCACGAGTTCGCCGACGGCTCCGGCGGGTCGCTGGGAATCGTCCACCGGGACGTAAGCCCCAACAACATCATTCTCACCTACCCGGGGGGAGTGAAGCTGGTGGACTTCGGAGTGGCCAAGACCCGCGTCCAGATGCACCGTACCGAGGCGGGAGTTCTGCGCGGCAAGCTGAGCTACATGTCCCCCGAGCAGTGCCTGGGCCGGCCGCTGGACGGCCGGGCGGACGTCTTCTCCGCCGGGGTGGTGCTCTGGGAGCTCTTGGCCCAGCGGCGGCTTTTCAGGAGGGATTCCGAGGAGAAGACCATAGAAGCGGTGCTGTCGGCGCACATACCCATGGTCAAGGAGTACCGCCACGGGGTTCCCATGGAGTTGGACACCATCGCCCGGCGGGCCATGGAGCGGAAAGTGACATCCCGCTACCAAAACGCCGCACAGATGGCCGCGGAAATACGCAAATGCCTGCTGAACCAGGACAAGATGGTGTCCAACCAGGAAGTCGGCGAGTTCGTCCGCATGCTTTTTCTTCGCGAGAGGAAAGTGGTAAGAAGCCGGCCGGAGAAACAGCTCACGCCGGTCGCTCGCCCCGCTTTCTTGGACGATCTGGACGACGACACCTCGCCGGCCGAGGTCCTGGCGGGGAAGCTGGTGGATCTCGACGAGGACGAGCCCTACCTGGCCGACATCGATACCGAGGTAGATGCTCCGGTTACCCGCACCGGGGAATCCAGGGAGGTCGCGGCCCGCAGCCGGAAGCTGCCCTGGATTATCGGGGCTTCAGTGGCTTTGACGGTGGCGGTGCTGGTGATCATGTTGGCGGGAGGAAATGACGACGGGCAGGTCCCCGCCGCCGAATCCAAAGTCTTCGACGACGACATCGAGAACCTGACCAGGCTGGTGGTGCGTTCCCGCCCGCAGGGCTGCGCGGTCAAGGTGAACGGGGTAAAGATTCCCGGCGTGACTCCCCTGGAGGAGCTGACGGTCGTGCCGGGACGCAAGCATGTGGTAGTTGTGAACTGCATCGGCCACGAAAGAGAAATCCGCACGGTGACCGGCAAGGCCGGGGAGATCCTCACCCTGGACTTTACCCCCGCCCGTAATAAGTAGCTTATTTAACCAGCCAGAGACCCTCGATGAAGCGCGCATCCAGCTCTTCGGGCGGGTGGACCAGGATCTCCTGCCAGGCCAGGCGGGCCAGGGCGGCGGTCAGGCGGTCCAGACCGGGCGGCTCCGGATCGGCCAGGCGCCTGGCCCAGTCGCGCAATACCCGGTAGAGCGCGTCGCGTTCTTTCGGCAGCCGCTCGAAGAGCGCTTTCAGTTTCCCGGCGGGGAGCGGCTCCGGCTTCGCTGAAAGCTCCAGGGTTTCGCGGGCGAAAACGGTCAGCAGCAGGGTGTAGAAGGTCAATCCCTCGGGTGATTCGGGAATCGAGCCCGGGATTGTCTTCAGGGCGCTGGGTTTCAGTCCCAGGGAGTCGCCCATGACGAAAGCGGCCTCGATCAAGTCCAGGTCCTGGTCGAGCATGTCCAGATCGGCGCCGTCTTTGAACTCGCGGGGCAGCATTTCTTCAAAAGGCACGAAAAGCGGACGGGGAGCCAGCAGCGCCTGGAGGCAGTCGGGCAGCGGCGCGGGCAGCCAGTCGAGCAGGCCGGCGGATTTGGCCGACATGATTTTCCGGGCGCGCTGCACCCGCCTGGAGATGGCTCCCTGGGCGACTCTGGCCACGTCCACCAGGGGAACGGTGCGCAGCAGGCGCGCGGCGGTCTCCGGGTCGCCGGATCCCAGCAGACCGAGACCGATCTCCAGCCGGCCGCGGACCCGGGACGAGGCCAGCTGGAGGGATTCGGCCTCTCCGGGAAGCAGCCCGTCGGCGATGATCACCCGGTTGATCAGGTTGGCCAGCTGGCCGGCGACCAGGTTTCTTATGTCCGGCTCGAGCTTTTCGAGCCCCGCCTGGAGCAGCCGGCCGGTGTAGCGGCGCTCGAGGGGAAAGCGGGGGGGATCGTCGATGCCGAAGGGCAGCCGGTCATGCGAGTGCATCTGGTCGGGCTCGGCCGGCTGGTACATTTCCAGAGCCTCGTTGAAGTCCGGCCAGCCCCGGTCGGCCAGGCGGCCGGTCCTCCAGCGGTAGGCCAGTTCCTCGACCTCGGCCGGGGGGGTGGTGCCCAGGTTGCCGGTCAGGGCGAAGAACATGTCCGGGTACTTGGCGAACATCAGATCCAGGAGGTTGGTCACCAGGCCGTAATCGGTTCCCAGCTTGATCAGCAGGTAGTGGGTGTTGTCGGGGGTGTAGATCCGGTCGTTGAGCCGCTCGGGGAGGTTCTCCAGCTCCTCGGGCTCCAGAAGCAGCACGGTGCGCTCGAAGAGCAGGACCAGCAACTCGAAGTCCACCGAGCGGAGCCAGCTCTGCACTCGCGGCTTGCCGCATTCGAAGAGGATCTCGATCCAGTGCAGCAGCCGGGCAAGATCCATCCCCTCGCGGATCCACAGTTCCAGGTCGAACAGGTAGTTCAGCTGCCGGTCGGAGGCCATTTCCAGGATGGGGATTGCGTCGGTGTCCCCGATGTCCTTGATGCTCAGAACCAGGTCCTCGGGGGGAACCGCCCGGGTAAGCTCCTCGGGCTGCGAGGACATCAGGATCAGATCCATGCGCTGCTTTCCGCCGGGCAGCGAAAGAACCAGATCCACCCGCCGGTCCAGCGGCAGGGCGTCGAGACGCTCGGCGGCCTTTTGGGGCTCCAGCTTGAAAAACTCCAGCGCCTGGTCTTTGGGTTCCATGGGCGGAAAGCATGGTACCATTTGACGCCGGTCAGTCAACTGGTTACCATCTCCCGCATGCCTCTGTTCGAACCGGTGATTCCGGATCCCGGGCTTCTGGGGAAACTAGAGCGCATCTGCGGGTCTGGCTTTGTGTCGGTCAGCGAGCCCGACCGCATCGCCTATGCGCGGGACATGTGGCCGCGCTCGCTCATCCGCCAGCGCGGCGGGTCGGTGGACAGCCCCCCCGACGTGGTGGTCTGGCCGCAGACCGCCGGGCAGGTGGCCGAGGTGGTGCGGCTGGCCCGCAAGGCCGGGCTGCCGGTGGTTCCCTTCGGCGCGGGATCGGGCGTCTGCGGCGGGACCCTGCCGCTGCGCGGCGGGATCGTTCTGGATCTCAAGCGCATGAACCGGATCCTGGAGTTCAGCCCCGAGGACCACCTGCTGGTGGTTGAGGCCGGGGCGGTGGGCGAGAACCTGGAGCGCGAGGTCAACCGGCGCGGGTTCACCATCGGGCACTTTCCCTCCTCGATGTACTGCTCGACGGTCGGCGGCTGGATCGCCGCCCGGGGCGCCGGGCAGTGCTCCAGCCGCTACGGGAAGATAGAGGATATGGTCTTGTCGCTGACCTTCATCGACGCCGAGGGAGAAGAGCACACCACGCCCTTCCGCTGGCCGGGCATGTCGGCCTGGTCGATCGATCCGCTGCTGGTGGGCTCCGAGGGCACCCTGGGGATTATTACTTCCGCGTCGCTGATTATCCGGGAGCTGTCCAGCGAGCGTTGGTACCGCGGTTTTAAATTCCCCAACGTGGCCAGCGGCGTGGAGGGCATGCGCCTGATCTTCCGGCAGGGCCTGCGTCCGGCGGTGGTGCGGCTGTATGACGAGTTCGACACCGTCATCGCCAAGACCGGGCCGGAGGAGGAGGACGTCGCCGAGCCGGTGCTCTCGGGCCTGGGCGGGAAGGTGGCCGGTCCGCTGAAGCGCCTGGCCACCCTGGGCCTGAAGAGGCTGCTGCTGGCCCCGCGGATGCTCAACCGGATGGTGGACATGCTCCCCGGCGGCTGCCTGATGGTAATAGTGGCCGAGGGGATCGAAGAGGAGCTCAGCCACACCAGCGAGGCCATCACCGCCTTGTGCCGCAGCCGCGGGGCGGTGGACCTGGGCGAGGGGCCCGGGCGGCACTGGTGGAAGCACCGCTACGGCATCTCCTACAAGCAGTCGGGGCTGTTTTCCGCCGGGGCCTTCGTGGACACCATGGAGGTGGCCACCACCTGGGACCGGATCCCTTCCCTGTACAAGGCGGTGCGCAAGGCGGTGAGCCCCCTGGCCTTCATCATGGCGCATTTCTCCCACGGGTACCGCGAGGGCTGCTCGATCTATTTCACCTTTGCGGCCGCCGCCAAAGACGACGCCGCGGCGGCGGCGCTCTACGATCGCATCTGGGATGCGGCCCAGGAGGCGGTCCTGTCCGAGGGCGCGGTGGTCAGCCATCACCACGGGGTGGGAATGAGCAAGCAGCGTTTCCTGGTGCGGCAGCTGGCCGAGGCCAACGTGCTGGCCCAGGCCGCCAAGACCGCCTTCGACACCGGCGGGCTGTTCAATCCCGGCAAGCTGGGCCAGCGCGGGGGGAGTGTGCCCCCATGAGCGCCGGGCGCAGAGAGCTGTCGGACAACTTCTGGCTTTCGCTGGCCAGCACTTTCGGGCACCGCAAGGTGCTCAAGGACAAGGCCGCCGCCGGCGCCATAGCCCTGCAGCCCGAGCCCCTGGCGGCCTTCTTTCCCGAGGATCCCTCCGAGGTGTCCATCCTGCTGCAGACCGCCCGGGCCGAGAAGGTCAAGGTGGTGTCCTGCGGCGCCTGCAGCCGGGCGCACGACGCCATACAGAAGCGGCTGCCCGCCGAGGGCTACGTGGCCATCGGGCTGGCCAACCTCTCGGGGATCCAGGAGGTGCAGCCCGATTCGCTGTGGATGTCGGCTTGGGCGGGGACTCCTCTTTCGCATCTGCGCCGGACCGCCGAGGAGTACGGGCTGCAGCTTCCCTGGATGGAAGGGGCCACCGGGGAGGGCACCCTGGGAGGCTGGTTGTCGGCGTGCGGAAACGTCAACGACGCCATTCTGTCCACTCCGACTCCGGCGGTGCTTTCTTTGGAGGCGGTGCTGCCCACCGGCAACCTGGTGAACTCGGTCCCGGTCCCCCGCGCGGCCGTAGGCCCGGATCTCTTCTCGGTGTTTCTGGGGACCTGGGGCGGGTTCGGGGTAATAACCCGGGCCACGCTCAAGCTGCAGCCGCTGACCGAGCGCCGGTCCCTGGCGGGATTCCGTTTCTCCGCGACATCCAAGGCGCTGGAGGTGATGCGCTCGGTGTCCGGGCGCATCTGGGCCCCGCAGGCCGCGCGGATGATCGTAGAGGCCGCAGGCGGCAAGAAGAAGGCCCGGCTGGCCGTGAGCTTCGAGGGCGAGCAGGGCCTGGCCGAGGTGGCCTTGAAGTATTTCCGCGCCGAGGCCAATCGCGCCGGGGGCACCGCCGCCGGCCCCGACGAGGTGCGTTCCTGGCTGTATGCCGATCAGGGCGGCGATTCCCGGCGGGGCTTCGCGCGCTGGTCGCAAATCAACGGGTTGTTGCGCAAGCTCTCCAATGCCGAGCGGGTGGTCCTGGACCGCCCGGGATTGAACGGCTGCCGTTTGCAGGCGGTTTCCGACGAAGACCAGGAGGTTTTGCCCGTCCAGGCGGTGGATTCGGCGCGCAACTTCCTTGCCGGCATCCGCAACCAGCTGGATCCCGACGGCCTGCTGAACCCGCACGCCTGGCCGCTGCCCGATCCGGGAGGTGGGCTGTGAGCCTGGATTCCCACAAGCGCAGCCTGGGCCACTGCACCTATTGCCCCAAGCTGTGCCGTTTCTGCTGCCCCGCCGCCGAGGTGGAGCACCGCGAGACGGTCACCCCCTGGGGGAAGATGACCCTGGCGGAGATGGTGCGGGAGGGAAGGGTGGAACCCGGCGGCGAGGCCGGCGAGATCTTCTACCACTGCTTCTCCTGTCTCCACTGCCGCACCCACTGCACCCACCGCATCGACGTCCCCGGCGCGATGATCGAGGCCCGCGCCCGCGTCCTGGAATCCGGCGGCGGGCCTGCGGCGGTGGACGCCCTCCTGGGCAAGTTCCAGGACACCGGCAACACCACCGGCGACGATCTCTCCAAGCTGCTCCTCGACCAGATCGAAGCCAAATACCTCGAACCCGACGCCCAGGCGGTCCTGTTCTTCGGCTGCGACGCCCTGCGCTACGAGTCCGGGCTGCCCAAGATGATCTTCGATCTCCTGGCCGAGCTGGGCGTAGACTACGTAGCCGCCCACGTCGGCGAGGATCTCTGCTGCGGCATGCCTCTCTACCAGGCCGGCGACCTGGAAGGCTTCCGCGCTCACGCCAAGAAGCTCCAGATAGCCCTGTCCCGCTACCGGACGATCATTTCCCCGTGCCCCACCTGCGTCTACACCTTCCTGGGCCTCTACGCCCAGTACGACCTGGCCCCCAAGGCCTCGGTAGTCCACCTCTCCAGCTTCCTGGGCCCGCTGCTGGCAGGCAAAGACCCCAAGAAGAAACTGGACGGCCAATACACCTACCACGACCCGTGTTACCTCGGCCGCTACCTGGAAAAAACGAAACTCCCCCGGGAAATGCTGAGCCGCGTCCTGAACCAACCGCTCCTTGAGCCCGTCTGGACCGGCCAAGACGCCACCTGCTGCGGCGGCGGCGGCCTGGTCCCCCACGTCCTCCCCGAAGCAGCCAAGGAAGCCGCCAACCAGCGCATGACTCAATTAAAGCAAACCGGCGCCGAAAGAATAATAACCGCCTGCCCCGGCTGCATCCACCAACTCTCCGAAGCCAAAGACCCCCTCCCGGTCGACAGCCTGACCTCGATCCTCCTGCAAACCTACTGCAGCTAGAGAACCGAGGGTCAGAGGTTAGCACTTTGCACTTAGCCTTGTAACACTACGTATTCATTGAGAGCTAAGTGCAAAGTGCTAACCTCTGACCCTCGATGCTCCTGATTCCACACCCGACGCAATTTCCTTAATTGTGTCCGGAAGAAGGGGGACAGTATAGGTATTAACTGTTTGAATTTGTTGCAATTCGCATACTTTTGTCCCTCATATTCGCTATACTATGTGCAAAGTGCAAAACTCGAAGCTCTTCGGGAGGCTGGGATGACGGATTCAAGCAAGGATATAAAGAAGCGCATGAAGGAGAACATGGGAGTCGGGAGTAACGTAGAGGCGGATGATTCTTTGTTCGGGAGTATCGGAGCTACTTCCTCTTGTTCTAGAAAACCTATCTTATCCCTGCTACTATCGGCCCGCTTGCTCAAACTGACAAGGAGCAGCCACACATGACCCGCTGTCCCAAGTGCTCTAACAAGCTGCCCGAAGGGAACTTCAAGTTCTGCCCCCACTGCGGCGCCGACCTGGCCGAGGCTCTGGCCGCCTCGATGGGTCCCGGAAGTTCCGCCCCGGGGTCCCGGCCGGCCAGGAAGAAGAGCAGGATTGCGATTCTGGCGGTCGCCGTCAATTTCCTGGTTCTGGGAGTGGTGTTCTACTTCGTCTTCGGCAAGGGGGGCTGCTCCAGCGTCGAGGGGCAGTTCGTGGCCGCCGGGGAGCCGCTGGGCGACTTCACGTTCGTGCCCGAGTCCTGCCGTTCGGGACAGCGCATGAACTTCTTCGGGGTGGTCATTCTGGGCAAGGGGCCCAACGACGGGGCCGTCGTGCCGATCCACGACGTGGCCAAGGGCAAGATGGTCAAAGTGGAGGTGCCCGGCAGCTGCCAGCCGCCCGACCTGGAAATCTGCAAGGAGATCGATATCAAGCCCGAGCACTGCAAGGTATTCGAGCTCTCGGTCACACGCACCAACACCACGGTGAACGATATCAGGCTGCTGGACGGGCATCTCAAGCTGGACTGCAAGTTTCCAGAGGGCGGAACCGCCAAGGCGGATCTGAAGTTCACCAGCTGCGATTGATCAATCGGAGAACCGGGGGACAATCCTGCGCTAGGTGGGCAGGAGTGTGGAGGTCCAGTATTCTACCGAGGCCAGGTAGTCCTTCCACTGGGTGGGTACGTCGCTCATGTGCCGCAGCTTGAAGACTATGTAAGGGATGTCGCTGGGCATCTTGGGTTGTTTGCGGAGTTTCAGGCCGGCTTCTTCGGGGGTGCGGGCGCCTTTTTTGCGGTTGCATTCGCCGCAGGCCAAAACGACGTTTTCCCAGGAGGTTTTTCCGCCGCGGACCCGGGGGAGGACGTGGTCGAAGGTGCAGTCTTCCAAGGAGACGTGGTTGCGGCAGTATTGGCATTTGCCGCCGTCTCTGAGGTAGATATTCTGGCGCGAGAGGCGGACGCGGCGGCGGCCGCGGACTATTCGGCGGACCAGGCGTACGACTGCCGGGAGGCGGACGGCGATCGATGGGGAGTGGACTACGCGGTCGTATTCCTCGACTACCTCGACTTTTCCCAGCCAGAGCAGGGTGATAGCCCGGGTCCAGGGGATGATGCTGATGGGTGCGTAGACAGCATCGAGCAGTAATGTATTTTGCGCGTTCACGAGTAGATCTCTACTCATATATAGACGGAAGTTTCAAGGGTTTTTAGTGGTTTCGGCTACGGCTACGTCCACGGCTACGGGGCTATTCGGTGGGAATGAAATCGCAGGTGTCGGATTCCAGACATGTGTCGTCGATCCACTGTCGGGTCAGGAAATAGTGGGCGATGGCGTTTATGGCGTGGAGGTTGATATTATATGTCTTGGTGGGGTCGGAGGGGGGGATGCCGTGGGAGCCGGTGGGGTGCATGTAAAAAATGCGGATTACGCTTTCGCCGTCGTTGGGGCCGTCGGTGCGCAGGCGGAGGGGAGGGGAAAGGTTCGGGGCGTCGAAGCCGTCTTGGCCTTCGGAGAGATCGTCGGGATCGAAGATGATCCGGCGGGGGTCGTTCCAGGGGGGCTGGTCGAAGCGGTAGAGGCGTTCGAGGCCTTCGGCGACCCAGTTATCTATCAGGACCCGGTGGGGGGTCCGGCCGTAGCGGGGATCTTCGTAGCCGGGCTCGAAGGGGATCAGGCCGGCGGCCAGGCCTTCGGCTATTCCGGTGTTGATGGGGACGTTCATGTCGCCGGCGGTCAAAAGCAGCGCCAGGTTGGTGGGCTTGTACACTCCCGGGTAATCCTGGTAGAGGCTTTTTTTGAAATAGTAGGGGGCGTAGTTCACCGGGTCGCCGGGGTCCAGGGCGGTCTGGGCCATCTGGCCGAAGCGGCGCAGGTCGGGGGATTGGCGGTGGATGCCGGAGCCGTCCGCCAGGGCGACCAGCGGGCTGCCCTTTTCGTACAGGACGCCCTGCCACTCTACGTCGCGGTCGAAGGTGTCCGCCTGCCAGACTACTTGGCCGCTTGCGTCCAGGGCTTCGACGGCCAGGTGGTCGCCCTGGTCGGCGGAGACCGCCAGGCGGAAGCCCAGGTCGGCGTCGGTACGGGAGAAGTCCTGGTCGCCGCTTTGGGGCTCCTGGTTGGTCAGGCGCATGCGCAAATCGGGGGTCAGGCCGGACAGGGAGTGGACCGGGACCAGGGTTTCTTCCCAGGCGTTGGGGATATAGAAGGCCAGCACCGGCTCGCCGCCGTCCGGATCATTCGTGCCGATTAACAGCGGGCCCATGAAGGACAAGAGGACGTTCTCGGGGATCCCGGTCTGCAGCGAGCGCATCACCACGTCGACCAGGCCGCCGCCCGGGGATATCGGCGCGGCGGCGACTATCTCGGGCTCCATGGCCGCGGCCACCGAGCCGACTATGCCGCCCAAGGAGATTCCGAACAAAAAGTACGGCCCGTCGGGGCCGACCAGGTCGACTACGCCGTCGTTGTTGAAGTCGCCGGCCAGGCCCTCCAGGTCGGCCACCCCGTCGCGGTCGGCGTCGAAAGACCAGGTGCGTTTCCCGTCGAAGCCGCGCAGGACGTGGACCATGCGGATCACGTCCAGCGCCGCCTGGCGGACCGAGTCGCGGACGTGGAAGGCCCGGAAGGACCAGAAGGTGCCCGCCGGATCGGCGATCCCGTCGTTGTTAATGTCCACCGCGCGGTTGTCGAGAAGCGAATCGACCACCGGCTCGAGGCCCTTGCGCTGCATGGCGGCCTCGAACAGGGGGACCACGTCGTCGGGCAGGACCATGCCGTGCATGTACAGGTCCACCCCGACGGTGGCGATGCCGAACTTGGCCATCTGCCCGGCGAAGCCCAGCGATTCCAGCCGGAAACCGCCGGTGCCGTGGGTGTAGATGGCCACCGGAAAAGGCGCGCGGATGCCCTGCTCGGGCCGTTGTTTGGGAATCACGATCAGCCAGGGCAGGTCGTCCGACAGCACTTTGTCTTCGGAGAGTTCCCAGGCACCGTAGAGCCCCTCCATGAACACCGGCACCTGCGCCCGGCCGATTACCAGGTAGTCGGCGTACTTCCGGTAGGAGTCGAGCAACTCGTCGACCACCGGACCCTCGCCCAGCAAAGCCCCGGCGATCGGCTCCAGGCCGTCCATGGCGTCGGCGGCGGGGACCACGAAGGGGTTGATCGGGGCCGATGCCGGATCGCTGTAGGCGTTCTCCAGGATTGTCTCGGGCGGGAACCGGTCGGCCAGGAAGGCATGGGGCCCCCGGCCGTAGAGGCCCATGCGCAGGTCCTCGAGGTCCCGGGTGATCGACTGGGTGGTGAAGCTCCAGCAGAAGGCCACGTCGTCTAGGGACAGACCTTCGCCGGTTCTTTCAAGGATGTCCTGCAGCGGTTTCAGGGCTTCGGTCTGCTGGGCATGATTTATATAGGCGAAGGGGGAGCGCACCGGCTGGCCTTGCTCGCCTACCAGGCGCCGGGTGAGTACCACTGCGTAGCGGGTTTCCTGATCCAGGGGAACCAGGGGGCGGAGGACCAGGGTGTTGGTCTCGCGCTCGTAGAAAGTGATCAGGTTGTCCACGGTGTCGCCGCCGGGGTCCAGGGTGTTGGCGACGTCCAGCACTCCGTCGGAGTCGAGGTCCTCGCCCGGATCCAGTTCCCCGTTGCCGTTGGTGTCCTCGTTTATGGTTTCGTAGACTAGGTTGGATTCGCCCGCGTGGGGATCGTTGGGGTAGTAGCGGTTGGGACGCTCCAGTACGTAGGGGAAGGCGTTGTAGCCCGCGTCGAGCGGAACCGGTTTTCCGTTGTCGAGGTTGATCAGGTAGAAGGCGTCGTCGGCGTAACCCAGGTCGGCCCCGTGGCGGTCGAAGATGTTGTGAACGTCCAGGGGGGCGTCGAAGCGCACCGATACCGGTCCGAAGGTGGAGAAGCCGGTCAGACGGTCCAGGTGCCAGCGGAACCAGGATTCCACCAGGGTGGGCCCGATCAGCGAGGCGTTCACCCTGCGGCCGGTGGGCGAATCGGGATCCAGGCGGGTGCCCAGGTCGTTGGGCAGGGGAATCTCGGGGAAAGGCCGGAAGTCCAGGTCGAAGATCACCTGCGGTCCGTTGCCCGGCGGAGTGGGGGCCAGGCCTTCGGGCGCACCGGCGGTACATCCCCACAGAAGCAGCGGCAGGGCGAGAGCTGACCAGGCTTGCTTAAGCACGGTATTCCTCGTCCCCCGCGGGTGCGATCAGACGGATAGCCTTGGGAAACACGTCCAGGGTGATGGGCAACCGGCCGGGCTGCTCCCCGTCCATGTCGATCAGGACTTCCTCTTCGCAGGTGGCCTCGACATGGCTCCCCCGGAGCATCCTGACCTTCTCCAGCGCCAGGTGGGTGCCCTTGTAAATGCGCGAGGCCTGGAAGACCATCTCACGCTTGGTCATGTCGCCCAGGATGACGATGTCGAACAGGCCGTCGTTCATCCGGGCCTGGGGAGCCACCCACATCCCTCCGCCGAAGTACTGGCCGTTGGCCACCGCCACGTTGTTGACCCGCAAGGCCTCTTCCATGGCGATCTCGTCGCCGGAAGAGACCTTGAGGTTAACCAGCTTGTTGCTGTAGGCGAACATGGCCTTGAGGGTGCCGATGAAGAACGAGGTCTTGCCGCCCAGGGCCTTGGAGGATTCGTTGACCTTCTTGTCCACCAGGCCGCCGATGCCGAAGCTGGTGATGTTGACGAACAGCCGCCGCACGCTCTGGCCCCGGTGATCCTCGAACTCGACCGCGCCCAGGTCGGCGGGCATCACGCGCCCCCGCGCCAGAACCGGCAGGCAGCTGCTCAGCTCCTTGCCGATCCCCAGGGTCTTGCGCAGGTCCCCGCCGGTGCCCCGGGGAACGAATCCCAGGACCGCCTCGGGGCTCATCGGTTTATCTCCGTCGTAGAAGCCGTTGACCACCTCATTGTTGGTGCCGTCGCCGCCCACGCAGATGATCCGCCGGGCCCCGGCGGCCAGACCCTCGCGAACCAGGTCGGTGGCATGGCCGGTGGCGGCGGTGAACTTCTCCTCGAAAGAGCCGATGGACTCCATCAGCTGCTCGCGGATCTGCGGCCACTTCCTCCCGGTGGAGCCGTTGGCGCTGTTGGGGTTTACGACGACCAGGGTCTTCATTCGACGTATCCCGTCATCACCCACTGACCTTCGCGCTTGGCGAAGCGGATCTTCATGGACTCCTTATCGTCGATTCCTTTCACCACGGTGATGGGTTGAACCGCGTGGGTCTTGTCGTCGTTGTAATCGGCCGGGCCCAGGTAAACGCGCGGGAAACCGCCGCCGGTGGATTTCCACAGCGAGCGGATCTGTTCGCGGTTCAGGTGGAGCACCAGCCCCGGGAAGGTGGGCAACTCGGGGGTGCGGCGCTCGTCGGGAAGCTCGGTCACCACCAGCAACCGGGCGTCCCCGGGCAGCGCCTTGCGCAGCAAAAAGACATGACTGAAAGCCAGGACTTTCAGCACTTCGCCGTCGCGGTCCAGCCGGGCGGGCCGGCCCAGCGGGTTCTTGTCCCGCCCGTCGATAAGGCCGTCCCCGTCGGTGTCGCGGACGTTCGGCTTGGTCTTGAGGGCCTTCTCCTCGATGTCGGGCAGATCGTCTTTGTCCCGGTCCTTGAAGAAGGACTTAAGCTTGAACTTGTGGACCCTTTGTAAGGTCTTGAAGCGGGGATTCTTGGGATTGGCCGACTGGGCGAACGTGCGGGTCAGTGCGATGGTTATGTCGCGCCCGCGCACTTTCAGCGAGAAAGTCGGCGGGGGGACGTTGCCCTCGGGATCGGCGAAGCTGGTCAGGCCGGTGAAGACCGGCTTCTTCCAGGTCCGGCCGTCGAGCGACCAGGTGAGAAACAGGTCCATCTTGCGGCCCATGCGGTCCTCGGCGAAGACTACCCAGACTCGTTCGTTGTCCACTTCCTTGGCGAAGGGCCGGGTGGCCGAGCGGCGACCCTCCCAGAAAGTGGTGATGGGCACCGAGCGCCGCTTGCGCAGGCTGTCGCTGGTCAGGTTATCCACCAGCCCCTTGAGGGCCTCGGGCTGGTTGAGCGACAGCAGCGCCCGGGCGGCGAACGCGGCGGTTTCGGGCGTATCGTCCAGCAGCGCGATCAACGGTTGGATGCTACCGGGAACCTCCACGCCGGTGGACAGCGCCGCGGCCAGCTTGCGCAGGTAGGGGTCCTTGTTCTTCAGGCCCCAGAGGATGCCCCGGCTGTACTCCGACTTGCCCATCCGGAAAAGCGACCGGGCCAGGATCACGCGGATCCACATGGCGGTTTCGTTGCCGATCATCTCCTCCAGGCGGGGGGCGAAACTCCTGTCCAGGCTGGAAAAGAATCTCACCGCCGGTCCGTCGGGATCTGGAGGAGACTCCCGGAGCTGGTCGATGAAGAACTCGATTCCCTGTGCGCTTCCCGACCGGGCCAGCACCTCCACCATCAGTTTGCGCTGGGCGCCTTTCAGCCGGGGGATGTGCTTCAGGGCCTTGTCAGCCGCGGCGTCGCCCCCCGCAGCCAGGGCGTCCAGGCACAGGGGAATCTCGTCGTCGACCCGCGAGCTCTGCCGGCTTTCCTTGTAGAGAATCTTGAGGTGATCAAACATGGCATCCACCACCGCGGGCGAGCGCAGCCGGGCGATGGCCTTGTAGATGGCGCGGCGCACCATGAACTTCTTCTCCGCCGAAAGCTTCTTGACCAGCGGCCCGGCGGTTTCCTTGCTTCCCAGGATGCCCAGAGCCCGGGCGGCCTCCCGGCGGGTCTTGGGATCGGCGTGGTTCAGCGCCGAAAATACCTGGTTGAGCTGCGACTCGATCCCCAGGCTGGCAATCGCCCGGATGGCCGCCACCCGCACCAGGCCGGCCTCGTCTCCGGCGGCCTTACCCAGGGACTGCCCCAGCGCGTTCTTGGCGGCATCGCTTTTCAGGCGCAGCCGCCCGGCGGTCTGCGCGCTGCCCAGGCGGACGAGCACCTTGTCGCTGGTCAATCCCGCCGAGGCCAGGGCCGCGGCGGCCTGGTCTTTGTGACGCAGAAGCATCTGGCGCGGGCCCCGGGAGTTTTCGGACAGGGCCAGATCGCCGGTGGCCTGCACCAGCAGCTCCAGGGCCCGGTCGTCGCCGATGCGGTGGAGCGCCCGGGCGGCTTGCAGGCGCAGGGGCAGCTTGGCCGCGCCAAGCTTGGCCGCGCGCTGCAGATCGGCTTCTTTCGGATCGCGCTTGGCCGGCAGCCAGGCGGCGGCCGGAGCCGAAAGCAGGTATTTGCTCAGAATCTCGATTTGTTGCCCGGTTTCCACTCCCAACTGGTACAGGGCGAAGGCGGACCAGATCCGGTCTACGGGAGCCTTGCTGGTCCTCAGCGACTTTACCGCCTTGATAGAGTCGTCGCTCTTGATCGCGGACAGGGCGCGCAGGGCCCGGGCGCGCACCTGGGCGGAGTCGGCTTTCAGCTCCGCGGTGACTACCGTAAGCGAGGCTACGTAATTCATCAGGCACAGCGACTTGGCGGCCTCGATGCGGACTTCGGGGGCGGAGTCCTTGGTCAGGGTAAGCAGCCGCTCGCGGACCTCCTTGTCGTTGTAGTGCCACAAGACCCCGGCGGTTTCGGCGCGGGGCAGGACTGCGGAGCTCTCGGAAACCTTCATCAGGGTGGGCAGAACGCGCGGATCGGTGTAGGTGACGAATTTCTTTAAAGCCAGCTCCCAGTCCAGTATGTCTTTCCCGGTAAGCAGCTTGGAGGCCATCCACCCCACCGCATCCCGTCCCGCCGCGGGCAGGCTGAAGAGGGTAAGAGCTGCCAGGGCAACAACAATCAAGGCGCGTCGCATGGGTTTATCTCTCCGTGGATGGAAACAGGCATGCCTGCTCCTCGGTGAGTTCCATAAAGGGCAGCGGATGAACCAGCGGTGTCGATCCGACCCGTCCAATCACCCACGCTGGATCACCAACTTCTGGCTGCGAGGGTACCACGCGGAAATGGGTGTTGAGAAGCTCTGCGTACATCACGCCCCGCCAGCCGGCCAGTTCGAAAACAACTCCGGATTCCGGCGGTTTGCGCGACTGATCGGCGGCGCGGCGCTGCAGCGAAACCACCGGCAGGTCGTCGAGGCCGGCTTTTTCGCCGGTGAACACCTCTCCCACCACCGCCAGGGGGACCAGGACTTCCCCGGAGGGTGTGCCCAGGGGGAGCACATCCAGGGTGCCGGGCCACAGAGGCACCTGCAGGATCAACTGCTGTCCGGAATCCCCATCGGGATCCTTGAGCAGGCGCGCCCGCAGGGCCTGCAGGTCCCGGCGGATCTTCTGGGGTAGCTTGGGTTCCCCGCGACCCGGCCGGCCATCGTCTTCCAGCCGGACCACCAGGATGCTCTTTTCAGGTCTGGCGGTGACGCGCAGCACTCCTACCGTGGGCTTTCCGGCCTTGCGCCGCTGTTGGGGGTTTTCGATCCCCTCCTGCAGCGCATCCTTGACCAGGTAATCCAGCACGCGTTCCAGCGGCTCGACCTGGCGGATGTTCAACTCGACGCCGCTGCAGCGCGGCAGCAGCGAAACCGGCTTGCCCTGATCGCGGCCCAGCACGCGGACCTCTTCGCGGAGCTTGAGCAGCGCGGGCAGCAGCGGGACGGTCAGCAGCCCGGACAGGTCGCCGACCAGCATGCGAGTACCCTTGCGCAGTGCGGATACGGATTCACGCAGGCGGTCGCTGAGTTTTTTCTGTTCGGCAATCACCTCGCTCAGGTCGCCGGTAAGCCTCATGAGGAGGGGTTCGCGGTCGGCTCCCGGCGGAGCGATCAGGCTGGACTGCAGCAGGGCGGCGTCGCCGGCCAGGCGATGGGTGCCCCGGGCCAGTTCCGCGGCGATCTGGTTCAGGGTTTGCTCCAGGCCCAGGGCGCGTTCCACCCATTCCAGTTGCTTGTTTTCCAGCGAGGTTGCCATGGCCAGGATGGCGCCGGAGAGCCGGTCGAGGGCCAGGAGGATCTTTCTGGAAGGTTCTTTCTCCCTGGATATGCCGGTTTCCAAATCGCTGAGCAGGGATCCCACCGATTCGAGTCCGGCCACGCCGGCGGCTTCCCGCAGCGTGTGCAGTCGCTGGGTGAGCTGATCGGCGGGCGGATCTTCCAACTCCGCCAGCCACTCGATGGTCTGCCGGATCTCGTCGGCCAGAGAGAGCATGACCTCCGCGTGGATGACGGCGCCGGGGCTCATACATCCGCCTCGGGTTCACCCAGAACGCGCTTCTTGGCCAGGTCGGCGGCCGAGCGGATCTGGTCGATGATGGCCCGGGCGTCTTCCGAGAGCGCCTGGATGCCTTCTTCCGCCGCCAGGCTGCTGATTTCCTGGATGGCCCTTTCCAGGGCCTGCTGTTTCTCGGCCAGTTCCCGGGTTACCTTAGCCGGCGTCGGCCCGGACACCCCCAGCTTTTCCAGGGCGGTCAGCACCTCGGCGGACGTGCGCGACAGCTCGGAGGTGCTCCGGCTCACGCCCTCGAGGATCTTCCGCCGGCCCGCGGAAGCCTGGCGGTACTCGTCCAGACGGCGGGAAATCTCGCGCAAGTCGCTGCCCAGGGAGCCGGCCCCCGGGCGGATGGTCTCGACTTGCCGGTTGAGGTCCCGGCGCCGCCGCTCCAGGTCCTCCCGGAGGCTCTCCCAGGAGCCCACCAGCTTCTCGCACTGCAGGCTGAGGTCGGTCGCCTGCTGGAGGGTTTCCTTTATCTCGTCGCTCGAGCGGGAGAGATTGTCCAGGTCGGCGCCCAGCGATCCGGAGACCTCGGCGATCTGCCCGGAGAGATTACGGGCGTCGTCGGTCAATTCTTCGACCCGCCGCCAGGAGTGAGCTTCGGCGGCGATAGCCAGGTTGGTCGAGAGCACCTCAGCGGCCTGGCGCAGCGCCTCCAGGCGTTGCGAGGCCGTGCGGGCCTCCTGGGCCTGCTGGACCAGCACGCGCAGACCCGCCCGCGAGGAACCCAGAGAGCCGGTCATGGTTTCGTGATCCTCGGGGGTCCATTTCCGCGGGGAATTCTTCAAGAGGCCCTCGGTGATCTCGCCGGTTGCCTGGCACAGGGTTTCCAGCTGGACTCCCAGGATGTCGCCCAGAGGGCCCGGGCCGGCCGTCGGGCGGTCATCGCCCGGCGGGGCGAGGGTCTTGCCCAGCTGTTCGGAGAGGTCCCGCAAGCGGTCGGCCGAGTTTTTCAGGCGGCTGCCCGCCTGGGCAGCGGCCGTGGACTTCTCCGCCAGAGACTCCAGCAGGCGGTTGATGCCCAGGGCCAGGGTTTCACACTCGCCGGGCTCGACCGGGACCCGCGAGTCCAGCTGGCCGGCGACCACCCGGCCGAGGATCTGCTCGATTGTACCGATCTGGGCCCGGCGCCGCGACCCTTGCCGATCCTGCTCCTCGAGCCGCTGCATGCGCACCGCCAGCCGGCTGAGGGCGGCGGCCAGATCTTCCAGCAGGCCCGGCCGGGCCAGCTGGTCGGCATTCAGCCGGTCGGGTTCGTCCAGGAGCGCGCGGGCGCCTTTGGTTATGCGGGTAAGCGGGGCCAGCAGACCGGACCGCAGCCACAAGAAGGCGCAGGCCAGCAGCACGATTGCCAGCAACGGGAGGGCCACTGCCAGGATCCAGGTCCAGCGCGACAGCCGGCGGTCGAAGTATTCGAGCTGAGAAGTGTCCAGTGCGGCCGGCGACGCAGCTTCTTTGGCGGGAGCGGACGGAAGGGCTTCGGTCTTTGCCTGTGGTTCGGGAGTGAAAACAACCAGTGCGTAGGGCGTCGATCCCACCTTGGCCCAGTGCCAGCCCGGGATGCTCTGTGCGGCGGGCGGCTTGTCCGGGGAAAATGCCTTGTGCAGGACCGGGAAGGTCTTCTCCAGGGTTCCGGCGGGCTTGGTGAGCTTTGAGAACAGTACCTTCTGCGCGGCAGTATCCACCAGCGCGGCTTCGGAGAATTGGCCGGCGGCCGACTCGATCGCCGTCTTGACGCTCTTGTCCGCGGCGATCTCCTCGGGGTTCTTTTCGGCGGGGATGAGCCCGGCCAGCTTCTTGGCCAGGTCCCTGAAGGAGCGCCGCGCGGATTTCTCGTAGGCCTCCTGTTCCTTTTGGCGGGCTTCGTCGGCGATTTGCTTCTTCAGATCGGCCAGGGCCTGCTGCGAGTCGGCGGCCGCCTGACGGAGATCTTCGGCCTGCGCGGCGATCTGCTGGTGAATCTCCGGGGCGGACCGGACGAGCGGAAGCAGCACCGGCAGCATCATCAGCACCGGAACCAGGCCCACCAGAGCCAGCCACAGCAGGATCTTCCAGTTGATCCCCAGTAGCCCCGGGCGGATTCTGTCCTCGCCGCCGGGCTGATCCTCTTCCACCGATTCGAATTCGATCTCTTCGTTATTTTCCGATGACATCCTCGACGCTCCTGGCCACCTCGCAGCCGTTGCGTTCGGCCCAGAACTGCGTGTCCAGCCTCAGATCGCCCGCCAGCACCACCGGCGGGCCGTGGATTGCTCTCAAACGACGAGCCAACGAGAAAGGATTGATACCTTCGTCCGCGGGGCAGGGGATCACAATTTTTTCAACCGGCTCGGACTCGATCCACCCCAGCACGGCTTCGATGCTTCCGGCTGCGCGGTGCGACACCTGATTGTCGGCCAGGACCAGGATCAATCTTCTTTCCTCCCCCCCTCTGCGGCCGGCTCCCGGGGCGAGCGCTTGCGGATGATCCGGGCGGATAGCAGCCGGTAGAGTATCTTGCAAACGTCGAAGGAGCTGCGCCGGCTGTTGCGGATGACGTCCTTGACCGTCCGCTTGCCGTCCACCAGGGAGAGAATCCGCTCTTCGTCCGGTTCGAGCTCGACGCGCCTGATCACGCCGGTGGAGTCCCGGGCGGGCGACAGCACCATGTCGAAATTCTTGATCTCTTTCTCGACCATTCCCCATTCGTCCACGCGCCGGAAGCCCTCGAGCATGATCCCGTCGATGGGAACGTGCAAGTCGGCCTCGCGGGCCTCCGCGGGCAGCTTCTCGGTCACGTAGAAAGCGAACTCGCCTTCTCCCCAGCGCAGGGCCTCGTACATCAGCGCTTCGGTCTGTTTTTCGAGGGCCTCCAGAAGCTGCTCCCTGGAGATGTGCCCGGTTTTTACCAACTGCTCGCCCAGGAGCTTGCTGGTCCCCCGGCGGGTCTGCAAGAACTGCTCCAGGTCGCCGGCGTCCAGCGCGCCGGTCTCGACCAGGAAACGCCCCAGCAGGAACTCCTCGTCAACATTCTGGGCCCGGGCGAAGGCTACGCCGCCCTCGCGGATGAAGACTTCCAAATGGGCCTGCCCGCGGGCCAGGTGCAGGATGCCGGTTTGCGCCTGGAACTTGAGCAGCTGGAAAACGTCCCCGGGAGGAATCATCCCCAGGATTCCGCGGATGGCGGCCTTTCCGCGGGGATCGGAGAGGTCGGCGGAGGTCGGCGCGGCGTCCGGGCTGCGGTCGCCGACCTTGAGTAGCGGCTCGGTTTCCTCCGGCTTGTCGCCGCCGCCTTCGACGAATTTCTCGATGGCATGCTGGGTTACCGTGGCCAGGGCGTCGGGGGAGAATGGCTTGGAAATGTAGTCGACGATGCCCATGGTCTTGACCAGCTTGTCGCCGATAGTCTCGCCCTTGGCCGACATGAGGACTATGGGGGTGTTCTCCAACTCGGAGATGTCGCTCAACGCCTTGCAGACCTGATAGCCGTTCATACCCGGCATAATGAAGTCCAGCAGGATCAGATCCGGCTTGAGCTCCCTGGCCTTGGAGAGCCCGGACGTGCCGTCGCGGGCGAAGATCAACTGCATGCCCGCAGGTTTCAGGGCGTGCTCGATCACTTTGTGGATGGTCGGACTGTCGTCGATCACCAGAATCCGCCAGGGAGACATGTAAACCTCCGTTCCCGGGCCGGATTCTACAATTGCTGCACCTTGAGTTCCAGTTCTTTAGTTATGGACAAAAGGCTGGCGTCGGCCACCTCGCGCCACTGGTGGCCGGGGTCGGACATCTCCGCTCCGAGCATGATGCCCCGGAAGCGCCGGTGAAGCTGATCATTCTGCTCGGTTTTCTCGTGGAGCGGGCACTCCAGGATCCCCTCCCGGTGAGAATAGTGCATGCCCACTCCTCGGCAGAGCGCGGCCATGATCTGGCCGTTAGAGATTAAAATGGCCGAATTCGGCTTCTGGTGGCTCCCGGTGTGAAGCTTGTCGATTATTTCCATGCAGGTCTTCAGGTGTCCGGCCAACTCCTCCGCGCCTAGGGAGATATCGTTGAGCTTGCCTTCCTTGAACAGAACGTCCAAAAAGACGTGGAAGGCCAGTTCGGAGTCGGTCTCTCCGCGTATATCCCGGGCCAGGAAGGGAGGCATATCCGCGGCGATTTTCTCCCGGTTTTCCTCCAGGCCGGGAAGATGCCCCAGATGGGCGAACAGCCAGTTGCGGAACCTGAACGGATGCGTGTTTACGTCCTTCCAGGCCCCCACGGTGGCATGGCGGATGTGGATCATCAAGACGCTGGAGCTGATGTCTTTCACCAGATCCTGATAATCGATCTCGCTCTCGGCGGCCGGGCGCTTCTTAAGCAACGGCTCCTCGTTGCTGTAGTATCCCACCCCGATCCCCTCGTGCTTTTCCACCTTATCGACGCGCAACGCCTCGTGGACTTCGGTGACCGCGCACTGAAGCAAATCTCCGTCGTTGCACATCACACCCAGCATCCGGCACATGGCGTTCTCCCAGAGAGCAAGCTACTCCATCCCGCTCCCCCAATCAAGCCCCCATTTTACCGCGTTTCCCGCCCGATCCACTCGAAAAAATCCTGATTGCCTTCCAGCAGTTGCATCGACACCACACAAGGCACATCATAGCTGTGCAACTTCCTCACCCGCTCAGTCAACTCCCCAACCAGGTTCGCCTTGGTCTTGGCAATCATCACCGTCTCCGAATCCTCCTGCACCTTCCCCTCCCACCAATAAATCGAGCTCATCCCGTCGATAATATTCACACAAGCCACTAATCTCTCCCGAACCAACACCCTCCCGATCTCCCTCGCCTGTTCCTTATTCTCCGTCGTCATATATACAAGCCGATATTCCATAGCACCCTCTCCCGTGCGCGTAAACGTGCGCGTGCGCGTGCGCGTGCGCGATCAACAAGTTAAATGAAACGCCCCCGCGATATCTTTGCCTTCACCGAGCAACCGGTTGAACGTCTTGGCCGCCTCGCCCGACGGCTGAGCTGTAAGTTGTATCCCCTGGTCCGCAAGCAGCCTCTCGAGCCCCTTGGAAACCTTCATCAACCCGTAAGCCCCCATCCCCACCACCAGAATGTCCGGCTCAGCCTCGAGAATATCTTGGACGTCGCCCACATCCACCCGGTGCCCCTCCCGGCGCCACCAGCCGGCGCGAACCTGCCCCTTAAGGATCTTCAGATCCTTATTGTACCGCTTTCCGGCAAAGGTGAGGCTGCCGAAGGAGTAGGCTTCGATCATCTACTGTCGGGTGCTCTCCGCAAAATCGACCACGCCGCTGGAGTTAATCCCGCCCACGGCGATCAGCGCCGAGAAGATGCGCGTCAGGCTGTAGTAGGCCCGCTGCTCCACCAGCGTCTTGGCCGAGGACTGGTAGGTGCCCAGCACCTGGTTGGTGGGCACCCCGGTCCCCGTGTCGAACTCGCCGTGGGTGAATGGGAAGCGCTCCACCTGGGAGGTGCCGCGCGGGTAGGTCCCGCGGTCATCCGAGGTGCCGGCGAAGTTGAAGACGAAATTGAAGTACAACAGCCCCTCGTGGCCCCAGAAGTCCTGGGTGTCGGCGTCGGGCTGGTCCACCCAGATTGACAGCTGGCCGATGGGGCCCAGGAGGACGTCGTCGTTGACCGTGCAGACCTCGGAGCTGCCCAGGCCGTTGCGGTTGCCGGTCACCCACTCGTCGTCGCCCTTGGTGGCCACCAGCAGGACCTTCTCGGCCGGCCCGCGGCGGCAGGGGGGATCGCGCCCGTTGCAGTCCTGGTCGATGCCGTCGCCGCAGGGGTCGTTGGCGCCCGGGTGGATGGTCGGGTCGCTGTCGTCGCAGTCGGTTCCGCCGCACTCGTCGGAGGTGTAACCGTCGCCGTCGGCGTCCGGGCAGGGGCAGTCGGGATCGACGCCGTCGCAGTTCTGGTCGATGCCGTCCTCGCAGATCTCCTCGGCTCCCGGGTGGATGCCCGCGGCGGTCCCGGGGGTGCAGCCCATGACGTTCTCGTCGCCGGTGTCGCAGCAGTCGGTGCCGCCGCACTGGGTGCCCTCGTAGCCGTCGTTGTCCCGGTCGCAGCAGGGGGTGTCATGTCCGTCGCAGTCCTGGTCGATACCGTCGTCGCAGATGTCCTCGGCGCCCGGGTGGATGTCGGCGGCGGTGTCGGGGGTGCAGCCGGGGACGTCCGACTCGTTGCCCGAGTCGCAGCAGTCCACGTCGCCGCAGTCCTCCTGGGAGACGTAGCCGTCGCCGTCCAGGTCGGTGGTGCAGTCGCAGTCCGGGTCGACCCCGTTGCAGTCCTGGTCGATGCCGTCCTCGCAGATGTCCTCGGCGCCCGGGTGGATGTCGGGGGCGGTGTCTGGGTTGCAGCCCTGGACCGCCTCGTCCCCGGCGTCGCAGCAGTCGGTGCCGCCGCAGTGCTCGGCCTCATAGCCGTCGCCGTCCAGGTCCTCGCACTGGCCGCAGGGTTCGTCCTCGCCGTCGCAGTCCTGGTCGATGCCGTCGTCGCAGATCTCCGGCGCGCCCGGGTGGATGGTGGGATCGGAGTCGTCGCAGTCGGTGCCGCCGCACTCCATGTCCTCGTAGCCGTCGCCGTCGACGTCCGCGCAGGGCGGGGGAGGATCATCGGGCGGGACCGGGTTCTCGGTGCGGCCCTGGCTGGAGAGCAGGGCGTAGAAGGCCCGCTCGACGGTGAATGTCTCCGGCTCGAGCGTCCAGGGGCCGATCCCTCCGGTGAGCATGTCGATCTCGGTGCGCTCGATGGTGTCGAGGTACAATCCGGCGGAGTCGTCCACCCGGCCTCCTCCGGCGTACAGGAAGGTCTTGTGCTTGATGTCGTCGGGGGTGTTGACCGGGTCGCCGTCCTCGTCGAAGGACACCGAGACGATCACCGCCTCGTGGCCCTCGCGCTCGGTGTTCAGCTCGATCGGGTTGCCCGCGCCGTCGTCCAGCACCTTCCAGCGGGTCAGGCTGCCGGGCGGCAGCGGCTTGATGCCGTCGGGGGCGGGCAGGCCGGTGTCCACGCTCGCGCTGCCGTCGTCGGTGAAAGTGGTGGTGGCGCCGTCGGTGATGTCGGCCAAAAAGTAGGTGATCTCGTCTTCGCTGTCGACCACGTCGGTGCGGTAGACCTTGTAACCGGTGGCTTCGGGCACCGCGTCGAAGTTCAACACGATGGAGTTCTCGCCCATGGCCACCTCGGTCTTGAGGGGGTAGCCCGCCAGGGTTTCACCCGCGGCGGTGACCGCCGAGACCCGGTAGGTCCAGGATCCGGTTGACAGCGTCCCGCCGCCGTCGGCCCCGCGTCCGCGCAGGTTGCCCGGGGCCGGGGCCAGCGCTCCCGTGCCGTCGTCGGTGAACTCGGGGCCCGGGGCGCCCACGAACAGCAGGCGCTCCTCCTGCGAGCGGCCGTCCGAGGACACCGAGCGGTAGACGTTGTAGCTGGTGGCGCCGTCCACCTTGGCCCAGCGGATGGTGATGGCTCCTTCCGCGTTGCGGGTGATGGCCTCGTGGGAGGCCAGGCTTTCGCCGTTGGGCATCACCGCCGAGACCTTGTAGTACCAGGAGCCCAGCGGCAGGCTGCCGGCCGGGTCGGCCTTGGGATGCCGGTTCAGATAGGGGATCTCGGCCAGGCTCAGGATCTTGGCCATCTCGGTGGTGGTCTGGGAGGTGAGGCCGTCGGCGCTGCCGCCCACCGCGTATATGTAGGGGCCCACGTGGGCCACCGCCACCCCGGTTCTGGGGAAATTGAGCACGTTGGGCACGTGGGTGCCGGTGTTGGGATCGAACTGCTCGGCGACATTCCAAACGCCGGGCACGCCGAAGAGGCTCACCCCGGCGTACTCCACCGAGTCGAGCGCCAGGCCGGACTGGTCGGAGCCGCCGGCCACGTAGATGTAGCCGTTCTTGAAGACGTCGAAGCCCCAGGTGGCCCCGTGGCGCCAGCGCCCGGTGTTCAGGGCCGACTCGGGGTGCGAGGCCCAGTTGTCCTCCAGCTTGCCCTCGGCGCTGGAGGTCAGCGAGAACAGGTAGTAGACGTCCCACTGGCCGTCGGGGTTGACCACCTTGACCGGGTAGGCGCCGTTGTTGACGCCCGCGGCGCCCGGGACGCCCACCAGTTCGGTGGCGCTGATCGCGGAGGTGCTCAGGGCGATGTCGCCGGCCGGGCCCACCAGATAGATCTGGCTGCCGTCCGGGTCGGGGACGAAGTTCTCGCCGGTGACGGTGAGCGGGATAGTCCCGGAGCTGAATTCATTGCCCGCCGCGCGGATGGGATCGATGGAGGTGATCTTGGGCGGCGGGGTGGCCACGATCTCGAAGGTCCCCGGCCACTCGGCGCCCTGCAGGTCCGGGTTGATCACCTGGACTTTGTAGTCGCCCGGGGGCATCTTGTCCGACTCGCTGGGAACGATGGCGGTCAACTGGGTTGAGTCGGTGAACGACACCGTGCGGGCCTCGAAGATCCGGGAGGGATCCTGGATGAAGACCCAGCGCACGCCGGGGGTGGAGATGAAGTTGGTCCCCTGGATGGTGATCGAGCGGTCGGAGAGCCGGCCGTCCTGGGGATCGCCGTTCCAGGCGAACGGGGGAATCACGTCGGTGACCGTCGGCGGCGGGTTGGGGGAGACCTGGAAGGCGTTCTCCAGGGTATCGGTCGCGCCGGTGCTCTGGTTGGTGGCGGTCACGTGGTACAGGCCCAAAGGCCGGGTTAAATCGGTGGGGATGATTCCCTCGACGGTGGTGTCCACGGTGACGTTGAGGCTGGTGGGGGTGAAGGTGATGTTGCCGTCGTCGCTGTTGGTGAAGACCAGCGCCACGTCGGCCTCGATGCCCACGCCGGTGAGCGTGAATTCCACGTCCATGCCGCGGTAGCCCGCCGAGGGGAAGAAATCGTTGAGGGTCAGCACCACCTCGCAGGCGTCGCCCTGGCCGTCGCCGTCGGTATCGGTCTGGTCGGCGTTGGCTACTCCCGGGCAGTTGTCGCAGACGTCCCCGACCCCGTCGGAGTCGGCGTCGGCCTGGTCCTGGTTGGGGGTCTGCGGGCAGTTGTCCTGGTGGTTGGGGATGGTGTCGCCGTCGTCGTCCAGGTCGGGCTCGCAGGCGTCGCCCTCGCCGTCGCCGTCGCTGTCGGTCTGGTCGGGGTTGGGCTTCTCCGGGCAGTTGTCGCAGAAGTTGCCCACCCCGTCGGAGTCGGAGTCGGCCTGGTTGGGGTTGGGGTTGTTGGGGCAGTTATCGCAGGCGTCGCCGAACTCGTCGGTGTCCGAGTTGGCCTGGTCGGGGTTGGGCAGGTCCACGCAGTTGTCGCAGACATCGCCGTGGCCGTCCGAGTCGCCGTCGGCCTGGTCGGGGTTGGGGGTGTTGATGCAGTTGTCGGTCTCGTTGGGAACCCCGTCGTCGTCGGCGTCGGGGTCGTTCACGTCGTCGCAGACGTCGCCCACCCCGTCGGAGTCGCCGTCGGCCTGGTCGGAGTTGGGGTCGGTGGGGCAGTTGTCGTCGCAGTTAGCGGTCTCGCCGCCCTGGCAGGGGTTGCCGCCGGTGCCCTGGTTGATGCCGTCGCCGTCGATGTCCGGATCGCAGGCGTCGCCCTCGCCGTCCGAATCCAGGTCGGCTTGGTCTTGGTTGTCGGCGTTGGGGCAGTTGTCGCAGGCGTCGCCGAAGTCGTCCGAGTCGGCGTTTTCCTGGTCAGGGTTGGGGACATCCACGCAGTTGTCGTCGCCGTTGTTTATACCGTCGCCATCGTCGTCCTTGTTGGCTGTGTCGTCGCCGCAGGCGGACAGCGACAGGGCTAACATCAAGGCGGCCAAAAGCAGGAGAACAAAACGGAAGGATTTCATATATATCTCCAGAATGGCTTGAAACTCGAGGGGATTTCTAGCACAAATGATCAAAAAAAGGAAGTGTACTAAAGAATAACGTCCAGGGGGCTGCGGTTGTTCGAAAGGACGCTATCGGCTATGGCGGCGGCTTTGGGCAGGTAGGTGTCGATGAAGAAGCGCATGCTGTGCAGCTTGCCGTCATAGAAGATCTTTTCGGGGCTGTCTTCGACGGCGCCCTCGATTTCAGACATTTTCTTCTCGGCGACTATGGCCATGTCCAACAGCAAATAAGCCATTACAACGTGGCCGAACATCTCCAGAAACGGAGTGGCGCACAGGATGGGGTAGTAGGGGTTCTCGGCGCCGGTCTGCTGGAAGTGCATGACCACTTGGGTGAGTGTGTCGCGGGCCTTTTGAAGCTTTTCGACGTAGCCTGAGAGGGTGGGGTGCTGGGCGTTTTCGTCGAGGAATACATTGAGGTGGTTGAGGAAAGTCATGAAGGCCAGGCCGCCCTTGCCGGCCACCTTGCGGCCGAGGAGATCCAGGGCCTGGATGGCGTTGGTGCCCTCGTAGATCGAGGCGGCCTTGGAGTCGCGGGCGTATTGCTCCTGGGGATACTCGTTGCAGTAGCCGTAGCCTCCCAGAACCTGGATGCCTACGGTAGTCATGTCGTAGCCGAAGTCGGAGCAGTAGGCCTTGCAGATCGGGGTGAGCAGCTCGAGCATCTGGGCCCACTTCTGGCGCTCGTCCTCGCCTTCGGCGTGCTCGGAAAGATCGGCGCAGCGCGCCGAAAAGTACAGCATGGCGCGCATGCCCTCGGAGAAAGCCTTCATGGTCAGGAGCATGCGCTTTACGTCGGGGTGCTTGATGATCGGGACCCGGGGAGCGTCGACGTTCTTCATGTCCATGATGTCCACGCCCTGGATGCGCTCCTGGGCGTACTGCCGGGCCTCCTGGTAGGAGGCCGCCGCGGCGCACAGGCCCTGGAGGCCCACGCCGATGCGGGCCTCGTTCATCATCAGGAACATGAAGCGGATGCCCTGGTTCTCTTCGCCGACCAGGTAGCCGTGGCACGGGCCGTCGGCGCCGAAGAGCATGGTGCAGGTTGGCGAGCCGTGCAGGCCCATCTTGTGCTCGATGCCCCCGCATTTCACGTTGTTGGGCTCGCCCAGCGAGCCGTCCGGATTGATGCGGATCTTGGGGATCAAAAACAGGCTGACCCCCTTGATGCCCTTGGGGGCGCCATCGGCCCGGGCCAGCACCAGGTGCAGGATGTTCTCGGTCATGTCCTGGTCGCCGGCGGTGATGAAGATCTTCTCGCCCTCGATCAGGTAGTGGTCGCCCTCCTTTTTGGCCTTGCACTTCAGATCGCCCACCGCGCTGCCCGCGCCGGACTCGGTCAGGCACATGGTCCCCGACCAGACGCCCGAGTACAGCTTCTCGATGTAGCCCTTGGTCTCTTCGGTGCCGTAGGTCTCCAGCAGGTGGCCGGCGGCCTTGGTCAACCCCGGGGTGACCAGGAAGGCCATCGACGCCCCCATCATCATCTCGGCGACCGCGGTGGTCAGCGTCATGGGCAGCCCCTGCCCGCCGTACTCCGCGTCTCCGTCGGGCGCGATCCAGCCGCCCTGGCAGTACTTCCGGTAGGCCTGGTGGCAGGCCTCGGGCAGCCGGACCATCCCGTCCTGGTACCTGGCCCCCTCGCGGTCGAGGACGATGTTGAGCGGGGCCAGGATGTCGACCGAGAACTTGGCGGCCTCGTCGATCACCATGTCGAACAGTTCCCGGTTGAACTCGGAGTACCGGGGCAGCTTGCACATCTCCTCCAGACCCAGGTACTCGTACAGACAGAACTGGATATCGCGCTTATCCACGACATACGGGCTCATCGGCAGCCTCCTTGCCCGGTGCCTTCTGGAAAACAGACGATCAGTCCGATTTGGATTTTTTCTTCAGTTTTCTCTTCCGGGGGCGGGTCTTGCCGTATGACTTCCGGTAGATCTTCCCGCGCTTGGTCCGCTTGTCGCCTTTACCCATGAAGGGCTCTCCTTGAAAGTAGCGTTGCCGTTGCCGGCAAGTTACCTCAATTCGCTTCGCGGGTCTACCTCTTTCGCCGGTAGACGTCTATTTGCGCCAGGGCCGAACGGGCCCGGGCGGCGACTTCATCGGAGGGGTCGTGATTGAATACCGCCAGCAGGTGCTGGTACGCCTGGGTGGTCTGACCCTGGTTCAAGAGCAACTCTCCCATAGCCAGGTGCGATCCGGCCAGGTCCTGGCGGTCGAAACGCTGGGGTTGCTCCTTCCAGGGCCAGCGCCAGCCCAGAGCCCCGCAGGCCAGGGCCACCGCCAGCCCGGCGAAAAATCCTCCCAGGTGCGCGCCGTAGGCCACGCCGCTCTGGGCCCCCACTAGAAAGGGCAGCAGGTTGTCGATGATGACATAAAAACCCAGCACCCAGCGCGCCGGGAGCAGGATTACGTTCATGAAGATGGGGAACAGGAATATGAACACCTTCACCCGGTTGCGCCCGAACAGCCAGAAGTACAGTCCCAAGACTCCGGAAATGGCCCCCGAGGCCCCCACCAGCGGGGTCATGGAGTCGCCGGCGAACACGGCGAACGCCAGGGTGGCCGCCACCCCGGTGGCCAGGTAGGTAAGCAGGTAGCCGACTCGTCCCAGGCGGTGCTCGACGTTGTCTCCGAAGATCCACAAGAAGAGCATGTTGCCCAAAAGGTGCAGGGCCCCCCCGTGGAGGAACATGCAGAAGAAGAGATCGGTGATCTCCGGAGCCCCGGGCTTGTAGCCGTGGACGAAGACGAACAGATCGTAGGCCTTGATCTGATGCAGCACGTCATAGAGCGAGACCCAGGCGGGCAGGTCCGGGGCGATCAGCCGGATGTACTCGTGCAGGTTGGGATCGGAGGGATCCGCCGCCCGCATGGACATCGGCAGCGAGATGATCAGGAAAATCGCCACGTTGATCCCTATGAGGGCGTAGTTTGTCCAGGGGATGTAATTCTGGGGCTTGGGAGTGTCGCCGATGGGTATGAACATTGTCCGATCGGTAGCATATAACTCCTTGACTTTCCAGTACCTACGTGAAGAATATTGCACCAAGCAATGCGGGTTCGAACCATCAGTTTCATTCTGGCTGTAGCGTTGGTGTGCATGGGGCAGCTCGTCCGGGCGGACGAGATCGAGGACTTCGCCGAGCTGGATCTCGAGGAGTTGCTGGATGTCAGCGTCTACACCGCGGCCAAGCACGAGCAGGACATCGCCGAGTCGCCCTCGGCCATTTCGGTGATCACCCGCGAGCAGATCGAGAACACCCACTGCACCGACGTCTTCTGCCTGCTGCGCCAGCTTCCCGAGGTGGACGTCGAGTGGCTGCGGGGGATGTTCGTTTCGGTCGGGGCGCGGGCGCTCACCGACGCGCTGTGCGACAAGGCGCTGGTGCTGGTGGACGGGCGGGAGGTCAACGACGAGATCTTCGGGGTGGTCTACTGGATGGCCCTGCCGGTGCACCTCGACGAGATCGAGCGCATAGAGGTGATCCGCGGGCCGGGCTCGGCGCTGTACGGGGCCAACGCCCACTCGCTGGTGGTCTCGATCACCACCCGCCAGGATGTTTCCAACACCACCGAGGTTTTCATAGGATCCGGCGAACACGACCGCATCAGCACGAATCTGAGGCTGGGCCGCAAGTTCGGCAAGTTGCGGGCGATCGCCTCCGCGGGCGCCGACACCGGCGGGCATTTCCGCACCCGCGACCTGCGCGAGCGGGAGGTCGGCCGGTTCCGGCTGCTGCTCGACTACCAGACCGGGTCGTCCACCTCCATCCTGGACGCCGGGGTCGCCATGGCCAATGGGGCGCTGTACACCGCCTTCGCCCCGGCCTTCCTGCACGACGGAATGCTGGCTCACCTGCTGCTGCGCCACCACCGGGAGAACCTCAAGACCCAGCTGGGCGTGAATTTCATGAACGCCGAGTTGATCTGGGACATTCCGCTGTATTTCGGCGAAACCAAGATGGGCGAGCCGCCCGACCTGATGATCATGTACAGCACGGCGGTGGACGCCGAGGTGCAGGCCGACTGGTCCTTCTTCGAGGGCAACCTGCTGATCGCCGGCGGCAATTACCGCTGGATAACATCCATTTCGGACGCCAACCAGCCGGAGGTGATCCATCAGCACCGCGTGGGGGTGTTCTTCCAGGACGAGCAACGGCTGTTCGATGAGCTGGTGCTCACCGGCGGGATCCGCCTGGACTACAACAGCATCACTCCCTTCACCGTGAGCCCCCGCCTGGCCGCGGTGTGGCGGTTCGCCGAACAGCAGTACCTGCGCGCGGCCGCCGCCCGGGCATTCCGCAAACCTTCCTTCTTCAACACTCATATTCACATCAAAGGTTTCCGGCCCGAGCGGGGGTTCGAGGAGCTGGAAGACTTCTTCCTGGACAACATCGGGAATCCGGAGCTGGACAACGAGAACATTACCGTCATCGAGGCGGGGTACCGCGGCCGGTTCCTGGATAAACGCCTGTACGTCGAGGTTAGCACTTTCTACAACCGCTACCGTGACACCATAGCCATGTATGACAACATGGTCACCGATCAGTTCGGCATACCCGACCTGGTCAACAGCGAATTTTTCTTCAAGAACGAGGGGCGGGAGGTGGACACGCTGGGAGGCTCGGTTTCGGGGACCTTCCAGATCACCCGGGCGCTGCGCCTGCACATCAACTACACCTTCCGCTACAGCTGGTACATATCCGATCCCGGGTCGGCGGCTTCCGAGCCCGAGGAGTCCCGGGCAGGGGACCGGATACCCTGGGAGCCGGCCCACCTGTTCAACTTGTGGTTCCATTACCTGGCCGAGAGCGGCCTGCGCCTGGGAGCGTCGTTACACGGCCGCACCGGCTTCCTGACCACGCGCGCCGAGAACGGCGGCCTCTTCGACGAGAATATAGACATCGACAGCCCGCCGTTGCTGCTGGCCGGCGCCTTCGCCTCCTGGCGTTGGAAACTGGGTTCCGGCTGGGCGGAGGCGGGCGTCCGCGTATACAACCTGTTCAACGTGGGCTTCCGCGACAGCATGGCCATCAGGCGTCCCGACGGGACCGAAGTCGGCGGCGATCTTCTGGGCCGGCAGATCTTCTTGTTTTTAAAGGGAAGCCTGTAGGCGGGTCACCGGGACTCGCCGCACCAGGTGCCGTAGTCTTCATTGGAGACGATGTAGTTCTTGCACTCGTACCCGTCGCCCAGCAGCATGGTGCAGTCCGAGTCGACCGCGCAGGGGCCCGGCTGGCAGATGTCGAAGGCGCAGTAATTGACGCACTCGGAGGCCGTGGGGGTGGGATCGCCGCCGCAGTCGGTGTAGGAGTAACTGTAGCACTCCTGGCCGTCCCCGATGGTGCGGGGCAGGTCGAGGTGGTTATGCACGCAGCGGTTCTGCATCATTTGATCCAGGGCGCTCTGGCTCTCGCCGCAGCCGGCAACGGAAACCAGCAGCAGGAATGGAGATAATACAATGATCTTGTTCATTTCTCCTCCGGGGCGTCGCCTACTCTAGCATATTTTGCAATATACGTCCCGATATGTCATTTTAGTAGTCGGCAAATCCGCGGCGGTCGGAAGCGCACGTTTTGTGCAGCTTTTCGATCCGGTTAAGGAAGATAGAAATGGATCAAAAACCTGGTTTCCAGTTGCTGCTGGATCCGGAAGTGCTTGAACGTATAAGCAACCGGGTGGCGCACGCGGTGTCCGAGTCGATCCGCAATTCGGGTTTACTGGAGAAGCTCGAAGTATTGAGCAAGCGATTGAACCGGCAGGACACCGATCCCGCTCCATTGGAAGAGCATCCGGAGCCGCCGGCGAAGCCCAAGAAGCCCCGGCCGATCTGTTCGGAGGAAGGCTGCAACGAGCCGGTGCGGGCCAAGGGGTTGTGCGCCAAGCACTACAACCGGATGCGCTACGCCCAGAAGAAGAAGGAGCGGCCCGAGCCGCAGATCCGCGGGGTGGGCGAGTGCAGCCACGAGGGCTGCACCCGGCCGGTTCACGCCCGGGGAATGTGCGGCAAGCATTTCATGGAGTGGGTTCGCTCGAGGCGGAAGTCGCCCGACTAGAAAGCCTTGAATCCGAATTGCTGCATGTCGGCTTCGTCGTAGGGGGCCACCAGGGTGTACAGGGTGTACCCGCGCGGGCAGATCTCGCAATTGCCGCAGACATCCTCTTCCCAGACCACCCGGCGGATGTCGTGGGTGTTTATGCCCATGTGCCCCAGGAAAGTCTCCAGCATGCAGCGTTCAATGTACCCGTCGCCGCAGTAGTTATCCCCGCAGTAGGCCATGCAATCCGAGTAGATGTCTGGCTGGTACTCGTAGTCGGCTTCCCAGTAGGTGCTCACGCACCGGACCGGAGCGAAGGACATCCAGGTCCCCGGCTCGCAGAAGGAGCAGCCCGGGCAGCGGTAGTGCTCGCAGTAGAAGCCGTCGGCGCAGTCGTCGTCGGAGTCGCAGTGGATCTTCTCGTCGGAGATGCACTCGCCCTCGCAGACCGAGTCCGTGCAGCTGATCTCGCAGCGCTGGCCCTCGCCGCAGTCGCCGTCGTCCAGGCAGCCGATGTGGGGCTTGGGGGGATCGACCGGGCCGCAGCCCAGGTAACCGGGGCATTCCTCCCCGGTCAGGCACTGGGCGTACTCCGGCTGGCAGTCATTGGGCCGCTGCAGACATTCCATCTCATCCAGCTCCGCGCAGGGGTCGGCGTCCCGGTCGACGCACTCCAAAAAGACGTCCGGCTCAACCATGCACCGCTCCCCCGGGCAGTCCTCGGCGCCCCGGTAGAGGTACCAGTCGTCCGGATATCCGTAGACCGCCTGGCAGGCGCCGTCCGCCCGGCACCCCTGCTCTTCGAGGTCCGCGCACAGGTTTTCCTCGGTCCCGAAGCAGCTCCCCTCCGCCCCGGAAAGCACCACCCACATTCCAATAAGCATCATCGCCATAGTTAATCTCAGGGCTAAACCTTTCATCGCTTCCTCCATTTTCAATCGCTCATTTCATCTCGCCCGGCTGCCCCGCAGACCTGCAAACCACGTGCCCGCAGCCGGCATCCGGCGAAATGGTTGAAATTATTGAATAACATTTCCATCGCTTTCCTCATGCTGGTTCATTAGACGTCAGAATTCTGAGAAATATCAAAAAATTCGTTGAAAAACGGTGTGATAGGGATCACACTGGGAGCCTTGGTTAATGGTTGATTTCAGGGGTGGACCGTTTCTAGTATGGGAGCCATCCGAGGAGGAACAGCATGCGACTAGCGGGTCTGTTGGTGTTGGTGGTTGTGCTTCTGGCCCTGTCGGGCTGCAAGTGCGAGGACGAGTTGGAGGTGGAGGGCAAGACGCTGGTGGAGTGGGTCAGCTTGCTGCGGCACGCCGACTGGGCCACCCAGGTGGAGGCCCAGGACAAGATCTCGCGGCTGGGGCCCCGGGCGGTGCCTTATCTTTCCAAGATGGTCTGGGCCAAGGATCCCACCCTGCGCAAGGGGGTGGTGGCGACCCTGACGCGCATCGGCGCCGACGCCGAAAAGGCTATTCCCACCCTGCTAAAAAGGATGAAAGTGGAGAAGGTCGCGTCAATCCGGGTGGAGATCCTGACGGCTCTGGCGGAGATCAATCCCAAGGCCGAGGGAGTCCGGGAAGAGTTCACCAAGCGCCTGCGCGACCTGGCGCCCGAGGTGCAGGTGGCGGCCCAGCGGGGCTTGAAGAAGCTGGAGGAGCCCAAGCCTGAAGAAAAGAAACCGGAGGAACCGGCCAAGCCGGTGGAGAAGGAAGGTTTCGTGCTGCGCGAGCAGGTGGCTTCGATTGACAAGCTGCAGGGGATCGGCGTGGGGGTGGTCGCCGAGGTAGTGCGCGAGAAGCGGCGGGCGGCGGTGGTCTGGCCGGCGATCAAGGACGGGAAGATCCTCGACGACGACATCGTGGCCTTCGTCTACGAGAAGTCCGGCGGGGAATGGAAGCTGGTCCAGGGCAACATCGGGCTTTCCGCCGGGCAGGGAGCCAACAAGCTGTCCGAAGCCCTGGGGGGTGCCGACAAGCAGAAGGTGATCCGCGAGTGCGGGGTCGAGCGCGGCGAGCTGGCCGCCTACCTGGAGGAGAAGGCCAAGGCCTTCCGGGAGGCTCTGGCGGCGGGCGACGCGGCCCTGGCTATGCAGGCCTACGAGGAGCTCTCCCGGGCGTTTTCCTTCCGGCTGGCGGCCTACGACGACATGTTGCCCGAGATGTTGATCAACCAGGCGTTTGAGCCGGCCTGGAAGCTGGATCTTGCGGCCAAGGGCCTCGTTCCGGTCGAGGCAACTATCAAAGGCAAGCCGGTCAAGGGCAAGCTGCGCCTGGGCACCTGCGGTGGCCAGACGGTGATTTCAGATATGATCGAGGAGAAGTAGGGGGAGAGCATGCGGCCGGCCCGGCTTATAAAGGTGTGGGCGGGGCAGATCCGGGCGCCCTTTCTGGCGCTCTCGGTGGTCCTGGTGCTGATCGGGGGCGCGGTGGCCGCCGAGCACGGGGTCTTCGACGGGCTGCGCTTCGCCCTGGCCCTGATGGGAGTGGTGCTGGCCCACGGGGCGGTGAACATGTTCAACGAGCTGCATGATCACGCCACCGGCATCGATCAGCACACCCGCCGCACGCCGTTTTCCGGCGGTAGCGGCACCCTGCAGCGCGGCGACCTGGATCCCCGGACGGTTTTGTACGCCACCATAGCCATCCTGGCGACGGCGCTGGTCATCGGACTGGTTCTCACCATCCTGTCGGGTTGGCAGCTCTTGATCTTCATCGTACTGGGCGGCCTGGCCACGTTGTTCTACACCAGCCACCTGGCCCGCTGGATGATCGGCGAGCTGGCCGCCGGCGCCTGCCTGGGAACCTTCGTGGTGCTGGGCACCTACTTCTGCATGGCGGGGACGCTGACCGCCGAAGTGGTCTGGCTGTCGGTGCCGCCGGGGATTCTGACCGCGCTGCTGTTGTTCCTCAACGAGTTTCCCGACCTGGAGGCCGACCGCCGGGGAGGCCGCCGGCACCTGGTGATCGTCCTGGGACGCGGTCGCGCGGCGGTAGTGTACACCGCGGCGATGATCGTCATGTACGCTGTATTGGTGGTGGGGGTGATCGCCAACCTGTTCCCCCTGGCGGTGCTGATGGCCCTGGCCACGCTGCCGCTGGCCTTCAGGGCGGCTTACACCGCGCTCAAGCACCACGACGACTTCAAGAAGATGGTCTCCGCTTTGGGCGCCAACGTGGGCGTGGTGCTGGGCACCGACCTGCTGATCGCCATCGCCTACTTTATCTGATCATGAAGCGCTTTCTGCTAATTCTGTTGTTCCCGGCCGCGGCGTCGGCGGCAACCTATGAAGTCGGGTCCGGGCAGACCTACGCCAATATCGGGGACGTACCCTGGGAGAGCATGGGTGCCGGGGACCTGGTGCTGATCCACCACCGGGCGCAGGCCTACCAGGAGAAGTTCGTCATAGCGGTGGAGGGCACCGAGCAGCAGCCTTTCATCGTCCGGGGAGTGCCCGGTACCGGCGGGGAGCTGCCGGTGATCGACGGGCGCGACGCCACCACCCGTTCGCAACTCAACTTCTGGAACGAGCCCCGCGGGGTTATCAAGATCGGAGGAGCCAACAGCCCGGCGGTGGACGCAGCCAGCTGGATCCAGGTGGAGAGCCTGGATATCCGCAGCGGGCGGACCCCCTATTCCTTCACCGGCCGCGACGGCCTGACCAGCTATTCCGGCAACGCCGCCTCGGTCTACATCGAGAACGGCCAGAACGTCCTGGTGAAGAACTGCATCATTCACGACTCGGGGAACGGGATCTTCGTCTCCCACGCCTCGCGGAACATCACCATTGAAAGCTGCTGGATCTACGACAACGGGGTCGAAAACAGCATCTACGAGCACAATACCTACACCGCCGCCATCGGCATGATCTACCAGTACAATCACTTCGGCCCGCTGCGGGCCAACTGCGGAGGCAACAACCTCAAGGACCGTTCGGCGGGGCTGGTGGTCAGGTACAACTGGATCGAGAGCGGCAACCGGCAGCTGGATCTGGTGGATGCCGAGGACTCGGCCGATCTGGTCAACCATCCCAGCTACCACCAGACTTTCGTCTACGGGAACATACTGGTGGAGCACGAGGGGGACGGCAACAGCCAGATCCTCCACTACGGCGGCGACAGCGGGACAACCTCCGACTACCGCAAGGGGACTTTGTACTTCTACAACAACACGGTGGTGTCCACCCGTTCGGGCAACACCACCTTGATGCGGCTCTCCACCAACGAGGAGATTGCCGATTGCCGCAACAACGTCATTTACGTGACCGCCTCGGGCGACCACCTGGCGCTCTTGAACGAAGCCGGCGTTCTGAGCATACGTAACAACTGGATGAAGCCCGGTTGGCAGGACTGCCACGGGTCGCTGACCGGGACGCTCACCGACGGCGGGGGCAACGTCACCGGGAGTGATCCGGGGTTCGCGGACGCAGGGGGGCAGGACTACCACCTGGCCGCCGGGTCCGATTGCCTAGACAGCGGCGCGGCGCTGCACGCCGACGTTCTTCCCGATCACCCTGTCTCCAGCCAGTATGTCAAACACCAGGGTCAGGAGGCCCGACCGCAGGACGCGGTGATCGACATCGGGGCCTTCGAGGCCGGCCAGCCGGACGACACTCCGCCGGCGGCTCCGGAGAACCTGGCCGTCAATCCTCCTTGATGTTCTCAGTTCTGGGGCTGCAGCTCGGGGGGCCGGAGCTTGCGCAGGTATTCTTCCAGCTCCGCTCGGCCTTTTTTCACGATCTTGCGCCCGTAGAATCTCAGGAAGCCGGTGGCCATCTTGAACTGCATGAAGGCGTTTACGTAGCTGGGCACCGTGTAGAAGTGCTTCCAGGCCTCCATGGCGGCCTTCTGCAGCTCGTACATGCTCATCCTGGCCGGTTCGTGGACCACGTGAAAGGCATCGTAGAGCCCCCAGTCCCGGGTGGCCAGCCGGTTCTCGGACTCCAGTTTCTCGAAGGTGCGGGTGCCGGGCAGGGGGGTCAGCAGGGCGAACTGTACGGTGTTGATGCCCTGCTTCTTGGCGAAATCGACGGTGGCGGCGATGGTACCGGCGTCGTCCTGGTCGGAGCCCAGCATGAACATGCCGTGGACCCGGATGCCCTTCTTGTGGAACATCTTCACGCAGTGGCGGATGTGCTCGACCGACTGCTTCTTGTTGTACTCCTTCAGCGTCCGGGGGTCTACGGACTCCAGGCCGACGTATACCTGGGTGCAGTTGGTGTCCTTCATCAAGTCCAAAAGCTGCTCGTCTCGGGCGGCGTGGACTGTTACCTGGGTGTACCAGCGCATCTTCTTGCCCAGGCCACGCTGCTTCATCATGGATAGCAGCTCCTTGGCCGCCTTGGGACGGCCGGCGAAGTTGTCATCCACGAAGAAGATGCGCCGGCCCAGCGGCAGCAGGTGCTCCTCCAGCTCGCGAACCACGGTCGGGTTGCTGCGGCGCCGGTAGCCGCGGCCGAACATGGAGACCACCGAGCAGTAGTTGCAGTCGTGGGGGCAGCCCCGCGAGGTGGTGATCGGCAGGTGCCGCAGCTTTTCGTGCCCGGCTATCAGCGTCAGGTCGGCGAAGGGAAACTTGTCCAGATTCTCCTCCAGCGGCCGGTCGGGGTTGTGGCGGATCCGGTCGCCTTCCCGGTATGACAGCCCGCGGATGTCGGAAAGCTCGCCTCCACCGTCCAGGGCGTCGACCAGCTCCGTAAGGGTGTGCTCGCCCTCGCCGCGCACCACGTAGTCGGCGTGCTCCAGGCCCTCCTCGGGCAGGAAGCTGACGTGCGGGCCGCCCAGGACCACGGGGATCTTCTTCTTGCGCACCTTGTTGGCCCGCCGGACCCAGCGGGCCAGGTCGTAAGCCTCGGGGGCCGCGGGAGTCACGGTGGAGATGCCGATCAGGTCGGACTTGGAGATCTCCAGGCTGTGCTGCCAGATGCCCTCGAGCTGATGGACGTACACCCTGACGTCGTGGCCCTGCTTCTTGAGCATGGCGGCCATGATCGGCAGGCCCAGCCGGGGGATGACGAACTTCTCGAAGCCGTTGTATGACGCCGGTTTTGCCTCGATTAGCGAGATTTTCACAGTTAAACCTTTCTACAGAAGGTCATGTTTACGGTACCAGTTTATGGCGTCTTTGACCCCGCTGTCGAGATCAATATCAGGATGATAGCCCAGAATTTTTTTGGCCTTGGAAATGTCCATGGTCCAGTTCTTGGCCAGCAGGCGCCGGGCGTTTCCCCAGGTGAAGATGCGCGGCTTGCGGGTGAGCTGGCCGACCCCCGAGCTGAGCAGGGCGGCGAAGTAGATCAGGAACCTGGGCAGCGGCGGGGACCAGACGCGCTTGTTGTTCATTGCCCGGGCGATGGCCTTGACCAGCTCTTTCTGATCGGTGTTCTGGCCGCCCACCAGGAAGATCTCCGATCCGGCGGCCTCGACGCTGCCGGCGAGCATGATCGCCCGGGCCACGTCGCGGACGTGGCCCAGGTTGAAGCGGCGGTGGGACACTCCCAGCCGGGCGGCCAGGCCGCTCTTGACCGCCTTGAAGGCCGGCAGCAACTCGTAGTCCCGCGGGCCGTAGATGGCCCCCGGGCGCAGGACGGCGATGGAGAGACGGTCCATGTACCTTTTGGCGATCTCCTCGGCGGCCAGCTTGCTGCGGCCGTAGGCGGTAAACGGCCGGGGCTCTGTATCTTCGGTCAAGGGGGCGTCGGTCCGGGAGGGGCCGGTGGCGCCGGCGCTGGACACCAGCACGAAACGCCGGGGAGGCTCCCGCAGCGTGGCGCAGGCCAGGAGCAGGTTTTCGGTCCCCCGGGCGTTGACCTCGAAGAAAGTTTTGTCGCGCAGCGCCTTGGTGCAGCCGGCGACGTGGTAGACCACCTCCACGCCCTCCACCGCCGGCAGCAGCGCCGCGGGAGGCTGGGTCACGTCGCCGATGCGCTTTTCATAGTCGATGCCCTCCACCCAGCGCAGGTTGGAGGTCTGGCGGGCCAGCAGGCGGATCTTCACGTCGCCGGACTCGTCGAGCAGCTCCACCAGGTGGGAGCCCACCAAACCGGAGGCGCCGGTGACCAGGACCCGCCGGGTCATGGGGCCTCCTCGTCGATGTAGGTGGTGACGTTCCGCTGCCCGGCGGGGGCCAGGTCGGCGTCGAGCAGGTCGACCGCCGTCGGGGGATCGTTATCGTTGGTTTCTTCGAAATGGACGCCGTGGATGGCTCCGACGGGTGGATCCAGCACCACCAGATAGCGCTCGTTGAAGTTGTGCAAATCGGCGGCGTAGGCGGTGTGGAAGTAGTCCTCGACTACACGCTGCTCGCCGTCCAGGTCGATTTCCGTCCGGACGACCGCCGCCGGTCCGGAGCCCATCAAGGGTTTGAGATAGCGCTTGTACAGGACGATGCTGTCGCCGCCGTCCAGCGTGGCGGTTATGCGGTAGCTGGGCAGGGTATTAAAGGTGCAGGAGCGGTAGGCCTGCTTTTCGGTCAGGTAGTCCTCACCGGCGTCCAAGAAACCCAGGATGCTCACCTGGGTGTAGTCCGCGTTGTAGCCCTGCGGCTCCTCCCCGACCTGGTCGGCGTCGAAGACCAACTCTTCGGGGTCGGCAATGCCGTCGCGGTAGCGGAAGGAGAAGGTGGCTTCGACCCGGAAGGGTCGGTCGCCGGCATGGAAGGCCTGGGTGTAGGTATAGTAGTGGATATACCCCCAGACCTGCTGCTGGTATTCGTGGGTGATCTCTCCCGGGCCGTCGGGCTGCGCCGCAAACGGGTCCGGGCCGGTCAGGTTGACCGCGTCGATCAAATCCGCCTGGAAGCTGTCCGCGTCCCGGGGCAGCGAAAGCGTCTGGGGCCTGAAGACCAGCCGGCCGCGCAGGGCCAGCTCCTCGGCGGCGGTGCGGCGGATCATGAACTGCGCGCAGGTCTGGGCCCCGTTTTCGAAAGTCAGCTTGAAAGGTTCTTCCGATTCATCTCTTCCGGCATCTCCATCGGCATCCGGAAATCCCCGGTCGTCGTTTCCATCGATCCCGTTGCAGCATGTCACCAGCGCTGCCAGTGTCAGATTTAAAAGCAGTCTCATTGCTTTCATGGTCCGGGTCACCAGGGCTCGCCGGCGCCGCCGTTGCAGCGGACGCCGATCGAGGCGGAAGCGGTGGCGGGATCGGCGGAGCCGCGGTCGGCGGCCCGCAGGCTGGGTGCCGGATCGGCGAAGCCGCCCCCGCGGACAACCTTGAAACCGGTGCCGTCGGCCGGTCCCCGGGGGTACCGGCAGTCCGTCGTGCAGGTGGAATAAAAGTCCGCCGAGTACCAGTCGGAGACCCACTCGGAGACGTTGCCCGCCAGGTCGCAGGCGCCTTCGCGGCTGTTGCCCGCGGTGCGGGAGCAGGCCTGATCGGGAGCCGCGA
>Ga0272442_10000981_pt1 | contig 44158 bp, 41 predicted proteins | sample SSMForm2O_FD_200262 | JGI IMG/M metagenome (GOLD analysis project Ga0272442, IMG submission 200262) | Marine sediment archaeal communities from Little Sippewissett salt marsh, Falmouth, MA, United States - SSM-Form-2O | ecosystem: Environmental > Aquatic > Marine > Wetlands > Sediment ...
ATTTCTGTCTCCTGTAAGCCCCCGGATTTTTATCGTCCCGGGCAGTAACACTACCGGGTACCCCTGTAGTGTTACTGCCATGGGAATCCTTCTTCTTACAGGTGACAACTATCCTGACACGGGGGGACAGATAATCTCAAAAATGTGTCAACGCATGTGATTATATATAGGTAATGTTGCAACTACAACTTAAAATTTAATTAGGAAGCGGCGGAAGCGGCGGGGTCGGACCTTGGTAACTATACGTAATAGATTAATAAAGTGCAAAATTCGGCCTTTTTTTTGGCCTTAAAAGGTCACTTTTAGACCCCAAATTGAGGATTTAAGAAAAAAAGAGGGTGTATGCCGCGAGCAAATAAGCATTTTATACCAGGTTATATCTGGCACATTCTTCAATGAAAATGGAGAACGCTTCGCTCTGCGAGAGTCCCCTGCAATTTACAAGGCTGATTTTGATACTAAAAATGCTGATCTAAGCAATAAAAACAGGTATAATTAGAACAATTATTAAATGTTTACAATATGTTGTCCGGGTCCGACCCGTAATAGGCAAATACGCAATAGAAACCCTGAAAAGTTTATTGACCTGATACGAAAGAAGTTCTATAAGAAAAGTTGTGTCCAACGCGTACCGCAAAGCAGAATACCGGGATTACCCCTTGCCGCTATCAAGCAGAGCATGCTGCAGGGGAATATGAGTCCAGGCAGAAGGGGCTAACGGCTCTGTGCAGAGGCTTGCGATCTGTCGGTATGCCTGGCAAGGAAACACAGCGGGAAAAAGTTGCTGGAAATCGGTACTGACCGTTGACGCCACCCTTACTAACAGGATGCTCCTCATGACCAATAATGATATTTTGCGCCGCATTCGCTATGTGTTCGACATTAACGATTCGAAAATGATTGACATATTTGGCCTGGCTGATTATCACGTAACCCGGGAGCAGATCAGCGACTGGCTTAAAAAAGATGATGATCCCGCATATAAAAACTGCAGCGACACGCGGCTGGCGATTTTCCTGAATGGTTTGATTAACGATAAACGGGGTAAAAAAGAAGGGCCGCAACCAGAGCCGGAGAAGCGTTTGACGAACAATATCATTTTTAAGAAATTAAAAATTGCGTTAAACATGAAATCGGATGATATGTTGGCTATTATGGCCCTGGCCGACCTGCGCATAAGCAAACACGAATTAAGTGCGTTTTTCCGAAGGCCGGACCATAAACATTACCGTGACTGTAAAGACCAGATTTTACGCAATTTTCTAAAAGGCTTGCAGCTTAAATATCGAGATGATAGTAACGGACTACAAGATTTGGATGGCGTATGATTGTGGGGCTGAGGCAGTATTTTGTGAGATAAAAAACGTGTATTTTCTTTTATGTTGTTTTTCCAAAATACACAGAGAGACGTAATTGGTTTAGAGCAGTACAATCACATCCTGCCGTCGGGCTAAACCAATATTTTTCAAACATGTTCGACGAATGAGTCGTCGTGCTTCTGTGCGCGGGAGGGCGATAGGTTCATGGTTACAGGTAAAGCCCCTGATGAACTGACAATTCATTCTTTGCGGGAAACATTATTGCAGTACGCAAAACCTGACCTGCGACAGGCGGTTCTGCAGATGATCAACACCTTTATTCCCTACATTGCATTGTGGGTTGTCCTTGTTTACCTGGTCGGGCAACGGTATCCATTTGGCGCTGTTTTCCCCCTCATTTTAATCGCGGCACTTTTTCTGGTGCGCATATTCATTTTTCTCCATGACTGCGCACACGGTTCTTTTTTTGCCTCACATCGGGCAAATATGATCCTTGGGTATGTGTCAGGCATATTGACCTTTACACCGTTTACCTACTGGCAACAAAGTCACCTCCGCCATCACGGCACGTATGCGGACCTGGACCACCGGGGTGTCGGAGATATTTGGACATTAACCGTTGAGGAGTATCGGGCAGCTTCCAAAATGAAGCGATTGGCCTACAGGCTCTATCGAAATCCTTTTGTATTCCTGGGAATCGGCCCGATGTACTCATTTTTAATTTCCCAGCGCTTCCTGCACAACAGGGAAGGTAAAAACGAGCGTTTTAGCGCGGCGGTTACCAATGCGGCTATTGTAGTGATCATTTCGGCAGCCTGCCTGACCATCGGGTTACGGACCTATCTGCTGATTCAACTTCCAATAATTCTGATTGCCGGGGCGGTTGGTGTGTGGCTTTTTTATGTGCAGCATCAATTCCAGGGAGTGTACTGGTCGCGTCATGAGAATTGGGACCCGGTGAAAGCCGCTTTGCAGGGAAGCTCATATTACAAGCTTCCCAAGGTGCTTCAGTATTTCACCGGCAATATCGGCCTGCACCATGTCCACCATGTTCTCCCCCGGATTCCGAACTATAAGCTGCAACAAAGCTGCGATGATTCACTCATTATGAACAGTGTGAGGCACCTGACCATCGGCAGAAGCCTCGCGTCGCTTTTTTTGAATTTGTGGGATGAGAAACAGCAGAAGCTTGTAAGTTTCAGGTCCTTGAAGGAGCCCGCTGGAGCGGCGGGGTCGGACCTTGGTAACTATACGAAATAGATTAATAAAGTGCAAAATTCGGCCTTTTTTTTGGCCTTAAAAGACCATTGTTAGGCCCCAAATTGAGGGTTTAAGAAAAAAAGAGGGTGTATGCCGCGAGCAAATAAGCATTTTATACCAGGTTATATCTGGCACATAACTCACAGATGCCATGACCAGGAATTTCTTTTAAAATTTTCCAGAGACCGACAGCGGTGGGTTTACTGGCTATTTGAAGCAAAAAAGCGCTTTGGATTGTGTGTGTTGAATTACAGTGTGACCTCGAATCATATTCACCTGTTGGTTAAAGATACAGAAGAAGAAACAATTCCCAACAGTATTCAATTAATTGCCGGACGGACAGCCCAGGAATATAATCTGAGGAAGAAACGGAAAGGAGCATTTTGGGAAGATCGTTACCACGCAACTGCAGTAGAAGCAGACGGTCACCTTATTCGGTGTCTTGTGTATATTGATTTAAATATGGTCAGGGCCGGTGTCATACATCATCCGTCCCAATGGGCGTATTGTGGCTATAACGAAATTCAAAAGCCCCCGCAACGATATCGTCTGATTGATCAGGCAGCCTTACAGGAATTGTGTGGAATGAAAGACATTGGCCAGTTTCGTAAATCATATCAACATTGGGTTGAAACTATCCTTGCCACCCAGAATGGAAACAGAGAACCAAACTGGACTGAAAGCATAGCGGTCGGAAGTAAATCATTCATCGAAGAGACAAAGAAAAAACTCGGCATAGCGTTCATAAAGAGAAAAGTCTTTAATGAAAATGGAGAACGCTTCGCTCTGCGAGAGCCCCATGCAACTTACAAGGCTGATTTTGATACTGAAAATGCTGATCTAAGCAATAGAAACAGATATAATTGGAACAATTATTAAGTTTTTACAGTATGTTGCACGGGTCCGACCCGTAATAGTAATTATAAGAACCATGCCGTTGTTCGTCAAGAAAAAAATGGTCGGCCCGATGCAAAGAGAAATCGCCGGCAACCGATCGCCGGGCCGATTAGCGGGCCGGGGCGTGTTGTGTTGTCTGCAGGCGCATGAGTCGCGTGCGGGCTGCGATAATGCAATTTACGCCTATTTTCCGATAAATATGAGTGCCCACAGCACCGAGGCGAGAGAACAGATCACTATGCCGAGCAGTGAGAGTTTTTTCCACGGTGTCCGGCGATATGAGCTGATGCCCAGGAGCAAACCTATAAGTGATATGAACGGAATGACTATACACAAACCGAGCAAAATTGATGCTATCGCATAGCCTTTTGTTTCCCTGTTTTTCGAGCGCTCTTTATACAGCGCGATGAGCTGATACACAAGACCGCCGACGGCGGCACCAATAACAATCCCCCACATCGGTTCCATCAGCATCTCCCCGCTTGTAACATGCTCAATTAAAGACCCTGGATGCCCCGCGCACGCAACAAGATTTTCAACAGGCGGGGAGCATCTCTTATCAAGTGTAGTTATTGGTCAATCTATTGCAACAAAAAAAAGACACGGAAAACATATCTCCCCAACAGTTTTGTTCTCGTATATATTTGCATCCCGCATGAATTTGTTTTACAGTGGATGTCGTGTATGATGAACGGGGACCAGACACGCGGGACATGCATGGCCCACACCGCACGACAGGACGATACGAAGTATTTGTATAAATAAAGAGGTACAGCCTGCAATGCAGTGACAACCATGAAGAACATGCCGACAAACAAACATCTGAAAATAAGCACCCTCGTCTGGCTGTTGTTATTCCTGACCCGCGCCCACCTTGCAGTATCTGCCGGAGAAGCACCCTGGGATTTAGGCTATCTCCTTGATGAGGACCCCGGGGCAGTAACGGCAGGCGAGCTTTATGAACGGGCCGTTTTTGTCGAGGAGAACTATCAGGCCTATCACAGTGTTAACGGGATAATCTGGCAGGGCGTTTTTGCCGGCCCCGAGGACACGCATCCCAGCCTGTTCGGGACCGGCGGCGACAGCGCGATCTTTACCGGATTTTATCTTGCCGCGGCAGTGTACCGCTTCCTGGTCACCCGTGATGAAGCCGATCTGGATATTGTTTTTCAGACCGTGCGGGGGCTGCACATCCTCACCCACGTCAGCGGCACGCCGGGCGTTATCGCACGATGTGCCTTTCCCGCAGACCAGGCGGCGGCATGGCGCTATCCTGACAGGTGGAAAAGCCGCATTAATGCCGGGCTGGTGTATGAAAGCCCCGATGATATCGTAGACGCCGGTGACCCGGACAGGTATTATCCCCGGTTCATCTTTTATGCCAAGGCGACACGGGACCAGCTCAGCGGCATTCTTTACGGACTGGCGGTTGTCCTGGCAGAACTTCAGCCTGATGATTTCCAGGAAAAGGACCAGCTGTACCGGACAATTCAATCTGTCAGGGACGTGACCAGGCAGATCGCGTACGCCCTCTGGACGCGGCTTGAGGAAAACTGCTTTGTTCTCATGGATCATTACTACAACACGGGCACCACGTCCGTCCTGGTAGACGGACTTTTAAAGGTCCAGCTGCTGTCGGTCTACCGGGCAGCGCTGAACATGTTTGAAGATCCCGGCACCGCCGAACGCAGCCGCATCGAAGAAGTCTATCACGATGAATTCGCCTGGGCATTTTTTCTCAATGACGGCAATCTTGATTCGCTGTTTAACTGGCTGAACCTGTTTGACGGCTATTACGCCAACAACCTCAGGTTTGCCCGGAGCTTTACCGTTTTCCTGCTGGAAGAGGACACCGGCAGAAGGCAACAGGTCGCAGCATACATGACCAAGCATGTTTGGCGGTATGTACAAGACCACCGGAACACCCATTTTATTTTTTTATATGCGGCCGCGTCCTGCGACCAGTCGCGGCTGGGAGAGGGACTGCTCGGCCTTCAGGAGCTGTCCCTGCGGCCGCTCAGGAACTGGAGCTCACCGCTCTATGATCAGAGCTTCTACCCGCCGCCCGATGTCCTGCTCTTCGGCGATGTCACCGGCTATGTCGTACCGGTTCACCTGCGCGAGCCCACGGACTATTTTATCTGGCAAAAAGACCCTTTTGAAACCGGTGACGGCGAGCTGGAGCAAGAGGCCCTGAAAGAGGCAACCGGCCTGGACTTCCTCCTTCCCTACTGGATGGGGCGCTACTATGGTTTTGTCGACGCTCCGTGAAGGGCCGGTCATCATATGTTTGCATAAAAATATTTTCTTTCCCGTTTACCACCCCCTTGACATTGTTCCGGCCATACTTATATTTTCAACAGAAGCGAAGATTAAATAACTAAACAGTAATTCGGAAGGAGGTGTTTGTTATGGCACTAACATTATGGCGAACCAGGAGACCCTTCGAAGGACTTTCACGGATTATCGGCGATTTTGACAGCTGGTTCGATGACGATTTCTTCACCGCAAAAGCAGACGGCATCTGGACACCCGCAGTCGACATCGAGGAAAAAAACGGCACCTATCTGCTCACAGCAGATCTGCCCGGTGTCAAAAAAGATGACCTGCACGTGGAGCTGAAAGACGGGTATCTTACCCTCAAAGGTGTGAAGGAGTCGAAACACGAGGACAAGCAGGAACATTACCACCGGTATGAGCGGACGTACGGCTGTTTTGAAAGAACCTTTAAAGTACCCGAAGGCGTGACCGAAAAAGACATTAAAGCGAAATATCACGACGGCGTGCTGGAGCTTGCCATTCCCACGCCGAAGCCCGAAAAGCCGAAGGCCATTAACGTGACGATTGAATAGAACACCGCGCGGCCCCAGACAAAGAAAAAGGGACCAGAGAAAATATGGTCCCTTTTTTTATGACAGGTGTTACTGAAGCGATAGCAGGTGGGTTTTAAGGTTGGCTTTTTTATTTATTATCCCGAGCTTCTTCCTGATGTTTTCCCGGTGAGTATCTATTGTCCTTTTGGACAGCCCCATTATATCAGCAATTTCCTTATTGGTCCTTCCTTCTTTTATCATCTCCGCAACTTTGATCTCTGTGTGGGTGAGGTTCATGTATTTTGTCGACAGCCTTTGTAAAAAGGGAGAAACAATATTGTCCAGATTGGCCCTGCACACTGCAAGATGGTTCTTCTGCTGGCGGCTCAGCTGTGTTCGCATCACCCGTTCTAAATAGGGGACAACCAGCTCCCTGATATTAAGCAGCATTTTTTCTTCAATTTCCTGTATCGTTGCATCGCGGCGTTCAAGCAGAATTTTTAACGCCGTGTTGACTTCCTCAAGATTGCGGGCCTTGTCCTCCAGCTCTTTATTGATGGTGTGAATCAGCTTGTACAGCTCAAAGCTTTCGATGAGACCCGACGTGCTTCTCAGAATTATTGCAAACAGCGACAGGGTAACGTCGGGGATATCGATAACATCTTCCTTGAGCGCCCCGATACACAGCCCCCTGACCCGTGATGACGCAACCATTGACTGTAAAATCAGCTGCCGTTCCTTGTTCTGATCAAACGCGATGAGAGGATTTCCTTTTCTGAGGGCCCAGGCAAAAGACCCCTTTTCGATCAGATGGTCTTTTTGCTGTTCAATGTAGGGGGTGTTCGATTCAGGATCACAAAAGAAGAGATGGAAATCGGCATCATCCTCGCTTACAAAATAGAATGATATGGTATGGAAGTTAAAAAGACGGCGGGCGCGCCGCGAGGCCTCCCGCAGAATATCGTCGGGCGCCCCGAAGCTGCTGATGGGTTTGTCAAAATTGCCGAGGCTCATTGCCAGGTCCATGGCATCAAGGGTCAGCCGGTTGATGGATTCAAGATGGGTGATCCGCTGCTGCAGATATTCATTCTCTTTTTGCAGGTCTTTTTTTTCCATCTCAGAAAAGAATACTGAAAAGTTCATCTACCTGATGGTCGGCCTGGACAATAATAGTTGCCAGCACGCTTTTACTGAAGCCGAGCTCGTTCCACGCCAGGGGATCTAGCGGGGGCACGAACAGGTTCCCGCTGTTTCCCATGAACATGGTATGGGCGATAATGTCCGCCAGGTGGACAATTGACGGTTCAAAGGCAGAACCTGCCTTGCCGGGTTCATGATGATATGCCACACAGTTTTCAAGGGACGGCGGCAGCTTCCACTGCTGAAACAGCAGCCCCCCGATGCCGGCATGGTCAAACCCCAGGGATTCTTTTTCCGTTTCATGAAGCAGGCTTTCCCGGTGTTGTGACGTGTCCATGATGGAACGGGCCAATTGTGAATAATTTTCCAGCAGCACCAGGCGGCCGATGTCGTGCAACAGTCCTGCAACGAAAAAGGGCTCTTCGTTGACATTTTTGTGCATGCTGGCCATCAGCCGGGATACGACACCACAGCATATGCTGTGTCGCCAGAAAGACTGGATGTCAATCAGGTCAGCGGGTATGTTCTTAAACAGAGCGGTTACCGAGACCCCCATAACCAGCGTGCTCAATTGCTTGGAGCCCAAAATGGAAACGGCCCGGGATAATGTGTCGACTTTTTGGGGCAATCCATAGAAAGAGCTGTTTACCAGTTTTATGAGCTTCGCGGACAGGCCCACATCGGCGCTGACTATCCTGGCAATGTATGAGGCGGAGCTTTGGGGGTTGTTTATGGCTTCGCTGACTTTATAATAGGTGTCCGGAAGAGAAAGAAATTGAAAGTCCTCTTTTATTATGTCCGGCAACGTTGGTTTGTCATCCGGAGGCGGTGATGTGCCGGAAGCGGCTGTCGAGTGGTCAACGTCCGACAGCCACAGGTCCTGATCTCCAAGGCCGTTTGATAATGAGCGTGCCAGCCGCAGTTGTGAGAGCCGGTACAGTTCAGCAACGGCCTCGTGGGTGGTATTAGCGTGACGAAACACCCTGTTGACCGTATCGGTGCTCTTTTCGATGATATCGTCACCGATCCCCTCGTAGGTTTCAACCTCGGCAGTCTCCTCGGACAGGTCCTGAATGACCGCTTCAGACACTCCCCATATCTTGAATATCTTGAAGTGCTTTTCCTCAAGGACCGTGCCCTGGGGCAGCAAAAAACGGTCATTCGGCGCATACAGATCATCGCCCAACACCATTCCCGGTTTTAGATCGTAAAGGTTTATTCTGCCCATGTGAAGAAATGAATCCTCCCATATGATGATTGTCTCCGGCTCCGATACTCCTTCCCGACGGGACGGGAATGTGCGGAGCAGTATCGGTATTGTTGATGTAACAAAAAAGAAAAGAAATATCAATATAATATTGTGTTGATGGGGCTTGTCCGCACGATGCTCACAATGATAACACCGAAGACCTGTACATACAGCAACCGGATGTGGTATAAAAATGAAGATTTTCCGGTATCTGAATGGTGACTGGGGCGGCATGGCCCTGAGAGCAGTATAGCAGCCTCAAAGCTATTTCGGGTTTTTTGTTTCTTTTTTCAGGTGGGGTGACGTATGAAGAAAGCATTTTTTTTAAGAACCGTAATGCTGTTGTGGCTGTGCTGCCTGTTTTCCCTCCTGTGTGTCAAAGCAGCTGCGAACGACACCGCCGTTGAGCAGCTGCTGCCGCAAAGCATGGATGTGACCGGCTGGCAGCGCGCCGGCGAGCTCTACCGCTACTTGCCGGAAAACCTCTATGAATATATCAACGGGGCGGCAGACCTCTTTCTCTCATACGGCTGTAAGGGGCTGACAGGTGCACAGTATGCCCCCGTATCCGAAAGCAGGGAAAACGTGATTGTGGATATCTATGACATGGGCAATACGCTCAATGCATTCGGGATATTTCAGGCAAAGAGAGATCCTGACAGCGACGTGATCCCGATCGGGACCGGGGCGTGCGGCAACGAGCAGTATCTGTTTTTTTACAAAGGGCATGTGTATGTTGAGATCCAGACGTTTAACGCCGGCGGCACAGCAGACAATCTTCTCAAGCAGACGGCGCAAGCGGTGTCCAAAAGAATTGCAGCGGACAGTTCCCCGCCGGACGAGCTTTGCTATCTTCCCGCTACAGGGCGGGTGCCCGGGTCTGAACGGTATATCACCGGGGGAATTCTCGGACATGCGTTCCTGGGCAGGGGGTTGATCGGAGACTACAGGATCGGTGAAGAAACGGTCAAGGCGTTTGTTGCCTTTTTACCCCTGAAACAAGATGCGGCCGCAGCCCTGGATACGTATAGAGCCTATGTGCACAAAGCAGGAAAAAAATGGAAATCTCTACCGGGGTTCGGGGAGCAGGCATTCGTTGCCCGTGATCCGTATCACCGGACCATTCTCGTTGCACGGCAGGGCCGATTTGTTGCGGGGCTCGCAAATCTTTCCCAGGATCAAACGGGAGAGGCATTATTGCGCAGACTGATAGAACAGATAAAAAACCACGCCGGTCAATAAACGGCCGTATTTTTCAGCCGGCTATCTGAATGTTATGCTCTCGGCCTGAAATACTATATGTTTTATTTTGTTGTAATCGCCGAAATTGTTGTACAGAAAAAACATGTATTCTTTTGACGTGTTCGCTGCCAGGCCCCCCTCATCAGACTTGATAACGTAATGTTTTTCGTATGATATCTCCTCATTATTTTCGTCTTGCAGTGTACAGCCGGCCTGAGCATTGTCAATGTGCCTGTCGGTCAGATTGGTTACCCGTACCTTAACTCCAACGAAATTATTTCCGTAGTCCCTGGGGCCGATTAAATCAAAGCCCAGTTGTTTTTTTACGGCAGGGGATTGGGAGCTTGTATTGTCCGCCATAACATCTAAGGCGATCAACAGAAAAAGGCAGAATAATAATACGCCTGTTTTTTTCATAACCACCCGCCTTTCCGACAGCATACATCCGTGTTGAAATGTATCATGCGTTGGCCTCCAACAGACGAAGTTCGGCAATTCTTCCGGCAATATCGATTCCGTGAGAACACTGTGCGGTGCATACCGTACAGGAATCACAGGCATCGGCGCAGGAATAACCCGCAACCTCCTGTACGAGGTCAAGGGCCCGGTCCCTGTCGTTATATCCCCTGTAGTACATATATGCACGCTGGTATTCAGGAATATCCAGATGGTGAAGACAGGTCCCGATACATTCCCGACATCCATGGCAGAAATGTCCGTCCAGCAGCTTAGAATAATAGCCGAGGTTGCGGGCCTCCCGAGGAGAAAGATCTGTATTTCCCATCACCGCATGGTTTTCATCAAGATGATTGAACGTGGTCATACCCGGTATGGCGCAGGTGATATGACTGTTATTAAGAACCCATTTCAGACATGCCTGATACGGGCTGATGCCCAGCGAGGAAGCGTCATATCCCCTGACCTGGGTTTTCATGGCAACAATGCCCAGGCCTTTCTGAAACGCAGCGGCAATGGCGGCCTTAATAGCTTCCCTGTTATGCTTCTTGAAATTATAAGCCGTAAGGAGTACATCATAAAAATCTCTTGTAACGGTTTCCCGGATAACCTCTTCCTCCTGTGCGTGTGTTGAAATGCCCGCAAATCTCACTTTGCCCTCTTTTTTTAACTGTGTAAGGGCCTCGAGAACCGGTTCGTGGAAGACCATGTGGGCGGATATGATGTTCTGGGAATAGAGAATATCGACATAATCCGTCTGCAGCCGCTTCAGGCTGTCTTCAAACATTTTTATAAAATTGCTTTTGGTGGCCTCAGCAGTGTATTGTCCGGTTTTCTTGTCCCTGGGCAGTTTTACCTTGGTGGCAATTACTACCCTGTCCCTCGCCTTCTCCTTCTTCAGGACCTCCCCCAGCATCTTTTCATTATTGCCGCCCTGGTAGGAATAGGCCGTATCAAAGTGGTTGATTCCCATATGTATGGCTTTGGAAATAAGGGCCGGCGTGTCTGAGCGCATAATCCCGAAACTGACTGCAGAGAGCTTAAGCCCCGTACGGCCCAGTGTCCGGTAAATGATTTTTCTGTTTGTATCCGATAAGGAGACAAGAGAAGCCCGGTTGAAAAACGGCACAACACTTCCGGCAGCCAATCCTTTTGCCGACGTTTTGATAAATTCTCTGCGGGTATAAAAAGATTTTTTCTTCATCACGTATACCCCTCATGTTGTATGATGTTTTTCGAATGCAGCGCCCCGGACAATGGGACAATGTTCATGCAGGTACCGGTGAGCCCCTGTCCCAGGAAACGTTTCTGAACCCCTGCTTGAGGTTGAGATAACGGATCTTGGCAGGCTCAATGGTTATGACATTGAAATTTACTGCCGTGAACATCTGATCCATTCCCTGCCGTTTCATTGCCTCAGCATTGCGGGAATATTTTTTTATTTCCGCGAACCTGTCAGGATCGTCATTTTTTTTAAAGGATGAAGCACTGCCCCATACCTGCAGGCCGGTGAACCCCCAAAAATCGTGTGCCGGTTCATAGGGGTCGGAAACAGTAAAAGAAACGTTGGGATTTGCCTTCAGGTTGGCGAACTTACCGCCGCCTTCCGACATGATATACACCGTGAGCCCCTTGTTGAAATATTCCAGCACCGTACAGCGGGGCCTGTCATCTCTGCAGGTGGCAAGGTGCAGCACATTGTGCGTGTCGAGGTATTCAACGACCACCGCTTCAAACTCTTTTTCACTGATTGCGTCGATTAATGTGATGTTAAACTTCTGAAATGCCGCTTTTTCCTGTTCGTTTGAACCAGGTACTATTATTTTTCCCATGTTTCCCCCCATAAGCTGTTTACAGTAAGCCTGTAATCCTGCTACTTATTGTGACGGGTAGGTTGCTTTATTGAAGCTCCGCTACCACGGACAGGTTTATGGGAATTATTTTATCGCCGGGTTCCAGCTGCACAATGACTTCCTGAAACTTTGTATCGAAACGCTCCTGGAGGTCTTCCGTTCGAAAGTCGCGCCTTCCCATATATGGTGTACGGGCAATCACCTTTCCCGTGCCGAGCTCTTCACGTGTTTCGGTGTCGTAAATCGTGCACGCGGCCCCGATCCGCACCTTCCCTTTCCAGAAAGACTCTACGGCAAGGCGAACCCAGTACCCGGGCGCTCCCAGGATGATCTTTGTGTTGTCACCGGCAGCTATGGTCTCTCCGCGGCGGACGTCGAATTTGTATACAATGCCGTACATGGGGGAGCGCAGCATGGTCTGCTCGAGCTTTGTTTTTGCCACCTGAAGCTCGTATTTAGCGACTTTTAATTTACGCAGTTCCATTTCATGCTGAAGACGGGCCTGGGTGAATTTGAATTCAGTGTCCACACGCTTCTTGTACAGCTTTTCTGCTCTTTTGAGTTCATCATAACGCAGCTCAAGATTCTTCTGGGCAAGGGAAACCCTGGACCGTGCAAGTTCCACCTCGGCTTTTTCCACGCTGTGCTCCAGATCACACAGCCGCTGACCCATGGTAACCTCATCGCCTTCTTTCACGTACATCTCCACTACCTGTTTTGTCATGGGGGGGCTGACATATACCTCCCGGCCGGCGGGTTCAACCGTTCCGTACAATCTGACCGGAGCATCGGCAAGCTCAGGAGTTTCCGCCACCTCGGGCGGCGGGGAAGCGGTTTTAAAGCTTGATCTAATAAACAATAGACCGGCCACGACAATAACGACGACAATAATTGCTTTAAGTGATTTTTTCATGTATCCCTCATAGCGGTTGTTCAGAAAAACACGTAACCTATGAAAAGAATTAATTACTGGTTCTGTACAGGCGCGTCTACAGCCGCATCCGTTGTCCGCGAGTCATATACAATTGCACCGTTTTCAATCTTTATCAGACGGTCGGCATAGGGAAACACCCGGGGGTCGTGGGTCACCATTATCATACCGCGGGTCTGGTCCTGTGAGAGCCGTTTGAGCGCGTCAAGGACAATAGTGCTGCTTTCCGCGTCAAGGGCGGAAGTCGGCTCGTCGCACAGCATCACGGCCGGATCATTGACCAGTGCCCGGGCAATGGCAACCCGCTGTTTCTGCCCGCCGGAAAGCTGCAGCGGCTTCAGGAGCAGGCAGTCTTTTAGTTCAAGGCTTTCAAGAAGATCAAGGGCTTTTTGTCTGAAACGGCGCGCGACCCCGCTGCCCTGGATGCCGTTCGCCACAACAACATTTTCCAGAACCGACAGGGCGGGCAGCAGTTCTGCCAGCTGAAATACAAATCCGTAATTGTTTAGTCGCATTGTCGCAAGCCTGCTTTCAGAATAGCCGGTTACATCCGTATCGCGAACAAAAATAGTCCCTTCAGACGGTTTCAGGATAAGGCCCATAATGGTCAGGAGGGTTGTCTTGCCGCTGCCCGAAGGGCCGGCGATGATGGTGAACTCTCCCGGATAGACAGACAGGTCGGTTTTCTTAAGCACCCGTCTAACGGTTTTTCCGTCGTGAAAATCTCGTGCTATGCCTGCAAGGCGCAATATCGGCTGGGTCATATGCGGCGCTCATTGTACAACGATTAATTGACGAAATAAACAATCCCTACATCCCCGTGTAGGGAACTAACGGTTACCTGAAAACAGATGCCGGCTCAACACTGATAGCTTTTCGCATGGCAAGAAGAGATCCGAAGACGCACATAAGCAGCGTGCCGACTGCATGGAGCGGCGGCAGCCAGCCCGGCATGTAGCTGGGAAGGGGAGAGTCGTGGGCTGCCTGGAGAAAAAGAGCAAGCAGCACGAAACCGATAAAAATCCCCACAACCGCAATAATCAGCGACTGCACCAAAACGATTATGAAAATGTCCGTTTTTCGCGCTCCCAGGGCCCGCAAAACGGCAAAGTCTTTCTGTCGCTGCAGCACCGCGGTGTACATGGTCAGGGTGATGATGATAATGCCCACAAGGGCGCCCACCATGGTGGAAAAGCCGAAGCTGCCGCCCATGCCCGTGTTCTTGACATAATAGATCCTGGTCTTGCGGGAAAGCTCCGACGTCCTGAACACTTCGGCTTTGGGCACAAGCTTTTGTATGCCGGGAAGTGCCGCCCCGACATCGCTGTCCGGTGTGAGCTTAATGAGTATTGCCTTGCACCTGCCGGGAGGCGTCTTGAGGATTTCCCGGGCCTTTACCATGTTGGTAAATACGAGCCTGCCGGAAAATCCTTTGATGCTCTGGGTGACAGCATTTACCTTGACCCGCTTGTTGTTTATTTCAAAGTACTCATTGACCTCGGGATTGCCGAGCATGGGACGATCGAGCCGGTCAACGGTGATTCCCTCATAGTCAAGCAGCGAGTTTACGGAGCCCTCGTAGAAGCGCCAGGGGCCGGCCGCCCCGCGGGGAGGTCTCAGCCCGACAACCTGGACCCCTTCACACCTTCCATCGCGTGTTTTAAAAGTGCCGCTTCCGAACACAAGCGGTTCCGCCCACGCCACACCGGGAAGCGAGCTGATTCTGTCGACGTACCGAACCGGCAGCGTCCCCGTTGCGTTGATGTTCGGCGTGTTTTTGGAACATACCCAGATATCGGCCCCGCTGTGGTCCACCAGTACCGACATGTAGGTAAAAAGCCCGAACAGCACGGTAATCTGCTGTCCCACCAGGAACACGATGGCGATAACGCCGATAAGTGATCCGGCTGTTGTTGCTTTGTCGTGAAGCAGTATCTTCAGGGCAACAAGACTACGCATGCGGCATCACCATGGTAAGCATTTTATTGTGGCCGGCATCAAAACCGGCAATAACGGCGTCAACCATCGGTTCGAACCGTTTTTGGGCAATCAGTGCCGCGCGGCCTTCCACCGCGGTTTTGGCTTCGGGAAGCAGTGTGTGTATTTGCCGGATCAGGTTGCTCGCCCCGGGAAGGCTTGCTATTGAGAATATGGAAAGGGCAACGACCTGGGGCTTTATCGCCGCTGCTGAATGGATAATATCTTCTGCCGCAGCTGTATGGCCGATAAAAGAGACAGACCAGCCCTTGATCTCAAGAAAGTTCGCAAAAATTTCGCCGCTCAGCACACTTTCTTCACCCGGCATGCAGGCAACAAGGGCTTTGAAGGGATAGCTCCGTTCTCCGAAAATATTGTCCATTACCCTGAAAATGATATAGCGCAACGTGTCGATTGCAGCGTGCTCATCGGCAATGGTAATAATGCTGCGGCGCCACATGAGACGAATTTTTATATACGCGGGCAACAGCACTGATGAATACACGTTTTCTATCGTTTTGCCTGAGCGTATGAGCGTGAGAACATATTCCGCGGCAAACTTCCGGTTTTTTTGCAGAAGAAGGTCAAGAAAATTTTTTGCGTCCCCGTCAAGGTCGGCCTCATGGACTGCAAGCTTTTCATAGAGACGGGCTGCGTTGAGCTGAAGCCACACAAGCGGCTGTACCAGCTGATCTGATTGAGGCCTTTTTATGGTGTAGTGGATCGCCATAATCCAGGACTTAACGGCGGTAGAGAAAAAGTCCAGCTTGAGGCCCCTGCTTTCCGCTGCTGCAACATGCCACAGCAGCTCCTCGATTATGTCCTCATAGAGGCTGAATTCATATACCCCCAGCATGAGGCTGCCCATGTTTCTGTTGAACTGTTTAATCAGGGCTGTTTTGCCGGCAGGGCACGCACTGTCGGTAAAAAATTTATCTTCATTGTTGAATTTATCATTTACAAAGATGAGCAGCTGGGGAAGCTCCCGGCGGAATGCTTCGAGGGCCTCCGATGATATGGCGGGGATTTCCTGTAACTGTTTGCAGGGATCCATCATAATCCTTTTGCGCCGGATTAAAAAAAAATTCCTGATGTGTATAGTTACATGTTCCGGGGCGCCTGTCAACAATGCAATGGCATGCTGCCTGGCACTGGTATGAACTGTGTCCGGGTCGTGAACAATACCGTATATGGTATATGGCTGATATCTTTGTACTGTGTTATGCACAGGACGGAGGAAAGCCCGAAAAACGTGATGCCGACAATGTTTGACCTGCACCTGTTACAGCAAACCGCCTGTATAAGGACTGCTGCGCCGCACGCGGGGAGAAAGAACAGGTTACATGAGGTCCGAAGATCTCCGGTGTGTGAGCATCGGTTCACATGAAAAACAGTGCGGATGAAAAACGCTCATGGGCCGGGTTTTCCGGGACTCCGTTCCTCACGGCCGGTTCTCTGCCTGCATTACTTTTTCCGGGCGGCCGATGTGATTATAACAGGCTCCAGGGGCACATTCTGGTGCATGTTGAGCATACCCGTCCGCACGGCAGCGATCTTGTCGACGGCTTCCATCCCCTCAAGTACCTGGCCGAAAACACAGTAACCAAAATCCCGAATCCCATGGTCCAGGAACTGGTTGTCTTTAAGGTTGATAAAAAACTGTGATGTAGCGCTGTTTATATCCTTGGTGCGGGCCATTGCCAGCGTGCCGCGGCTGTTTCTGAGGCCGTTGTCCGCTTCGTTTTTTATGGGCGCGCGCGTCTCTTTCTGGCCCATATCTTCCGTCATCCCTCCCCCCTGCACCATGAAGTCGGGGATGACGCGGTGAAAGATGGTTTTGTCGTAAAAGCCCGCGTCAACATATGCAAGGAAATTTTCCACCGTAACCGGGGCCTTGTCGAGGAAAAGTTCTATGGTAATGTCTCCATGGGTTGTTACGAGAATAACCTGCGGGTTATCGGCCCCTGCAGGCTTTACCGGCTTTTTCTTCGCAACCGCGTTCTGTTCCGAAGAACAGACCGGCAGAAAAATACTGCATGACATCAGAAGAATAATACAGAGGATGTAATATTTCATTTCATGTCCCTTTCAAAAAGTCCTGAAAGAGAGCGGCCGGCATTATCAGCTGCTCATACGCAATTATTTTTTTGCCGCGTCTTCAGGGTTTGCGTAAACGATTTCAGCATCTTTTCTCAGCTTGGCAAGATAGTCTTTTTTGATCTGCTGGGCTTTTTTCTGCTTTAACAGCTGCGTTATTTTGGGGGAAGCATCCTCAAGGGTTCCCTGCTTCGGCTGTGAATGTTCAAGGACCTGAACGATGTGATAGCCGAACCGTGTTTCAACAATGGGGCCGATTTCATTTTCTTTTTGGCCGAAGGCAGCTTCCTCAAAGGGCTTTACCATCCTGCCCCGGCTGAAGGTGCCGAGGTCGCCGCCCTTTTGAGAACTGGGGCAGTCGGAATTTTCTTTGGCAAGTTTTTCAAAATCCTCACCCTTCACCAGCCTGGCGCGTAATGATTCTATTTTTTTCTTCTTTTCCTGCTTTGTGCCCTCATCGTCCTTGGTGTCTGTTTTGACAAGGATATGGCGTGCATGTACCTTCTCGGGAGTGTTGAATTTTTCTGCATTCTTTTTATAATATTCTTCAATCTCTTGCCGACTTGGTGTATATCCCGCTATCTGGGAGGCAACCAGCTTGTCGATCTGCAGCGTGTAGGAGATTGACTTGCGCATGTCTTCCAGACTCATGCCGCCTTTTTTCAGGGCATCTTCAAGATTAACACCTTTGGGCATTCTTTCTTTATATTGATTGATTGTGTTGTCAATCTCTTGTTCCGAGACAACAATGTTCTTCTTTGTAGCTTCCTGTTCAAGCAGTGTACGGGTTATGAAGTCCTGAATGATGCCCTTGCGAATATTCTTCTTGACGGTGTCCATATTCACGTTTTTCTGGGGCAGCATTGATTTTGTGGTTTCAAGCAGTTTGTCCGCCTTTGTATCAAGCTCTTTTTGCGTGAGCGATTTTCCGTTTACCGTTACGACGGCTTCTTCAGAAGCCAGGGCATGGTCTGCAATGAAAGCAAGACCGGCAGTCAGGAGCAGGCAGCATGTCAGCACTGCAATGTTCCTTTGTTTCCAGACCATCGTTGGTGTATTCATTATAACCTCCTTGTGTAGTGATTCGGGTACCTTTTTATTGTTTGCTTTCCGCCGCGAGAAGGGAAGATGTAAAAATCTCGGTGATCACATACCCAAACACCCGATGGAATCAGACGCCGGGCAAAAGATTTACTACCATTGAATGAGTGTGAACGTTCGGATAACCCTTTCGCATGATGCAGACCGTATTGTCTCCATAGGGTAATGCTGCACTACAGAACGGCTGCACAATTAAAGGGTCATTTATAGGATAACTGTTAGTATATGTCAATTATTTTGTTGTTACGCGGGTTATGCAGGTTTTTATATATTTTTCCTCTCGTCCCGATACGTCGGGAGTACCGCATACACCGCTATGCAGATGGCGGCAGCTCAATGCCGGGGCCTGATTTGTAGCAGCATCTCATATGTCTCCGGTTACTGTGGGTATGCGCGCAGTGGTGCTGTAATTATTATATTGACCATACTTTGTTCACGTTATATATTGAGCAAAAAATATATAACGTTTATAAAAAAGATTACTGATTTGTTTCCGGCCGCATTTTTCCTTGAAGGCTTACAGCGAGAAAGCACGCAGCTGTCATGCATTTTTCAGCACAAAAAAGACCACTGGTACTGCGTAAAAGATTATGCTCTATTGCGCTTCTGGCAGCAGTCTCTCTTGGTATCATGAGCGCGGGTTGTAACAACAGCACCGGCGTTACCTTTGGTGTGATTCTGCCCGAAAGCGGTGAGCTGGCAGGTTTCGGACCGTCGTGGATTAACGGCATTAACCTGGCGGTAGCGCATATCAACGAAGGGGGCGGCATCCTGGGCAGGTCACTGGCGGTGGTAACAAGAGACTCGGGGACACGGGCCGATACCGCCCTGTCTGCCGCGCAGGAACTTATTGAAACACATGGCGTCGGCGCACTTATCGGTGCCGGTTCCAGCGCGGTTACCATGGCGCTTGTTGATACCGTACAAGAGGCAGGGGTTGTTCTTATCTCTCCGGCAGCAACATCTCCCGCCATCAGCACCCTTCATGACGCGGGCCTCGTATGGCGCACAGCGCCTCCGGATACGATGCAGGGATCATACATGGCGGCCAGGGCGGTCGGGCTTGGCCTGCATGATGCGAGTGTTTTCTACCAGGAAGATGATTACGGCAGGGGGATTCGTGACGGTTTTTCCTCAGCCTACCAGGGGGAGGGCGGAACCCTGTATCAGACGATTTCATGCGGCACCGGCCAGTCTTCCTATCTTGCGGAACTTGAGGAGCTTTTTGCTGATCCCATTGACGTTGCGGTCCTGGCAACCTATATAAACAATGCCCGGGTTATTCTCAACCAGTGGCACGGTCTTGACCGGGCAGGGACATGGATGCTTTCAGAGGCCAATTTTCACGACCTGCTTCTCGCCTCAGGAGAAACTGCAGCGGGCACCTATGTTGTTGAAATAGGGTCCCGTGAGGAAACCGGGTTTTCCGGGATATTTGAAGCTGCATATGGATCCGTACCCCAGACATTTACCGCCAATGCATATGACGCGCTCATGCTGCTGGCGCTGGCCGCGCACAAAGCCGGAAGCCTTGACGGGGGCAGGATTGCATCCTGCCTCACTGCGGTTTCAGGTCCGGGGGGCGAGCTTGTCGGTATCGGGGCCGACCAGTACGGCCGTGCGCTTTCCGTTCTGGGATCGGGCGGCGAAATTAATTACGAGGGTGCGTCGGGCAGCATTGATTTCGACGGCAGCGGTGATGTGACCGATGCATACTACCGGCTCTGGCGGGTCGATCAGGGACAGTTTGTACGTATAGAATAATGCGGCTGGAGGTGACATATGAAAAACCTGCGTTTATGCTTCCGTTTGTACGCACTGTGTGTGCTTCTCCTGTTGTGCTGCTGCGACAGCGTCAGGGAGCCCGTCAAGGCGGGATTTCTTTATCTGAACACGGTTGGTGACGTGGGATGGACCTTCTCACATGAGCAGGCCAGGCAGCAGCTCATAAAAGATGATTGCATAAGCGCGGCACCGTATCTGGAGCTTGTCGTCCCGTTTGACAATGACAGTGTTGCGGCATCCCTGGAGCAGCTTGTGCAGCAGGACTGCGATATTATATTCAGCACCAGTTTTGACTTCATGGACCAGACCGGTGAGGTTGCACAGGCACATCAGGATGTCTGCTTTATGCACTGTGCGGGATATAAAACTGCAGAAAACATGGGAAATTATTTCGGTCGTATGTATCAGGCGGACTATCTGATCGGTCTGATGGCCGGGGAAGTGAGCCGGAGCGGTTCCGTCGGTTATGTCGCTCCCGTACGGATTCCGGAAGTGTATCGCGGCATTAACGCTTTTACGCTGGGAGTTCGTGAGCAAAATCCCCATGCCCGGGTGTATCTCGCCTGGGTCGGAGACTGGTACGATCCCCCAGAAGCCTCCCGGCTGGCCGAAGAACTGGTTGCCGCCGGCGTTGACGTTCTTGCCCACGGACAGGACTCCCCCGCGGTAAATCAGGTCGCTGAAAAGCATGCTGTCCCGTCATTTGGTTATAATACCGATATGTATGCTTATGCACCGAACTCTCACCTTACTGCCGCGGTATGGAACTGGGCGGTGTTCTACAGCCATTACTGCAAGATGGTGTATGACGGTCAGTGGCAGCCCGAGGAAGCATGGTGGGGCTTTGAACGTGACGCCGTCAGGCTTGCCCCTTTTTCTTCCCTGGTGCCGGAAGACCTCGCCGGTCTCGTGGAGGGCAGGATCGGGGCACTCAAGGAGGCGGAGCATAGTGTCTTTACCGGCCCGATCTATGATAATGAGGGGCTTCTGCAATACAGCGAGGATGAGCATGCCACGGATGAGGAACTGCTGGGCATGGACTATCTGGTTCAGGGTATAACGGAGCTGTAACTTTTTATGCCGTTAAAGGGATAGCATGATGGCCGTTACAGGCAAACAGGCTGCCGGCGGATATGCAGTGTACACCGGCCCGGTACTTGCGCTCTATGACAGCTTTGTGCTCGGCTTTTCCAACCGATTTGTCTGGAACTGTCCAACGAAACGAATTGTGCGCCTGTACGACAGTGCCGTCTCCGCCAACCATCTTGAAGTGGGCCCGGGCACAGGATTTTATCTTACCCGCGTGTGCTTCCCGTCGAAAATGCCCCGGATTGCAATGATGGATAAAAACCGGCAGTGCCTTGAACACGCCGGGCGACTTCTTTCCCGGTATCACCCGGAAACCTATCATGCGGATATTCTGGAGCCGCTGACTGTTTCTCCCCGCCCCTTTGATTCGGTAGGGCTGAACTATGTACTGCACTGCCTGCCCGGATCACTGCCGGCCAAGGCCGCCGTGTTTAAGCGCCTTAAAAATCTTATGAATCCGGGGGCCGTACTTTTCGGCTCAACCATTTTACACAGCGGTGTCGCCCGTGGGCCCCTTGCCCGCCTGCTTATGGGGGCGTACAACGTGTTTGGGATTTTCACCAACAGCAATGATGACCTTGCCGGGCTCACCCGGATACTCGGGGAGCAGTTCTCTGAGGTCAGCGTTGAAGCTGTCGGGTGTGTCGCCCTTTTCAGCGCGCGTGTCTAGCACCGGTTTGTACGGTGTGAAGTTCATTGTTTTTATGCTATAACAAAACAAATATCTCGCAGAACTACCAACATTTGTGGGAGGACGTGCCATGGCAATTATGATGGAAGTTGTGGAATGGTCTGATCCCTCTCCCGATGACATGATCTATCGTTATCCGGAGGCCGGATCGGCAGACATCAAGCTGGGGGCACAGCTGGTTGTCAGGGAAACACAGTCGGCTGTTTTTTACCGGGACGGAAAGGCGTGCGATTCATTCGGCCCGGGGCGGCACACACTCTCAACGTTTAACCTGCCCATTATTACCAAGCTTTTCAGCGCACCGTGGGGGTTTGAAAGTATTTTCAAGGCAGAGGTCTATTTCATAAACCATAAAACGTTTACCAACCTTAAATGGGGGACACGGGAGCCGGTTGCGTTCAGGGACCGCGAACTCGGGCTTGTCCGTCTCAGGGGGTTCGGTGTTTACAGCTGCAGGATCACCGAACCGCTGCTTTTTATAAACCGGCTGGTGGGAAGGGAAGCAACCTATACTACAGCCCAGATAGACGATTATTTACGCAATATCGTTGTATGCAGATTAAATGACCTGATGGGAGAAAAACTTGACACTATCCTCGATCTGCCTGCACAGTACAAGGAACTCGCAGAAGAGTTGAAGGAACGTTTGCTCACCGAGTTCGGCAAATACGGCATAGAGCTGCTTGATTTTTTCATTACCTCTATGACCCCGCCGGAAGAGGTGCAGAAGATGATTGATGAGCGAAGCGGCATGGCTGCGGTAAAGGATCTTGATGAATTTTTGAAGTTCAAACTGGCAAAGGCAATGGACGGTGAGGGGGGCATGGGCACCATGGGTGCCGGAGCAGGGGTGGGCATGGGAGTAGGCATGATGATGCCCGGTTATTTGAGCAAAGCGTTTTCCACAGAGCAGAAGGACCTTGAAAAAGAGTCCATCCCCACTGTACAGTGTCCGGAATGCCTTACCCACACCCCGGAAAACAGCCGTTTCTGTTACAAGTGCGGTCATCAGATGGTGCGCACCAATGTCTGCCCTGAGTGCTCAAAGGTTGTGCCCGCACATGCCAATTTCTGCATGAACTGCGGCTGTAACCTTAACGCAAAGCCCACCTGCAGCAACTGTTCTGTCGAACTGCCCCAGGGGACAAAGTTCTGCCCGAACTGCGGGGAAAAGATATAGATGCAGCAATCATTTCTTGTTGCCATAAAATGTCCCGAATGCGGCGCCCCCATACGGTATCCTGAAGGTGCATACAGCTTTACCTGCTCCTATTGCGGCTCGGTACTGCGCATTCAGCGCGAGGGGGTTGTCCTCAAGTACATTATTCCGGCACGGCTCAGCGTCACTGGAATTCGTCGTGCTGTTAAGGAGGCCCTCGCGGGTAAAAAAGGCTCCCGGGCGATAGCACGTGTGCAGACCGTATATAAACCCTTCTGGTATTTCAAGGGGATGCTGTATTACAGCTTTGTGGGCACAGAGGGCAATGAAACTCTTGCCAAGACGTGGTATTATTCATTTCAGGCACACCGGGAATATGTACCGTCATTCCGTTCTCTCAGTGTGCGCACGGAGGTGTTGACCCTTGCACCTTTCGACAGCGAAGCCGCACAAAATGCCGGAACCGTTCTTTCCCTGACCGTGGACCGCGACGAAGCATATGCCCAGGCATCCCGGGCCGCCGAAAAGGGCTTTCAGGCACTGGTAAGCACGCCCGTTTACCGGAAACTCACCCTTATCGGGGAACATTTCTTTATCATCTATTACCCTATAGTCCAGGTCGACTGTACAGGTGATGATGGGGACCGCACCATTATGATTGACGGTGTCAATAAGAGTATTCTTGAAGATGAGCCCGGGACCCCTGCGGCCGAATCTCAGCACCATGGCGACGCGCCCGCGTTTCGCAGCAGACTGTTGACCCATCGCTGCAACAACTGCGGTCATGACCTTAAAGCCGGGGACTTTGATATCGTGTTTTATTGCGATGTTTGCACCAGACTCTGGTTTCTCAGGGGCGATGAATATCAGTGCCTGAACGTGACCGTTCTGGAACCTGCCGGGCAAGAGGGGGCGGTTTTTATGCCGTTCTGGCGCTTTGAGACCGGCATTACCTCTGAAACTACCGGTGTCGAAATGAACACAATCGGGGACCTGAGCACCTTTATGAAGATGGGCAGGTTTCTGCTCAGGCACCAGGACCCCTCACGGCCTATCAGAATATATGTTCCCGCTTTGACGGCACGTGACGCACGTGCATTGATGAAGCTGGCATCCCAGATCAACATACATCAGAAGCTTTTGCCCCTGTCGCCACGGAAGGAATTTCCCTTTACCCGGATGCTGCACGCGTCCCTGCCCGACGACGAAGCTGAAGAGATGCTCTGGGTTGTTGTTTTTGCCATGATCGGCCGCAGGGACCGGAAAGCCCTTGATTTTTACCGGGACTTTACCGTTTCGGTTACAAAAAAAGAAATGGTATGGTATCCTTTTGAGGAAAAAGGAAATAATTTTGTCGACCACTTCCATAATTTTCACTTCCCCAGAAAATCGTTGGATCTCCGTGTGTCCGGCTGAGAAATTTTTTAGCGAGTGTGTATCTGATGCGTGAGAACTGGAAAATCAGCGTACGAAAGAAGAACCGGTTTATGATCGATGTGCGTTACTGGCTGGTGGTGCTGGTGACGGGTGTATGTGCGGCGGCCCCTGCAAGCGGCAGCGCTCAGCAGCACGATGTCGCACCTGTTCTCACGCGGCACATACGACCAATGCCGCATGTTGTTCCCGGAGAGCTTCTGGTGACCTTTAAAAAAGGGTCCGCTACGAACGAAGCACGGGGTGCCCTTGCACGCGCATCGGCACGGGCACTGAAACGGGGATCCCACCGTCAGGCGGGGAAAAGCGGTCTGCGCATGAAAAGGACATTCCCCGTGCTGAGCCGGACGGGCGGGCGTCTGTTTGTGCTCGTTGACTCCGATCTGTCAACGGCGGCGGCAACGGCAGCACTCAGGCAGGAACCGAGTGTCGCGGCTGTCTCTCCGAATTTTGTCAGAACAATAAAAGAAACGCTGCCCGATGACACACATTTTGACATGCTTTGGGGGCTTCACAACACCGGACAACGCGTAAACGGCAGGGCCGGGACGCCGGGTGCCGATATCAGCGCACCTGCTGCATGGGACCGCCGAACCGGTGCCCCTGATGTTGTCATCGTGTCCCTTGACAGCGGCGTTGATTATACCCATGAGGACCTGTCGGAGAATATGTGGATAAACCCCGGGGAGATAGCCGGCAACGGGTTTGATGACGACGGCAACGGCTATATTGACGATATCTGCGGGATTGATGCTGTTGACGGCGATGTGGACCCTATGGATACCGGGGATCACGGGACCCACACCTCAGGTATCATGGCTGCGACGGGCAACAACGGGTCCGGCGTCGCCGGTGTTGCGTGGGACGCCGGTATTATGGCGCTGAGATTCCTGGAAGAGGGTTCCGGGACGGATGCAGATGCCATAACGCTCATTGAATATGCAGTAGATATGAAGATCAATCATGATGTCAATGTCGCTGCAATTAATGCCTCATGGGGGGGGCCGGGATACAATCCGGTGCTTGAGGATGCCATTCGCTCAGCAGGAGAGGCCGGCATCGTTTTTGTCGTTGCAGCAGGAAATTATTCATTAAACAACGACCACATTGACGATTATCCGACAAACTTCAAGCTGTATAATATCCTCGGGGTAGGCGCCATTGACCAGCAGGACAATCTTACCTCTTTTTCCAATTACGGACCGGGAACCGTGGAAATAGCGGCACCGGGAGATAGTATCCTGAGCACGGTGCCGGGCGGCGGCTACTATCCTCGAAACGGAGATATTTTTTTTGATGACATGGAAGGGGGCGCGGCAAACTGGGAACACGGTGGTACACACGATACCTGGGCCCTTGCCGCAGAGGCCGAAGCTGAGAAAAATTACTTCTGGTCAGACAGCCCCGACGGCTTATACGAGCATACCACGGACAGCTTTCTTTCGCTTGCACGGGATGTCGACCTGTCCGAGGTGCAGAGCACCTTTGTCATGGTGGGCTTCTCAGCTAGGATAGAGCTTGAGTCGGGATACGACTTTCTTAATCTTGAGTTTTCCCGGGACGGCGGCGCGGTCTGGGACTATACGGCAGCCAAAATCACCCGGGGGCAAGAGGACTGGGCTGGCTATGTGTATTATGTTCCTGAGAGCTTTCGAACCGAACAGTTCAGGTTCCGTTTTCGCCTGATATCCGATGGGCAAGCGGCCTATGACGGGGTGTCGCTTGATAATGTCGGTGTGGGAACCGGTGAGGGTTCAAAAACGTACGGGTTTAAACGGGGAACATCCATGTCCGCCCCCTACGTTACCGGTGCTGCGGCACTTGTTGCCGCAGAGTACCCCGACGACACGGCCGCGCAGCTGATTTCCCGGCTGCTTTCAGGCGCCGACCTGCTTGAAGAGCTTGAACCCTCGATTATGAACGGAGCCCGCCTTAACGCGGCGGCAAGCATTGATCCCGGCCTTGTGCTTAACCCCTTTATTACCGGCCTGTCAACGGATCATGCCGTCGTCCCCGGCACGCGCCTGACCATTTCCGGCATTGAATTCGGGCAGTCTCCGGGCAGCGTGCTGTTTAGTTCGATTACCGCTGCCGCAGAAGCCGACGTCCTGTCCTGGTCGGACGCTGCCGTATCCCTTATCGTTCCGGCCTCCCCGGGCAAGTACGTCCAGATCGTCCGTCAGGACGGAAAACGTTCAAACCGCCGTTCCGTGTCCTCATGGAAGCGGGACGTACCCCTTGTTACCGGCCTGCATTCCAGCGCGGCGGCGGCCTATGACGGGAAGCTGTACGTGTGCGGGGGATATGTTTTCCTTGACAACGAAACGGAAGATACCAGTGCTGCCTGCTCGGTCTTTGATCCTGCAACCGGTGCCTGGTCGTCGCTGCCTGACATGCCGACCCCCCGGGGTGATCACCGTGCGGTGGCAGCGGGGGGCAGGATTTATGCAATAGGCGGATATGATGTCCGCAGCGGTGACGTGCTTGAAACCGTTGAAGCCTTCGATCCTGAAACCGGCACCTGGGAGCAGAAGGAGCCCCTGCCCAGGGCCCTTTCATGGACCGGCGCCGCTGTCCTTGACGGCAGGATTTATGTCGCCGGGGGCATTGATAAAAAGTACAACGTCAGCAATCGGCTGTATATGTATGAGCCTGATAATAACACCTGGGAAGTCCTGACAGGCATGGACCTGCCGCGTTATGAGCACGGCGCGGTCGCCGCCGCCGGCGGCCTGTATGTTTTCGGCGGCATGACACCGGGGGTGCTTCTGGATGATTTTACCTCCTCTGCAGAAAAATATGATCCGGGAACCGATTCATGGACAACGGTGGAAAAGATGCCGTTTGGTTGTGCGCGTATGGGGACCGCCTACGACGGCGAGTCAGTGTTCCTGGCCGGGGGATCATACAGTGCATCAAACTCCCTTGATGATTTCAACTACAGTTTCCTGCCGGTGCTTTTTCGCTATGATCCCCGTGAGGATACGTGGAACTACAGACGATATGACATCTTAGAGCTTAATTTTTCCCGCCTTGCTGCACCCCTTGTTTTTTTGCCCTATTACGGCCTGTACTGTATCGGGGGATTTAACGGCTACGGCCTTGACGGCGTCGAGCGGCTTGACATGTATCCCCCCCCTGATGTGAGCGGCCTGGCCGCAGTGGAAGAGGATTCCGGCATCGGGCTGTCATGGGCAAACCCTGTTCTTGATTTTGCCGGATGCAAACTGTCCGTATCCTATGACAACGGGACCCTTTTTGAGGAGGCAGTCGACGTGGGGACGGCAGACCGCTACAGCTTTATCAATAGTGATACCGAGGGGCGTCTGGTTTTTAAGGTGCAGACCTATGACAGCATGGGGAATGTGTCGCCGGGGCTGGTTGCGGACATAACCATCACCCCGGCATGCATATTTGAGACGGCTGTGTCCGGGTCGCCGCTTGCGGGAGAACTGGAACCGTTGCGCGATTTCAGGGACCGGGTGCTCATGAGCTCTGCGCTGGGCAGGAAGGTTGCCGCGCTGTATTACCGGTTCTCTCCATGTGCAGCACGCTTTGTTGAACAATGCGGGCCGCTGCGCCGTGTAACCCGGTGGGCGGTACGGGTCCTGGTGTGCTTCGCCGGCAGGGGCGTGTAGCTTCTTAGCGCTCCGGGCGGCGCCATGCATGGACGTTACCGCTGTGCCATTTCCAGGCGGTTTCCAGTATGGTTTCTATATCATACAGCTTCGGCCGCCATGCCAGTATTTCCTTCGCCTTCTCTGAGGCTGCAATAAGTACTGCCGGATCTCCCGGCCTTCGTTCCGCCTGTTTTACCGGTATGTCCCTGCCGGTAACCTTTTCGGCCACATCGATTATTTCCCTGACGCTGTAACCGCTTCCGTTACCGAGATTGAAAACGGCGGAACTGTTTTCCGCTTGAAGGTAGTCAAGGGCCAGGATGTGGGCGTCCGCCAGGTCATTTACGTGTATGTAGTCACGTATGCAGGTTCCGTCCCTGGTGTCGTAATCATTGCCGAAAATGGATATGCTGTCCCGTTCACCCAATGCCGCCTGGAGAACAAGCGGGATGAGATGACTCTCGGGACTGTGCAGCTCACCGATTTCCCCTGAAGGATCAGCCCCCGCCGCATTAAAATACCTGAGCCTGACACTTTTCAGGCCGTGAATGTTGTCATACCAATCAAGCATCTTTTCTACCGCAAGCTTTGTCTCCCCATAGACGTTGGTCGGGTTTGTAGGATGATCTTCGGTGATGGGTACCTCTCGGGGCTCACCGAACACCGCGGCAGTTGAGGAAAATATAAAATGGCGTATGCCGGCATCCTTCATTGCGGTTATCAGGTTCAAGGTGCCGTAAAGGTTATTCTCATAATACAGTGCGGGTTTCTCCATTGATTCTCCCACGAGGCTGTATGCGGAAAAGTGCATGACCGCACTGATGCCGTATTGTTTAAAAACAGCATGCACGTCCTGTTTGTTGCGCAAATCACCCCGGTAGAGGGGAACGTCTGCAATCGCCTCGCGGTGGCCCTTTTCCAGGTTGTCGAAAACAACAACGTCGGTGCCTTTTGTGCGAAGTGCCCTGACAATATGCGAGCCGATGTAGCCCGCCCCGCCCACAATTAACACAGCCATGTGAATCCTCCAAACGAGTTATATGTTTACTTGACTTTGTTACCATAATTCATTTATTGTGTTCAAGAAGTCTTTTTACCCCGGGTGAAAACCCTCCTGCGGCCGTCACGGATCCGAGGTAAATCTGCGGGGGCAACAATGGTGCAACAGCACGCTATGAGCTATTCCAAGCTGGACCATCCACGTGCATTATCCTGTATTTTCCATCCACGGCGGGACGTTGCCTCAGGGCCGCCCCAGGATGCTGTGGACCATGATATAGCGGTTGATGCCGGTGTTGCCATCGGCTGCAGGTTCTATCTAACAGACCGGACATGCCCCCATATCCTTTTTTTTCATGGTAACGGTGAGATAGTCAGCGACTATGATGACGTCGGCCCGCTGTATAACGGTTTCGGTCTGAGCCTGCTTGCCGTCGATTACCGTGGATACGGCCGCAGCAATGGAACGCCGACCGTCAGTTCCATGATACAGGATTCTCATGTTCTGTTTCATCAGGTGCGGGCGTGGCTCAGGCAGCACAACAGGCACGGCCCGTTGATTGTTATGGGAAGGTCTCTGGGCAGCGCATCCGCCTTTGAACTTGCTGCGTGTTATGGTGATGAAATTGACGGGCTTATCATCGAAAGCGGTTTTGCCCACACCGTTCCCCTCCTGCAGTTCCTCGGGGCGGATACGCAGACTCTCAGCATAACCGAGGAGGATTGTTTCCGACACACGGACAAAATTGTCCGTTGTGAAAAACCAACGCTTTTTATCCACGCACAGCATGATCAGTTTATACCGGCTGCAGATGCCGAGGCACTGTTCAGGTTGAGCCCCGCACACAACAAAGACCTTAAGATTATTGAAGGGGCCGATCACAATACCCTGCTCATGATGGCGGGAACGGCCTATTTTGAGGCTATCAGGTCGTTTGCTATGACTATTTAGTTACGGTTTTGCCTTCTATGAATCCGGTTTGCGAATCCCCGTATCCCCGTTGCTTATTGTTCGCACGGGCCCGTGCCGCCCGCGTGACTGCACGAGGAAACGGCGCACCGGGGGACGCAGTCCGTTTTTTTTACAGCCTTCGGCCGCACATCGCAACCAGCCATCCCGCGACGGGTTTTTTACGTCGTGTGCCGTCTGAACAGGGAGGCGTTGAAGAGGGTTACGACGTTCTTGAGGATGAGGCGGCAAAGCAGGAAGAATCACCTGAAAACGCAATAGTGTGTGCCCAGTGCCGTTACACAATAACCAGTACCACCCAGCGCATTGACGTTGACGGCTCCCATGAGCACACCTTTGCAAATCCACACGGCATCCTTTTTCAGATAGGCTGTTTTCAATCCGCACCAGGGTGCTCGTACGTTGGTCCCGCAACCGCGCAATGGAGCTGGTTTGAAGGGTACAGCTGGCGCATTGCCGTCTGCAGCAGCTGCACGTCGCATTTGGGGTGGGTTTTCCTTCCCGGAGAGGGTACACCTTTTTATGGGCTGATTTTGGACAGACTGGTGTATCCGGAAGGCTCATGGTCACCATCCCGGCGCTGATGCGCCTCGATCCCTGTTTTATTACCATGCTTTTTCACCTTATCAGGAGTTTTAAAGGATTTTTTTATGCACCATGGAGCGTAATCTGTCGTGATATAAAAAAATAATATTTTTTGCATAGTTAGACACTATTTTACCGCACCATCACCTGCTCCATAAACTTCTGACAAATGCCCTTTTTTTTCATATTCTAAGTTATTTTTTATAAAAACATAATTTATTTCATATTAGCGTTTGACAAAATGATGAAAATACAATAAGTTATAGAAAACAATTTTTTGTATCAAAAAAATGCTCATACAATGGTAAAGAGGGGTGGCACGTGGAAAGAAAACATGGTGGTAATGTCTATCAGGTTGCACGTCAACTGGGTGTAAAGGTTGAGACAATCATTGACTTTAGCGCAAGTATCAACCCCCTGGGATATTCTCCCCGGATTAAGAAGGCGCTTAGCTCATATGAACATGCTATTATCAACTATCCTGACACCAAATCGTATGACTTCCTTCAGGCTCTTTCTTCATATCATGATCTGCCGCCGGAAAATTTTATCGGTGGTAACGGGTCTACCGAATTTATTCATCTGCTGCCCGGTATTATACGGCCCAAAAGTGTTTTGATTGTGGCCCCTGCGTTTACCGAATATGAACACAGCTTTCAGCGGGCAAAAGGAGTTGTTTTTTACTTCGATACATACGAAAAGGACCGGTTTGAAATTCAGAAAAAGAGACTGGTGGAGGAACTCAAACGGGGATACAGTGCTTTGTATATCTGTAATCCGGGCAATCCTACCGGGGGCCTGCTTCCCGCTGAGACCATGAATGAGATCGTTACCTTTGCCTGTAAGAAAGGAACCAATGTTATTGCTGATGAGACTTTTATGGATTTCTCTGAAAAGCATTCAATAAAGCACCACGTAAAGAACTTTGATAACCTGTTTGTTCTCAGGTCCATGACAAAGTTTTTTGCTCTGCCGGGGCTTCGGGCCGGCTATATGATTTTACATGCCCGGGCCGTTGAGCGGTTTAAGGAAAAACAGGTTCCGTGGAGTATGAACGCGCTTGCCCAGCAGGCAGGCAGTGAGAGCCTGAACGATTCTGCCTATATTAAAAAGACAATCAAGTATATACAGGAAGCACGCTCGGCACTTGTGGCGGAGTTGAAGAAGATTTCCAGCTTGACGGTGTTCAACAGCAGTGCGAATTTTCTCTTGCTGAAGCTCAATGAATCCGCAAGGGTAACCACCGGAGATATCTATGAAAAACTGCTGCAGAAGGGGATTGTTATACGGACTTGCGAGGATTTTAAGGGGCTTGGCGAACGTTTTTTTCGTATTGCCGTAAAAAAGAAGAACGAAAACAAGAAGCTTGTTACAGAATTACAGGCCATTCTTAAAGCTAAGAAACAGAAAAGCTGATCTGCATGTATAGTGTGCTGTAATAGAACAGAGCCTGCAAGCACCAATGTGATGCTCTCCCGACCTGTCGGGCAAAGGCCGGCCCTGGGAAGCGGGGGGCGGTCAGCCGACCATACCGCAATCCTGTGCATCCGCCGCCGGAAGGCCATCGAGTGTTTTCCCGCATGAAAGAACGATTTTTTTCAGCTTGCCTGTCTTTCAAGGATTATTATACTATGTGAGGAGCAGACAATCCCGGAAAGGAAGATGATGCGTTACACCTTAAAAATGATACCCATTGCCGGCTTTGTTCTTCTTAGTCTGCTCACACCCGCCCGGGGCGGAGAACTGATGCTGCGGCTTGCATGCGTCGGCAACCAGGTAATGGACCAATACAGGATTAAAACAGGCGGGTTTTTTTCACGCCACGCTGTTTATCCCGGCCTGCTGGAGGCGTTACACGGCGGATCAGGCGCCCTGGAAGACGGGTCGGCCGGAACAGGGGAATATATTCCCGGGCATGCTGTTTTAGACAAGCTTCTGGGTGATGCCGACCAGGAGATACAGGACCTGCTGCCCTTTGGCGGCAGGATCATAGGCAGGCAGGAGGGCAATGGAGGCTCGGGGTGGAAAAAAGTGATTGTGGCCTCAGGCAGCCCCCCGGACCCGCCCGGCTGTCTGGTGATGATCGGCGGGCAGTACGCATCCGGACATGACCGTATTTCCCATATAGCCGTAAAGAATCAGGAAGGAATTCTTGAGGAATGGAAAATCCGTCACGGGGCACCGGATAAATCCCGTCAAAGGACCGTTTGGCGGCTTACCAGAAATGTTTTTTTACAGCAGCTGCAAAAGGAAAACCCACAGGTGTTTACAGAACGCATACTGTCGGGCAATCAGCGATTTGCTTTGATCATCATTGAGAACGATTATGCAGAGGACAGCGTGCTGCTTCTCCTCGGCCTTGACAGCCGGAGCTCCGGCACGAAAAAATTTCCCGAACTTTCTATTGTTGTGGGGTGGGAAAACCCTGAGAAGTGATGCTCCCCGCCTAGGCGGGGCATCCCGGAGCTGACTGTGCTGCAAACAGGATTTGTACTGGCCGGAGAAAGAAGCGGTGTGGGGAAAACAATGCTCACATTGGGGCTGGCACGTGCGTTCACGCACAAGGGGCATACGGTCCAGTGCTACAAGGTCGGACCCGATTTTATCGACCCCGGGTTTCACAGCGCCGTTACCGAACGAACTTCCCGAAATCTCGACGGCTGGATGCTCGGTGAGGCATATTGTACCCGCTGTTTCAAAGAACATGCACAGGGTGCCGATATAGCCATTGTCGAAGGCGTCATGGGGCTTTTTGACGGATATGACGGCAAAACCGATGCCGGCTCAACCGCCCAAATCGCCAAGTGGCTGGACCTTCCGGTAGTGCTTGTGGTAGACGCCGGTTCCTTTGCACGGTCGGCAGGTGCGCTGGTCCTGGGATATGAGCAGTATGATCCCGATGTTACCATTGCAGGGGTTATTTTCAATCGGGTCGCGGGGGCGAGCCATTATGAAAGCCTGCGAGACGGGGTCGTGGCCAGGTGCGGCGTAGAGGTGCTCGGCTATGTCCCGAGAAATGCAGGGTGGCAGATACCTGAACGACATCTCGGCCTTGTTATGGCACATGAAATCGAGAAGCTGCATGCGTCCGTCAGCAGCCTGTCGCAGCAGCTGGAGGAGACCGTCAACCTCGACCGTTTGTATGCGTTGTCAGGCAAAAGGGACGTGAGCGGCCCCGGACATGTGCCGCCCGCCCGGTCTGTTTCCCCCGGGGGGAAGGGACCCGTTATCGGTGTGGCACGGGATGAAGCCTTCTGTTTTTACTATGAGGACAATATTGATCTGCTCAAGCAGGCAGGGGCACAGATATGCTTCTTCAGCCCGGTGCATGACCGGAGTCTTCCGAAATCTGTTCACGGCCTGTATCTCGGCGGCGGGTACCCTGAGCTCCACGCAGCTTTGCTGGAAAAGAACCTGGCCATGCGCCGGGACATTGTTTCACTGTGCCGCTCAGGCGCGCCTGTCTATGCGGAGTGCGGTGGATTTCTGTACCTTCTGCAGGGGATGATAGATCATCATAACAGAAGGTTTGAAATGGCGGGATTTTTCCCCGCCGAGGCACGGATGCTGCCGGGCCTCCAGCGATTCGGCTACGTTGAGGTGGCGGCACAAAACGGCTGTCCTTTTCTCTTGTCGGGCCAGCGAATACGGGGACATGAGTTTCACTATTCGGATATCTCCAGGATGCCTGATTCGGTTGAACGGTGCTACCGGGTCACGCGAAAGCGTTCGAAAAAAGTTCTCAGGGAAGGCTATTGTACCGGCAGTGTGCTTGCCGGATATATACATCTTCATTTTGCCTCAAATCCGGCGTTTGTAGAAAATTTTGTTGATGCGTGCCGTAGACGAATGAAGGATACTGCGTGACGCGGCGTGCAGCATACAGGATTTTTAGATCTGTGCTGATTCTTGACAAAGGGCATAGGGTAGGGTATTGTTTTTACTTTTTATCACAGGTGATCAAGCACAACACAAGGTGAATAAAATTTATGGAAGAGTTCTCACGAATCAAGCGGCTCCCGCCGTATATTTTTAGTATTATTGATAATCTCAAAATGCAGGCCCGCAGGGCAGGTGAGGATATTATCGACCTCGGGATGGGAAACCCCGACCTGAGCACTCCCCAGCCGGTTGTAGACAAGCTGATCGAGGCGGTTCAGAACCCGAAAAACCACCGGTATTCGGTGTCCCGGGGGATCTTCAAGCTTCGGCTTGCCATTACCAACTGGTACCGGAAGCGCTATAATGTGGACCTGGACCCCGACTCAGAGGCAATTGTTACCATGGGCGCCAAGGAGGGGCTGGGGCATATGGTCCTTTCCATTGTCAGCGCGGGTGATGTTGTTCTTGTGCCCAACCCTGCCTATCCCATACATCCCTATTCGGTTGTTATTGCCGGCGGCGATCTGACCAGCGTCCCCATCGGCCAGGGGCGGGACTTTTTTGATGAAATCATCAGGGCAACGAAGCGGACATGGCCCAAGCCGAAACTGCTTATTATCTCTTTTCCCAACAATCCCACAACCCAGGTGGTTGATGTTGATTTCTTCAAAAAGGTGGTTGATTTTGCACGGGACCATGACATGCTGGTAATCCATGACCTGGCCTATGCCGACCTGGTTTTCGACGGCTATGAGGCGCCCAGCTTCCTTCAGGTGCCGGGGGCGAAGGATGTGGGGGTTGAATTTTTTTCCATGTCAAAGAGCTACAGCATGGCGGGATGGCGCGTCGGGTTCGCTGTGGGCAATCCAAAGATGATCGGTGCCCTGGGACGGCTGAAAAGCTATTTTGACTACGGCATGTTTCAGCCCGTACAGATTGCCTCAATTATTGCCCTTAACGAGATTGAAAATGATGTGCAGGAGATTGCCTCGACCTACAAGAGCAGGCGGGACGTGCTTATTGCAGGACTGAACAACGCGGGCTGGGAAGTCGTGCCGCCCAAGGCAACAATGTTTGTCTGGGCAAAGATTCCTGAAAAATTCAAGGAGATGGGATCTCTTGAGTTTGCCAAGGTGCTGTTAAAGGAAGGCAAGGTTGCGGTTTCTCCGGGTATCGGATTCGGCGAGTACGGCGAGGGGTATGTCAGATTCGCCCTTGTTGAGAATGAACACAGAACCAGGCAGGCGGTACGCGGAATACGGGGGGTATTGCAGCAATGAAAAAGATAGCAGTCGGCATTATCGGTTTTGGTACCGTGGGTGCGGGGGTTGCAAAAATACTGAAAAAAAATGCAATGCTGCTGCGCCGGCGTCTCGGGGCCTCCATTGACCTGAAACGGATTGCAGATATCGATATCACCAGCGACAGGGGCGTGGCCGTAGCTGACGGTTTGCTCACTACCGATGCGTCACGCGTACTTGATGATCCTGAAATCAATATTGTTCTCGAGCTTATCGGCGGTATAGAGCCCGCCAAGTCATTTATCATGCGGGCCGTTGCAAACGGCAAGCACGTTGTGACAGCCAATAAGGCCCTGCTGGCGGAACACGGCCACGAAATTTTCAGCGCAGCAGAAGCGAAGGGCGTTGATGTGGCCTTTGAGGCAAGCGTTGCCGGCGGGATCCCCATTATCAGGGCAATTCAGGAGGGCTTTTCTTCAGACCGGGTGCTGGGCTTTTTCGGTATCCTGAACGGCACGTCAAACTACATCCTCAGCAAGATGACCGAGGAAAACGCTGATTTCAGAGACGTGCTCCAGGATGCACAGAAGAGGGGATACGCCGAGGCCGACCCCACGTTCGATATTGAAGGTATCGATGCAATGCACAAGCTGGCTATTCTCACCAGCCTGGCCTTCGGAAAAAAAGTTGCGATGAACAAGATGTATACCGAAGGCATATCCAAGATAACACCACTTGACATAGCGTTCGCCCGGGAACTCGGCTACAAGATCAAGCTGCTGGCAATATGCAGGGGCACCGAAAAGGAGGTGGAAGCACGGGTGCATCCCACACTCGTTCCCGAGGACCATCTGCTCTCACGGGTCAATGAAAGCTTTAATGCAATTTTTCTCCACGGCCGTGACGTGGGGCCGACAATGTTCTACGGCAAAGGTGCCGGCATGCTGCCCACCGGAAGCGCCGTGGTGGCAGATATTATGAGCCTGGCACGAGACATTGTCAGAGGGACGTCAAACCGTGTTTCATTCTATCCCCCCAGCGGCAGGGCCGTTTCAGCGATCAACGTAAAACCAATGAAAGAGATCCGCACACGCTATTACCTGCGGTTTGCCGCTGTTGACCGCCCGGGGATCCTGTCGAGAATTTCCGGCATCCTGGGCCGCAATCAGATCAGCATCCATTCAGTGATGCAAAAGGGAAGGCAGAACCGGGGCGGGCAGGTGCCCATTTTCATGCTCACTCATGAGGCACAGGAATCGGACCTGCAGAAAGCCCTCAGGCAGATCGACCGCCTGGCAATACTGCGGCAAAAGACCATGGTGATCAGGATCGAAGACGGCATGCTCAGTGAGTAGTATGCGTTCTGCGCCTGCTATTGAGGTCCCTTCCGCAATACGAGGCACGACCATTCCTCCTGCTGCATCCGGCTGTACGGCATGAGCCGGTCCTTGAAGGCGTCTGCAACATCTCCCGCCTTTTCACTGAGAATGCCGGACAGCACCAGGAAGCCGGTGTCGGCAAGGCGCTCGGTAAGCATCGCGTTCATGTCGATGAGAACATGGGGAAGGATATTTGCAACCACGATTGAGAAGCTTCCCGTTATTTTTCCCAAGGCCGTGGTGCTGAGGGACACGATATCTGCAACCCCGTTTGCCCGTGCGTTCTTTTTTGCACACGCTACCGCCTGATAGTCAACGTCTATGCCCACCACCCGCTGTATACCGAGTTTTGCCGCCGCAATGGCAAGAATGCCCGATCCCGTTCCCACGTCAAGAAGCGACAGCGGGCGGCTGCCCCGGAGCAGGGCCCACAGCTCTTCGATGGCGCCCAGACACATGCCGGTTGAGGGGTGGGTGCCGGTGCCGAACGCCATGCCGGGATCAAGCTCAATTACCAGTTCACCGTCTTTTTTCCAGTACTTCTGCCATGAGGGTTTTATGACAATGTGATCAGTTACATTGATCGGCTGGAAGAACGACTTCCACTTTTTGTTCCAGTCCTCGTCAGGGATACTGTTTACCGTAATTTCGGGAAAAGGCCCTGAGCGCTGTTTGAGACCGGCAAGGTCCGCCAGATAGGCCCTGATGCGTTCAAGTATGCCGGGCAGCTCGTCGGTTGATGCATAGTATGCGGTTAAATCAACGACATTTTCCGGCCGGCCGGGTGAGGCGCCTCTGGTGCCGGTTTTTTCCACAATGCCGGTACTGCCCTGCTCCATGAGGAAGTTGGCTACCGGTTCCGCATCCTCTTTTGTGACGGCAATGGTGATTTCGATCCATTCAGATACAGAGTTCATGGTGTCATTATATACTCAACGGCAGACGCTGTACAGTGGAAAGCTGTGGTGGGAAGCACGCTATGCTATGGGGGGGGTAACTGTGTGTCGGGTTATGATCGTTTTTTTGCCTCAACCAGACAGTCCATCTTCTGACCGGCCCGGGCAAGGCTGATGTCGGTAAAGCCCGCCGCCAGCAGGGTGTCTTGTACCTCGGCAAAGGTGTAGGTATCACCGCCCGGGGTGTTTACCAGCATGTTCAGGGCAAAAAGGGCACCTTCCGGGGGATTGGTGCGTGTCTCGTCCATGATGTGATCCCTGATGAGCAGGGTACCCCCCGGCTTCAGGCAACGGAATATTTTCTGGTAGAGTTGGCTGTTCTGTGCCGGGCTGTTCTGATGAATGATTGCAGACAGCAGGCAGAGATCGTGTCCCCCGGGGAGCTCGTCGGTATAAAAGTCGCCCGGCACAAAGGAGACCCTGTCCTGCAGCCCTTCTGCGGCCATTAATGCACGTGCCAGGGGAATAACTGCGGGCAGGTCAAAAATAGTTGCCCTGAGTTTTTGATTTTGTTTGAGAAACGCTGCGCTGTATGTGCCGGAAGCCCCGCCGATGTCAAGCATGTTCGTGAAAAGGCCCAGGTCCCGGGATGATGCAATGTCGTGCGCCATGCCCTTTCCAATGGCGTGCATTGCACCGATGAAGGCCCTGGCGACGTCCTCTGTCGGGGCATTTACAATGTCGTGAAGGTCCGGGTTTGTGCCGCAGCGAACGCACTGGGTGAGGTTTCCCCAGTTGCTCCAGATGCTGTTCAGGTGCAGGAGCATGGGGAGCATCGTTTCGGCATGTCGTGATGAGAGCAGTGTCCCCTCAGGTGTCGGCGTGTAACGGTTTTCCTGTTTTTCCACAAGCGCGAGGGTAACGAGGCAGTCCAGTATCCTTGTCAACGCCCGCTCATCCAGCCCCATACGTGCGGCAAGCTCCCGGGAGGTGCGAGGCTGCTCATGAAGCAGGGTGAAAAGATCCAGCTCTGCCGCAGTGAGAACCGTCCTGCTTTTCATATAGGACGATGCGACCTCGAGGAGTGGATTCACTTTTTTCATACAGATGCTCCCGCTCGTATGATCAGAGCAGATTGCTCGCGAGCTCGGCCAGCTCAGAGCGTTCTCCCTTTTCAAGATTAATGTGTGCGTAGATTTTTTCTCCCTGCATCTTGGCTATCAGATAGCTGAGGCCGTTTGAATGGCTGTTAAGGTAGGGGTGGTCGATCTGGAAGATGTCACCGGTAAAAACCATTTTGGTCCCTTCACCGGCCCGGGTAATAATGGTTTTGATCTCATGGGGCGTGAGGTTCTGTGCCTCATCCACAATAAAGTAAATCTTTACCAGACTGCGGCCCCTGATATAGGAAAGTGGCGCGATTACAAGCTTTTCCTCTTCCCGAAGCTCCTTGATCCGCCGGTTTTTGGTGTCGGCGTGTGAGAACTGGTTTTCAATTACTACCAGGTTGTCGAACAGGGGCTGCATATAGGGGTCGAGCTTTGACTGGATGTCCCCGGGCAGGTATCCGATATCCTTGTTGCTCAGGGGAACGACAGGGCGGGCAAGATAGATTTGGCGGTAGTGTTTCTTTCTTTCCAATGCCGCGGCAAGGGCCAGCAGTGTTTTTCCGGTGCCGGCCTTGCCGGAAATGCTCACCAGCTGGATATCGCGGTTCATCAGTGCGTTCAGAGCAAATGTCTGTTCGGCGTTGCGCGGAATGATGCCGTACGCGGGAACCTTGTCAACGCGCCTGATTCTGTCCAGTACGGGATCAAAGGTTGCCAGGGCCGATTTTTTCCCGTTTCGCATGATGAGGAACTCATTGGGGATCAGGGGGTTTTCAAGCTGGAGTGTGTCCGTACCGATATCATATGGTTCAAGATACATACTGTCGATGGACTCGGTAGCTATATGCTCTTCTTTACGGTGCCCCTTGTAGAGCGCTGAAATGTCTTTCACATGGTCGTTTGTGTAGTCCTGTGCCAGAAGACCTATGGCCTTTGCCTTCATGCGAAGATTCACATCTTTTGAAACCAGGATAACCTGCCGTAACGGGTGGTTTTTGACCAGGTAATATGCCGTATTCAGAATGTGATGATCGGGCTTGGGATTGGGGAAATTAAATGCGATATCTTCATGCAGCTTCTGTTCGAGCTTGATTGATATTTTACCCAGGCCCGGTCCGACGGTTACCCCTCCTTCAAACAGGGTATCGCCGCTCAGGGAGTCAAGAGAGCGTACAAACTCCCGGGCATGGAAGTTCAGTGACTCATTTCCTTTTTTGAAATTGTCGAGCTCTTCAAGGACAGTGATGGGAACGACGATATCGTTTTCCTGGAACCGGTGTATACAGGAGCTGTCGTGAAGGATGACGTTGGTGTCAAGGACGATGATTTTCTTTCCGGGATCTGTCATGGGCGACAACACACACGGGCCTGATGTTGGTTTCGTGTCGGCACATCAACACGGGTCCTTTGATACCCCCGGCATTGCGGGATACGCATAACAAAGCCACGCTTTGAGCGTGGTTGTTTGCCTGATAATTTTTTTTATTATACCGGGGGATGTATTGTTGTGCAAGGGGAATATGCTTTTTGTGTGAGAATGGCTTTCCGGTACATCAGTACGGCAGGAACGCTCTATTACCACAGCACAAAGACGACAAACAGAAGAACCATGATAACGGTTAATTCAAGCCAGGGTGTTAAACTTTCGCGGATGTGGGATTTTTTATTCATATGCTCAACACGAGCGTTAATGCGTAAATGATTTTTCTGTTGAAACGGACGGATCGAAACCGGTACGATACAGCCGCAAATCAGGCTTAATCCTGTTTCTGCCCTCTCTTTTCGCCTTGTAGAGCATCTCGTCCGCTTTTTCAAAGAGCAGCGCCCTGTCGATCCCCTTCTTATACACGGCAACGCCGAAACTGGCCGTAACGTTCACGACGTTGTCCCCCAGATTCACTTTCAGGTTTTCAACGATTTGTCTGAGCCTTTCTGCCAGTTCTATTGCTTTTGAGAACGTGGTATCAACCAGCACGAGCAAGAACTCTTCCCCGCCGATTCGTGCAAGATAATCGCTTTTCCTGATTGCCGCAAGCACGCTTTTTGAAACGGCCCGGAGCACAGCGTCTCCTGCCGTATGCCCGTAGGTGTCGTTTATACCTTTGAAATGGTCTATGTCGAACATGACCACGGAAAGATCAGAGCCGTACCGCTCAGCGCTGGCAATGTCATGGCCGATGTATTCGTCGAGGGCGCGGCGGTTGTAGCAGTGCGTCAGGGGATCGATGAGCGCGGCATTTTCAAGTTTTTTAAGATTGAGAAAGTTGTTCAGCGCCGTGGAAAGGGTTTCCGTAATAATCCTGAGAAGCTCTTTGTGATACCGGAGCATCTTTCTCCTGGGCAGAATATAGAGCATGGCGCGGGTCTGCTTGTCCATTATGGTGATGGTGGTGACATCATCGAGCCTGATAGTTGAAAGCCCGCCGTTTCGAGAGCCGCTGGTGGCAATATGATCAAAGTGATGAATATTGCAGTAGGTATTGTGATCGGCAAAGTCCTTCTTAATAAAGTTTACAATAGACATGGAACCGATTTTTGGATTTATCCATACATCAAGCCCGCCGTTGAACTCCTTGTCATAGAACGCGAAGGCAAAAAAATCATAATCAAGGATATAGTAGAGACACTGGGCAGCCTGATAAATGATGCTGTCTATATCCTGGAGGTTGTTCATCTTTACTATATGACTGTTCAGGATCTTGTAATCCACCCCGCGCACTGACCGATACAGTGTGTGCAGTGTTGAAACGGTTTTTCTGCCCAGCAGTCTGAACATTTCATGCATAGCAATTTCCTCCGCAATAGATAAATGCAACTTTAGTGCCACGGCACGCGGGAAATAAAATAGAAGAAATTGCAAAATGTTACAGGATATGGGGAGATGGACAGCAGGAAAAAAATTCCCTATTTCTGTGAAAAAGTGCTAAGAATTTTGACGCTTTGCAATAAAAAAGGCCCATAAACACACGGGCCTGTGCCGTATGGTCGGACTATAGGGGGGCAGATATATGGATAAAAAAATAAATAGCGGAAATAACGGGATATTTTTATGGCAGGTATAGGCGATTTGTAGACTTTTTATAGCTTTTTCGGGGACTTAAAAAGGAGAATTTGCGGCGCGCGTGTGATGTTTGATTAAAAATTTATCCGGGTAAATGAAAATCGAAATAGACCAATTTCGGGCCGAAAATTGCAGTTATATAGATAAAAAAAGAGGGCCGAGGGGGGCTATATTATTAACTTTCTATAAAAGTGATTTGGCCATAATAATCAGGGCAATCCTTACGGAACTGTTTTGCATAATCAGGAAGAAGAAATACTCTTTTAATATCTTTCTTATTGAATTGAAGATTCCCCACAATACGCCATTCTCTTTCAAAGTAGTAATTTTCAAGATCACTATCCTGAAGTTCATGGTCAAAAAATTTTAAATAACTAAAAAAATGAAACTTTGAAAAAATTTCAATTTCATTAAGATTATTGAATGCCCCACCTCTTTGTTCAAGATTATCAATTTTATAAATTAATCTACAAAGAAGTTTTAATAAACCTTGATATTTCTTAACCATTTCATCGAAGTACAAAGCCTTGTTCGTTTTTTTCCAGTCCTCTTCCTCCGGTTCTATAGAAGCTCTTCCTAAATTACGTGACTTTTGGGCAAGTTGTTCCACCCTCTCAGGAGACATTCTTTTTGCTTTTTCAACTTTTGTTTTTCGGGGGATATAATAGAGAGGTGCTCCCCCGTTGTTGACTATAAAATCTTTAGAGAAGGACAAACCAAAGGGACTATATTTCTTCACGTGAAGATGTAAATCCTCAACAGGAATGTCGCAGAAACAAACCATTCCTGGGATATACATCTCATTTTCACTGATTTTCGCGTTTTCATTAATTTCTACAGAAGAGAGAGTAGGATGAAACCCGTGCCCTGAACTTTTAAGAAAGCCTGTATTGATAATTTCTATTAAGACTTTGTACTGATTCTCTTTTTTTTCAAGTTTGGCACCCGCGAAATGGCTTAACTCATTTGATATGTATCGTTGCTGTGATCCTATCAAGTGTTTATCCTCTATACATTTTCTTTGATCTTTCGCAACCTAATAATATTATTTATCTTAATACTATTACAAGGATAAAATGCTCATTTTTCCTTAATATAAGGCATTATTAAGTGTTGAGGTCGTGGTTGCAGCAGGGGCAGATTACGGTTTTTTTGTTTATGGTGCTGTTGCAGTGGGGGCACTGCTTTTCTTCGAGTTTTGAGTACAGGAGTAGAGCGCCCAGGAAGATGGTGATTGTCAGGGCCGGGAACAGGATGAAATATAAGAAGGACATTGATCATTGCCTCTTGATCAGTTCAATGCAGCGGTGCAGGGCTTTTTTGAGCTGCAGCTGCAGGGCCGGATCTGCTTGCAGGGCAGCGGTGATGAAGGGGGCGGCCAGGTAGTACAGTCTTGTGAAGGCCCTGCCCTGCTCGGTCCGGCTGAGGACCTGGTCCCGGAAGTTGCGGAGCGTTTCAAGGGATTCGGAATCGTTGCCCAGTGTGTTTTCCAGCGGGCAGTCTTCAGTGATGTCCACTGCGTCCTGACGTTTTACACCGTGTATACTTGTATCTCCCAGCATTGCTGCGACAGGATTATCAAAAGAGCCGACAAACTTATCATCATACAGCGATATGTAAATATCTCCCATTGATGTCCCCGATTCCGGCACAAACGCTCTATATTGCCCTTTGTCGGCACTCCAGGTAATTTGTATACCATTCGTTTTGGTCTCATTATCTTCTTCATAATACATTTCACCCAGGGCGGAATCCTCATTTGCCTCCTCGAATATCCATACCCAAAACACCGTTTTAGTGCTGTTGTCACTATGATATGCGCCGTTTGTCAAGGTAGTTGTCACCTGAAGGTTTTCATTTAAGCTGCTTTACTTATTTCTTTGTGCATGTCAGCAGGGTTCAAATAAACAGTATCAATATGAT
>Ga0272442_10000982_pt1 | contig 44120 bp, 28 predicted proteins | sample SSMForm2O_FD_200262 | JGI IMG/M metagenome (GOLD analysis project Ga0272442, IMG submission 200262) | Marine sediment archaeal communities from Little Sippewissett salt marsh, Falmouth, MA, United States - SSM-Form-2O | ecosystem: Environmental > Aquatic > Marine > Wetlands > Sediment ...
GCAGTGCTTCTAACCTGACTTTCAACCGCATTAATATGAACAATGTTCACACACCCATTACCCTCCTGAATGGTGGCGGACTACGCAGTAAGGCGCCGGGAATCACCACCATGAAAGACATCACCATTTCAAATCTCGAAGCCAGGAATGTCTATGATCCGATGGGTAGTTTTATCACCGGCACTAAGGTTGGCGACACCATTCACAAAGCCGAGAACATCTACTTAACCAATGTGAAGGTAAATTCTTTTAAGGGCGGGCTGACTGAAGTACCCGGAACGCCCATTGAATACGACGGACGAAAAGCCGATGTGAGATTGTTTGGAAACTTCCCCGCCTGGGGATACTACATTCGTCATGCCGACAATGTAGTCTTCGAAAATGTAACCCACAGCGTTTCTCCTGCAGATGTTCGGGAGGATATTGTACTTGAAAATGTAATCGGATTTAGGAAAAGGTGAATACTATGAAGACAATTGACAAAACAAAGTGGTTGCAATTTTTGCTGGCATTGATATGTTCTGCTTCGGTCTTATCGGGTGCCACTCCCAAAGAGTCCCTTCCCAACATCATCTTCATCCTGTCGGACGACATCGGGACGGGTGATATAAACTGTTACTTTGAATCGACGAAGATAAAGACACCCAATATTGACAATCTGGCGACGCAGGGCATGCAATTTACTCAGGCTTATGCGCCTGGGTCTGTGTGTGGACCCTCGCGCTATGCCCTGATGAGCGGGTCCTATCCTTGCCGAAATCCTATAGCGCGAACCCAGATGGGGTCCGGTAGCCCTTTGTCCATTTACGGCATGGTGTCACTGCCATCATTTCTGAAAGGAATGGGATACCGAACAGCGCATGTTGGGAAATGGCACTTGGGCTATGGCCCCCAGGGCGGCATCAAGAATTGGGCGGGTGATATCAGTCCTGGAGCGAACGACGCTGGCTTTGACTACCATCTCGGCTTACCCACCAATCATAGTGACGGTTTCAAAACCTATGTGGAAAACAACCGTTTGCTTTGGCTCAAGCCGGACGTCACCGAACTCCGGGGAAAACCGACCAAAGAACAATTAACTCAAGTTCGTCTTGATGATGAGGTCGATTCAACCATGACGGCCAAGGCCATCGAATTTATAAAACAGAACCGGGAAGAACCCTTCTTTGTCTACATGGCTCTGGTCGCGACCCATGCCCATATAACTCCGCACGAAAAGTTTCGGGGTACCAGTGGCGCTGGACTGTACGGCGACTACGTGCACGAGTTGGATTTCCATGTGGGGGAAATCATGGAGACCCTCGAGGATTTGAACCTGACCGACAATACCATTGTCTTCTTTACCAGTGATAACGGTGGGCAGCAGAACGATGCTCGCGGCGCTGGAATGAACCTGAATTTGAGAAGCGAATCTCACAACATACTCGAAAGAAGCAAAACGGCGAAGGCGGATGCCAAAGCGAAATACGGTCATCGAGTCAATGGCGATTGGCGCGGATATAAAGGCCAGCTTTACGAAGGAGGAATCCGGGTTCCTTTGATCGTGCGCTGGCCCGAGAGGATCGCTGCGGGAACGGAGTCCGACCACTTCGTCACCTTGGCAGATATCTTACGGACAACAGCAAGCATGCTGGGTGAAGAGCTGCCGGAGTCTGCCGGCGTTGACTCCTTTGACTTCAGCCCGCTCTTTTTTGGAGAGAGCGTAAAGGCCCCCATTCGTAGGACGGGGATATTCCAGAACGGTCCAGGCGTATTGGCCGTTCGCGAAGGTGATTGGAAACTGTGCATGCATATCAGATCAAGGCCTACTTGGATTGGCAACGAGCTTACGCTGCCAGAGGACGAGTTCGAACTCTACAATCTGAAGGACGACCCCTACGAATCGCGGGATCTCTTCCAACAGCAGCCGGAGCGAGCCAAGCAGCTTCGACAGCTCTTGCTGGACTTGGTGAAGCAAGGCCGAAGTCGATAATTAGGCAGTTAAACAGTTAACACAGACTATAACAAAGGGAACATCGAGTAGGCTGAATCCAAGGTGAATTGAGGCCTTGAGAAGTATGAAATTCTGAGTATAAATCGATAATGAAAGGACTGTTGTGATCGACCTGAAAAAATGCCTGTGTTTAGCGGTTTTGTTCGCAACTGTGCTTGCAACCCCTGATTTGGTGTCGGCAGCGAATGCCGAAGCTCTTCAAAACGCATTGAATCTGTATGTGGCTTTGGACGGTAATGATGCCTGGTCCGGCCGGCTGGACACACCCAATGCTGATCAAAGTGACGGTCCGCTGGCCAGTTTGGACGGTGCCCGCATGAAGATCAGAGACCAGATTAAGAAGGGGCTGGATGCTCCGGTTACGGTTTTGATCCGGGGCGGGGAATACCAGCTCAATGAAACGGTTGTTTTCAGTCCTGCCGATTCCGGCACAAGCGGGAGCCCGGTTACCTATCGTGCGTATCCAGATGAAACGCCGGTTTTTACCGGGGCGATACCGCTGAAAGATTGGAAGACGGCGGATATAAACCTGCCGGGCGTTTCTGACGCAGCGAAGGGCAAGCTGTGGATTGCCGAAATTCCCGCCTCGCTGAAGGGCCGGTGGCAGATCACGACGCTTTACGATGGATTGACCCTGTTGCCGCGCTCACGTTCGCCTGAACTTTTTTCATCGAAAGATCAAGTGATCGACAAAAACAATGAACAACCCAAGAAGATGGGATTCATGGGCTATGATGACGAACCCGTGACCTTTAATCGGGTGTTTCATTTTGTGGGCGATGACTTGAAGGATTGGAAGCAGCCGCAGGATATTGAGCTGTACCTGTCTCCCAGGTATGGCTGGATGGTGAACTACCTCCCGCTGGAGAGCATCGATCTCGAAGCAAAGACCGCCACTGTGGCGATTCATCCGACCTATCAATTCGTGGGCAGAAAGCCGTATTACGTAGAAAACGCGATTGAATATCTCGATGAGCCGGGCGAGTGGGTGTTCGACAGCGCAAAAGGCCGCGTTTATCTCTGGCCCGCATCTCCGCCTGCCTCTGCTGACATCCGCGCACCTTTTTTGCAGGAATTCATCCGCATTGACGGCGTTGAAGACGGTGCGCGTGCGAAATACATCCAGTTTGAAGGCCTGACGTTCCGCCATGGTCTCCGCGACACCTGGCAGCCGGACGACATCGGCCTCCAGCATGACTGGGATATGTATGACAAGGGCAATGCGATCATGCGTTTTCGCCATGCCGAGGATTGTTCTGTTAAACGCTGCACCTTTGAGGCGAGCAGCGGAGATGGCGTGCGGTCGGATCTTTACGGTCAGCGCCTCCGGATTGAAGGCAACCTCTTCCATCATCTCGGCGGAACGGGCATCCTGCTCAACGGTTATGGACCGGGGCTGAAGGATGAGAATAAGTTGAATGTGGTTTACAACAACTACCTGCATCACATCGGCGAGATTTATAAACATTCCCCCGGCATCTTTATCGCCCAGAGCGGGCATAACGAGATTACGCACAACACGATTCACGACTTGGCCTACAACGGCGTTGTGATCAGCGGTTGCCGCCCTGATTTTCTGAAGCGCTTTAAGCCGCTGAAAAACAGGCGTGAGTGGATCGGTACGTTCCGCCTGGAAGAAATGCAGTCGCGCATTAAGGATCATGATGTAAGGGATATGAAGAACGATCTTAGCATTATTGAGCCGTTATTTCATGCGCGGGAGAACCTCATTGCCTACAATAAGATTTACCGTGTGATGAAGGAACTTCATGATGGCAACGGCATCTATTTTTCGGGCATGGGTAAGAACAACCGGGCTGAGTTTAACTATATTCACGATCTGGGGCACACGCGCGGATTCATCCGCCTGGATGATATCTCTGCCTATACGATTATCAAAAACAATGTCTGCGAGAACGGGGATCACTTATTCATGATGAAAGGTCCCAGCGAAGTTTCGAATAACTTCGCGATCAATATCGGGCGATTGAATTTCAGACCCTACAAATATGAGATTGATCGACTCATCTTCTATACCACCAAGCCGAATACGACGATTCACTACATTCCGCAATCGGCCCTCAGGGGCGGGAACCCGGATGTCTTCGAGCCGGAAAATAATACCTATGCCTCGTTAGAAGCGATCTCGAACTCGCTGGTCTATGACGTTACACCGATTCCAAAATTTGAACCGGGCGACGACCTCGTTTCGAAAGAACAGCGTAATGGTGCCAAAGTCGGTATCCTCTATGCCGATCCGATGTTTGACGAAGAGGCGATGAAGCAAAAAATCTTCCGCTTTAAGCCGGGGTCTCCCGCAATTGAACTTGAAATTCAACCCGTTGACCTTTCTAATGTCGGCAGCACATTAGCGAAATAATAGAAAGCAGGTATATGATGGATAAAATAAAACCAATGATTGCAGACAAGAACATGCTGAAAATGAAATCATTAAAAATTATGAGAATACAGCTTTATACTTTAAGTCTTCTTTTTTTCTTGCCGCATTTCATCGCGACATCCTATGCGGAAAAGCTTACCTTCACTCCCAGTGAGACGATGGTGTATAAGAAGGTTGGAGACATTGAACTCAAAGTGGACATCTTCAACCCAGAAGAGCACAAAGCGTCGGATAAGGCACCCGCTATTGTTTTTTTCTTCTCCGGCGGTTGGGCGCAGGGGCACCGCAGTCAATACCATGCTTTATGTGAATACTTTTCTAAGCGTGGCATGGTAGCGATGACCGCGGGCTACCGTATCATGAAGCGTGATGGAACCACTCCGGCCGAATGCCTGAAAGACGCCAAATCAGTCATACGTTGGATAAGGAGAAATGCGACGACTCTTGGGATCGACCCTGAAAAATTAGCTGCCGGAGGAGGTTCTGCCGGAGGGCATCTCGCCGCAGCTCTTGGGAGTTGTGAAGGTTTTAACGAAGAAGGAGAAGACACGACTGTCAGTTGTGTGCCGAACGCGCTGGTTCTTCACAATCCGGTTTACTACAATGGCGAGGATGGTTTTGGTTATAGGAAGGTAAAGGACTATTGGGAGGCATTTTCGCCCTACCACAATATTAAGGAAACGACGCCTCCAACCATTGTCTTCTTTGGATCTGCTGATAAACACCTGAAGAATGGTATCCCGCAAGAGTATCAAAAGAAGATGCAAGCACTGGGTATACCTTCTGAGCTTATAATCTATGATGGCTTGGGCCACGGGTTTTACAATTTCACTCGCATAGAAGATGGTTTTAAGAATACCACTCTGGAGGCTGATCGCTTTCTGGCAGAACTCGGTTTTCTTGACGGGAAGCCACGTGAAGACCTGCTCCCGGTTTGCACGGACGCCTACCGCGAAGAAGCCGATCGTTTAGAACGTGAAAGACGTGCTCTTTACCCAGAAAATTCCAAGTAGAAGAGCAAGAAGAACTTTGAAACTAGTGATTAACTGTAAGAAGAGTTTATTGAATTGGATACAATGATATCAAGGTCGACAGCACATTGGCCAGATAATGGAGAATGTAAAGATGAAAAGCTTTGAATTGCGAAATTATGGTCGGAGTTTATACGCACTTGCGTGTCTGTTGGTGTGTATCGTTATAGGCGGCTGTGCTTCTGGTGAAGATAGTCGTCCTAATATTGTTCTTATCATGGCGGACGATATGGGATATTCCGATATCGGCTGCTATGGCGGCGAGATGGCGACGCCAAATCTGGACTCGCTCGCCAAAGGCGGGATGCGGTTTCGGCAGTTTTATAATGAGGCCAAGTGCAGTCCGACCCGCGCCGAACTCCTTTGCGGCCAGTACGCTTATGCGGTTGGGGTTAGGGACCTGGAACATGGAGCAACGTTTGGCGAAGTGCTGGGTGCAACGGGGTATCGCACGATCATCTCGGGTAAATGGCACCAGCAGCCGCTGCCGACGACTCGGGGATTCGACCGATATTACGGGCTGGCCGACGGCTGCTGTAACTTTTTTAATCCCGGTACAGAAGCAAGACCGGGCGAAGGCAAGCCGGGACGAAAAATTAAAAACGCCAGACGGTGGGCGATCGAAGGTGAGGAGATTTTTGGATATATGAACGAGGACAAAGATTTCTATACCACCGATGCGTTTACGGATTACGCAGTAGATCGGCTCCAAGAGTATAAAGAGGAAACAAGACCGTTTATTCTGTATTTGCCATATACAGCGCCGCATTATCCCCTGCATGCGTGGCCGGAGGATATCGCAAAGTATCGCGGCAAGTATAAGGACGGCTGGGATGTTTTGCGGCAACAGCGGATAGAACGCATGAAGAAAATGGGGATCATCGATGCCGATGTCAAGCTTTCGCCGCGGGATGAAGAGGTGCGGTCCTGGGATTCGCTGAGCGATAGTGAGAAAGATGCCGAAGAGCTTAAGATGGCCGTTTACGCTGCGATGATAGACCGGATGGACCAGGGGATCGGCAAGGTTCTTAACAAGCTCAAAGAGATCGGCAAATATGACAATACGCTCATTCTGTTTTTGAGCGATAATGGCGGTTGTGCTGAAACGCCGAATCCTACACCGGATATTCCTCCCGGACCGGTCGAAAGTTACAGGTCACTCGGGCCTTCGTGGGCGAACGCAACAAATACACCGTACCGCAAATTCAAATCGAGTGATTATCAGGGTGGAAACTGCACGCCGTTTATTGCTCACTGGGCGAAGGTGATTCAACCGGGTGCGATGACGGACCAGGTGGGGCATATTATCGATATTCTTCCGACACTTATAGAAATATCGGGGGCAGATTATCCCAAAGAAATCGACGGCAGGGAAATCAAGCCTGTTGTGGGCAAGTCATTGCTGCCGGTTTTCCAGAGCAAAACAAGAGAACCCCATGAGGCGCTGTACTGGAAGTACAATAAAGCGAAAGCGATTCGGCAAGGCGACTGGAAACTCGTTAAATTCGGCGGAGCGGACTGGGAGCTATATGATCTTGCCAATGACAGGACTGAACTCAATAATCTGGCGGGTCAGTATCCCGATAAAGTTAAGCAGATGTCAAGTCTTTGGAATAAATGGGATGAAAATAATACCCCCGGCGACGATTCTGATTGAACGTGGATGTCTATCCTGTAAAGCTTTTGCGAAAAAAATACCTCCGTAATATGGAAATTAATGAGATGTCGCTTATATGAGCGAGGTTTGATTGTGAATCTTAAAAGACGAGAATTCTTGAATATTATTTTCGATACCAGTGCTGTCGCAGTGATTGCTCCGCAGACGTTGTTTGCCGCGAAAAATCCTCTCTTTAAAGAACTCAAGAGAGGAGGGCTTAACGCCAGGTTAGCCGTCGAATTGATTGATAAGGTGAAATATACGAGTGTTCGTGAGCGTTTATTTCATCTGTTGTTTAATAAATCAGGTTGACTACCTGGAATGTTTGGTTAAATTACAGGACTGAACGTAATAATCCGGCGAATAAGTATCCGGATAGGGTTAAAAAGATGGTAAGTCTTTGGAATAAGAATGAGAATAGTTATTGGAAAGGGATTCGTAAATGAAAAATATGTTCAGTAAACGCACATTTGTAAAGGGAGTTGCTGTTTCAGTTATCTCGTTATGCTGGGGGACTTTACTTGCTTCCAGTGAATCCGCGAGTGATTTAAGCTCGGTCGAAAAGCCGAATATTCTTTTTATTTTTGCAGATGATTGGGGTTGGGGGGATCTCAGTTGTCATGGTCACCCTTATGTTAAAACACCCAATATCGACCGTCTCGCAGAAGAAGGCACCGACTTTACCAGGTTTACCGTCGCTAACGGCGTATGCTCACCCAGCCGGACTGCCGTAATGACCGGTCATTTCCCTGCACGGTATAATATCAACGGACATTTTGCCTGGGTTCAGGATAACGAAAGGCGAAACATGCCGGACTGGCTGAGCCCGAAGGCGCCATTGCTGCCGAGATTCCTTAAAAGTGCCGGGTATGCTGCTGCTCATTACGGAAAGTGGCATCTTTCAAACAACATGATTCCCGACTCCCCTTTGCCGCTTGAATACGGATATGATGAATACGGAGCTTTCAATTGTGCAGGTGAACAAATGCCTGTGCATGAGGATGTTCGACTCGCGAATAAATTCATTCGAAAGAGTCATCAGCAGGGTAAACCGTTTTTTGTCAATCTTTGGATGCATGAATCGCATACGCCTTTTCATACTGTTCCAAAGTATCGGTGGCGATTTCCTGAGTTGGATGAGGCAGATAACATATACGCATCCGTTCTGTCGCATGCTGATGATCGTATCGGGGAAGTGTTAGATACGCTCGACGAATTGGGTATTGCTGACAATACACTGGTTATATTCAGTTCGGATAATGGGCCGGCAAGGGCATCAGGCCCGACCGAGGTCGAGTTGGGGTACGATTCCGCAACCGGATCCGGTTGGGGGATTGGAGCATCGAAAGGGATAACAGGCGGAAGAAGGGGGTATAAAGCTTGCTTGTTTGAAGGCGGTATCGGAGTACCTTTCATCGCTCGATGGCCCGGAAAGATAAAAGCCGGTGTTGTGAATGATACGACATGCATTTCAGCGGTTGATTTGCTGCCTACTTTCTGTCAGATAGCCGGTGTGCAACTGCCGCAAGATTATAAACCGGATGGTATTAGCCGGTTAGACGCACTCATCGGAAAAAATATATCGGCCCAGCGGTCAAAACCATTATTCTGGAAGATGAGTGCACCATGGCCGGCCAGTAAAGCAAAGCCGGATCACTGGGTTGCGTATGCCGTGGTGCATGAAAACTACAAACTCGTCAGTAATGAAGATTTGAGCTATGTAGAGCTGTATGAAATTACAAAAGATATTTACGAAAAAAATGATCTTAAAGATCAGAATCCTAAGATAGTTGCGAAGCTGAAGGAAATGATTGAATCATGGAAGGCAACATTGCCTCAAACAGCGGACGCAACCTGTTTTTCTGATTATCGCGACAAACCGAGAATCGAAAGCAGCCAGCTATACGGTGCTTTTAAGTTTAATAAATAAAATCGCAACTATGTTTTTTCCGGAGAGGATCGAAGGCCTTTTGTAATAAAAGATGTGTAGTGTCGGTTTTCTCGTATGATGTTGTCTAATCTCTTTTGAAAGGAAGATAAATGACTAAAACACTGATAGCTGTTTTGATGGGATTGGCTGCTACGGTTGGCTTTTCACATGCTGCTGTTTTTAATGTAAAGGACCTTGGGGCGGTTGGCAATGGTATTGCTCTGGATACGGTCGCTGTGCAGAAGGCGATTGATAGCTGTTCCGAGGCGGGGGGTGGGGTCGTTCGGATACCCGCCGGACGCTTTGTGATCGGTACGGTTCAAATCAAAAGCAATGTCACCCTTTCATTAGATCACGGGGCCGAATTGCTGGGCAGCCAGGATATGAAGGACTATCCGATCGACAAATTGCGGCCGGCGCGTGAGGGGAATTCCGAGTGCCTTCTCTATGCTGAAGACGCGACCAATATCCGGCTTGAGGGTCTCGGTGTGATCGACGGTCGTGGAACGAAGGAGTACTTCCCCAAACGCTCGGGCCCCGGCGGCCAAGATAATCGCCCAAGACTGATCCGCTTCGAGAACTGCAAAAATGTCACTTTCTCCGGCCTGACATATAAACGCCCGGCATTCTGGGGAATTCACCTGGTTGACTGCAAGGATGTACACTTTACCGGTGTGACGGTGCGGATGAAGAACAATCATTCTAACAATGACGGCATGGATATTGATGCCTGCGAAAACGTGTTGATTGAAAATTGTGACATTGAGTCGGGCGACGATGGCATTTGCCTCAAAAGCACAAAAGGGCCCTGTCGTAACATTGTTGTTCGTAACTGCAAGGTCTCCAGTCATACGGCCGGGCTGAAGTGTGGAACCTCATCGAGTGGCGGTTTTATCGATCTGGATGTCTCGAATTGCTACTTTGTTGACTGCCCAATGGGCGGCATCAAATTGCAAATTGTGGACGGCGGTCGCATGGAAAACATCAACATTTCACGCATTGTGATGGAGAATGTCGGTTCCCCGATTTTTATTCGCCTTGCAAACCGTGGAAGGATTTATACCGAAAATACCTATACGGGTACCAAACTGCTAAGCCCTGAAAAGTCGGAAGGCGCCGGGATTGGCTCGATTAAAGGGATTAAGATCAGCGACGTGGTGGCGAATGTAACGCTTGCGCCGCAGGGAGCAACGCCGTCAAGCAGACGAATACCGCAAGCCGGCCCCATCATGATCGCCGGTATTCCCGACCATTACGTGGAAGATATCGTGCTGGAAAATATCAGCATTTCATACCCCGGCGGACTCGAAGAAGATGTCAAGCGCGAAGTTCCAGAGGATGTTACGCGCTATCCTGAGCAGTTCTTCTTTGGTGTACTGCCGGCGTGGGGCGCCTATATTCGCCATGCACAGAATGTTGAGTTCAACAATGTAGAAATGGAACTCCGCAATCCTGATAAGCGTCAGAAAATTGTATTGGATGATGTTATCTCATTCAAGGAAAAGAATTAAGCGAACCCTTAAAAAAAAGATTGAAAAAAGATGAAATATTTACTGACGAAAAAGTTGTTTATTCTCTCTATTACACTGGTCTTTTCGCTGTCGGCGTTATCAGCCGACGATGGATATCCACCTTTCAGTTGGGATACCCTACCGGTGTATGCCCACCTCGCGAACATGTCGGAGGATTTTACGCCGGAACAGCACGATTTTCTGGCCGAGCATTTCGATTTCATTACGATTGAAAAAGGCCATGCCAAGCGTAAGCACGGCAGTACGGATAAGGGATTTGCGATTGCAGTGAAAGAGATTAAGAAACGCAACCCGAAGGCGAAGGTGCTGTTCTATTGGAATTCTGCTATTAAAATCGGTGGGTATGAGGCCGGTAAGACCTTTCCATCTGATGGGGGCTTGAAGAGTACCGAGGGGCAGCCGCTCACCATTTTTGGGAGCAATCCATTCTACGATCTCACCCACGCGGATGTTCGCACGTGGTGGGCGGATATGGCGAGCACGGCGGTCCGAGAATACGGCGCAGATGGAATTTTTGTCGATGCCATCGGCAAATTTAGCAATCCCAACCGGCGTAAGGTGCTGACCGCTGAGAAAATTAAGGACCTCAATGATGGTATGGTTGCCATGGTCGAGGACACGCGCAAAAAGATTGGGCCATTGAAGCTGCTGATTCAAAATGGTGTGTCGATTGATCCTGAAAATATAGGTGCCCGGATGCTGAAGGTGACCGACGGCGCGATGAAAGAGCATTTTGTGAGCGGAAATAAGGTGGACAAAGAAACATTCGCAGAGACGATCGAGACCCTCCGGAAAGTGGGGAAAGCCGGTGAAGTATTGGCGATCAAAACCTGGCCCGGTTTCGATTGGCGTGACAAAGAGACGATGGCAAAGCCGCGCCAAGAGCGGATCAAAATGGCACGCGAAGCCATTAGGTTTCCGCTGGCCTGTTTTCTGATTGTGGCCGAACCCTACTCCTACTTCTGCTACACCTGGAGCTATCAGGGCAATGACACCGGCACGTTTGTATGGTATCCGGAATTTGATAAGCCGCTCGGCCCACCCAAGGGCGACGCCCAGCGCGACGGCTGGAAATATACGCGCGAATTCGCCCACGCCTCGGTCTTTGTCGATATCGAAACCGGGGAAGCTAAGATCGATTGGAAAGAGTAGGTTCAATATGAAAAGAGTTAAGCAAATACTTCCGCTCATTTTAGTCATACTGACTGTGCTGAATGCGTATGCCCTGGAACCGCTTAAGGATTCGACAGATGTATTAATGGATCCCCAGGCAAAGACAACCATAAACAAAGTGGACAAAAATAATGACGGAAAGGTACAAAAGGCCGAAGATCAAACGTTATGGACTGCAAAGGGCAGCTATGATGTGAACCAAGACGGTGCATTAGACTTGGAAGAACTGAAGTGTATCCCAGGTCGGCACGTAGATAGTCCCGGTAAAAAGCTGCTGAACGTCATTTTCAAGCAGACTCCACAAAGTCCTGTTTACTTTGACTTCTATTTTCCGGATAAGGATATGAGTTCTGAAAAGCCGGTGGTTATATTCACTCATGGCGGCGGGTGGGCTGCAGGCAATAAAGATAAAGCCGGCTCCGGCTCTTTCAATGTCGTGCATAGGGCGCTCTTAAAAGAGGGCTTCTGTGTTCTTTCCGTGGGCTACCGCAAGGTGGCAAAGGATGGCAGCACAGCGATGCGCGACTGTGTGATTGATTCAAAGGATGCGCTTCGCTATATTTCCGCTTACCGGAAAGAGCTTGGGATTGATCCGAACAAAATCTATACTTTTGGTGATTCGGCCGGCGGGCACTTGTGCCAGATGGTTCTGCTCTCTCCCCCAGACAGTTTTAAAGGCGATCCCGAACTGGCGAAATACAGCTATCAGACCGTTGCCGGCGTTTCCTGGTATGGTCCTTGCGACTTTCAGGACCCGGAACTGTTTAATGGCAGCACCCGGTTTGCCGGCCGGATTATGGGCGGGACATCCGGCCCAACAGATAAAGCCGCGCGCTACCGCGAGATCAGTCCCGTTATTTATCTAACGAAAGATAGCCCGGCGCTGCTCATGATTCAAGGGGACAAGGATACAACCATACCCGTCAAACACGCTTACCGCATGCAAGAGGCCCTCAAGACCATTGATGCCCCGGTCGAAATTTTAATTGTCAAAAACTCTGGTCATAACTTCAAGTCTGTGGATGCGCCGATCGAACCGACCCGCGATGAAATCGTCAAACAAACGATACAGTTTTTTGTGGATCATTATAAACAGGAAGCCAAGCGTGAAAATTAAGCAGGATTTTTTCGTGATCAGAAAATGGTTAACCTCTTTGATGGTGCTGGCTGCAGAAGTCAGTCTTTCCCATGCATCTGTTTTGAATGTAAAAAGACTTCGGGGCGGTGGATAATTGCCACGCAGGCCATAATAAAAGAAATAATCAGTAGGATGAAGACGATTGGAGTGAATCTTATGAACATTAAACAGACAATGTTGATGAAAGTGACAAGAGTTTTCTTTGCGAATTTTGTGCTCTTATTACTGACACTGTGTATTCCGTGTATTTCTGCTGAAAAAAATGTCTCAAAAGATACTGATCCTCCTTACCGGCGTGGGATGACGATGACAAAACCATCCGAGCGGTGGCAGGATGCATTGCCCGCGGGTAACGGACAGGTAGGTGCGCTCGTGTATGGTTCGGTGAATGCGGAACGCATTTTGTTCAACCATAACCGGCTATGGTATGGGGGGCGGATTGCGGAGGTTCCGGATATGTCGGAGGATCTTGACGTGGTGCGTCAACTGATGCTGGAGGGTAAGTACGTAGAGGCCAACGGGCACTATTCGACAAAAATGAGGGGGATGGGATTCAAAGGAAGCAATTCGCGCTACCATCCGGCTTTTGATATGCTGATTACGGCCGACACGGAGAAGATGTTTGAGGACTATGTCCGTACGGTTAATTTTGAGACCGGCCAAGTCGAGGTCAACTGGCGTGATGGCGATACTCGGTTTTCCAGAAAGCTGTTTGTCTCGATTCCGGACGATGTTTCCGTGATGTCGATCACAGCCAATAAGTCGGGGGTGGTAAACGGTCGGGTTACCCTGGATATTCACGATTTGAAAGACGCCCTGGACAGGAAGGGGAACATTTCTAAACCGGGATTTACCTATAAGACCATCGTGGATGGCGATTTTATTGAATTTCGCGCGGATGGTTCCGGCGGTGGGGAGTTTGGTGGCCTGTTGCGCGCACTTAACACAAACGGAAAGGTGAACGTTAGCGGTGGGGCAATTCATTTTTCCGGCGCGGATGAGGTGGTTCTGATTGTTGGGTTTTTTGCGAATGAGCCAGGCGATACCGCCGTGCCGCGATTGAAAAAACAGTTGGGCTCGTTGTCGGGATCCTATGCGGAGATGTTTAGCCGTCACGCCAAAATGCACCGTGCAAAGTTTAATGCCATGGAACTTACGCTGAGCCGCAAGTTGGATACTCCGAATGAACAGTTACTGCTGGACGTTTATGAGAATCCGGCGTCCACGGAATTGGTTCAGAAGCTGTTTGACTATGGGCGTTATCTTTTGGTTTCCGGTAGCCGCGGAGGCAGTATTCCGATGGGTCTGCAAGGCATTTGGAACGGGGATTACTATCCGGCGTGGGCTGGGTTGTACGGCATCAATGAAAATCTACAGATGGCTTATTGGCAGACGCTGCCCGGCAATTTGGAAGATTCAATGATGGCGTTTTATGACTACTTTGACGCTCACCTCGATGATTTCCGGTATAACGCAAAACAACTGTGGGGGTGCCGGGGCATTTATATTCCGCCGTTCATGTCTCCTGAGTCCGGGCGTATGCGCCATACAGCACCGCATGTGATTCATTGGACGGATGCCGCCGGGTGGCTGGCTGCGTTCTACTATGATTATTATCTCTTTACCGGCGATGAGGAGTTCCTGAAAACCCGCGCGGTTCCTTTCATGAAAGAGGTTGCCCTGTTTTATGAGGATTATATTGTTAAGGGTGAGGATGGGAAAAATATGATTTTTCCGTCGCAGTCTCCGGAAAATGTACCGAGTAATATGAAGGATCGAGTCAAGGTTCAGATGAACTCGACCATCGCGTTCGCGATTTCCAAGGAGGTTTTAAACAATCTGATCCAGGCATGTGAGTTGCTCAATGTCGAGCAGGAGGGTGTCAAACGCTGGAAACAAATGCTGGCCGATATGCCGGACTATCAGGTGAACAAAGACGGTGCGATCTGTGAATGGATGCATCCTGATTTCGAGGATAATTATGAGCACCGCCATCAGTCGCATGTTTATCCGGTGTTCCCCGGCATGGAGGTGACGGAAGAATCCAACCCTGAAATTTACGAAGCCTGCCGGGTGGCGATTGAGAAACGTTTGGTGATCGGGTTGCAGTCCCAGACCGGTTGGTCGATGGCACACATGGTGAATGTGTACGCCCGCCTCGGGGACGGGAAACGCGCGATGGATGCATTGAATATTTTATCGAGCAACTTTCTTGGGGAGAACCTGTTTACCTATCATGACGGATTGCGAGACGTGGGTGTAAAAACCAGGCCCATTGCCCCGTTCCAGATCGATGCCAATTGTGGCATTCCCGCGGCGGTGATGGAGATGCTGTGTGGTTCAACCTCCGACATGCTGCGTATTCTTCCGGCGCTGCCGGCTGCGTGGTCGACGGGTGAGTTCGATGGCATGCTTACGCGAGTCGGTGCCCGCACTTCGGCGCGTTGGGATATAGAAAAAAAGACGATTGAACTGGAATTGACCGCCGTGCGCGATAATGCATTCGACCTCAAGTTCCCCGGTAAAATTTCAACCCTTGAGTGCAGTCATCCAAAAGCCCTCAGTGATTCAGAATATGGAGATTTATACCGAACTGTCAACCTTAAGAAAGGAGAGCAGATTCATCTGCAGATTGGATTAAAATAAGTCAATGGGTGGAGTTGAAAAGGATGCTCTGAGAGTCAATTTTGTCAATAAGTCAACTGACCGAACAAACCTGGGTTCGGACGCAGGACAGATAAATAATGTTTGAGTGATAAAACAAGGAGAAAAAAAATGACAAATCGTCGTGATTTCATCAAATCAGGTCTGGTGCTTGGAGGTATCATGGCCTCCGGCCAAATTCCACTGTATGCGCAGGAAAAGGCCGCAAATGTACCTTCCTATTTAAAGGGATATGAGGATCTTTATGCCAAGGATCCACACAAGGCGGCGCTCGCGTGGTTTAAAGACGCCCGATTCGGGCTTTTCATGCATTACGGCATGTATTCCATCCTCGGGCAGGGTGAATGGGTTCTATACCGGTCAAAAATACCCATCCCGGAATACGAGAAACTGACCGAACAGTTTAACCCGGAAAAGTTTGACGCCGACTTCATCACCGATCTCGCGCTGGAAGCGGGTATGAAATATGTCAACCTGACCAGCAAGCATCATGATGGTTTTTGCCTGTTCGATTCGAGCAACGACGACTGGAATTCAATGGCGGCAGCCAAGCGCGACTTGTGCGGAGAACTGGCCGCTCAGTGCGAGAAAAAAGGCCTGGGCTGTTTCTTCTATTACTCCCTGCCGATGGACTGGCATCATCCGTATTCCCTCTCTCGAGAATACGGCCAATACTATCGGCCGGATTACGAGGTCCAACCGGAACAGTACAAGTTCGAGAAGGTGGAAGACCTGCAGAAGTATCTGGACGATGCCAAGGGACATCTCCGAACCCTGCTGAACAATTACGGCCCGGTTGCAGGAATATGGTTCGATACCTGTACGAGCTATTACATGCAGTCCGACCTTTTCCCGCTGGAAGAGATTTACGCGATGATTCGCAAAATTCAGCCGAATTGCCTGATCAGTTTCAAACAGGGGTGCACGGGAACAGAAGACTTCGCCGCACCCGAACGCAAGGGACGCTCCATGGCCGACAGACTCCGCAACAGGTATGGCGACAAAATCGGCGACCTCGCCGCACACGCATGGGAGCAGAACAAAGTCAAGCACAATGAGATTTGCGACACGCTTCAGCCGGGCGGATGGGCTTACAGAAAAGGCGACGAAGGGAAGCACAAGACGCCGGATCAGGTTATGGAAATGCTGCAAGCGGCAAGTGACCAGAACTGTAACCTGCTGCTCAATACCGGCCCGCTGCCTGATGGGTCGATTCATCCCGAAGACGTCACCACCCTGAAAGAAGTCGGAAAACGTTTGCGGGCATAAGAGTGCTGACCACGAGTAAATGAAGAAAGACATGCGATGAAACGAATAATCAGGATGGCCGCACTCTGTTTGGTGGTGCTGACTTCCATGGTCCGCGATTCCGAACCCATTTCCGTTTATAGGTGAATGGGCAGGTTTACGTCCACCACAAAAAAAGATCAGAAAATAGGGTATAATTGTATGAAATTTTATCTGTTGAAAGAACTTGGTATTCGAGAAAATTATATAAAAACCCTTTCGTTTTCTTCGTTTACCCTTGAATCACCATCCTGACAGGTGATAAAGTCATCTCTGTTGGTGGAATGGTGGAAATCAAAATTCCTGCCGGCAAAACCGGACAAAACCTATGGCAAATGTTGCAATGTATGTAAATCTCAAATATTTGAGAGGATACACTATGAAAAAAAGTATCATCTTTCTATCAGCATTGTTCCTATTCAATATTGCTTACTCTGCCTCCCGGCCTAACATACTCTTGATTATGGTTGATGATATGGGATGGTCGGACATCGGTTGCTACGGCGGGGAGATTAAAACGCCCAACCTCGACTCATTGGCGGCCAATGGCGTGAGATTCCGCGCCTTTTATAACAATGCCAAGTGCGGAGCAAGCCGGGTCAGCCTGTTGATGGGGCGTTCCAACATCGGCGCATCTCAACGAAGCTATAGCAACCCGACACTTGGGCAGGTCTTGAAGCAGGTCGGATATCATACTTATGCATCCGGGAAAAATCACTCCTCGGTTAATCTTTTTGATAGAGGTTTTGATCATTATTACGGACTGCGTGACGGAATGTGTAACCACTTTAATCCCGGTCTACAGCGTGAGGGAGAACCTGCTCCCGGCAGCAAGGGAGGCAGATCACGAATGTGGTGTGATGACGAGAAGACCTTTGATACCAAAGATCCGGCGTATCAACATTACTTCCCCAAAGGTTTCTATACGACAGACGCATTTACCGACAAGGGACTCGAGTATCTGGATGAATGGGAGAAGGCAGATACCGGACGCCCCTTCTTCCTCTACCTGGCCTACACCGCCCCGCACGACCCGCTGCACGCCTGGCCGGAGGATATTGCCAAATACAAGGGCGTCTATGATTCCGGTTATCAAGCGATTCGTCAGACGCGGTATCAAAAGCAGCAGGAGATTGGGTTGATTGACCCCAAGCGATTCCCGCTGTCGCCGGCAACACATACCGATTGGTCCAAAATGAGTGATGCCCAACAAGCCGGGCAGGCAAAAGTCATGGAGACCCATGCCGCGATGATCGACTGTATCGATCAACGAATCGGAGATGTCCTTGAGAAACTCAAAGCACTGGGGGTCTATGAAAACACACTGATTCTCTTCTGTTCTGATAACGGTGCAGAAAAAATCGGCTCAGGAAAGGCCCCTGAAAAAATCGGCACACTCGATACATTTTACGCGATAGGCAAAGACTGGAGCAATGTCGCGAACACCCCGCACCGTATGCACAAGCTCAGCGCGTACAATGGCGGTTCGCGAACACCGATGATTGTTCACTGGCCGAAAGGCATTAAGAATCCGGGTCGGTTTACAGATAAATCAGCACACCTCTACAATGTCATGCCGACTCTGCTCGAACTTACCGGCGCCGAATACCCGGAAGCTTTCAACGGCGTCTCCGGGCGGGAAATTCTCGGCGACAGTTTTGCCGATGTGATCTACGATAAACCGATCAAACACCAGGACACCGTCTATATGAACAGAGGCGGGCAGGCGTTCATCATCGATGACGGATACAAACTGGTGACGGAGGACGGGGAGAACTGGAGTCTGTATAATCTGAATAAGGAGGAGACAGAAATCACCGATCTGTCCCAAAAAGAGCCGGAGCGGTTCAACGCACTGCTCGCGAAATACAACGCATGGAAAGACTCCATCAAATAGCAAGCGAGCGAATTCAAAAGAATTTCCGGTTCAAAAGGAATGGGAAGCCGCACACAGCAATCGCCTCTGCGGTTCGGCAGCAGCACGACTCAGGATGGCTGAGTGGCATACTGGAATCCGGATGAGGCAACGGCACAGTGACCCGGTATTTTATATCTGATTATACCGGAATTGTTTACGGTTGAGTTCAGTAGATTTCCGAATCACAGCGATAAAGGGGACCTGCCCGATAGTGAATAAGCCAGGTGAGGTATTTCGTGCTGGTTTCGAGGTGGTCGCCATTGCGGGATCAAGTTTGGAAACGCTGCCTGGGATATCTCAGGGGCAAAACATATCCTGAGAAATGGACCGATCTCTAATATATGAAAAAAGGGGGGGTTAGTCAGAATATTTTTAATTTTAGTGTGTATGAATGAAATATATCCTGTCGGTCAACCGTCCATTATAAGATCGCATTGGGTGATTTTCTAATGGACGAAGTTGGAAACAACAAGCAGTCGATTACACCAATACACCAAACAGTACGGAACCCTCTTTGATCAGACGATTTCCTGAGATCAGAGACATCAGAACAACAAGAAAGGCGGAACATTATATATGGTAAACCCATCGACTGTGATGAAAGCAGGTTTGCTGGCAGTGTTTGCATTTGCAGGATGTATCGAAGCAAAATCGTTAGAGGGCAGTCATCCGAATATTATTTTCATCATGACCGATGATCAGGGCTATCCGGTTGTGGGTGCCCATGGGCATCCCTGGATCCGGACGCCGCAGATGGACAAGATGCATGCACAATCCATCTGCTTTGACCGCTTTTTGATGGGCCCGACCTGTGCACCGAGCCGGGCAGGGATTATGACGGGGGTTCATTCGATCAAAAATGGGGTCACGCATACAATTTATGAACGTGAGCGACTCAACCTGAAGGCAATCACCATACCGGAAGTCTTAAAGCCGGCCGGCTACACGTCGGGCTACTTTGGCAAATGGCATCTGGGAGATGAGAATCCTTACCAGCCTGAAAACCGGGGATTCGACGAGGTGTTTATCCATGGCGCCGGCGGCATCGGGCAGAATCATCCGGGCTCCTGTGCGGACGTGCCCGGCAACAAATACTTCGACCCGGTGTTCAAGCATAATGGCACGTTTGTGAAGACGAAGGGCTTTTGCACGGACGTCCTGTTCAAGGCGACCCTGGGCTGGATCCAATCGGTCAAGGATTCTGACCAGCCGTTCTTCGCCTATTTGTCCACCAATGCGCCGCATGCCCCGTTCATATCGCCGCCGGAGAATCAGAAGCATTTTGAAGATCTGGGATTTAGAAGGGGTTGCGCCGGTTTTTACGGGATGGTCGAGAATATCGACTACAATCTCGGCCTGATGTTTGCGAAGTTGGAGGCGTGGGACTTGTTGGAGAACACGATCATCATCTTCACCTCCGACAATGGGATGACAAGCTCCGGCAGTGGATTAAAGGGAGGGGACGGACGCCCCCAGGTGGAACTCGGCAAGGATAGCAAGGGCAATCCGATGATGTCCTACAACGCAGACATGAAGGGCCTCAAGGGCACCATGGATGAAGGCGGGGTCCGGGTTCCTTTCTTTGTGCGTTGGGATGGGGTGATCAAAGAAGGGCGAACCGTGGATACGGTTGTCAGCTATCTGGATATTTTGCCGACCTTAGCGGATTTTGCCGGGGCAAAGCTTCCCGCCACGCAAGCATTCGAAGGCAGAAGTCTCAAGCCCTTGATTCTGGAGAAAGATCCGGCGTGGGAGGATCGTTTTCATTTTCAGCACGGGGCGCGATGGGACCTTGGCGACGATCCTGATAAGTGGAAGTGGAAGAACTACTCCGTACGCAATCAGCGTTTTAGATTCGCCGCAGGAGTGCTCTACGATATGGAGAATGATCCGGAGCAGACCAGGGATGTGACCGCAGAATACCCTGAACTCGTGTCAGAGATGAAGAAAGCATACGAAAAATTCTGGGATGAATCGCGTCCGCTCATGATCAATGAAGACGTCCCCCTTGCGAAGGAGAAACCGTTCCATGTCGATTACAATGCTCAGAAGGCCAGCAGCGGTATTCCTGGGTGGCAGGAGCCGAATCTATAAGGTTAAGGATATTTTAGAATCATGAAAAAAATAATACAGACGATACTATTGATCCTTTGCCTATCAGCCGCATCTCAGGCAGAGCAGAAAGACGAGATCAATCCGTATGCCGTGACAGCAAATGCGGTGACTCTCGCCGAGCCTGCGGTGCTGAAGATTGATCCCGACGCGATTAATATGCTGGCTCCCAATCTGGGAAAGATGGATGCTGACATGTCGCCGGTTGTCAAAAACTACATGGTCCTGTGGTGTGCCGCGAAAAAAGCAGGGCCTTGTCAGGTTGAATGGACGGTGGATGCGCCGGCTGACGGGCGGTATGGGGTAACGGCCTCGATCGTGGGCAAAGACTCCCGGTTGGTCGTCACCTGCAACGGTCAGAAGCAGGAAGCAACGATTACGGAGTCGGGCTGGCATCGCATCGAATTTGGAACCATTCCGTTGAAAGCCGGAGAAAATACAGTGCGTCTGGATGTGGATGCATCTCAGACAGGAAATCGTACCGATTTCAAGCTGGGTGCGATTGAACTGGCGCGACCGGCCATCAGAGAAGCTGTTCTGAAGGATGCGCTGGCGATGAGACGGCAGCCTGATTGGTTCAAAGATGCCGGATACGGCTTGATGTTCCAATGGACGAATCGCGCGACGCCGCCTGAAGGACCGATCAAAGCCTGGGAGCAAAAGGTCAAGGATTTCGATCTGGATCAGTTTATCGAACGGGTCGATGCATCCGGCGCTGCATACGTTATTTGGTCTGTCACATGGGGGAACCAGTATATCTCGGCGCCGGTTAGATCGTTGGATGAACTGATCGCCGGCCGCACCACCAGCCGGGACTTGCTGGGAGAAATGGCTGACCGGCTTCATGCCAAAGGGGTCCGGCTGATCTTCTATTATCACTATGGCTATGAATGCTACCATTCACAGGATACCGCATGGCTGGAAGCGGCCGGCGGATATAAGGCCGACAAAACTGAACTCTATGCGAACCTGATGAAGATTATTTCGGAACTCGGAGCCCGTTACGGAGACAAGCTGGATGGCTGGTGGTTTGATGGAGGCGCCCGATACCTGAATTGCCACTTCGACGGTTCTTCGGGGGCTGACGGCATTTTAACGGCTCCGTTCAAAGCATTTACGACTGCCGCCAGAACCGGAAATCCCGAGCGGCTGGTTGCTTATAATTCATGGATTAAACCGCGCATCACCGACTATCAGGATTATTACGGTGGCGAGGGGAAAACATCTTTTAACGCCGCCGAATTAAAGGATGGGGTTTTTAAGAGTGGACAGCAGCAGGGACTGCAGGCGCATGGTTGTTTTATTCTGGAGAAAAGATGGGGACACATTGATCTGAACTCCCTGATCGCAAAGCCGAAGTACAGTTTGGAACAATTGACGAAATTTGTAAAAACGGCCGAGCAAAATCGCTACCCCCTGTCGATTAATCTGGAGATGTATGAAGACGGCTCCGTGTCTCCCGCATCGGCGGCTTTACTGGAAGAACTGAAAGCCGCCATTCGGTAACGAACCGGCACGCTGAGCGGGAAACAAACCGAAACACTGAAACTGATGCGTCAGTTACGAAAAGCGTTGTGGGACTGATAGAATGTATTTTTTAGAAAGGCAAGGAATAATATCATGAAAGCATCGACTGTGATGAAAGCAGGTTTGCTGGCAGTGTTTGCATTTGCAGGATGTATAGAAGCAAAATCGTTAGAGGGCAGCCGGCCCAATATCATCCTTGTGATGACGGACGACCAGGGGATGGGAGATCTTTCCTGTATGGGAAATCCGATCCTGAGGACGCCCCATCTTGATAGTTTTTATGAACGGTCAACACGCTTTGCAGATTTCCATGTCAGCCCAACCTGTGCGCCGACGCGTGCTGCCATCATGAGCGGACGAACACCGTTTAAGAGCGGGGTGACGCATACCATCTGGCAGCGCGAGCGGATGTCGCTGGATACATTCACTCTGCCGCAGGCGTTAAAAAGCGTCGGCTACACAACGGGGATTTTCGGTAAGTGGCACCTCGGCGACGAGGAGGCCTATCTGCCCGGCAGCCGCGGATTCGATGAGGTGCTGATGCACGGCGCCGGCGGGATTGGACAGACACGATATGGTGATTTTCCGCCGAATGGGAAAAACCTCTATTTCGACAACGTTTTGCTGCATAACGACACGATTGTACAGACCAAGGGCTTCTGCACGGATCTGTTTTTCCAGGCCGCCCTGGCCTGGATCAAAAAACAGCATGAAGCCAAAAAACCTTACTTTGCCTACATCTCACTCAACGCACCGCATGGACCGATGATCGCTCCGGAGACATATAAAAAGCGGTTCCTTGATATGGGCTATAGTCGGGATACCGCCGGTCGCTACGGTATGATAGAGAACATCGACGACAATTTTGGACAGATGATGGAAAAGCTCGCCGAATGGACAGCGCTGGACAATACGCTGGTGATCTTTATGACCGACAACGGATCATCCCGCACCAGGGGTACGTTGAACGGTGAATCCGTGAGACTTTTCAACGCTCATTTCAAAACCGGAAAGAATACCCCGTATGAAGGCGGAACCCATGTGCCTGCATTCTGGCAATGGAAGGGCGTTCTCGATGAGGGCGTCGATGTTGACGTGTTGACATCGCATGTCGATCTCTACAAAACCTTCTGTGAGTTGGCGGATGTCACGCTGCCTGCCAGGATGCAGGAGTTGGATGGGCGCTCGCTTGTGCCGCTGCTTAAAGATCCCAACGCTGACTGGCCGGACCGAGAACGGTTTGTACATTGTGGACGCTGGGATCCCGGAAAACGTGATGCATTCAAATTTAAGAACTTCGCTGTACGTACCGAGCGCTGGCGTTTCGTGAACAACAGGGAATTGTATGACATTTCTAAGGATCCCTTTGAAACGACCAATGTGGCTGGGGAACACTCCGAAGTCCTTGCGAAGCTGCGTCAATCCTACGACCAATGGTGGGAGTCGGTACTCCCGCTGATGGTCAACGAAGGCCTGCCCTTAGTCTCGCCGGAGAACCAACCGTTGGCCATCCGCTACTATAAGCAACTGAAGGAAAAGGGCATTCCCGAGTGGGCTCCCGAAGAATTTTAATTGAAATAGAAAAATACAAATCATACTTTTGTGTTTAACTATTTCAAGCAATTAAACTAAAATGAACACAAATTCTTAAGGCGAAGAAGATGAAGCAATTAATGATTTTGATCTTGGTCCTGACGGTCGGGAATCTGTGTTGTGCGAAAAATATCTATGTATCCGTTGACGGCAGTGCTCAGGCAGACGGCAGCCTGGCAAAACCATATGGATCATTGCCGGATGCGGTGCAGGCGGTCAGAGCTTTACGCAAAGCGGGCAATACGGAGCCGACGAAGATTATTCTCCGCGGGGGACGCTATCAACTCAATCAAACCCTGATTTTGGGCCTTGAAGACGGTTCTCCCACAATGCCAAGTGATGTGAAGCTCGAACAGTACGGTGCCGGTGACACGACGGGGCCTGCTTTTTTGACCTTTGCCGCCTATCCCGGAGAAATCCCCGTGGTCAGTGGGGGCGTACCGGTGACCGGTTGGAAACGATTGGAATCGGCGCCTGCTGAATTGCCTGCGAAAGCAGTTGGTAAGGTTTGGGTGGCAGATATGCCCAAAGGATTGGAGAGGTTCTATACGCTCTACGACCGCCTTGGTCGCCTCAATCGCGCCCGGAATACCGGATTTGCATACACCAAGCCAGGCGATCTACGGTCACTTCACTTTCCGGCAGGGGCCTTAAAGAATTGGGATAATCTGGAGGACGTTGAAATCCAGGTAAGGCCAAGCCGAGTCTGGGTGATCAATATGCTCCCGCTCGCCTCCGTGGATGAAGCCGCCGGTGTTGCGACCACCGGCGCCTCGGCGACCTACCCGATGAGCCCACTGCCCGCGTGGGTTCACAATCCCTCCGGTGCGAGCGTTTGGGTTGAGAACGTCCTGGAGGTCTTGGACGAGCCCGGGGAATGGGTGGTCAATACGAAGACACGCAAGGTCTATTTATGGCCTTCGGATCCGGCTGAAGATGGATCGCCACAAGGGCTTTTGGCACCGAGTACGTCTGAACTGATTCGTGTCGAGGGTGTGATTGATTATGAAGGGCCAACAGACACGCCCGTTCGCGGCATTGCCTTTTCCGGCCTCACCTTCACCCACGGCGACCGCTGGGCCTGGACAAGCGATGAGGGTCGTGTGGGTTGGGGTATGCAGCACGACTGGGATCTGTTTGATCGGCCCACTGCGCTGCTTCGTTTTCGCGGGGCCGAAGACTGTCGGGTGACAGATTGTAAGTTTGTCAATTCCGGCGGGTCAGGGGTACGTTTGGACCTGCATGCTCAGCGCAATCGCGTGATTGATTCTGAATTCGCTCACTTAGGTGAGGCTGGAATCCTTCTGGCAGGGTATGGACCCGGCACCAAAGACGTCAACCACCATAACGATATTATTAACAACTACATTCACCACTTCAGTGAGATTACCTGGCATTCGCCGGGCTTGTGGGCCTGGCAAAGCGGCCACAACCGAATGGTCCACAACGAGTTGCACCATAGCGGCTATGCGGCAGTGCTTATTACCACCCGAGTGAGTCCCGGCAGAGACTTAAACGGCGAAGGCGGCAGAACCGTACGTCGCCACGAGATTACTCAAGATGGCGGGGGAAGCGGAGGTGCCTACGCTAGTTGGCAGCGTCTGGAAAAGTATTATCATTCCCGGCACAATCTCTTTGAATACAATGAGATTTCGCATGCCGTTCAATTACTCTCTGATGGAAACGGTATCTATGTGTCCGGTACGGGGACGGGGAATATCATTCGCTATAACTACCTGCACGACAATCGGGCTCATTCACTGCCGGCGCCCATCCGTTGCGATGATGACCAGCATGAGACGCTCATCTATGGGAACGTTTTGTATAATAACCGCGGCTTTTCAGCGGGAATCGCCTCGAAGGGGGTTAATGATATTATCAACAATTTCATCGTCGATCCCGCCGTCGCGCCCGGAAGTGGATACATCAGCTATGAATGGGTGCCGGTTGCCGGTTCAAAAGTGCACCACAATATTATCGTTTCCCATCCGGACGGCGGCAAGGCCCATAACGAACGGTATAGAGGCGCAGATAATGGCGGACGCCCCAAGCCCAAGCTCGTGGACACAGAGATGGATTCCAATCTTTATTATCATCCGACGGATTCGCACTGGATGGACGAGCATCTGACCAAGATGCAGGCGGCAGGTTTGGAGAAAGCCAGTTTGTTTGGCGATCCTCTATTTGTGGACCCGGAAGGTGGCGACTTCAGTTTCCGGCTCGGCAGCCCCGCCCTGGCGTTGGGGATCGAGCCGCTGGATGTCTCAAAAATGGGCAGAAAAGATAGGGGGGGGAGGATTACCGGTACCGACGATCAGGGGCAGACCTCGCATTACCCGGCCTTCAGTTGGGAAACCGTACCCGTGGGATTTCATTTTGGCAAAAACGGCCCCTTGATGACCCCGGAGGAGGCCGAGTTTGTGGCCTCCCATGCCAGCTTTATCTGTCTGGAAAAAGGTCATGCCACTGGACAGTTTTCATCCACCGAGGCGGGGATTGAACGGGAAGCTCAGCAGTTGAAAAAGTTTAATCCCGATATAAAAGTGATCTTCTATTGGAATACCTTTCTGGGCTACCCCATGTTCGAGGCTCACAAGGAGTACCAACAACATCCGGAATGGTGGCTCAAAACAGTTGATGGGACATTGGATTTTAAGAACCGCAGGATAAAACGGTATGATCTGTCCCACCCCGAGGTCAGGGCCTGGTGGACGGATGTGGCCCGGAAAGCGGTCGTTGAAGGCAGTTGTGACGGCATCTTTTTAGACGCTTTACCACAAATCCAGGCCGAAAGCAATAAGGCGCTCTGGGGCGAACAGAAATACGATGCCATCCAGCAGGGCATCGTCGATCTCATCAAGGAGGCCCGCACCAAGATCGGAGAGGACAAACTCATCTTCTACAACGGTATTCGGAGCACACCCAGTCTGCAAATCGGCGTTGACTACATGGATTACATCGACGCGGTCATGATTGAGCATTTCGGCCACTTCAACAGTGGGTCCAAGGAAAGCATGCTGAAGGATATCCAGGAGATGATCAAAGCCGGCAAGCATGGCAAGATCGTTGTCTTCAAGGGCTGGCCCGGTTTTACCTTTATTGACAGAGCCGCCTTGAGTAAACCTCTGGAGGAAAAGAAAAAGCTGGCTGCTGAGAACATCACCTTCCCACTGGCCGCCTTTCTTGTTGGCGCCCAGGAACATGCCTATTTTATCTACAACTGGGGTTATCGCATGAATCTTGGCTGCTTGGAGTGGTATCCGGAACTGGACAGGAAACTGGGGCCTCCCCTGGCTGACGCCAGGCAAACCGGCTGGGTGCTGGAGCGTGACTTTGAACACGCCCACGTTTGGATTGATCTGGAAGCAAGAGAAGCTCGTATCGATTGGCAGTAACGTTTTTGTAAAACGTAATCGCACATAGAACAAAGAAAAGTCATGAAGTTGAAATCATTTACACTGTTTAGGAAAGGAAAAGTCATGAAGATGAAATCATTTATGTTGTTGGGATGTCTCGGTATGTTGATGCTGTCCGGTATTGCGGGGGCTCAGACGGACGCGGTTGCGGAACAGATGCAGTGGTTTAAGGACGCGAAATTTGGGATGTTCATCCATTTTGGTGTCCACAACAAGAGTGAATTTAATCCGGATTTTAATGCCGGCGAATGGGCACGTGTTGCCAAGACCGGTGGGATGAAATATGTCGTTCTAACCACCAAGCACCATGTCGGATTCTGCCTCTGGGACTCTGCACTAACAGAATACAATGTTGTTGATCAAACACCCTATCCGCGTGATATCGTCAAGGACCTGGCAGCAGGCTGTAAGGCCGAGGGACTCCAGATGGGCTGCTACTATTCGATTGCAGACTATAACCATCCCTTATACGAGCCCAAATACCAAAACAGGCCCAACTTACGAACTGGAACAAAACCGGGTGCTGATATTACCAAGTATATCGACTTTATGTTCGGTCAACTCAAAGAACTCTGTGAACTCTATCATCCTTGCCTGATCTGGTTTGATGGTGGAAGCGGGTTCAGCAATCCTGCTTATAAGCCCCTGCTTCGCCGACAAGAGCTAGTTGATATGCTGCATTCATATGGCACCATCTCCAATAGCCGCCTTGGCGATGATGATGCGTTGAAGTATGTGGATTACATGAGCATGAATGACAACATGGCTCCTTCCATTAACCTGGGTGTTCCTTTTGAGTCAGCGGTGTGCATGGGCAGGTCCTGGAATTATAGCGCCAATGATACGGTGAAATCTCCCAAAGTCCTTATTGCACAACTCGTCAATATTGTAGGCAATGGAGGGAATTATCTCCTCAATGTAGGACCTGATCAGAACGGGGTCATTCCAAAGGAGATGCAGGAACGATGCAAGATAATGGGCCAATGGCTGAAGAAAAACGGTGAAGCCATTTACGGAACCGAGGCCGGCCCTTACCGGTATGAAATAAACTGGGGGTCAATCACGCAGCGTAAGGATAAAGACAGCACTGCCCTCTATCTCAACGTGGTTGACTGGCCCGCAAACGGAAAGCTCACCTTGTTTGGCGTGAACAATCCTGTGCTGAATGCATCCCTGCTGGCCACGGGCGAAACGATCAAAAGCGAATCGAAACTGGATATGTCTTCCGGGCAAAATATCATTACGCTGGACATCCCCAAAGAGGCGCCCGATGAATATGTCTCGGTGATCAAACTCGTTGTAGCGGGGGCTGTGTCGATGGACCCGGCACACATGCAGCTTAACGACGGCAAGGTTATCATGGATACCTACAATGCCGCCATTCATGATGCGGAGTATGTGCCCGGCAAACCGACCAAAGCGATAGACATGAAGATGTTCACGGTTCCGGACAGACGGCCCATGCAGCCGAGCGATTACACCGGCCCCTGGGATTATCAAATGTATAAAAAGCCGGGCGAGGGGATCATGCCGGGCAGAGGCATCACCGTTTCGGGCTTCCAAGCCAAGGGGCAGGCCTTGAGTTGGGATTTCAAACTCTATAAGCCGGGGACTTATGAGATCGTGATTGATGGCGGTGGAGCCGGGGGATTGCGTGCGCATATTGCCGGTCAATCTATAGAAAACGGCTCAAACTCCCAAAATTCTGGTTTTGGAACGGTACAAATAGATGCGCCGGGAACCTATACCTTCACGCTTGAAGTTGCTTCTGATATCAAAAATGCGTCCAGGTATCGAAGCGTCACGCTGGTGCCTGTTCAGGATTAATAATCCATAGGAGAACAATCATTCTACTTACGGCCTTATTAGGAAAGAAAAAGTCATGAAGAAAAAACCATTTATGTTGTTGGGATGTCTCGGTATGTTGATGCTGTCTGGTATTGTGGCGGCTCAGGATGATTCGTCTAAGGAACCGGATCACTACCCAAGTTTTAGTTGGGATACAATTCCCCTGTATATGCACATGCGAAAGTCCAAAAGCTTCTCGCAAGAGGAGTTGGAATACCTGGCAGGATTTCCCATCATTACCCTCGAGAAAACGACAGGCAGCGCCACCTACGGTTCTTCTGAGCAAGGATCCCGTGAGGCGGCCAAGGCCATCAAGGCCATCAACCCGGAGGCCAAGGTGCTGTATTACCGAAACGTGATGTGCAATTACAGCACCTATCTGGTAAATGCAGGCCTCAAGGATGTTTCCAACCCCTTCCTGGTGGCCCGCAATGGAAACACGAAGCTGCATCGTGGCATCAGGGAAGTTTATGATCTGTCCAATCCGGCGTTACGTAAGTGGTGGGTGGATCATTGTGTGGAAATGGCTGGATATGATGAGATTGACGGTATATTCCTGGATGGCAATATCAAAGCTCTGGAGCCGGCTTTTCTTGGCTCCGCACTCGGACTGGAGCGAAAGCAGGAAGTGGCAGATGGCTATTCGGTCATGATGCAGGATCTGAAGGATCGCGCCCCCTCGGATAAACTTCTGGTGGCCAATATTATTCGTGCTCGACTGACTAATTCCGGTTTGGACTATATGCAGTACTTTGACGGATCCTACCTTGAAGGGATCGAATCTGCGGCTGGCGGATACACACGTCTGGAGTATTTAGCCAGAGGTATTGATGCCGTACAACAAGCGGCACGTCAGGGGAAAATTATCTGTATGTCGATAGGGCTGGGTAATGCCGCGCTGCAAGGGCTCAAGATCGATGACTCCCGGCAAAAGGTGGCGCGGGGGGCAAATATTCAACCGCGCCTGGAGTACTGCCTGGCGCTGTTTTTGATTTGTGCCGAGAAGTACAGCTATGTCTATCCGCATGACGGATATAGTGTGAATAATAACGACAGTTCTGTCTGGTTGACAAGGTTTCCGGAATATGACAAACCTCTTGGTCCCCCTAAAGGGCCGGCTGTTCAGGATGGTTATACTTATACCCGGGAATTTGAACATGCGAGTGTTTTCTTGGACATTGAGAAAGAACAGGGACGGATCACCTGGAAGTAGACCGCACAATTATTCTTCGACCAGCATAAGCTGACAGAAAGAAGGCTAATATGAAGAAGAGAATGGTAATTATTATTAGTCTGTTTGCACTTGTAAATGCCGCCGTTGTCGCCGAGCCCACTCAGAAAGAGATTTTGGATTCGCATACAAAAGCATAAGAACGACAAAAGGGAAACCAATGAAGAAAAGAAATCGAAGGTATTTTTGGGGTTTGTTTCTGTCAACAGTGTTATTATTGAGTACGCCTATGTTTGTTTTTGCGCAGGAGAAGAGAGCGGATGACAAGATAATACCAGGAACCGTTCAATTGCGTCCTGATGAAGTGACCAAGATTGTCGGTTTCCGCGGATCATGGTCCGGCAATGTGAAAAAGGAAGTGAATAACGCCATCTACGGTTTTTATACGCCGCAGGATGCGATCAGTTGGACGGTGAACGCGCCCAAAGCGGGTGATTATGTGGTCAGTTTGCTCTACAGCATGAAAACACAGACGACCGTTGAGGTGCGCTGTGGGCAGTCGGTACTGGTGGCCCCGTCGATACTTTGTACCTGGGAACATCGCCCCTTTTTCTGGCGGCAGGAAATGCCGGGAACGCTGCATCTGAAAGCCGGCGAGAATAAAATCACCTTGCGTTTGCCGGATGCGCAGGGGCCAGTGATCCCTGAAGACGGAGGCGGCAGGAGCCGCAGCAGGTTTGGCTATGGGGTAACCGATGACTTCCACCTGTGGTCCATCGAGATGGGAACAGCGGCCGTGCGTAAAGCCGAAGTGGAACGGGCAAAAGCGATTCGGGGTGACGTCTCGTGGATGATCGAAGGTAAATACGGCATTTTTGTCCATTGGTCGGCGTTGAGTCGCGGCTTCACGATCAGTGAGCCGAGAGCCGAATGGTTTCAAAAATCCGTGGAACTATTCGATGTCAAGGTCTTCGCCGACGCCATCGAACGCACCGGTGCCGCATGGATCACCTTTACGGCGACCCACAAGGGATTCTATTGGCCGGCGCCCAACGCGGCCCTGGATAAGATTCTCCCCGGCCGTACCGCGCAGCGTGACCTCTTGGGTGAAATCATCAACGAACTGGATAAGCGGGGCATTGCGACCCTGTTTTATCTGCATACCGCTTACAACGGGTATGAAACGGAATTTCGCCCCGCGGCGGGTGCCCAGGACCCCGACAGGAAACGTTACAGCCACAATATCGCCGCGATTCTCCGCGAATGCAGTTTGCGCTACGGTAAAAAGCTTCGCGGTTTTGGTTATATCGACGGTCAGTTGATGCGTGATTATCCGCTGGATGTATCGTGGGAAGATTGGGCCCGCGCGATCAAGGCCGGCAATCCTGATGCGGTGGTCGGTTACAGTTCAAACCGGGGGCCGGTTGTGAGTCCGTTTAGCGAGTTGGCCACAACCGATGGCGGTAACGAACTTCGACGGCCCGATCCCCAACTCATCGGCCCGGGCCGGCAGTTGGGCGACGTAACCCCTGCATGGTGGTGCCTCATGGACCGGGGCGGCTGGTTTGCAAACAGACCGATGAATGGCCAATGGGGGCCGGGTCCGGTCCATTCCACAGAGGAGTATGTTGCCTTCTTTAAGCAAATGGCGGAGGCGAAGGTCCCGGTGACCATCAATATGATTATGACTGCTGATGTCACGGACGAACACCCGATCTTTAATCCCCAATGCATGGCCGTGATGGAAGATGTTCGGAAAGCCATTCGGGGAAAATAGACGACAGATTGGACCGGCAACCTTCAAAAAGAGGTTGAAATGTCAAACGTATTCAAAGTAATTATTCTTCAACAGATTCTGTTCACCTCAGTTTCTGCTGCAACTTTCTATTTTTCACCTGCCGGCAATAACAGCAATAAGGGAACTTCGGAAAATATGCCTTTTCAGGTAGTACAGTTTGCTATTGATCAGATGAAAGAAGGTGATACACTGATTATTTTAGACGGTTTCTATACCGGGACTGTTCACCTTAAATCGGGAATAACGATACAGGCAAAGAATCCGCATGAGATGAGCTACTTGGCGAATAATTCAGAGCATTGCTGAGGTCTTAGGTAAGCTTAGAAAACAGACTGAAGAATTTTATAAGAACATCATTTGGAAACCGGGGAAAGTGGGCTGTTGAGAAAGTCCCTCTTTTCGTTCAATGTTATTGCTAACGGAATACCCAGGAAAGGAAAAACCAACAAATGAACAAAACCATGAAAATTACCATCGCGCTTCTCGCTGTCATACTACTCGCGCCACTCTCTGAGATATCTGCCGCCGAGCCATCCAGGCCCAACATCATTCTCGTCATGCCCGATGACGCGGGTTACGGCGACTATGCGTGCCTTGGTAATCCCATCATGCGCACGCCGGCGGTAGATGCGTTCAAGCAGGAGAGTCTGCTCTTTACGCAGTTCCATGTGAGTCCGACCTGCTCCCCGTGCCGTGCGGCGCTGATGAGCGGACGGCATGAGTTCAAGAACGGCGTTACGCATACGATTGGGGGACGCGAACGGATGGTGTTGAACTCGTTCACGCTGCCGCAGATGTTGAAAAGTGTCGGCTATACTACCGGGATATTCGGCAAGTGGCATCTCGGCGATGAGGCGGCATATCGCCCGGAGAGCCGCGGCTTTGATGAAGTCTATATCCACGGCAGCGGCGGTATCGGTCAGAGCGGCGATGCGCCGGGAAACTCGAACATTGACCCCGCGCTCTGGCACAACGGCAAGTTTGAAAAAACCAAGGGTTACTGTACCGACTTGTTTTTCGCGCAAGCCATCAAGTGGATGGATGAACAACGGAAGACAAAGACGCCATTTTTCGCTTATATTCCAACTAACGCACCCCATGGCCCGCACGTTGTGCCCGAGGACTATTACCGGCAGTACATCGGCAAACCCGGCGTCAACAGCGAGGACCTCGCGAAGTACCTTGGGATGGTGGAGAACATCGACACTAACTTCGGCAAGTTGCTCGCGAAGCTCAAAGAATGGGGTATTGTGGACAACACCCTGGTCATCTACCTCGGCACCGACAATGGCGGCACCGCCGGCAGAAAGATCTTCAACGCCGGCATGAAGGGAGGCAAAAACACGTCGTATCAGGGGGGCACCCGCGCGCCGGCTTTCTTTCGCTGGCCTGACGCCGGCATCCCCGCCGCGGCGGAGTGTGACGCCTTGAGTGCACATATTGATATCTTTCCGACCCTCGCCGAGATCTCCGGCGCGACGCTCTCGGCCGAGGTGCAGCAACAGTTGGAAGGCCGCAGCCTGGTGCCCCTGCTCAGGAATCCCAAGGCCGAGTGGGCGGATCGCACCCTAGTGCATCACGCCGGCCGCTGGCCGACGGGCCAGGCCGAAAAGTTCAAATATACCAAGTCTGCGATCCAGAACTCGCGATTCACACTGGTGAACAACCGGGAGCTTTACGATCTCAAGGCCGACCCCGGCGAAAGCACCAACGTCATCGACGAGCAAACCGAGGTAGTCGCTCAGTTGCGCGCCACCTACGACCAATGGTGGCAGGACGTGCAGCCGTTTTTGGTGAATGAAGATGTGAAGGGCTTTAATAACCGTACCTTCCGCGAGCTTTACACTAAACAGTTCGGAGCGGAAGCAACCGCTGAAACCGATCGGACCGCTATTAGAAGACAATCCAGGAGGAATAATAACACGCAGCGGGAAGCGGAACAGTAATCCAGTAATATCAATCACACTTTATGGAGAAAAAATTATGAAACCTATTTACTTAATTACCATCCTCGCCGTGTTGCTTGCATCACTGAGTGCGATTCAGGCGGCTGAATCTTCTGCGTACCTGGAAAATCCGGAGCGGATGCCGACTTTCTCCTGGGACAGTTTGCCCTTGTATGTGCATATCCGCAAGGATACCGCGTTCACCGATGAAGAGATTGAGCACCTTGCGACCTTCCCGCTCATTACGTTTGAGAAAGCCACGGGGCATACGGATGCCGGTTCCGTGGAAGCAGGAACGCTGAAGGCTGCTAGGGCCGTTAAGAAAATCAACCCGGATACCAAGATATTATATTATCGCAACGTGATCGTGCACTACCCTGGCTACGCTGCCAATGGTCGATTAGACATTCCCGGGGCCTATCTGGTCGGGGCCGATGGCAACGACAAACTCATACGCAACAAGGTCCAGGCCTACGATCTCTCCAACAAGGTGCTGCGCGACTGGTGGATCGATGCTGTAAAAGATGTTTGTTCTGATCCATCTATTGACGGGGTCTTTCTGGATGGTGTGGTCAAGATTATCGAGCCGGCCTTCCTGAAAGGTGTGATTGGAGAGGAGAAGAAAGCCGCGGAGTTGGCGGGATATGTGACGATGATGGCCGATACGCGGAAAATGCTCGGGCCGCAGAAGCTCATGCTGGCCAATATCTTGAGAGCGCGTTTCTCAGATTCCGGTCTCAGTTATATCAGGGCCTTGGACGGTTCCTATATTGAAGGTTTTGAGGGTGCCGTGGGGATGTCCAGGATAGACTATGTAGCCCAGGGAATCAGGGACTTTCAGAAAGCCGCCCGGGAGGGCTATATTGTTGCTTATACGGGTAAATTGGGCCGAAACTTGCAGGATGCGGATGAAGCCCCGCGTTCTGCCGCCGGCAATAACAACCGCGTGAGGCAGGGCAGGAACGCTCAGAACCTCTTCGACTACCAGTTGGCGATCTTTCTGACCTGCGCCGAGAAGTACAGTTATTTTTACCTGAAAGATGGCTATGATGCGAAACAAAGCAATACCTGGCTGACGCGGCGGGTGGAATATGACCGCCCCGTGGGCGCGCCCAAGGGGCCGGCGGTGCGTGACGGCTATACCTATACCCGGGAATTTGAACATGTATCGGTCAAACTCGATATCGAAAACGAAACGGCGACCATTGTCTGGAAACCCCAGGAACAGAAATGAACGTATAATCAGTTTAGTGTGTAAATTTAGAAAATATTTCAGGAGAAAGTTACATGAGAAAGTCGAGAATTGGAAGTGTTATATGCCTGCTGTTGGGCATTGGGATGGCGGTTGCCAGCGCAGAGCCGATTGAACCGACGTGGGAATCGATGGCGGCAAATTATGATGTGCCGGAATGGTTTCTGGATGGCAAGGTTGGTGTCTGGATGCATTGGGGTGTTCCGTCAGCGACCGACGAAAATCGACCCGGCGACGGATCGCACTATGGTCGGCGGATGTATGGTCCGGCAAATGGACAAACAGGAATGCAGCGAGAAATGAATGTGAATCTGAAGGCGTTCCATGAGAAGCGGTATGGTCCTGTCGAGGAGTTTGGTTATGAGGATATAGTTCCTCTTTTTAAGGCGGAGAAATGGGACCCGGACGCATTGGTTAAGTTTTTTAAAGAAAGCGGCGCGCGTTTCGTTATGCCGGTGGCCTGTCATCACGATAACTTCGATATGTATGATTCGTTCCATTCCTGGAACTCGGTGGATATGGGGCCCAAACGTGATACGCTCAAGGAGTGGAAAGCAGCGGCGTATAAACATGGGCTTAAATTCGGCATTTCCACCCATCTGTATTGGTCGCCCAGTTTCTTTAATGAGGCTCGTAAATACCAGACTCCCGGCACGCTTGAAGCGAAGCTGTTTAATATGGACTTTGATCCCAAAGGGTATGCCAGCCAGGACAGTTGGAACCAGCATTGGTATGACCGCTGTTGGGAGATTATTGAAAAATATGATCCCGATTGGTTTAACAACGATTGTCCATACCCCAACGAAACACGAGGCAAGTCACTGGGACTCAAGCTGTTCTCTTCCTATTTAAATCGCGATCGGAAGGAAAATGAAGGAAAGCAGACGGTGGTGTTCTCTGCCAAAGGCGGAAAGGATAAGCGCGCATATACTCCCAATGTAGAACGCGGCGGCGCGGCAGATATTAAGCCGCAGCCCTGGATGTGGGCAACGGATCTTTCCGGCAGTTGGTTCTATCGAAAAGGGGCTAAGAACCGGATGAGTATTCCGGTGATGGTCGGAAACGCCGTCGATGCGATCAGTAAAAACGGTGTGGTGATGCTGAATGTGGCCTTGCGGGGAGACGGCACACTGCCCGAAAATCAGGCCGCTTATCTGACCGCTTTCGGCGATTTTATAAAGATCAATGGAGAGGGTATCTATGGCAGTCGTCCATGGAAAACCTTTGGCGAGGGATCGTTGGAAATTAAGGATGGCCGTCAGGGGGAAAACCATAAAAACTTCTCCTCGCAGGACATTCGTTTTACTCAGAAAGAGGGCGTTCTCTATGCCTTCGTGCTGGCTCCTCCAAGCGAGGATATTCTGATCAAGACGCTGGCGACCGGCGGAGTACTTGACCGTGATATTGCATCCATCGAACTCATGGGCAGTGACGAGAAGATCATATGGAAACGCTCTTCGGAGGGGCTGACGATTCAGTTGCCTGAAACCCTGCCGGGCAAGATAGTCAACGGGTTTCGCATTGTATTGAAAAAATAGTGGCACCCAGCATCGTATAATTTTATAATAAAAAGAATCTTATTACTTAATGTTTTTCCTTTTGTTATGAAATTTAGATGAAATCTTTATCATGAGGATAATTACCATGAAAAAAATTAACAACAATGTGAAAAATCCCAATTTTTTGTTTGGTTTGGTTCTGCTGGTAAATTTAACGGTTTTTTTAGTTGGGTACAATACGGCTTATGCTCAAGACGTATCGCTTATCGTTTCTTCGGATGATACAGTTGTCAATACTAAACCAGTGCAATGGGCCATAGGACAATTGCAGGATGCGCTGCGGGCTGAAGATGTTGACAGTCAGATACGGTCACAAATACAGTCAGCACCTGCAGGTGATCGCATTGTTGTTATTGCCGGCAGTTCTTCAAGTCTGGCAGATAAGCTTCTCAAACAGCAAAAGGTCTCTATCCCTGATATTCCCGAAGCTCTGGGTTTGGTTGAAGGCATGGTTGACCGGCGGCCTGTTTTACTTTCGTGCGGTAGTGATGCGCGCGGGCTTGTTTATGCTGTTTTGGAACTTACTGACCGTATCCAATACGGGGTTGCTCCCATGGAGGCACTCAACGCTGCAAAACCTATCATCGAAAAACCGGCTGTGAGGATCCGGAGCATATACCGGGCTTTTTGTAGTGAGATAGAGGACAAGGGCTGGTATAACGATCGTGAGTTCTGGACCCATTATCTTACCGAACTGGCCACGCAGCGAGTCAACCGGTTCAGTCTGACCTTAGGGATGGGATATAACAAGCCCATAGGTATGAAGGATTCCTATCTGTTTTTTGCTTACCCCTTTTTATTGGAAGTGCCCGGATATGATGTCTATGCTGTTGGCTTGCCTGATGCGGAAAGGGATAGCAATTTCGAAATGCTCAAATTTATCAGCCAAGAGACGGCTGCCCGGGGTATGGAATTTCAACTGGAGTTGTGGTCTCATGGGAAAGACTGGCGGAACAGTAACGGCGTCAATTATCCGATTCATGGCCTGACCGATGAAAATCATGCACCCTACTGCCGTGATGCTCTGGAAATAATTCTGAAAGCCTGTCCCGACATTACGGGCATCACACTGCGCGTACATAATGAAAGTGGTGTGCCTCATGGATCGGAAAAGTCATTTTGGCAAATTCTTTTCCAGGCATTTCCAAAGGCGGGAAGGCCTGTATGGATCGATATGCACGGGAAACAAATTACTCAGGGCCAGATCTCCGATGCCCTGGCTGCCGGAATGCCGGTGAGTGTTTCACCCAAATATTGGGGAGAACATCAGGGTTTGGCCTATCATCAGGCGGATATCCGTCAAATGGAGAAAGGCAGGGTAAAGTTCGTTGAACCGGAATCCGGCGTTTTCCTGGACAGCAGAGCATTTACACGATATGGTTATGGAGACCTGATGCCCGAGGACCGGGAATGGGAAATCCTTCACCGCGCCTGGGCAGGCACACAAAAACTGCTTGTTTGCGGTGATCCCGCACTGGCAGCAGGATATGGAAACATTTCAAGTTTCTGTGGTAGCTTGGGTGTGGAATGGCCTGATCCCTTGTTCTTCAAAGGCCGCAAGGGATCCGGGCATCCGGGAGGACGATGCGCCTATGCTGACAAATCCCTGGAGCCCAAATGGGATTTCCAGAAGTTTCTGTACACCTATCGAGTCTGGGGGCGCCTGGTTTACAATCCCGACACTGATCCCGATGTGTGGATGCGTTTCCTGCGCAGTAAATTCGGTGCTGCTGCTAAACAGATGGAAATCGCCATGGCACATTCCAGCCGTGTCCTGATGTTGATCACCACGGCGCATGGTTACAGTCCTAACTGTGCTATGTACTATCCCGAGTTATATACCAATATGCCGATTGCGGTGGAAGGTCGCTCTTTCGGGGATACAGACGTCCCCAGAGTCTTTGGAAATGTCAGTCCCTTGGATCCGCAACTGTTTTCAAAAATGAACCAATTCGCTGCTGCTTTACTCAATGGAGAGACTCTGGCCAAATATTCACCGCTTGAGGTTGCCCAGTGGCTCGAAGATATGGCAAAAATAAGCGAGCGAAACCTGACAGAAGCAGCCTCTCTTGTTGAGGATAAAAGTGACGTGGAATTCCGCCGTTTCTATCATGATATCCGCATCCAGAATGGCATCGCAAGGTTTTTCGCCTTTAAAATGCGTGCCGCAGTATTGTGGCATCTTTATCAGGGAAGTGGAGATAGGACCGCCCTCCAGAAAGCGATTGAAAAGTACACTGTAGCCCGGGACTACTGGGCCAAGATGGCTGAGGAAGCAAAACCGGTGTATGTCTCTGACATCACCTTTGGAAACACTTATAGACAAAGGGGGCACTGGGCCGACCAGATCCCTGCCATCGATGCTGACATTGACGATATGAAGCAGGAACTGGCAAAAGCTCGGGAAAAAGGATATAAAGCAGGCAATTCAGAAGCAATCAGCCGGGCTATCCGGATTGTTGAAACGCCCGCTCAAAGGGCTGTTGCAGATTGTCTGCATGAGCCGGCTGAGCTATTTCAACCCGGTGACCCCATGGAAATTAAAGTAACTCTGGAAGAGGGTGAGGCAGAAGAAGTACGCCTCTATTATCGTCACGTAAACCAGGCTGTCAACTGGCAGGTGACAACGATGAAGACCGATGGCGAGAAGTACGCGGCAGTCATCCCCGGGCACTACACACAAACACGCTATCCATTGGAATACTATTTCGCCATCGATATGGGACAAAAGGGCATTGCCTTGTATCCCGGTCTGGATGAGAACCTGGCAAACATGCCTTACTATGTCGTTCGGCAAAAGAGATAGAAACCAATAATTACCATTTAAGCAATAAGACTGCTATTCATATGCATGGGAGGCAGTACAATGAGAAGCATTAAATCCATTGGCGCAATTGCTGTTCTTGTGCTATCGCTATTAACCTCAATCTCATACCCCGCTGACATGGCCGGAGCGGCCGTGGTTGTGGAAATTGAGCCAACCTTAGAGTCTATGGCGGCGAACTACGAGGTGCCTCAATGGTTTGTTGATGGCAAGATCGGTATTTGGTCGCATTGGGGACCTATGTCCGCCGCCGAAGAACTTCCGCCCGGAGCGTTTTATGCCAGGTTTATGTATACCGAAGTCCCTGATTCAGGAGAACTGAACAATGCGCAAACCAAGGCCAAGTGGCACATTGATCACTACGGGCATCCCTCTGAGTTTGGTTGGGAAAAGTTCATTCCACTGTTTAAAGCAGAGAAGTGGGATCCCGATGCATTGGTGAAATTGTTCAAAGACAACGGGGCCTGTTTCATCATGCCGGTGGCCTGTCATCACGATAACTTTGACATGTATGACTCTTCTCATCCGTGGAATTCGGTAAACATGGGGCCGAAACGCGATGTTGTTGGCCAGTGGAAGGCTGCGGCGGTCAAACACGGACTCAAGTTTGGTGTCTCCACGCATCTCTGGTGGTCGCCGGGCTACTGGAGAGGCGCCCGAAAATATCAGAAAGAGGGGACCTTGGAGTGGAAACTCTTCAATATGGATTACAGCGCAAGCGGTTATGCCAGTCAGGATAGCTGGAACGAGCATTGGTATGACCGTTGCTGGGAAATCATCGAGAAATATGATCCAGACATGTTCAACAACGATTGCCCGTATCCTTCCAAAGAGAAGGGGAAGAATTTGGGGCTTAAACTGTTCACCGATTACCTCAACCGGGATCTGAAGGAAAATGACGGCAAACAAACGGTGGTTCTCTCCTTCAAGGACGCCGATGCAGACCGGGCCGCTTTCACCTATAACATGGAACGCGGAGGTTCAGGAGTGATTCAGCCTGAGCCGTGGATATGGGCGACCGATCTTTCCGGAAGTTGGGGCTATCGCAAAGGGGCTGTCAACAAGATGAGTATTCCGGTGATGCTCGGAAATGCCATCGATGTCATCAGCAAAAACGGTGTGGCGATGCTGAATGTTGCCTTACGCGGAGACGGCACGCTGCCCGAAAGCCAGGAGGCCTATCTGAGGGCATTTGGTGACATGCTGAGAACCAATGCCGAGGGTATCTACGGTTCTAGACCCTGGAAAATTTTTGGCGAAGGTCCGCATAAAACGACGACCGGCCGGCAGGGTGAAAACAAAAACGAATATTCTCAACAGGATATTCGTTTTACCACCAAAGATAGCTACCTCTATGCCTTCGTTTTGGCGAAGCCAACGCAAGACATTGTCATCAAAACCCTCGCCACCGGGGGCGCGCTCGAGGGTGAGATTAAGAGCATTACGATGCTGGGCAGTGATGAGAAAATCAATTGGAGCCGTTCGATCGAAGGACTGACCATCAAGCTGCCCAGGAAATTGCCAGGAGATATTGTTAGCGGATTCAGGATCACTCCTTCGAATAACAAGTAAAAGGAATAGTTATGAAAAAAAAGAACGAGTTGCAGTTATAAGTACCCCGAAGCCATTCGAGAGATAAAAGAGCTGTATGGCAGGTTGCGAACTGATCCGACTGCCATGGAGAGGAACAATACAACAAATGTATGAGTCCAGACTGAATCAGAAAGTGCTGAAAAGGAAGAACTGCTCCATACGCCTCGTCGTGCTCCTGCCAGTGCTTGCTTTCATGTGGGCGGCTTTTTCAGGCGAGTGCCTGGGTTGCAATGTGCCGGTGTTCCGTTATGCACTGGAACGGTGGGAACGCGATGAATACCGGCTGATGGTTGCGGCGAAGGGTGAACTTTCGACAGATGTCCGGAAACAGGTCGATGAACTTACTCGGCAGACCTACTGGGAGGAAGGATTCTGTAACCTGAAGGTGGAGGTGGTGGATATTGAGGATGGATCGAACAAGGAGTTGCTGGAAGCGTATCCGGCGATGGCACAGGTGACGGAACCGACGGCTTTCCTGCTCTATCCGGAAGTTGCGAACCATCAGGCGATTATCCTGCAGGAGCCGTTTTCCGACGGAACAGTGAGCAAACTGGTATCGAGTGCGTTTGTTGACAAGGTGATGCTGGATCTTCTCGAGGGGACGACTGCGGTTTATGTGCTGGTGGATTCAGGCGATCAGGCCGCGGATGACACGGCCTATCAGGAGTTGAACCAGACCCTGGAAATACTGGAAAATGAGATCGAACTTCCTCCGGGCGTTATCGAAACAACGGGTGACATTACCGGCGGTTTGACCCGGGAGGATGTAAGGGGCCGCATCGATCCGGATGACGTGCTGATGTCCGGCATCCCGTTGAAGATCGGATTTTCCGTGGAGCGACTGACCCGGGACCAGGCGGAACCGGTGCTACGCGCCATCTTGATGAACTGCGAGGCAGATCTGGGAGAATACATAGATCAGCCGATGGTGTTTCCCGTTTTCGGGCGAGGCCGCATGCTCTACCCGATGGTGGGCGAGTCGATCACGGGCAGGAACATCGCGCTGGCCGGATTGTATATCTGCGGCAGATGTTCCTGCCAGGTGAAGATGCAAAATCCGGGGGTGGACCTGCTGAGTCATGTGGACTGGTACAGCTACCTGGCCGGCAGCGAAGTGGTCCATGATCGGGAGTTGCCGCCTTTGACGGGAACGGCCGAACTGGCTGCGGCTGGCGATGCGCTGAAGAAAACGGATGAGACCCCGAACGTAGCGGAAGCGCCTTCACGCTTCGGTCGTAAGATGTTAATTGCAGCCGTCGGCGTGTTAGCCGTCGTGCTGGGCGGGACCTTTGTGATTATGAAAGGAAAGCGGAATTGACTGTAAACGTTTTTACATTAATTCGAAAAGAGATTGGGCACCGCAAGCTCGGTTTTGTGCTGTCGGTCGTTGCGGCGGCTGTCGCGGCGGCGACCTTTCTTGTCGCGGTGGCGCTGCTGCGGGGCACCGAACTGGAAACCGCTCGTTTGCTCGATGAAAAGGTCCAGGCGACCGAACGCGAGATGGCGGAACTGGAGGATGGTATTCGCATCTCGATGAAGGGGCTGGGTTTCAATCTCTTTATCTTTCCGGAGGGGCAGGATCTGGGAGAGGTCTATGAGCAGGGGTATGCCTCGAAGACCATGCCGGAGGAGTATGTGACACGCCTGGCAGAGTCGAACGTCGTGACAGTGAACCATCTGCTGCCCACGCTGACACAGGTGACGGAGTGGCCGGAATATAAGCGTAAGATCGTGTTGATCGGTATTCGCGGCGAAGTACCGAAGTTGCATGGCGGTAATAAGAAGCCGTTGTTGGATCCGGTGCCGCCGGGCGAACTGGTCATAGGGTATGAATTGCATCAGAGTCTGTCGCTAAAGGTTGGCGACCGTGTGATGCTGAAAGGACGCGAGTTTAAAATAAGCACCTGCCACGGTGAGCGCGGCAGCAAGGATGATATCACCGTCTGGATGAACCTGCCGGAAGTGCAGGAGATGTTTGGCATGGAGGGGCAGATCAACTCCATTCAGGCATTGGAGTGCAATTGCGTGACGGTGGACCGCCTGGGCAATATTCGCGAGGAACTGGGCGTGATTCTTCCGGGCACGAAAATCATCGAACATCAGAGCACGGCGCTCGCACGGGCGGAGGCGCGGGTTATGGCGGGCGATGTTGCAGCGAAACAGATCGCTGCGATGCAGGAGAACCGGGCCCAACTGAAGGAACGGCGTGAGGCGGTGGCATCCGTGCTGATTCCGCTGATCGGCGTGACCTGCCTGGGGGGAATCGGTTTGCTGGCCTTTCTGAATGCGCGGCAGCGTAGATATGAAGTCGGATTGTTGTTGGCGCTGGGCGTGACCGTAGCAAAGATTCTCGCCGTGTTCCTGGGCAGGGCTGCGTTGGGTGGATTGCTCGGCGGATTGCTCGGTGTGGTGGTTTCGTTGCTGCTGATGGCCGCAGAAGTATCTCTGTTTTATGGCTACCCGGCGGGACAACTTACGTCAGTGAATGAGCTGTTAGCGGTGTTGATGTGCATGCCGGTGTTCGCAATCATCGCGGCCTGGCTGCCCTCCTTCGCGGCGGCGCAATACGATCCAGCGGAGGTTTTAAGAAATGACTAAGCCGGAACTCGAAATCGACGGGGTCTCCAAACGGTTTCCCGGGAAGGGAGTTCGAGAGGAGGTCTGTGCACTTTGCGATGTGTCGCTGACCGTTGCAAAAGGCGAATTTGTGGCGCTGCACGGGCCGAGCGGCTGTGGGAAATCGACGCTGCTGATGAC
>Ga0272442_10000984_pt1 | contig 44078 bp, 35 predicted proteins | sample SSMForm2O_FD_200262 | JGI IMG/M metagenome (GOLD analysis project Ga0272442, IMG submission 200262) | Marine sediment archaeal communities from Little Sippewissett salt marsh, Falmouth, MA, United States - SSM-Form-2O | ecosystem: Environmental > Aquatic > Marine > Wetlands > Sediment ...
TCGTTGTAGATCGATCCGGTCGATGCGAGCACAAGGTTTGTTATACCGAGATCCCGGCACGCCCTGAACAGGTTTTCCGAAATGATTACGTTGGCAACATAACCGCTGAAGCTCTCCGGCCCGTCAAGGTACCTGATCGACGCGAGATGAACGACGCCCTCGCATCCGTCGAGCCCGCAAAGGAGGTCCCCGCTACCGTAATCGGTCTGCCTTACCGAAACCGACCTGTACTTCGAAAACAGCCGCTCGAGCCGCTGTCCGGAGCGTCCTAAAACAACCGGCTCATGCCCTTCTTTCTCGAGCTTTTCGACCAGGTGTCTTCCAATAAAACCCGAAGCCCCGGTTATTCCAATTCTCATCCCGGCCCTCTTCAGCATACCTCGGTTATGGCATACCCGACTCGTTCCGCAAAACCGTTCACCTCGAGCACCCTCTGGCCGGGTTCGTAGAAAAACTCAGTATAGACCGTGTTAACGTCGCTCTCTGCAACCGGTATAAACGGCTCTCCCGGTTTCTGGAGAAAATACCGGATACAGAGTCCCGCTTTTTTCCGCTCTCTTTCACCGGCCACCTGATCCACCCTTTTATTGAGCAGAAGCCCGAATGTCATATCAAGCAAATCGATCCCGAACCAGAGACGAATCAATCGCCACAGATGGCAGCCGTCGAGCCTGCCCGCGATTTCAATAATGCAAACTTCATCTCCCGCGTGCTTCATCTGGAAATAGAGAGGTCCGTTTTCAATGCCGAGCTTTCGGGCCGCGACGTTCGCGGTCCGCGAGATTTTTTTACTCAGGTCCGCCCCGACCGATGCGGGGATTCTATGCGCCCGGGGATTTCCTTCCGGAGGCCCTTCGGTAACAAGACGGTCGATAACGAAGAGATGGATCATCTTCCCGTTAACGAGAAATCCGATCACCGAAACCTCGTCTCCATACACGTATTCCTCTATGATCACCTCCCCCGACCGGGAGAAGGAGCGGGAAGCGTGGAAGAACTTTCTCATTTCTTCTTCATTATCGACCCTGTAAACCCCTCGCTGTCCCTGGCTGTCCACCGGTTTCATCACGGACGGATAGCTTTTCCAATCGCTCAGGTCATGGGGGGTGCGGGCGCGGCTGAAATGAACGGTCCTGAATCCGTTGTTATTGAGGAATGTCCTCAGCTCTGCCTTGTCATTGAGGATTTCGGCTGTTTCGGGTTTCACGAAAAAGGGAAGCCCGAGCTCGCGGGAGACGTACCCAGCAGTGGGCATGGCGATATCGGATCCGACCGAATATACGAGCCGGATATTATTATCGCTCGCGTACCGAAGGACACTCTCACGGTCCGCGATATCCAGCACTTCAAAGTGATCGGCGAGCAGCCTTCCCCTGCCCTCGTTTTTCCAGCCGATCCCGAAAACCTCATATCCGGCGTTTCGGCACCACCTTATCGCATCGACCTGAGCGTTACCGACACCGAGTATGAGTATCCCCGGCATATCAGACGTCCCGTTCCCTGACGTTGTAGGGCTTTACATAGCTGATACTCTGAACAATGCGTATGATGTACTCCCCCAACACGCCGAAACAGAAGAGGATGACCCCGCTGAAAAGACAGACGAGCGAGACGATGGTGGTAAAGCCGGCCTGTCGTATGATCCCGCTCATCTTCTGATAGACGATGACGATGAGCAGGACAACCGAACCCGCCGAGACCGCGAGCCCGCACCCGCTGATCACCTGCAGGGGAAAAGTGCTGTAATTGAATACCGTGCTCAGGGCGAGCACGAACAGCTTACGGAATGAGTAGCGGGATTTGCCGAGCTCACCCCGGCCGTGCTCGACCTGCAGGGCCGCAAAACGGGCGGTAGAGCGGCATATGAGTGAACCGATCGCCAGATAGCCTCCCCGGTAATTGAGCACCGCCTCCCGTACGACCTGGCGCATGCACCGGAAGCTCGACATGACTGTTTTCCCGTGTTTCCGAGCCGTCATGCGCACGATCCGGTTTACGAACCTGCTGCCCAGGCTCCGGAACGGCGAATGGACCCGCTTCAGGGGGACGCCGAATACCACGTCACATCCCGCGTTATCCCCGAGATAATCCACGAGCTTCGGTATCTCCTCGGGCGGGTGCTGGAGGTCGTCGTCCATGGTAATGATGTATCGTCCGCCGCAGTACTCCAGCCCGCACCGTACCGCGTTGTGCTGACCCGCATTGGAAAGAAACCGCACGATGCGTACCCTCGAATCCCTTGCCCTTATCGATTTGAGTATTTCCCACGATGAATCGGAAGAAGCGTCGTCGATGCAGATTATCTCGAAATCCCCTCCCATGGATTCGAGCACGCGAACGAGCCGTGCGTAGAGCTCCTCGAGCACGGCCGCGCTGTTGAACACGGGAATGACCACTGAGAATTCCATGATCACATCCTATAGAGGAAAAAAAATCGTGTCAACACCATTGACGGGGCGATAAAGAGAGGGGACGCGGAACCACGCTCACACACGCGCCCTGTTTTTAGGCAGCTTCCAAGGGCGCCTGCCAAGCGTGTCGAAGAAAAGGTTGGTTTCGAGCACAATGGAGGAGTAGCAGCCTCTGCACGCGAAGCGGGGTATGTTCCTGAAGGCGCCCGCTCCCAGGACCCGCGTGTCGAGCTTCGTGATTTTCCCGGTTCCGGCGAGGGTGTCGCAGCAGGCTGTTGCGTACCCGTCGGGAGTGATAAAGCAGAAGGTCCTCCCCGCCCGGCAGCGCACTTCCGGCATGCGGTCGGGCCAGCTTGACAGGATCGCCTCCAGGTATCCCGGGGACGAGGCCACGGGCCTTCCCGCTTCGCGCGCCCGGAGCAGAAAGCGCATGCCGTCCGCCATGCGCTCGCGCGAGGGGAAAAGATCCAGCGACTTTTCACGGACGTCCTCCTTCTGCACCCTGATGGGCTGAAAAAAAACCACGGTTCCATAACGTTCAGCGATGTCCAAAATATCCCCGAGCGCGTCCAGGTTGTGCGTTCCCACCACGGTGGTGAAGGTGAAGGGAACGCCTCGGTTTTTCAGTGCGGAAGCTCCCTTCATAACGCGCGCGAAGCTCGAGCTCCTGTACCTGTCCTGTATCTCCCCGGGCCCGTCGAGGCTGATACTCACCATATCCGTCCCGTCGATATCCCCGGTCCTGTCGGCGACGAGCGTTCCGTTCGTCGCGAAACTGATGTACAGGCCGATATTCTTCCCATGATTTATCAGATCCCCGATATCGTCCCTGATCAGGGGCTCTCCCCCGTTAAAGCTCCAGAATCTGCATCCCGCGCTCCGGAAGGACTCCATCACGGCCATTATTTCTTTCGTGCTCATCTCCGTTCCGCCCGTTCCGTGCCTGGAGCAGTACGAGCAGTCGAGGTTGCACCGGTAGGTAACACAGTGCGTGACTCTGAGCGGTATTTTCATGCCTGCAAGGATTTTCACGAGGCCGGGCAGTGCCCTGATAATATACGAGCCATTCATATTTATATTCTATCCATAATTATTAATACTAACCCTTATACGTTTTTCCCTCTTGCGAAAGACGAATCTCTTCGAGCCCGGTAAGCGGACCTGGTCTTTCGAAATTTATCTCCAATAAGATAGAATAAAGGGTGGATGAATCCGGACATGAAATCCCTGTACGCACGAAGCCGTATGAGCTTTCCCAGCATAACCCTTCGTATGAAGCGTCTCCTCGCGGATATGAGGTCATTTTCCGTCAAACCTTCGGGTACGTAGGGCAGTACCCGGGAGTGCCGGATAGCACTGTTGAAATGCGTGAAATCCTCCCATCCGGTCCGAATCCCGTTTTCCCGGAGGGCTATCTGATAAAGCTCGCTTCCCGGATACGGGGTCGCGTACGAGCAGGACGCGGGATGGGAGGGGTTGAGCTCAACGGCGAACCTGATCGTATTCTCGATCGACTCAATACTCTCTCCTGGATAACCGAGTATGAAGCATCCCCTCGATATGAGGCCCGCATTTCTTATGATATGAAATGCCCGTCTGATCTGCTCCACGGTCTCCCCCTTCCGCATGTTTTTCAGTATGCGCGGGTCTCCCGACTCCACACCCACCGAAATCGCCTTGCAGCCCGCTTCCTTCATGGTGCCCACCAGCTCGCTGTCTATGCAGTCCCCGCGCGCGTTCGCCATCCAGCCCACATCGATGTTCCTTTCAATAAGGCAGCGGCAAAAATCCATGACCCAATCTCTGTCCGCCGTGAACGTGCTGTCGGCGAAAGAGATGCTGTGAACCCCGAATTCATTTTCGAGGAGCTCGATCTCGGATACCACGTTCCCGGGGCTTCGCCACCTCATCCGCCTCCCCCACAGGCAGGATGCAGCGCAGAAGGCGCAGTTGTAGGGGCACCCCCGCGCGGCCATGATACGCACGTGGTTTTTCCTCGGCAGGTGGGGAAACCGGTACAGGTGTACGGGCAGCTGACGCCAAAGTGGAAATGGGAGAGAATCGAGATTCTGTATATAGGAACGCGAGCCGGTCTTGACAAAATTACCCCCGCGGTTAAACGCGATTCCCGCGACTCCTTCGGGGTCATCCCCCCGTTCGATGCATCGCGCAAGCTCCTCTACGGTCTTTTCACCCTCGCCCAGGACTGCGTAGTCAAGGACAGGTGAGCGGACGCTTTCTTCGGGAAGCGCGGTCGGATGCGGGCCGCCCGCCACCGTAACGATCTCAGGATTCAGTGCCTTGACCCGGCTGAAGAAGCGAAGCGCGGCAGGGTGGAAATGCGTGGCCACGGACATTCCCACCATACGGAAGCGTTCCTCAGCGATGATATCGAGAATACGGTCTTCCGAAAGCCCGAGGCGGCCCGCATCGACGAGGCGCACGTCAATTCCCCGGTGTTCCAGAAAACCCGCAATATATGCGAGCCCGAGGGGTATGACATCCGGATCACGGTCGAATGTGACGAGTAAAATCTTCAAAAAGCGAACTCCCGGAAATGCAGGTCGTTAAGATTCCGCTTACCCCGGTATCACCGTATCATTACAATACTTCAGGTCCTTCCCCTTTTCCAGTACTACCACATACGCTCCCGTACTGTTTCTTTTTCCAGGCAATTATACGATACGGGAAAAGGAAGAGAGAAATGGCGGCAATACCGGCCGCCGGATATCAAATCAGAAACAAGGTATAATCGGAAGACAAAGGATACAGGTGGGTAATAAATGTCAATGTTAGTATTTATTCATATACCGATAAAATATGATGCCGGTTGTCGATTGCGAAACCCGGCCGGGTATTTTATTAATGAACGTTCCCGGACCCGTTTGACCGGACCCGGGAACGTAGTTTTTCAGTTAGTACTGCGGCCTGTCCACCGAGGAGTCCGCTATGTTCAGGATTTCCCTGATCTTTCCCACGAGAACGTCGGGAGCCACGGGCTTGTCGTAGAAGTAATCCACGGGAAGGTACTCCTCGTCCGGAGCGAACCGGTAGGGTACTTTCTTAACATCGTGGACCGCGGTGAGCATGATAATCGGAAGATCCCTGAGCTTCAGCTCTTCGCGTACGGCACGGGCCACGTCGAACCCCTCGAAGTTGCTGGGCATCATGACGTCGAGCACCACGAGATCGGGCTTCTGCGATTTGATCTCCGAAATACCCTCCTCCGGGTCGTAGGCCGCTGCCGTATCGAAACCGTTCTGTTCCAGTATAAGCTTTATCGAATCCTGAAAGTCTTTGTCATCGTCAATAACGAGTATTTTCGGCATGGTATTTTCCCTCCGGGGACTTAAGACATGGCAAGAAGCGCTGACTCAGCCGCGTTGACGAACTGATAAGCAACGGGCGACGCGGTCAGTGCAGGATGGGTTCCCATCTGGAAGCACGAGATATCATCGATCGTCATCCTGTGCTGAATGCAGGCACTCGCCGTGTTGATGAGCTCGCCCACCGCCCAGTCTCCCATCATCTGGGTCCCGATCAGGACCTTAGTTCGCTTCTCAAAGAGGAGCTTGACGTACTGGTTCGCGCTTCCGGGCATACTTCCCGGGTGTCTGTTCGGACCCGACGCCGTGCCCGTAATCACGTCATAACCCTGGCTTTTGGCAAAGTTTTCGGACATACCGGCAACCGCGAAGGCCCTGTCTCCGAGCGCGGACGAGAACACACCGATGGTTCCCACACTCTCGCGCTGAATGCCGAAGAGGTTTGCTCCGGCGATCCGGGCCTCCGAACAGGCGATGGAGGCCAGCTTGAGCTTCGAGGGCTTGCCGCCGAAAAAGGAAAACTTCTCCGCGCAATCGCCGCACGAGAATATGTTCGCATCCGATGTACGCATGGTCTTATCGACCCAGATCGATCCCGTCTGGCCCAGGCGCAGGCCGGCCTTCTTTGCCAGGTCTACGTTCGGCACGGTACCGATGCCCACGACCACCATATCCGTCTCCATGACGGACCCGTCCGCGAGCTTGACGCCCTCGGCCTTGCCGTCGCCTTCTATGGAGGCCACTTTGCGGTTCGTCATGATCTTCACTCCCCGCTCACCGAGGAGCTTCTCGGCCTCTATACAGAGCTCCTCGTCAAATGCAAGCTGGAGACAATGCGGCAGAAGCTCTATTATGGTCACCTCGCAGTTACCTACCTTGTTGCACTCATCGGAGAACTCCACACCGATAAAACCCCCGCCCACAACGGCGATCTTCCTGGAGGAAGCAACAACATCCTGCATCTTCTCAAGATGATTCACGTCCTTGTATACGGGAAACACGTTTTTCTTATCGAATCCCGGTATGGGTGGCATCATGGGAAGAGACCCGGTTGCGATCACGAGCTTGTCATAGGTAATGGTCTCTCCCGAAGCGGTTTTTACGGCGCGTTTTTCACGATCGAGCTCCGTAACATCGTCGATCATGAAATCGACCTTGTTCTTTTCGAGCGGAGTGTCCGGAATAAGATTCTTGTCGGGACTCCCGACGGTTCCGAAGACGTAGGGAATTCCGCACGGGATGGGAACGAGCTTCTCTTTCCGTATGAGCGTAATTTTCTTGTCAGGATAGTGCCGTCTGGCCGTTATCGCGGCCGTAAGTCCAGCGGCGCTTCCGCCGATAACGAGGATATCGGTTTTTCCCATAGGTCAGCTCCTTGTACTGTTGAGTTTTAAATAATTTAGTTATGATAACTAACTAAGTAGTACCCTGTATAGTACAGCCCCTGTTTTTATCTGTCAAGCAGGAAGATTTCGATTTTTTCTTTTTACCCGGAATTTATTTAAAAAGTGGCATTACTTCCCTGGATCCAAACCATGAGTGGTATCTATTACTACAAACCCGGATCACCCGGATGGTACCGGGTGATAACAATAATATTTTATTCCATGGAGGTTATTAAATTTGATATTAATGATACACTGTATTTTTTTATTTAATGTGCTATAGTTATTTCATATAGATTATAATATGACTTGAATATATAATTTTTATTGTATCATATAGTAAAGCACATCATCCCGCCCTTCCTTTACATGCAGGGCGTTTTTTAATACGCATATATTCCAGCACAATTCGAGGTGCCCGGTATGTTTAAGAAGAAAAGCGGCTCGTTGAAATTATCTTCCATTATAATAACGGTATTCATAATGCTCCTTGCCGCGGGAACGCTCCTTTTCGTCTCCTGCTCGAGCGGCGTGGACATAGCGGGCGCGGACCGGGTGCTCACCTCGTTCTCGGTAACCTGGCCCGCGGGTTTCGCATACACCTGCCTCTCCGCGGTACCGGTAAGCGTGACGATCAGCGCACTCGACCAGGACGGGGCCGTCATGGGCTGGAGCGGCACGGTGGACATACTGGCCACCAACGTGAACGTGATCGTGGACCCCGCCTCGGCCCAGGTTCCAAGTGGAACAGCGTCGGTCGGCCTGACCTTCGACACCATCGGGCTGCAGGACGAGGACACCTCCATCAGGATACGGTACGGCGACATCGTGACTGACATACCGGGGACCATTACGGTCGACAAGGTGCTCGCCGTGTACCAGCTCACGATCAGGGACGACGGGTACGGATCAACCGATCCGTCGGGCACCATGGAAGTGACCCACGGGATTCCGGTGGATATAACGGCGACCCCGGACGAGATCTTCGCTCAGGAAAACGTGTTCGACCGGTGGAACACCACGAGCGGTTCCGGCGTGGCGTTCGCGAACAACCGGGCCGCGTCCACCACGGTGACGCTCACAGGCGGGGACGCCACGATCGAGGCGACCTTCGAGCAGACCGGCGCGGCCTTCCCCGCATTTACCGTGCAGCCGGACAACAAGTCCGTGATGCTCGAGTGGGACGACGTGCCCCTTGCAGAGCGCTACGACCTGTACTATACGAACGACGGTACCACGCCCTCCCCCCTGGAGGGGGCTGTGATACAGGACGTGACATCCCCGTATAAAATGCCGGGCCTGGACAACGGGTACTTCTACTCGTTCCGGCTCAGGGCGAGCACGACCGACGGGGAGCAGGTATGGTCCGGTGTCGAGCAGGCCATACCCCTGTCGGTCATGACGCTCATTCCCGAGGTGAAGACCGGGCACAAGTCACTTACCCTCCAATGGAAGGACATACCGGGGTCCTCCAACTACGTGGTGGAGCGTTCGACCTCTAAAAACGGCACGTACACGGAGCTATCTGCGTCCGTCAGCGAGAACGGCGGCTTTTACTCGTGCACGGACTCCGGCCTCGAAAAGGGTCAGTCCTACTACTACCGGGTCAGTCCCCTGATGGACGGGAGCGTGGTGAGCGCCCCGGCTTTCGGGGAGCCCTCCCCCTTTCCGGACGGCGGAGCTGTTGTGGTCGGCAGCTGCCAGGCATACACGGCTGATTACAGCTCCTCACAGGCGGTGGCGGTAAGCGGGAATTACGCGTATATCGTGAACAGCACGGGAGAGCTGGGCCTGAAGGTGATCGACATATCGGACCCCGAAAACGTTAGCGACGGGTCCCTCGTAGGCAAGTGCGCACTGACCGGAGGGTACGGCGTCGCCGTGGACGGCGACTACGCGTACGTGGCGGATCACATGTTCGGTCTGCGCGTGGTGTCTATATCAGAACCGGATAACGTGACGGACGGATCGCTCATCGACAGCTTTCCGGACAGGGACACAGCCTGGGACGTGGCGGTCAAGGACAACTACGCCTACCTTGCCGACGACAACCTGGGGCTCACCATCGTGGATGTGACAAATGCCTGGGACGGCAACGATACAACGCACCCGACGCAAGCAGGCACCTGCGCGGTCGGGGACCGGGCATTGAGCGTGGCCGTGAGCGGTAATTACGCGTACGTCGCCGACGACAGCCTGGGATTGAAGGTGATAAACATCGATACGGAAAGCCCCGATTACTGCACTGTCGTGGGGTCGTGCGATACCGTGGCCGCGTACGGGGTCGCTGTCGATGGGAACTACGCCTATATCGCGGACCTGAACACCGGTCTCAAGGTGATAGACGTGACCAATGCATGGGATGCGGATCACAGCGGGACCCAGCCCGTGATCGTGGGCACCTGCGCGGTCTCCAAGGCGCAGGACGTTACGGTATCCGGCGACCTGGCATACGTCTCGAACGGCATACAGGGCATCGTCGTTGTCGACGTGTCGGACCCGGAATCCGTAGACGATAACTCAGTCGTGGGGTCGTGCGACACCTACACAGCGTACGGTATAGCCGTATCGGACGACTACGCCTTTATCGCGGATTCTTCGGACGGGCTCAAGGTGGCCGATGTTCAGACCCCGGCCCTGCCCTCGGACGCCGTGCTCGCCTCCTGCGAAACGATCGGAGCCGAGGACATAGACGTGTACGGCGATTACGCCTTCGTGGCGTGTAACAATAACGTGGGAAGCGGGAGGCTTGATGTGATAGACATATCCTCACCTGAGGACGTAACGAACGGGTCAGTTTCAGGGACATGCACGTGGACGAATGCCGATACCCGTGGAGTTTATGTTGCCGGAGATTACGCATTTGTCGTTGAACACACTGATACGGGTATACCGGCCGGAAGGCTGGTCATTATCGACGTATCCGATCCGGAAGAAGTGGATAACAACTCCATCGTGGCCTCATGCGCGGTCAGCGATACCGCGTGGGATGTTATTGTTCGCGGCGACTACGCGTTGGTCGCGAATGACACGGACAAGCTCGCCGTGATCGACGTGTCGGATCCGGAAGCAGTGGACGACGGGTCCATCGTGGGTGCGTGTACGGTGGGGGACGGGAATGCCTACAGTGTTGCGCTCGGCGGGGATTACGCCTACCTCACCGTGCAGGGCTACGGAATCTCCATAATCGACATCTCCGACCCCGAGGGGGTGACTGATGCGTCCCTGGCGAGTAACGAGTGCACGGACCCTGAAGCGGCGTGCGTCGGTATCGTGGGAGATTACGCGCTCGTTGGAGACGGCGCTGATCTGATCGCGGTTGACGTCTCGGACCCGAAGTCCGTTGACAACATGTCCATACTGACCGGCATCTGCACGGTGGGCTCCAATGCCACCTCCTTCGACCTGAGCGGGGAGTGGGCGATCGTCACCGTCTCCTACAGCGGTATAGCCGTGGTCGACGTCAGGGACGCGTCCGCGCTCTCGGACGCGTCCCTGAAGGGCATGTCCACAGCGGCTAACCTGGGCAAGGACATCGCGGTATGCGGGAAATACGCGTTCCACGTATCCAACGGAGACGGGCTCGAGATCATCGACCTCTCGCCCGACGAGTAGGAACGAAAAGCCCGTTCACGGCCACTGACAGCCGGACATCCGTCATCCGGAGCACGAATCGAAAGGTACCGTTACCGTCTTCCTTGAAATTTCCCCTTTCAGTGTTATAATCAATTACAGAAATCATCTTTATTTAATAGATCTTATTAATAATGTAATTTAAATTTAACATATTCAATTAGGTTATTTTCAACTTACTGATTCTTTTCCATTCCCATTTATTCGGGTGGACGATTTCCTCCACATATACTCCGGGAAAATGTGAGGAAATAAGGAGACCGGCAATGTGTAAGGGCACCAAACGTTCGCTGAAAAAATCATCCATTTTAGTGGTGGCATTTATAATGCTCCTCGCGGCTGGAACGCTCGTACTCGTTTCCTGCTCGAGCGGCGTGGACATCTCAGAGGCGGACCGTGTGCTCACCTCGTTCGGGCTCGCCTGGCCCGCGTCCTTCGCATACACCTGCCTTTCGGCCGTACCGGTCAATGTGACGGTCAGCGCCCTGGACCAGAACGGCGCGGTGATGAGCTGGGACGGGGTGGTGGATATACTTGCCACGAACGCTGACGTGACCGTGGACCCGGATTCCGTGGAGATCGCGGCGGGTACCGTTTCGGTAAGCCTCGTTTTCGATACCACGGGAACCACGGACCAGGACACCACCGTAAAGATACGGTACGGGAACACCGTGACCGAGATACCGGGAACACTGACGGTCCAAAAGGTGCTCGACGTGTACCAGCTCACGGTCACGAACGACGGGTACGGTACGACCGATCCGTCGGGCACGATCGAGGTTACGCACGGAGTGGCAACGAATATTACGGCAACGCCCTCGGAGCTCTTCGCGCTTGAGAACGTGTTCGAGGAGTGGACGATCCCGAGCGGGTCCGGAGCCGCATTCGGAAACAGCGACGCTGCATCAACCACGGTGACGCTCACGGGCGGGGACGCCACGGTGCGGGCGAACTTCGACCAGACCGACGCGGTCTTCCCCTCGTTCACCGTGCAGGCGGGGAACAGGCTCGCCACCCTGCAGTGGGACGACGTTCCCCTGGCAGAGAGCTACGACCTCTTTTACACGGCCGACGAAAGCACGCCCTCCGACTCGAACGGTACCCGGGTCACAGACGTGACCTCCCCGCACGAGGTGGAGGGCCTCGACAACGGCGTTCTCTACACCTTCAGGATTCGCGCGGAATCGGCGGAAGGCACGAGGGACTGGTCCGGAAACAGGACCGCGATTCCCCTGTCCGCAACGGCCCTGGCCCCGCGCGTGGAAGTCGGGTACCGCGAGCTTTCCCTTGTATGGAAAGAATTGCCGGGAACCTCGGAGTACGTGGTGGAGCGGGCCACCTCCAAGGTTGGGAGCTACTCGACGGTTGCAACAAGCGCCGACATTACGGTCGATGGCCGTTTCTACACGTATACGGATTCAGGGCTCCAAAAGGGGCAGGGATACTTCTACCGGGTGAGCCCGGACATGGACGGAAGCGTCCGGTCAGCGCCCGTGTTCGGCGAGCCCTCGCCCTTCCCTGACGGCGGCGCCAGGCTCGTTGCGAGCTGCCAGACCCACGCGGATGGAAACTACAGCTACTCCCACGATGTGGCCGTAAGCGGCGACTACGCGTACGTGGCGGACGGCCAGACCGGGAATCCGACAGAACCGGGCCTGAAGGTGGTGTACATCGGCGACCCGGAATCGGTTGACGACGACTCGGTCGTGGGGTCGTGCTCCCTCACCGCCCCGCGCGGTGTCGCGGTGAGCGGTAACTTTGCATATGTGGCAGCCTTAAATGAAGATCTCGTGGTCATCGATATCTCGGACCCGGAGAACGTGACGGACGATTCGTATGATGTTGAGCTTACCTGTAATTTCACCGGAACTGCATATGACGTTGTGGTGGATGGAGACTACGCGTACGTGGCCGCTGACACCGGAGGGCTCCAGATCGTCGATATCAACCCCGCCAGCGGGACTTACCTCGATGTCGTGGGGTCCTGTGCCACGACAAATGCATACGGCGTGGCGGTCAGCGGTAATTACGCGTACGTCGCGGATCTCTCGGGCGGTCTCAAGGTAATAAATATAGCAACCCCCACGGAGGTTACGAACGACTCGGTCGTGGGTATATGCGAACAACCAACCAACGCCCAGAAAGTGGCGGTGAAGAACAATTACGCCTACGTCACGAATTCAAACAGTGGGCTGACTATAGTGAACGTCACGGATGCATGGGCTGACAATCCCAGCACGCCCCTTGAGACCTATTACACATGCGATACCTACCAGGCCCGCGATATAACGATCAACGGTTATTTGGCGTATGTAGCCGATTATCTCGAGGGCATCAAGATAATCGACATCACGAACCCGGCTGAAAGTTCGGTCAAGGGGTCGCTCGATACCTCAGCCGCGGTAGGTATAGCAGTTTCCGGAGGATACGCCTACGTGGCCGACTCTTCCAGCAACCTGAAAATCATGGACGTGCAGTCTCCGGCGAATGCCACGGGCGCGTCGGTCGTGGCGACCTGCCCCACCACACAGGGCAACGGCGTCACCGTGTACGGCGATTACGCGTACATCGCGGACGGCGCGGGTGGACTTCAGATCATCGACATTTCCTCTCCGTCAGAGGTGGACGAATCTTCGGTCGTGGGGACCTGCGCGTGGGATCTACCGTACACTCCCGACGCTAAGGACGTCCTGGTGTTAGGCGATTACGCATATGTTGCCGACAGGAACAGTGGTGTCGTTATAATCGACATCTCCGACCCGGAATCGGTAACAAACGATTCATTTATTACAACATGTAAAACGGGAAACGTAGAAAATAATTACGCATACGATATCGTGATACAGGGGGATTACGCCTTCGTGTCCGACTACGGAGTAGAGCTCGCTATTGTCGACGTCTCAGACCCCGAATCCGTGACGGACGGCTCACTGGTTGCTACCTGTGAAACGGAGACCGGGTATGGAACAAGGCTATCGCTCGAGGGCGACTACGCATTTGTGGGCAGGGCCTTCGGCGGCATTGTCGCGGTGGACGTCTCGGACCCCGAATCTGTGGATCCATTCGAATCTGTCGAAGAAGAATGCACGGATGTTTACGTCTATGACATAGTCACGCGCGGGTCCTGGGCCTTCGTGCCGGATGGCGGCGACGGGTTAGCGGTGGTAGACATATCGAACCCCCTGAGCCCGATGAGCCAGGTGGCAAACTGCACGACGAGCCATGATGTGAACAACGCATACCGCGTCTTTTTAAGTGGAAACTGGGCGATCGTTGCCAACCCACAGGCAACGGGAACCACTGCAGGGCTCGCCTTCATCGACGTCTCGAACCCCGCCTTACTCACGGACGCCTCGCGCGTGGGGCTCTACCCCCTGACCTGGGCGAGCGCCAATCCGCGCGACGTCGCGGTGCGTGGCCGATACGCTTATATCGCGGATTACGATAACGGGCTCAAGGTCATCGAACTCTCCCCGGAGGAATAGAAGTATCGAAAAGTCTCTTGTAGAATACGAAATAGTGTACTAAATTATGTACGTACACTTTTGCGTACATAATGGGGCGATTATGAAAACAATCACTGCGAGCAAGGCGAGGTCGGAGCTCTTCAGCCTCCTGAAGGGCACGGTCAGGGGCCACAGGCAGGTTCGCATCACATCGAAGGAAGGCAGCGTTGTGCTGATGTCGGAGAGCGATTACGAGAGCCTGGTCGAGACCCTGGCGCTCCTCTCTGAACAGGGTTTAAGGGAGACCATTAAAGAGGCGGACCGGGAAATCGAACGGGGAGACACCTTTTCAATCGAGGAAGCGTTCAAAGAGTGAACGGCCCCTACGAGGTAAGAATCGCGAAGCAGGCTTTAAAGGATATAAAGGCCCTTTCTCCGAAACTGAAGGAGAAGTTGAAATCAATACTCACCAATGTGCTGTCGAATACCCCGTATGAAGGCAAGAAGCTTATCGGAGATCTTGCGGGGAATTATTCTCTCCGCCTTACCCTTCATGACAGGATCGCCTACTCCATCGACGAAGAGAAAAAGATCGTATACGTGAAACGCGCGAAAACGCACTATGACAAATAGTGTATAACTCCTCCCAAGGCGTTCCATATTATTGTAATCTAGTAGATGTACTGAAGGCCCGCTGAAATGCCCGCTCCCCCGGGCTTCCTGAAGCCGTACAGGTCCTCCTCCTCACCAGCCTGCATGAAGATATATCCCAGGACCTTCAGGCCCTCGTACACGTTCCAGTTCACCCCGGCCGTGAAAAGGGCCGACCTGTCCAGGGGGGAGATAACGCTCCTTCCTAAAAAACTCAAGGTCCGGGCCGCGTCCCACACCGCCTCCGGATAGAGCAGGATGCCGTACGCGTCGCTTCCTCCCGGAACGGCCTCCCACTCACCGGACGGGCGCACCAGCCCCTCGAGCCTGAAGGAAAGATCGCCCGCTGGCCGGTTCTTCATCGACTGGAGGTGAAAGAGCCCGAAGCTGAACGCCGCTTCCATATACGACCCGCTTTCAGGACCGGGTATGGAAACCGAGGCCGCAAGATAGAGGTCCGCGAGCAGGTGTCCCTGCAGCGCGAGAAAGGGATTGTGCGTCCCCTCCGCTTCACTGAATAAATAACCCGCCTCCGACTTGATCCCGGCTATCTTCGTCACCACGCGGCCGCCTGCGGATGTGTCCCGCATGGACGCTGATGAAAACGACCCGGCGGCTCCAGTCCCGACGTTTCCCGTACCCGCAGAAACTGACAGGTCGAGCCCGGGAGCGAGCAGCACGGGCTCGAAAAACGCGTAGGTCCCGAGGGGTATATACGCTGAGGTAAGCCATACGGCGTCGTCTCGCAGGACCTCGGCCGTGAGGTCGCCTGAAACCGGGACCGGTCCGAAGATAACGTCACCCGCGTTGAAATAGGTCCCCTCTCCCCAGGACACGGCGTCCCTGCCCACGGTTATCCTGAAACGGGGAAAACGGGTCTTCACGTACGCCCTTGAAACGTCGAGCAGGACCTCGTCGCCTATGACGGTGTCCAGGGAGAGCTGCGCCCGGACGTTTTTTTCGCCCGCGGATTTCAGGGTGAGCCTTCCCGTTCCATAGCCGTAGAAGCCGTATTCCTCCCCGTCCGCCCTTGCCAGGGTATTCAGCAGCGTCAGCTTGACCGTGGGAGAAACAGCCGCCGAGGCTGCCGTAGTGACGGCAAAGCACACTCCGGCAAGGAGGAAAACCAGTGTAAATTTCTTTACCATGTCAGCTCCTCCAGGGAGAAGAGCCCGGGATCGAGGGCAAGGTCGATCTCGATGTCCGTGACCGTGAAATACGTGCTCGAGTTCCCCTTTATGCTGTCCACGAGCTTCATGCGGACCGGAACGTGCCTGCCCGAAACCTCCCGGATCTCCTCTATTTCGACGATTTTCAAGAGCTTCCCTGACCTGGAATACTTGTGAACGCGGCGGTAGATGAATATCTCCCGGTCGATCCACATGGTCTGCCTGTAGTAGGGAACATCCGCCTTCCTGGCCTCGAGCTCCACCCGGTGGCACGAAAAGCCGTCCACGTCCTCCATGCCTTTCAGGTCCGCGCGGTAGGACGAGAGCAGGCCCTTCCCCCCGGTCATGTCCTCGTACGACATGTCCGATCCGATCACCGACTCCTTGAGCGCCGCGCCCTGCATCCGTATCAGCTCCTCGGCCTCGGGAAAGAAGAGGTACAGCTCATCCGAGGTTCGCAGTATCTTCATGCCCTCCTCCTCCACGCTCGTGAACTCCACCAGCATGTCGTCCGTTCCCCGCCCGTAGGATATGAAGGTGCTCTCCTTCCTGCCGAACCGGTCGTTTATGACCATGGAACCCTCGACCCGTGAGGTTTCAAACACGGTGTTCTTCTCCAGCCTCCTGACGACGTCCTCCGCTGAAACCGCGAACACTGAAGACGGAACTATGAGAGCAATAACCACCCGGATTAAAATACGTTTCATAACGCGACCTCCTCCCTGCTTCTCTTTACCGCACACTCCTCCCAATACTCCGATCGTGCCGTCCTACAGGCTTCTCAGCGCCTCCACCGGCTCTATGCGCGCCGCCCTTCCCGAGGGTATGAGCGAGGTGAGACCCGCGATCCCGATCGAGTAGAAAAAAGCGAATATGGTGAGCACCGGGTTCAGGGCCGGATATATCCTGCCCGATATCTCCATGTCCACGCCCTGCAGTGCGTTGCTCAGGTCTATGCCCGTGATGGAGAGGGAAACGACGATGCCGATCCCGAGTACGGCGCCCGCGGCCGAGCCGATGATGCCGAGGTAGAGCGCCTCGAAAAGGAAGAGGCGCACGATCTGGCCCCTGGTCATTCCGAGCGCTCCTATGGTGCCGATCTCGCGTACCCGCTCGAACACCACCATCATGGTGGTGTTCACGATCACGGAACTCGCCAGGAGGAAGAAAAAAAGCGCGCTTAAGTTATAAACCGCGGTCGCCATTTTAATATAGCCGTACGAGACGCTCCCCTCATCCCATGTCTTGAAGGCGAGTACGTCTTCCCCGAGACCCTCCTGCAGCCGCGCGGCTGTTTCGGCCGCGTTTGCCCCCTCCTTCAGCTTGACGAGGATCTCGGAAACCGAGGGGCCCATGCGAAGCAGGCGCTGCGCGCGGTCGAGGGGAACCAGTATCCGTGTTTTATTCAATTCCTGTAAAGGAAATCGAACGACCCCCGTAATACGGAAAGTAACCGCGTTCGTGCCCCTCCGCATCGTGGTGGTCATCACCGTGACCTTATCCCCGGTTCCCACTCCGATCTCACGCGCGAGCCCGGTCCCGACCAGTGCCTCGTTCTTCCCGGCCCCGGGCATGCGGCCCTCCACGATGTAATCCTCCAGGTTCTGAAAACCGGTCTCCCTCCCGAAGTCGACCCCGAGCCCCGTTGCCTTGAAGGTTTCCTCCTCCCGGTACACGGCCGCGGGGAAGGTGATCCTGGGCGAGGTGAGGGCCACGGATTCGTCCTGCTCGATTTCCGCTGCCACGGATTCGAAGTCTTCTATCCGGAGGTGCAGGGGATTCAGGTACCCGTACCTTTCGTAGTCCTCGTGCTGCACCCTGATATCGCCGGAATAGAAGGTCTTGACATTGCGTACGAGGTCTCCCGTCATCCCCTTGAGATAGCCGGAGAAGAAAACGATGCCCATGACCGCAACGGCTATGGCGGACAGGGACAGAAAGCTTCGCTTCTTGTTTCGTCCGATGTTTCTTGCTGCAATGCGCCACAGTTTCATGGTTCCCCCTTACCGGTACAGGCACTCCGTTATGGACCGCTTCAGCGCCCTGCGCGTTGACAAGAACCCGATGAACACGGTCAGCACGATGCCGAAGAAGAAGGCAGTGACCATGGCACCGGGATTCCACGCCCCCCTGAAAATTCCCTGCACCCGGTACCCGATGTCCATGTCCCCGATCAGGCCGCTGATGTCCACGCCGCGGGTCACGATCCAGTAGCTGAGCGCCGTTCCGAACGCGACTCCCAGCACGGACCCGATCAACCCGATGCCCCCTGCCTCCAGGAGAAAGGCGAGGGTTATCCGGGAATCCTTCATCCCGAGCGCGCGCATCATGCCGAGCTCCCTCGTACGCTCGTTTATGGCCATGAGCATCGTGTTCGAGACTCCGACCGCGGCTATGACGAATACGAGCAGCAGTATGACGTTGGTCGCCGATTTCTTCATGGACGCGAACGCGAGGTAGTCCTGCGCGAGGTCGCGCCAGCTCTTGACACGAAGGCCTGGAAACTCCGGGACGAGCCCCGATTCCACCTCCGCAGCGAGCTCGTCGGGGTCGCGGCGCTCGGGAAATTTCAGGTTGATCTCCGTGACCGCCCCCTCCATATCGAGGTAGCGGTCGGCCGTATCCAGGGGTATGAAGGCCGTGCCCTTGTTGACCGCGGGATTGGGGCAATTCAGTATACCAACGATTTCGGCGTCTATGGTCTGGTAGTACCCCCGCCTCGTCCTCGTGATCATGGTGAGCGAATACCCCACCTCCGCCCCGATGTCGCGGGCGAGCCAGGAGCCGATCAGTATGCCTTCCTCGCCCGGCCGGAGCCTGCGCCCCTCCTCGACAGTCTCCCCCAGCCTGAAAACCCCGTCATCCAGTTCGGGATCGAGCGCGACCACCCTTACCGGGAGGGACCCGTCCTCGGGAAAGGGGTCCTTCCTGAGTACGAGCTCCGCGCTGAACACCGTTCTGGGGGCCGAGGGTATCCTTTCCTCCCCAAGCTTCGCCATTACGGCCTCGGGGTCTTCTATGCAATATTTCAGCGGCAGCCTGTCCCGCTCGTCCCAGTAGTCCTCGTGGAGTATCCGGGCAGAGCTCGTCTCGTACCAGACGAGGTTCCGCTCCGACTCCGTCTCCGCTCCCAGGAGCCACGCGTCCATGAACAGGTACAGGCCGAGGCCGACCGCGAGCGCGGCCGCGGTGATGACGGTCCTTTTCCTGTATCGAGACAGGTTTTTCCACGCAAGCGACAACAGGAATTTCACGCCGCCCTCCTTTCGTCGGAAACGATGGTCCCGTCATGAAGGCTCACGAGCCTGTGCGCGTAATCCATGACCATGGGATCGTGGGTCGAGAAAACGAACGTGGTATCGTGATCCCGGTTGAGCTTTTCCATGAGCTTCAGTATTTCCTCCCCGGTCTTCGAATCGAGGTTCGCCGTGGGCTCGTCCGCGAGCACGATGCCCGGCGCCTTTACCAGAGCACGGGCCACGGCTACGCGCTGCTGCTGGCCCCCGGAAAGCCTGCCGGGAAGCACGTCCTCCTTGCCCGAGAGTCCCACCTCGGCCAGAACGGCCCTGCTGCGCTCCCTGATCTCCTTCTCCCTTATACCGAGCAGGGAGAGCACGAAGGAAACGTTCTCCAGGGCGGTGAGGACCGGAATGAGGTTGAAGGTCTGGAACACGAACCCGAGCTTTTCGCGCCTGAGCAGTGCGAGCTCCTTTTTCGTGCGCGCCGACACCGGCTCGCCGTCTATGAATATCTCTCCGGAATCGGGCCGGTCGATACATCCGACCACGTTGAGAAGCGTTGTCTTGCCCGAGCCGGACGGCCCGGCTATGGAAATAAACTCTCCCTTTTCCACCGCCAGGGACACCTCCCTGAGCGCCCTGACCACGATATCGCCGTTCCGGTAGTTCCTTGAGACATTATCCATTCGTATCATTTGCAGCCTCCCTCTCCTTCATCATGTACGAAGCGAAGTCGTCTATCAATTCCCAGTCGTACAGCTTGAGCGACCCCTCCCGTGCTCCCAGTATCCGCTCGGCAGCGTTTTCGTACATCCTGAGCTTGTGCTTCAGCAGATCCATGTTCCCGGGCTTCCCGGCGAGGTCGAAGAGCAGCCGTGCCGACACGTCCCCCAGGACCGACCACAGCCCGAGGATGAGCTCAACGGCGTCATCCACGTAGGGGGTGTCGAAGACCCCCTCGCTTACCCCCTGCCGGATGATGTCCGTGTAAACGTGTTTCAGCTTTTCGATCATGCGCCTCATGGTCCTGTTCCGGGCCACGAGGTTTTCGTCAGACACCAGGTACCTGAGGGCCGGTATGAGCATCTCCCTGTGCTCGAACTTTATCGCCCCTCCGACCTCGAAGAGCCTTCGGAACTTTTGAATCGCGTCCAGGTCGGACCGGATCACCTCCTCCCCCGCCTCCACCATCCTGTCCGTCATGCGCTCTACGAGGCTGTCCAGGAGGTCGAGCTTCGACTTGAAGTAGTGGTAGAACGTGCCCTTGGCGATGGCAGTCTCCCTGATAATCGCCTCCACCGTGGTCTGCTCGTATCCCCTGCTGTATATGAGCGCATACGCGACATCGAGAATCTCGTTCTTCCTGACCCCGTGCTCCTTGACGATCCTGGCCACCGTATTCCCCCTTATTCCAATAACCGACCGACGGTCGGTCGGTGTATGGCTAAAATATATATCACCCAGTAAAAGCCGTCAACGTTTTTTTTATATTTTTTTCTGATTTCAAATTGGGGCCCACGGTCTCACCGGCCGTGCACAGTGGGGGAAAACCGGCCTGCCGGCTACTGCTGCGGGATGCGCCGTGTCCGTATAAAACCGTCCGGAAGCACGGCGGGGACATGGAGGCTCAAATCGACTTCATTCCCCGGATTTTTTCCCGTTCTCGCCCGCGGTATAGCGATGGGCGACCACCAGTGCGCGGAGCACGTCCTTTCGCTCCTCCGGGGTCATGTCCCTGTGTATCACTATGCTCTTCAATACCAGCCCGTCCTCCACCGGTTTCAGGTACTTCTTGTACGTATCCTTCTCTCCCCTGACCCTGATCACCTGGTAGTTCTTCACCGGGTAGTGTATGCCCTTGACCTGTATCTCGCCGTTGTACTTGCACTCGATTTCATCGGAAATGAGCGAGTAGGTCTCGTGGCTCACCAGTATACCGTCCACCGGGGCCGCGGCCTCGAGCCGCTGCGCGAGGTTCACCTGGCTCCCTATGATGGTGTAGTCCATCCGGTTCTCAGAACCGAAGTTGCCCACCGTGCAGTAGCCCGTGTTGATGCCCATGCGGACGTGGAGCTCCTTCTGGTACCCCTTCTCGCTCCACTCCTCCCTGAGCTCAACGAGCCTCTGCTTCATCTCCAGGGCCATGTTGAGCGCCCGGAGTGCGTGCGTCTTGTCGTCTATGAACTCAGGGTCCCCGAAAAAGACCATGATGGCGTCGCCCACGAACTTGTCGATCGTTCCTCCGTACTTGAGAGCGATCTTGGCCATTTCATCGAGGTAGTGGTTCAGCACTTCGGAAAGGGCCTCGGACTCCATGCTGTCCGTGGTGGCGGTGAAGTCCTTGATGTCCGAAAAGAAGATCGTGAGTTTCTTGCGCGCGTGGCTGAACTCGACCTCGGTCTTGCCTCCGCTGATGGACTCGTAGAGCTGCGGCGAGAGGTACTTCTTCATCTTGTTGAGGAGTCCCGTGATCTGTTTCGTCCGCTCCTTCACGGTCGATTCCAGGTTCAGGTTCATGCTCTGAATGGTCGAGATCTTTTCCTTCAGGGCCACGCGCATGCTGTTGAACGCGCGGCTCAGCGTGCCGATCTCATCCTTCAGGTCCACGACGATCTCATAGGTGAGGTCCCCCTCCTGTATGCGGTTCGCCCCGTTCACCAGCTTGTTGATGGGACCCACGATGTTCCTGGAGATCATGGACGCGATGAAGTACACGAGGAAGATAAGCACCGCCATCATGGCAGCGACCACGATAACGGCATTGACGAACGCCCTGTTGTAGGTATCCGCGCTCACGTAGATGCCGAGGGTCCCGACCGGCCTGTCCATCCAGTCGAACAGGCTCGAGTAACGCGCGAACGAACCTCCGAAGCCCATCTTTGATATGGCGTATGACGGGCTGTCCGACAGCGCCTCGCTGACCCGGGCAGGAAGCTCGAAACCGCCGGCCATGGACACCGGGGTGTTTCCCAGAAAGATTCCGGCCTGCACGCCAAGCAAATCGCTTATCCCCGACACGATCTCCTCCCGCTCGTTCAGCACGTACCGCACGAGCAGCGCACCGATAACCCTGTTGTTCCTGTACATCGGAACCGCGCTCGATATGGAAAGCAGATCACCCCCGGTACCCGTAATCCGTTCCGTGGTCGTGACGGTCGCGCCGTCCAGCGCCCTGCTTACAATCTCACTGTTCTCGAGTCGAAGGTCGTCGCTCCGGGTTACGATGGACGATGCCGACAGGCCGACGCTCGACAGGACCGCACCGCCGGCGTTGTAGGCGGTTATGTGATACATCTGCTCCCGTTCCACGACCTCCTGGAGATACCGGGAGATCCTGTTCGGGATGACGAGATCCACGAGTATGGTCAGCGCCTTGGAGTTCGCCTGGCTTTGCGCGAAATGCTCCACTTCGTTCATCTTGCCCTCGTATATGAGCCGGGCGACATTCTGTCCGTTGTTCATGTTCTCATCGGCCTTCGTCTTGACGATTCTGTAGAAGTAGATGAGGGAAAAAACAGCGGTAAAGAAGATCGAGAAGGTTGCCGCAAGTACGAGCGCGAGCTGAAGTTTCTTTCTCAGCTGTGATTTTACTGTTTTCTTTTGCATGGCCGCACCTCATTTTGATGGAAACGGTTTGCTGTCAGTCAGTTCAAGCGCGTAGCCGATCAGGCGTTCGAAGAGCCTTGACGGCGGGATGCCCGTTTTCTCCCACATACGGTGAAACAGGCTGTTCCCGCCCAGGCCCGGTATCGTGTTTACCTCGTTTACATAGACCCGTCCTTTCTCGATAAATGAATCGACCCGGGCCATGCCCGAGAGCCCGAGAATGCCGTAAGCCCGCAACGAAGTCTCCCGGAGCGCCCGGGTCAATTCGGGATTCAGGGAAGCGGGAATGATGTCGTCGACCGCTTCAGGCCCGTATTTCGCCGGGTAATCGTAAAAATCATTCCACAGGCTGATCTCGGCCGCGAGGCTGGCCTCGGGACGCTCGTTGCCGATAACCGCTACCGAGTATTCCCGCGCGTCAGTGGCCCGCTCGCACAGGACCTTCCGGTCGTACCCGAGCGCCTTTTGCACCGCTGAAATGAGCCCGTCCCTGTCGTCGGCACGTGAAATACCGATCGACGAGCCCATGCGGGCGGGCTTGACAAAACAGGGATAACCGATTCGCTCCGCCCGTTTTACGACGCCCGGGCCGTCGCGTTCCCACTCGAAGCCGGTGAAGCTCACCCACTCCAGCACGTCGATCCCGTTCGCCCCGCAAAGCATCTTCGTGACCACCTTGTCCATTGCCATGGCTGACCCGGCCGTCCCGCACCCGACAAAGGGGATACCGAGGAATTCGAGCGCTCCCTGTATGGTTCCGTCCTCCCCGCCGGGACCGTGGAACAGGGGAAAGACAACGTCGAACCGTCCGGAGAGGAGTATGCTGAACAGCCCGCCTATGTCCGGCGGATGGCTGCACACCGCGCCGCTCTTCAGTAAATCGTCGTACGAACCGGGCTGGAGTATTCCCTCTTCCCGGAGTACGTCCACCCTTTTCAAGATCTCCTGGGTTCCGGCGGGATGGTTATTGCGGTCCAGATAATATCCGAAGCTCTCGATTCCCGCGGACCGAAGCGATTTCAGCGCGTACAGGGCGGATTTCACGGAGATATCGTGCTCCGGCGATATGCCTCCGAACAGCACACACACCCGCCTGCGGGTTTTATTTGCTTCCACGGGTCAAGCTCCCTTCGAATCCGCGGGCCGTATGTTCTTTCCCAGCAGGGCGAAGAGTATGGCCCCTCCGACCGTAATAACGCCGATAACGCCGATGCTCGACGAAAAACCGACCGCCGTAATCAGGATGCCGGCGACAATCGGCACCACTACGGCGATGATCTTCTCGTAGGTCGTGTATATGCTGAGCAATTTCGTCTCCCCGATCTCGCGTGCTTCCTTCGAGGAAATGATGAACGCCTCGTTCACGGCATCCACGAGCATGCTGCCTATGCCCATGACGACTATGACCAGTATCATGAGCAGTAAGTTATCGTACAGGAAAAACCCGAGCAGGAATACGCCGGTTATCAGGTTCCCGACGATGATGAAGAGCTTGTTTTTCTGAATCCTGTCCGAGGCGCGGCTTATGAGGGGCGTAGCGAGGCTGATAAGCCCGTATACCGTGAGTATGCGCGCTATATTGGACTGGGAGACGTTCATGGTATTCATGTACAGCGGAAAGACGTACTGGAACAGGCCGATATAGGCGAGCTGTATGGGAATCGTCGAAAAGAAAAGGTTCGCCACGAGCGATCGGTTTCTGAACAGGTAGAAGAATGACCGCAGGCCTATCTTCTGCCTCCTGGGCTCCACCCTCCGTTCCACGATCTTTAAATGGGAGAGCACGAATATGCACAGAAAAACCGCGAACCCGGTGGCGACGAAGAAGCCCGTCCTGTACCCCAGCCGGTTTACGATTATACCGCCGATTGAAATGGCGCAGATCGATGCCGCGGCAAAACCGCCCGCCCAGTTGCCGAAACCCGTCGTTCTGTTGCCGGAATCGGTATAGCGGACGATCAGGTTGGTGCTGTTTATTATGCCGGCTCCGTAGCCAAGTCCCGCTATGAACCGGGCCGCGATGAGCTGAACCGTATTGGTCGAGAAGGCGGAAAGCATCGTCCCTCCCCCGAACAGGGTCAGGGATAATAGAAATATCCCCCGAAGGGAGAACCGGCTCGATGTGAAGCCTATCACGGGAATGATCACGGCCGCGCCGATCATGTAGCTCGATATCGGGAGGCTGAGCATGGTCCCCTCGGAGAGTCCCATGAAACCGGTCCCGGATACCTCGTAAACCTCCTTGATGAATATGGGCAGATAGGAAAGGGGGATGAGCGTCGCGAAAAAGAACAGGAACGAGGTGATTCTGATGATCTGCAGGTTCCTGGACCTTTCAGCAGCCGTTTTGTCCCCAGGCTTGAGTCCCGTCTCTTCCGCGGGCATAACGACGGAGAGGATCCTGAGCAGCTCGATGCTGAAAATCAGGGCCACGACGATGACCGTCAGGGCGTCGAGCAGTATATCCCTCAGCCTCTCTCCGATCAGATCCGTGTTGATGAACACCGCCAGGTATCCCCTGCGCTCACCCCCTCCCTCAAGCGGAATGATCCGCTTCACCTCCGTACCCGTGAGATCGATGGAGTAATCCTCTATGTCCGCGGCCGACTGTTCGAGAACGCTGGCGGTGTGATAGACATCGTCCCGCAGGTGGGCGCGGTACAACGCCCTTCCGTCTGTATCGGTAATAGTGATCTCAACGGCCTGGGGATTGTTCTCCAGCCGCTGGCCGAGCAGGACCTCGGCCTTCTTCAGCCGGTCAGTGGGAATTCCCCAGTCGAGCACGTACTCCATGTCGTTCTTCACCGCACGTGAGAGCGTGTCCACGTTGGTGTTGAATATCCTGACGTACGCCTCCCTGAAGTAGTTGTTGTTCATGTACGTGTAGAGAAGCTGTGAGGCGAGCAGTATGAAAATGATGACGATGGTGTTTTTCATCGGGAGCTTGAGCCCGTGCGTTCCCTCCCTGTGGGTGAGGCCGATGATGACCTGGAGCAGAACCATGACGATGAGGGCTCCGGCCAATATATAGAAAAAGTAAGAGAGATTGTCCCTGATGATCGCGCTGACCTTCTCCGTGATAACCGAGCCGCTGAACTGCAGGTGTACGGAACCGACCCAGTCCTGCATGTTGTAGTAGACGGGCAGGGTAATGAAGTACGAGCCCCTGTAGTAGTTGACCCTGCTGAGATAGAGCTGTTCCTGGTCCGGATTCTTATCGAACGAGGGGAACTCACTCGATCCGAGCACGCGTCCCACAGCTCCGCCGTCCGTGCTGTACAGGACGGTCCTGTCCGGAGCCGTCACGTAGATCTCGTCGATGTTATCGTTCTCGGACATGATGTGGGAAAAGACCGTGTCCATGCCGCTGAAAAGTGAAATCGGTTTTCCGAAATTCACGCCTGTTTCGATCTCGCGTTTCAGGTCCCGTCCGATTATCCTGAAATTGGAGAGCAGGGTGTTCCGGTACGTCTCTTCGAAAGAGGAGATCGCCAGTATTCCGTTCAGCGCCTGGGCCACGAGCAGGACGACGACAGCCGCGACGATGGCATTCCGTATCTTTTTATTCATGGCCGGCTCCTGAGAGGATTTCGGTGTAAATCTCGTCAGAGCTGGCAAGTATATCGATCGGTATATCGTACCCGATCTTTTCGGCCTCGCTTAGGTTGATGGCGATGTGTGGAACGTGCTCGAAAACCTGTTTTATCGAACGGGGCTGTTTACCCCGTAAAACCTGGACGATATTTTTCGCGTTGTATATTCCGGTTGCGATTTCCTCGCTCTCAGATACTCCGAAGAGAACTCCCTGCTGCACGTAGGCCGATCCCTTCATCGCGAATGAGGGGATCCCGTGCTCGTTGATTATATTCATGATATGGGGAAGGTTCCGGGCGCTCAGCCCGTTGACGATGCCGAGGTACACGGCGTCAGCCTCCCCGCTCACTTCGTCAACCGCGGTAAGGTACCGCGTTTCACACGCCTCGGCCCCTGCCTCGACGGGCAGCACATTGGTGTTGTGGACGACTGAAAAGCCCTTCTCCTCTGCGATCGTCTCGATATCTCCGACCGCGCCGTACGCCCTGCCATCCTCCGTATCTTCATAGATGATACCGAGACGCTCGAAGCCCACGACATCGTAGAACATCCGTATCTGCCGCTTGTACCGGTCGGGGTCCACGCGAACCGTGAGGAAGTCCCGTCCCGAGTCCTCGTAACTCGCGATGATTCCGGAGCCGAGCGGGTCCGATATCGAATCGGCTATAACCGGGACGCTCCGCTCCAGCGAAGCGAAAACCTGGCCGGGTCCCGTTCCCAGGGCTATGATCAGGTCGGCCCCGGTTTCCTCGGAAACGAGGTCCCGAAAATCGCCGGAATCCGCCTTTTCGGTGTCCCAGTCCATATCGAAGTAGAGTTTTCGGGAAAAATTGAGGAAGTCGGAATACCCATTGTCCTCCACGAGCGCAATGATGTCGATCACTTCCTTTATCTGCCGCATGTCCTCGTCGTAGTAGAACTCGGTCTTCGGTATGGGACGCATCCACCCGATCTGGGACAGCCCGTTGATCATGCCCATGAAGACCTCGCTGTAATCCGGAAAATCCTCCCATATGCCGTATATCACGACCCCGACATCGTGGGGATCGCCGCCTTCCTTCAGGAAAGGCTCGAGGCTGAACTCCTGCGATTCATAATCCTTTTCGGTTATGTCCACCGCGGTGTCCCGCTCGTCTCCAGCCTGATGCGTCACCGGGCCCTCGCTCTCCTGCCTGGAACGCGAGCATCCGATCGTCAGTATGAGCATGCAGGGAAGTATACAGGGAAGTATAAAAGCCGTTAATCGTTTCATTGTTTTACCTCCGGATTACCATTCTTTATCAACCGGTTTTCAATCTCCGGCGAAATAAACGCCCGTGCAGCGCTCGTGTAGTTGAGCTTGAAATCGATGAATCCCCCGGTCCGATAGCCGGACGAGCATGACGATATGTCCACGACCGTGTAGTCATGGGTCGAACCGATGATTCTCACCCCGTCGTCCAGGGGGGTCAGACCTCCGGCGGGCGCGCCGAGCTCTCCGAAATCGAGCACCGCCCTCTTTCTGAAGCCGGACTCCCCGTTCCTGATCTCCTCGCCGAAGGCGTTCAGGCCGTACACGCCCCACCTGTCAACCCGCTTGTTCCGTACTTCCAGGATCTCACCGGACAGTACAAATGCATCGTCGATCAAACCCTCTATCGGCTCGTCGCGTGTCAGGTTGTACCCGAAGAAGATCGCCTCACCGATCCTGACGTGGTTTACACGGTCCGGGAGCATACCGGATACGAGCGCGGGATAAACGGCCGTGCCGCCGAAGGAAATATACTCGAACTCAAAGCCCGTTTGCCTCCTGACCCTTCGAACCGCGTCGTCCAGAACCTCCGCGACGAGCCCGTCCGGGAGTTTTCCCATGAGACACCCGAAATTCGCACCCAGCCCCGTGATCTCTATATTCGGAAGCGCGCGTGCGGTTTGGATGAACCCGGGAAGCTCCTCCGGAAGTATGCCTTCGCGCAGGTCCCCCAGCTCCAGGGCGAGGAATACCTCGCGGCACCCGTCGCTTCGTTCGGAAACGGACTCCAGCACCTCCATACTCGAGGTGTAGAGGCAATCACAGCGGAGCCCTCCGTTCCGCGCCTCGTGCAGCCCTATTTTTAAAAGAAAACGCTTCATTTCTCCCTGCAGGCGGCTCAGGCACGCGAGGCTGCTGTCCGCCACGGTGTCTATCCCGCACCCGGCGAACGCGTCTACTATGACCGGTTCCGACAGACATACCTTTGTCACGGGCAGGAGCGTGTAACCCCTGCTGTCGCATGTCTTTTTCACCCTTTGAAGGTTCTCCACGATGGACGGCATATGTATACTCAGATAGGGCACGGCTCCTCCGTTTTTTGTGCTTCCACAACGATCATCCCGTCTTTTATCGTAGCATCGTGCGGGGTGCCCCGGTAGTCCGAAAACAGGCCCGTTACCTCGAGTCCCGCGCGTGCAAGCAAATGTATGAGCTCGAAGGAAAAAAACCAGCGCATGCTGAACCGGTGTACGAGCCGCTCCCTGCGGCCGTCCGGGTAAACAACGTGAAAAATGGAATCCTTGACCTCGACCTGCCGCGTATAGTCACGCTCGACATAGCGAAACGTCCTGCGCACCCTTCTGCCGTCGTCCATGGTGAACTCCTGGGTGATGTCGAACTCCTCGAACACGGTACGGTCGGCAAGGGCATCCACGGACTCGTTGAACACGGTCATATAGAAAATTCCGCCGGGGTCCAGATGCCTGTTTACCGACGAGAGGCAGGCGAGCTGGTCCTCGATCTCCGTGAGATAGGTGAACGAGGAATAAGGTATCGTCACCAGAGGGTAGGTCCGGTCCAGATTGAAATCGCGCATGTCGCCCCGCACCAGGGTAATCCGTGACCTGGTCTCGGCAGCCTCTCCCTCGATCTTCTTCCCGGCCAGGCGAAGCATCTGCGGTGAAAGGTCCATCCCCGTGACCGTAATGCCCTCCCGGGCCAGGGGAATGACCGTTCTTCCCGTACCGGCCGCGAGCTCGAGCACCTCGCCTCCGCAGCGCCCCGCCAGGTCAACGTAGTACCCGACATCCTCCTCGTAGGGCAGGATGTAGTCATAGTACTCCGATACGAAATCGTGCTCCACGTATCCGCCGGAGATGTCCGCTGTGTTCTTCATCCTCTCCTTACGATCTCTTTTCGGCAATGACGATCAGCCGCCCCTCCCTGAAGGACGCGTCAAAAGGTTTGTAGGCGTAATCGGAATACACTCCCGTAACATTCAGGCCCGCGCGCTCACACAGGTGGATGAGCTCGAACTGGAAGAAATATCTCATAGCGAACCGGTGAACCAGCCGCTCCCTTCGCCCGTCCGGATGGGTTATATAAAAAATGGATTCCTTCAGCTCGACCTGCTTCGTGTAGTCCCGCTCGACATAGCGAAACCTGCGGAATACCCGCCTTCCGTCTTCCATGGTGAACTCGGGGGTGATGTCGAACTCCTCGAATACCCCCTTGTCGGACAGCCGGTCGATCGATTCGTTGAACACCGAGATAACGAAAATGCCTCCGTCCCGCAGGTGTCTTTCCGCTGACTCAAGGCACCCGAGCTGGTCTTCGAGTTCAAGAAAATACTGGAAGGTGCTGAAGGGGATGATGACAAGCGCGAACCGCTCCCCGAGATCGAACCCGCACATGTTTGTCTTGACTATGCGGGTGTTTCCCCTGGTCTCTTCGGACTCCGACTCCAGCTTGGCCCGGCATATGTCCATCATCCGGTCGGAGAGGTCGATACCGGTGATCTTTATGCCGGCCCGCGCCACGGGTACCACTATCCGCCCCGTGCCCGAGCCCAGCTCCAGAACCGGACCGCCCGTTTTATGGGCGAGATCGACGTAGAAGTCCCTGTCTTTCAGGTCACGGAAGATGTAATCGTAGTACTCGCATACGTACGGCAGATCGATGTACCCGCCGGTAACGTCCGCGTTTACAATGGACGCACTTCTCCTCTCCACATTGAACCCCCCTTTACTGTACTTATTATACACCCATTTTCCGGTTTCATGTCGAACCTATTGCACGTCCGCCCCCCGCGCCTGAGGTCAGCTCCTGTTTATCCACCTGAGACGAGCTATCAATACGTGCAGCATTGATTCCACGAGATCGTACTGGTTCCACATCAGATCATTCAGGGTTCTTCGGCTTATCTGCAGTACCTCCGAATCGCGGACCGCCAGGGCCGAAGCCTCCCTCTCCTGAGAATCCAGGGCGGAGAGCTCGCCCACTATGCCGTGTTCTCCCACGCGCTGCACGAGCCTGCCCCCGCTTTCGAGGACAAGCTCACCCCTGCAAACGATGAAGAGATGGGAGCTCCTCTCGTGCTTCTTAAAGAGGACGCACCCCTCCCCCAGATCAAGACGCCTGGCCCGGGCCGCCGCCTCGGTCAGTATCACGACCGGGAGCCTGTAAAACTCCGGCTGGGACTTCAGCACGAGCAGCTTCTTGAGAAGGTCGGATTCACCACTGCGTGTCGGCGACGGGCCGCACCCCTTTTCGACGACATCCGACCGGGGCATGAACGGCTCTTTCCTCGACTGCGCTTCCCGGATCCTCCTGCAGAGCACCGAAATAATCGCCCTGCCCACGTCGAGATTGCTTTTTAGAAAATCGATCAGGTCATTCTGCTCTATATTGAAGAGCCTGGTGGCGGTTATGCCTGTAATTGAGGCGGACCTGGGTTCCGGACTCAGGGCGGCGAGCTCTCCGAAAAAACTCCCCTCTCCGATCTCCGTGAAAACGGTCGGCCCGTCATGCACGCTGACCCGCCCCCTGGCGAGTATGTACATGGATGTCCCGTCCTCGCCCTTGGTTATGATCCGCCCTCCCTCATCGTACTCGAGCTCCCTGACCGCTCCGGCAAGGGCGGCCAGCTTTTCATCGGGAATTTCCGAAAAGAGCTCTGCCTTTCTCAGGATTTCGACCCTTCGCACAAGCGCCCGTGCCTGCTCTTCTCCCCGTTCGTACCGTACACACGTTTTCAGCCACTTCCCCCACTCCCCGCGCCCGATAACGTCGAGCAGCTCGTCTCTCCCAGGAAACCGCAGGTTCCGGGAATTCTTTTTCAGCAGGTCTATCCTCCTGTCGAGTGGTATATCCTCGATCATGGGAAACACCAGGGATTTCTGCACGCTGCTCAGCACCGTGTCCGCCAGCTCGAGCGCGAAAGCCCTCTTCTCTTCCGATTTCGCGGAGAGGTTGTTCAGCACCACGATAACGTCCTCTGAGGGATTGATGAACGTCAGGATGAGGAATATCCGCTCCACGGACTTGTTTATCTCGTGTTTCAGTCCGTCGATGAGCAGGCCGTGGGCTTCTCCGTCCAGAACCCTGACCGCCGAGAACAGCCGGCAGCAGAGCTCCCTTTCGGATTCGAGGAGCCTCTGCAAAAGGGCGATATCATGGGTTTGCGCCTTGTATCCGCATGACTGCAGTGCGTACAGAATTTCAGCCCGCAGTAGACTGTCCTCCTCCTCCAGTTTCGTTCTCAGGAGGTACTGAGAGCCCGGGCTGACCTGTTTCCTGTATATTCTGATGACGTCCCTTTTTCGAGACCGGTCCTCGGTACCGTTATACACGGCCTCGAGCCGATGGGTAATGTCTTCATCCGTTCCTGATATGATCCTGATCACCGACGTCTCCAGCAGCGGATCGTTCATGATTCGAAAGAGGGTCTCGAAATGCGCGGGGACCATGTTCGGTGAAAGCGAAGCAACCGCCGACTTCCGTACTTCCGCGTCTTTATCGTTGAGCAGTGAGGAGACATCCGGTATGAATGCTTCGTCCTGCAGCTTCGGGAGTATCGAGGCCGCGGACATCCTTCTCTTCACCGACCTCGAAACGGCCCAATCGTGCAGGCTCCGTGTCAAGGCCGGACAGACATGCCCTGTGGGAAAATACTTCAGCAGGGAGAAAACCGCTTCATCGCGCAGCCGGACGTTCCTCCCCTTTGCGAGTTTCGAGAGCAGGCCGTACGCCTCCTGTTCACCCGTGGCCGCCATGGCCTCAACGAGCCCCGGGAACCTCTCTTTCTCGGGCTGCATGTTGAAATGCCGCAGCAGCTCCGGGAGCAGAACCGGGTCGGGCTCCCGTACGAGCCGGGCGCAGATCTCTTCCTGGACGAGGGGGGATTTGTTGTTGATCAGAAGAATCTTCTCGGCGCCGCTTATCCTCGTCTTATTTCCGAGCAGGCTCAGGCATGCCTTGACCATCAGTGGATTTTCGGAGCGCAACCCCCCTTTCAGGTAATCCACGTCCCTCCCGGACAGGGACAGCTCCCTGCCCTTCATGCCCATGGTCCTGAGGGCCTCGGTCAGCGAGGAGCGGTATCCCCGGCTCATCCGCAGTATGCTGAAAATCCAGATGCATACCACGAGCAGAAGAAGGAGGTGTGTGACCGCCGGGGGCAAAACGAAGTAGTTAAACAAAAACAGAAGGATCAGGCCCGCTATGCCCCCCGCACCCTGCCCTATGACCGTCTCGGTGAAGTTCTGGAGCCTGTCCCGAATATTCTCCTCCAGGGGCTGAAAAAGCGTGAAGTATGCCGGTACGTACATGGAGTTGATCAGGACACGCTCGAGGTATTTCGTCATCACAACGGCGATGAAGACCAGGCTTCCGGCCGGATTGAAAGCGGATAGAAAAGCAGCCGCTATACCTCCCATACCGATGAGTACCGGTCCGGCGAGAAGTCCCCCCTTGATTCCGGTGGCCGCGGTCCAGCGGCCGTAAACCACGGTACGCATGAACAGGTTGCCCATGCCCACCACCGACCAGAATATACCGAGAAAGGAAGCGAGCTCCTGTCCGGGATTGAGCGATGACTGGCTCAAATCGTAAAACGAGAGGTCGACGAAATAATAGACGAGATAACCGAGACCCACCATCAGAAATATGCTCCTGAAATACTTCTTGTTCAGGAATCCCGACAATGGAATGCGGGAGGGTTCGGCATCGGGTTTCGCGTCTTTTTCCTGTCCGCCATGCCGGCTGAGAAATATAAATATGCACAGGGTCGCGATATGTCCGGCCGCGGAAACGGAGAGCAGAACCGGAACGTCCAAATGCCTTACCAGTACCGGGATCAGGGCTCCCGACGCGATGAAGGCCACGACCTGGCCGCTCCCGATGATCCCGAACAGCCGCTTCGCCTGCCGTATATTGAAAAGCCGGTTGGCCGTGGTCCAGAACACGAGGTCAGAAAGGATTATTTCAACATCGACCCAGACGAGGAGTATAAAGGGAAGCACGCGAAAACCCGGTATTGCCAGGAAGAATGCGAGAAAGACGACCGGGACCGTTATGAGCATGGATATGATGAGCCTGGACACGAACCCGAAGGAAACCCTCCGTTCCATGCGTATGAAAACCATACCGAGCATGGGAACGGCCAGCGACGACGCGATGTATACGAGGGGAAGGAGTTTCGCGTCGAAGGTCACGAGGAAGAGCGTGTTCGCCGTGGTTCCGGTGAATACCTGGCTCATACCGATGAAGAAGGAGTGAAGAAGGCTGAGAAGGACGAGGTTCAGCTCGCTCTGGCGCGTCTTGAACAGTCTGCTCAGTATTTTCTTCATATTAAATTATATCGACCCCGGCCGTTCATAACTATAAAAATCCAAGGGTTTATCGCCACATTTTTTGGAAAAGGGATTGACCGGAAAATAAAAATCCGGTAGAATGAACCAATTTTATAAGCGTTATGCAAATCGAGCATAACGAAATGAGAAATGATTATGATCTCTCATCTGAACGGCTTGACGGTACATACGAAGATATGGCTGGAGAAAAACGGGAAACCCGTATTCGGAAAGGGAAGGGCCCGTCTCCTCAGGGCCGTATCCAGCGAAGGCTCGATCTCGAAGGCATCCAAACGCATGAACATATCCTTCAGAAGGGCCTGGAGCCATCTCGACGATTCCGAGCATAACTTCGGTATTCCGCTTCTCGAGAAGCACAAGGGAGGAGCGGGAGGCGGAAATTCCGTACTCACGGAAGATGCGCGCGAGCTCGTAACCCTGTACGAGAAACTGAACGAGGAGATCGGCAGGTTCGCGGAGAAACGGTTCAGTGAGCTCACGGGGTCTGAAACACGATAGTAAACAAGCAATAACACAGTACTGAAAATTCAAGGAGAGTCCCAACAACAACAGGAGGTTTTACATGAAACGAATGGGAATCGTAACGCTCTTCGTCATTACAATGGTATTTCTCTTCTTCCAGTTCGGGTTCGCGGAAAAACAGGAGATCGAACGGAAAACCGTCCGGAAAACCGTCATCATCTTTCACGCCGGATCGCTCTCCGTTCCCTTCGAGGAGATGGAGAAGCGGTTCGAGGAGAACCATCCGGGAATCGATATACAGCGCGAGGCTGGGGGTTCCACCAAGTGCGCGCGGAAGATTGCGGACCTGGGCAAGCCGTGCGACATCATGGCGTCCGCGGATTACAAGGTTATCGACAAGCTGCTGATCCCGGATTACGCTGACTGGAACATACGGTTCGCCACGAACCAGCTCGTGCTCTGCTTCACGGACACGAGCAGGCACGCTGAGGAGGTGAACACGCAAAACTGGCATGAAATACTCCGTGAGCCCGGTATAGTGTGGGGCCACTCCGACCCGAACCTGGACCCGTGCGGCTACCGGTCGCTCATGGTTCTGCAGCTCGCCGAGAAGTACTATGGGATTCCGGGACTGTACGACGAACTCATCGCGAACCGCCCCTCCGAAAACGTCCGGCCCAAGTCCGTGGACCTCATCTCCCTGCTCCAGACCGGGAACATGGATTATGCGTGGGAATACCGTTCCGTGGGGGTACAGCACGGTCTGCGATTCGTTACCCTGCCGGACGAGATCAACCTGGGCTCCTACCGCTTCGACGATCTCTACGATACCGCGGTCGTGAAGGTGGCGGGCAAAGAGCCGGACACCTTCATGGAGATACGGGGCAAGTCGGTTACCTACGGAATCACGCTCATCAATGACGCCCCCAACCCGGATGACGCCGTGCTCTTTCTGAATTACCTGCTCGATCCTGACGGGGGCCTCGCGGTCCTCGAATCCATGGGACAGCCGCCGTTTGTACCCGCCCGGGTCCCTTCGGGCGACATGGCGAACATGCTTCCCGATACCCTTAAATCCCTGATCGAGGTCAGGCAGTAGGAGACACTGTGAGAACGAGGGAGCTCTTCTTCTGGGTCATGATATCGAGCGGGATCGTCATCATGGCCTTCATACTGCTGCCCATGATACAGCTTATGACGGCCCCCTCGTTCTCCATGCTCGGAAAGACCATCAAAGACGCTGACGTGCTCCGCGCGATATGGCTCTCCGTCTACACCTCGGGTCTCGCGGCCCTTATCGCATTCGTACTGGGAACACCGCTTGCCTATCTCCTGTCCCGTGCAAAGTTCCGGGGCAAGGGAATCATCGAGAGCGTTATAGACCTCCCCATCGTGATCCCCCATCCCGTCGTCGGCATCGCCATACTCTCCATCGCGGGCCGGAACCACTGGGTCGGCAGGGTCCTGGCCGAGCTCGGAATACGGATCATGGGGAGCGTGACCGGTATCGTGACGGTACTCACCTTTGTGGGTCTCCCCTTTTACATCAACGCGGCCCGTGAGGGGTTCGAGTCCGTCCCGCCCCGGCTCGAGCGTGTTTCCCGATCTCTCGGCGCGTCCATGGTCTCGACCTTTTTCAGAATCACCTTTCCCCTGGCCGGGCGCAGCATACTGGCCGGCGGCGTCATGTGCCTGGCGCGGGCCGTATCCGAATTCGGCGCGGTGGTCATCATCGCGTATCACCCCATGATCGCCCCGGTCATGATCTACGAACGCTTCGAGGCGTACGGGCTGAAGTACTCCCAGCCCGTCGCCTTCTGGCTCGTTCTGCTGTGCCTCGTACTCTTCCTCGTACTCAGGATGCTCACCCTCTACAGGAAGCGGGGCCGATGATACGGATTGAAAACCTCAACGTGGATTTAGGGGAGTTCCTGCTCAGGGACATCCGCCTCTCGGTGGAGGAGAACGATTTTTTTGTCCTCATCGGTCCCACCGGAGCCGGGAAGACCGTGCTTATTGAGGCTGTTGCGGGACTCGTTCCGGTAAAGAGCGGGAGGATCTTCATCAGGGACAGGGATGTGACCCGCCTCCCTCCGGAAAAGAGGGGCATCTCGATCGTGTACCAGGATTACGCCCTCTTCCCCCACCTTACGGTACTGGACAACGTACTCTACGGACTGCATTTCCACCATGTCTCCAGGGAGGAGAAGGAGGCCCGTAAAAAGGAGCTCGTTCGTCAGCTCAACCTCGGCCGTCTCCTTCACCGCTACCCCGGCACGCTCAGCGGCGGTGAGCTCCAGCGCGTCGCCCTCGCCCGGGCGCTCATTATTCACCCCGATGTTCTGCTCCTTGACGAGCCGCTCTCGGCGCTGGATCCCGGTTTCAGGGAGGAAATCCGGGACAGCCTCCGGACGCTCCACCGTCATTCGGACGTGACTTTCATCATGGTCACCCATAACTTCGCGGAGGCGCTCTCCCTCGGCCGCAGCGGCGCCGTCATAAACAACGGCGTTATCGAGCAGCAGGGGGAAATAGAGGATATTTTCAGGCGGCCGCGGTCCCGTTTCGTCGCCGGTTTCGTGGGAATGAAGAACTGCAGCCGCGCTGAATTCAGGGGAACGAAAGCGGTGGTTGACGGTCTCGATATAGAAACCGGCCGGAAGCGGGAAAACCGGGAGGGGTACATCGCCATTCGTCCCGAAGACGTGGTGCTCAGCAGGAAACCTCTTCAGTCGAGCATGCGAAACGTCTTCCAGGGAAAAATAACCTCTGTCCAGGACAGGGGATTCTTCTTCGAAGTATCGGTCGCGGTCAGGGGCGCCGTCTTCGTCTCGCTCATCACCAAGAGCGCCCTCCTCGATCTGGAGCTACGAAAGGAAGCCGGTATATGGATAGCGTTCAAGGCGACCGCTATCCACGTGTTCTGAATCTTTGCTCTCTACAATTAAGCCTCGGTACTGTTACAGAGCAGGCCGTATCGCTTACCTCCAAGATAGTGCAGCGTGTGGAACCGTTCCGGGTCCCAGGTCCCGTTGAAGTATGCGTCATCAGCGACGGCCCTCACCACCCGGCATACGAGCAGGCGATGATGCCCCAGCTCCACGTTCCGCTCGACCTCGCATTCCAGGTGGGCCGCGCATTCATCGATCAGCGGGGGCGCGACTTTTTGAGCAGGCACCGCGGTCAGGCCGAGCCTTTCGAACTTGTCGACTTCACGGCCCGACACCGTTCCGGCCCTGTGCACCTGCCCCAGGAGATCACTTCCCGGTACGTTTATTACGAGCTGGCCGCTTTTCATTATCAACTCGCAGGTGTACCGGGCGGGATTGATAACGAGGAGCACGTGGCAGGGCTCGCCGCTCCGGATGGGAGTCTGCCAGCTTATGGTCATGACGTTCGCATTGCCGGACTCTCCCGATGTGACGAGCAGGACGCACCCCGGCTCCATGATCCATTTCGCCTTCGAAATCGGAACTTCCCTTTTCATTCACGACCCTCCCGTTCCTTCCTGTTCCGTACTGCTTATTCTTCTATTATAACCGTGTGGCTTTCCACCTGTATAGCATCACTTTTATTATGCCTGCCAGCTTTTCTATCAATGCACCTGTTTCCCCATGGATTGAAACCACTCCGCCGTATGGATAAAGACAAAGATATGGAAAATTTGAGTTGACGTTTTCCCGGGGATATGCATTAATGGACAGAGGAATAAAATGGGAGGGATTTTTAATGGAAGAGAGTGAACGCCGGTCCGCAAGCGACCGAAGATCGGGGATTGACCGCAGGAGACACAGGGACCCGAATTTCAAAGGGACCGATCACAGAAGGAACCGCGAGAGGAGAACGAAAAAGGACAGAAGAAATTCCGCATAACCGCGTGTAATTCATCCGTCGCATCTTTTTCAGTTTTTCCCAAAGAAATCCTTACATGATATCTATTTTCCCTCATTATAATAAAGAGAGAGTAGGTAACCATAACTTCCCGAAATTCGAGGGCCCGTAAAGGAGATACCGGCTGCCATGGATGAACTTTATTCGAAGCGGGTAGGGGGCATAAGCAAATCGGCGATACACGAGATGACGCGGCTGTCAAAGGAGATCGAGGACGTGGCGTTTCTCTCCTGGGCGAAACCCACTTCCGGAACGCCCGAACACATCAACAGGGCGGCGGTCGATGCCATAGAAAAGGGCCTGACGGGTGGATATTCACCCAACGACGGGATCGTAGAGCTTCGGGAAGAGATCGTGGAAAAGCTGAAGCGGGACAACGGGATCGAAGCCGGTATATCCGAACTGCTGGTAACGGTCGGCGCGGTGGAAGGGCTGGCCGCGGCCGTAATGGCGGCGATCGATCCCGGGGACGAGGTGATCATGCCCACGCCCACGTACTCGACGCACATACGCCAGGTCAGGATCGCGTCGGGCATACCCGTGCTCGTGCCCTTGATCGAGGAGCGGGGCTACGCCCTGGATATCGAGGCCGTTAAAAATGCGATCGGCCCGAAAACCAGGGCGATCATGTTCTGCAGCCCGAGCAATCCCACGGGCACGGTCTTCTCGGAAAAAGAGCTTCGAATGATCGCCGACATTGCGCTCGAGAACGATCTCACGGTTATAACCGACGAGGCGTACGAGTACTTCGTATTCGACGATCACCGGCACTTCAGCATCGGTTCCCTGCCGGATATGAAGAAAAACGCCATAAGCTGCTTCACCTTCACTAAAACCTACGCAATGACGGGCTGGAGGATCGGGTACCTGCACGCGCATGAGGAATGGATCCCGCAGATAAAAAAGGCGCACATCCCCTTTGCCATCTGCGCGCCCGTCGTATCCCAGTACGCCGGACTGGCCGCCCTGCAGGGTTCCCAGGACTGCGTGGCTGAATTCAGGCATCACTACCTGTCGGCCCGCAACCTCATGTGCGAGCGGCTCGACGGCCTTGGGCGTTATTTAAGTTACGTGAAACCCGGCGGCTCGTATCTTATGTTTCCGAAAATTCTTGTGCCTGAGGGAAAAGACTCTACTGCTTTCTGTAAGCGGATCCTGCGCGAGGCGCGGGTGTCAACCACCCCCGGTATCGCTTTCGGGCCCACGGGCGAGAGCCACCTCCGCATGTCGTTCTGCGTTCCGGAAGACGCCATAAACAAGGCATTCGATCGAATAGAGGGATTCTTTCGGCAAGAGGTGTAATACCGATTCGGCGTGAAGCGTTCTTGCCGATCAGGGTATCCGATAATGAGGGACGTTTATCCATAACGTGTAATAGGGCTCTTTGAGCTGCTGATAATGACCGCCTCAGTATTTCCCTTCGAACATCTTCGTTTCAACCGGGAACCGGTCCGACATCTCAAGAATGTCCCGGTTATCGTGATAGAGCATGCCGGCGGGCGTCATTTTGAGCCCGTCCTTCCCGAGTCGGAAGTTGAAAGGCTTATGATAGTAGCTGGTGACCGTCTTCAGCTTCTGGCCGGTCGAGGCATCGCTCAGGTCGACGGTCCCGTTGCAGTCGCACATATACATCTTCCGGTCATCCAGCACGTTGAAGAACAGCACCGTTCCCCGCACCCCGGCGAGCACCATGGGCGTTGAAACGTTCATTACCTTCATTTTCTTTACAATTATGAGGAACCACCCCTTCCGCACCTTGATATCGGGTGTACCCAGAATATCGTCGAGATCGACCACGGTATTCGCCTTAATTTGGAACAACGCGTAATCCCGCACCTCGATCTCAGCCTCGGACCGGGCCAGTGTTTCAAGCCGGTCGCCCTGTTTCAGCACGTCGCCCAAGTCCGCGCTCGCGCCGTTTACCAGGAGCTCGCCCCTGAGAAAGCTGACCCGGGCCGATTCCGGGGGCGTCCATTCCTCAGTTTCCTTTTCAGCAAACAACGGAAAGACCGTCCGCGATAACGCGGCCGCCCCCACGAGCCCCGCGCCCATGCGCAAAAATGCCCTCCTGCTCAGCTTATCCATGATCATCCTCCCGTCGCCTTATATAACGGCGCTGTAAAACCATGGGTTATTCAACATCCGCCGGACAAGGGGTTTTTATCTCGGTAGAAAGGACTTTGGAAGCTTGCAAACCGCAGTATACGCGGGATCGAACACATTGCCTATGTCGATTTCCGTAACCTGACTGATTAGTATGCTTGCCGAATTTTCATCCAGTCCGTACTCGTCTTTCAGCCACCGCATCATCTCGGTAACGGCATGCTGCAGTGACTGCATGAGCGGCCGTGCGTTCCCGATGCTGAAGATATACTCGTCGTTCTCGCCCCGGGGCCAGTGTATGCTCTTCTTTTCCACATTCACGCTGAAGTGCACGTCAAGAGAGGTTTCCACCCCCGAACCGCCCAGCTCCCCGTGGCCCTGAAGAGCGTGACCGTCTCCTAAGCCCAAGAGCGCCCCCTTGACGAAAACGGGAAAGTACATCCGCGTTCCTTTCACCACACCGAAATAGTCCATGTTCCCGCCGTGCTCCGCCGAGGTCCACGTCGAGATCTTTTGTCCGTCCCGGGGCGCGACGCCGATACAGCCGAGCATTGGGCGAATGGGAAACTGGAGAGAATGCACGGCACTGTTCCCGGATGCGGGAGTCGCCGTCTCTTTCTCCAGGTCGATGTCCCATTCCACATACTCCTTTTGCGGGAGATTCTTTACATAGGCGGAGTCAACCACGCCATGCGATACGACCGATGTAGTCCAGCCCGTGTTGCGGTTGGGGGTAAGGGAATGTATATCGACGACCAGCGTGTCTCCCGGCTCCGCGCTCTCGATATAAAAAGGGCCTGTAAGCGCATTAATACTATCCATCAACCTGTTCATGTTCGCATCAAAACCGTGAGCGTCGACCGTGCTCGTCATCACGTGGTCTCCCGGACTTATCGTCAGAACGGAAGCCGCACTCCCGAAGACATCGGTAAACACCTCCGGATGATAGTCATGTTTTTTCATGTTGTTATGCCCGCCTCCATCATGGATTTATCATAATTACAGAGCAGCGGCAGTAATGATGCGGATCGTAGTACCCGGCCCTGCCGGACCCGGCGCATCCACGGGTCAGTCCTCCAGGGTCCAGCAGTGATCGCAGAAGCCGTCCCCGTAGGCGATCTCGTGCTCCCGGGTGACCCGCAGTTTGGGGTGCACCTTTCGAAAGGCCTCGAAATCGGCGTCGCAGTACTTCTGGCACACCTCCGGAATGCCGTAGTCCCTGTATACCTCGTAATACGGGCAGCGGTCGAACCTGACCTTGATGTGGCGGTCCGACTCCTCCACCACGTCCATGTAATCTCTTTTCGCGGCGTCCGCCCTGACCGACTCTAAAAACTTCGGAAATCTTTCCTCCATGGGAACATCGAGAAAGGGCTCTGAGAAATGATCTTTTGAAAAGTTCTGATAGGCCCGCCCGATAATGTCCAGGGCCCTTCCCCTGCCCAGCTCCTCGATCATCTGTTTGGCAAAGTATACGGCGAGCTTGATTTTGGTTTTCGCGTTTTCATAATGCGCGTCTTTCATGAATTCGTCTCCTTCCCGCTTCAACTGTTTCAGTCCAAGATAATCCCCACGGCCGCATGAAGCCATAAGTATGAATAATCTCTGTGCATGAGGACTGTCTTTTTATTGGATTTTCTAAATTTTTCTTGAAAATAGGATAGTAAAAATATTGTATTTAATCAGATTTACACGAATAAATAATATTCCCTATTCGCCACAGTATTTGAAATCCATTGTTTAATATTTTCTTAATCTATTATTTTTAAAATAATACAATTATTTAATTTCATTCATGATAGTAACCTCACAGTCGATAAATCCTTGACATCCCTTAAAAGCCTCGTGTAAGGTGGATAAATGTATTGGCAAAGATAAAGTAATCCAAAAAGGAGGCGGACCATGGCGAAATATTCGGCAGGTCTATTCATTGGAGTACTGCTTTCATTTCTTCTGATACTGGGATGTGATACGACCTCGGATTCAGGAGACGGTTCCGGAGATGGCGCGACCGCTCCCGCTGATCCGGTATTTGATCCGGCGGCGGGCACCTATGACCAGGGGGTGGACGTAACCATATCCTGTGCCACGGAGGGCGCGCTCATCTACTACACAACGGACGAGACCGACCCCACCACGAGCGGTACGGCGGTGCAGGGAAGCAGCCTGCAGGTGACGGAGACGACCACGGTAAAGGCGGCGGCAAAAACGACGTCTGACGGGAGCGATACCTGGTCCAACGTGGTCACGGCCGCCTATGTCATTGCAGGCGCAGGCGTGGAGGTCGTTGCGGGGGGGGTCTACTTCGACGACGATGATTTACCCGACGGTTTCTACCTCGAGGTCCTGCTCCGCGAGGACGGCTCAATAAGCGACAGAGCAGCACCCGAACCCGTGGTACTGGAGGATGACGTGGATTCCTTCGTATATGGAATCGTGGAGACGGAGGACTCCATCATAGCGGCGGGCCTGTACCTGAACACGGAAACCAACAAGTTCGTACCCTGCATCTGGGAGGACGGCGTGAAAACCGACCTGCCCGTCCCGGACAGGGACCCTCCGGGATCGGGATACGCCACGTGCGTGGCCGCGGGAAGCGTATACGTGGGAGGAAGGGTGACGAACGAGGAGGGCTACATCAACGCGTGCGGGTGGTCGGACGGAACCTTGAACCTGCTGGAGGATTTTCCGGAAGGGACCACGTATTCGAGCGTAAACGACGTGGCGTACGACGGAACGAACCTCATTCTCGCGGGCAGCTGTACCGATTACGATTATGGAAATAAAACCCTTCACACCTGGAAGATCGAGGACGGGGACATCCGCTCCGACCTCCCTGTACCGGAGGGTGTCTCCTACGGGGATGTGGGAGGTCTGTTTCTGGACGGAAGCGACGTTTACGTGTGCGGGTTCTACCAGGTCGGGGAAGAGCAGACCGCGTGCTACTGGAAGAACGGAGAGAGAACGGACATCGAGACCGGAGAGGTCGTTCGCCTGAACGCGATCGCGGTCAATAACGGCGACATATTCGTGGCGGGCTGGACGGCTGAATGGAGCTCCGAAGCCATGCAGATGAACCAGAGGGTCCTGCCGGAAAACAGGCGGGCCTGTGTCTGGAAGAACGGCACGCGTACGGACCTTTCCACGGACGAATCATACGCATCAGATCTCAAGGTATACGGGGACGACGTGGTCGTAGCCGGCTACTGCGGTGAGAGCCCGGAACAGTACGGCGCGTTCTGGCTCCTGCCCGACTACGCCGCAACAGCGGCCGCCGCATCACGTGATGGAAACGACGTGAACGTGGTCGAATTGTTCCTGAGCGGGCTCCTGCGCTGCGAGGTCACGGCCATCGACTGATGCCGAAAAAACCCCCCGGCCCTTCCTGAGCCGGGGGGATTGTTATTACTTGTCTATAACTGTGATTAAGAAACCGTGCCCTTATTCCGCCAGGGTCTCCCTGATGGACCGTGCGATCCGCTCCGGGCCCGGCATGTTCTCCACCTCCAGCGGATGCGCCATCGGCGGCGTGATGTCATAGCTCGACACGATCCGCA
>Ga0272442_10000985_pt1 | contig 44056 bp, 61 predicted proteins | sample SSMForm2O_FD_200262 | JGI IMG/M metagenome (GOLD analysis project Ga0272442, IMG submission 200262) | Marine sediment archaeal communities from Little Sippewissett salt marsh, Falmouth, MA, United States - SSM-Form-2O | ecosystem: Environmental > Aquatic > Marine > Wetlands > Sediment ...
TGATAATCAGTATCGACATACCCGACGCGGCGGCACCTGACCTGGTAGACATGTACTGCGCTGAAGGCGACTACGAGAACAACAAGCTACAGGACGAAACGAGGGCGCAGTTTGCCAAGCGTATGCACCGGCAGGAAGTGGCGAAGAAGCTCAACGACTACAGGCTTGAGCAGTTCAACAATGATTACAGCATACAGAACAAGGCATGGCAGGATGACTGGGAAGCGGCTAACATGCCGCCCGAAGATGTCGTGGTGACTGACGCTTAAAGGAGAGCAAAATGAATTTTGATATTCTGAAGCTCATCGCAACCGGAGGAACACCCGTTGTCCTCGTGGCAATCACGGTAATCTTTCTGCGTGAGATGCGGAAGTTACGGGAGGAGTTTCTCAACACCATCGAGAATCACATCGACCACAACACGAATGTGCTTCACGATCTTCACCTGTTTCTCAAGGCTAAACTTGACAGGGACTAATGGTATGATACTCGGGGCGTTCTATTCAATAGGAGGTGTTCGGTGAAGCTGTCGGGAAATGACCTCGTTGCGTTGCATGGTGCCTTGGAAGCCGTGGCAAATCTGAAGGGCATCAAGTTTGCCTATGGCGTTGCGAAGAACAAGAGTCGAATCGAGACCGAGCTGAAGGCGCTGCAGGCCGGGCTGACACCAAGCGATAAATACGCGGAGTACGACAAGAAGCGGCTCGCGCTTTGCCGCACACATGCCGCGAAGGACGAGAAGGGCGCTCCGCAGACAGTGGGCCGTTCCTTCGTGGGACTCGAAGGAAACGAGGAGTTCCAGACGAAGGTGGAGGCGCTGCAGAAAGAGTACAAGGACGCCATCGACACCCACCAGAAGCTACTCGACGAGTACGTCGCGGCGATGAAGGAAGATGTCGAGTTCAAGGAGTACATAATTCCGCTGGCGAACGTGCCCGAGGATATTACGGCCGGACAGCTCAGCGGGATAATTGTCCTCATAGATGACAGCGAGAAGGAAGATGATAAAGAGGTGCCGAGTAACTGACGCAAATGAAGTCAACCGGATAATGACGCACCCGGACGTCTATCCGAAGATTTCAGACGACGGCTGCCCCGAAGCCGGTGATTACGATGTCACCCCGCTTCTGGAGTGCGATGCGATCTACTGTCTCGGATGGATGATTGACGGCATCTGGGCCGGTATGTGGCTGTTGAAGCCGTGGAACACGATCACGTATGAAGCCCATACGTGCATACTTCCCGGCTTCAGGGGCGCGGCGGCGATCGTCGCGGCGAATGATGCACGCGGCTGGATGTTTCGCAATACGCCGTGTCGGAAAGTGGTGACGCTGATTCCCAAAGGAAACAAGCCGGCCCTCGCGTTCGCCATGTTGGTAGGGATGAAAAAAGAAGGTATCATCAAGAGGTCGTTTTTGAAAGGCGGTAAAGTCGTGGACCAACAGTTACTCGGGATCGAAAAGGAGGAGTGAGATGCCAGCAGCACCTATTGTCGCAGCGGTAGCAGGGTCCGCAGCCTCAGTCTACTCGGCCAACCAGGCAGCCAGGGCGCAGAAGCGCGCGGCCAAGAAGGCGCGGCGAGCGACGGAAGCAGCGCGAACGGCTGATGTCGAAGCTCGGCAGCCGTATGCCGATGCGGGCAAGAAGGCCCTTGCGAGCCTGGAGGCGCTCACCGCGGCGGGTCCCGGGGGGCCGATGTACGAGTGGCGTCGGGCGCAGGAAGAGGACGCTATGGAGAAGCGGCTCCGTGCGGGAGGTATGTACAGGTCGGGTCGCATGACGCAGCTTATGAGCGACATCGGCCAGAGGCTTACCGCCGAGGAAACGGAAGCCCACAACGCAAGGCTGATGTCACTGGCTCAGATGGGTCAGGGCGGCGTCGGAGCGGGAAGCGTGGACACGCAGGGCTACTATGCGGAGGGTGCCGCAAGCGCGGCGCCGTGGCAGCAGGTGGGCCAGAGCATTTCTACCATATCAGGTACGGTGGCTGACGCGGCGGAAGAGGAGCGGAAGCGCAGGGAGTGGGAGGCGTACAAGAGGCGGTCGGATGCGTCCAGAGATACCGCCTGGGTCTAAGAAGGAGAATTAACCATGAACGGACAAGCGTTCGGCGGCGGGCAGATGGCCCTGGACACCATGCGTGCCCTTCAGGACAAGCGGGTCGAGGACGAGAAGCACGAGATGGGCGCCATCTTCAACATGGCGAGAATAGATCCCAAGGGAGCGGCGAACGCATGGAACCGTAGCTACTTCGGGATGAAGTACGGGCCGATTACTTACGCGGGAGCCAAGGGTGACTGGGTCGCCTACAAGGACGGTTCGGGCAAGCTGTACTCCATGAACAGAACCACCGGTGAGTTCAATGAAGGCATCGGCGCGGGGAAGCCGGGCGTTACGAAGAGTCTTTTCGACCGCCAGACGCCGACGGTACAGGGCGACATCGTGACTGAGTTGGGCCATGTGCCAACGTCCGACAGAGAGACCGAGGTGACGTTGCAGAAGGTGGGAATCAAGAGGGCAGACGTGAAGGCGCAGGCCGCGGCGGACGCGGAGCTCGCAAGGCTTCGGAAGATGCCCGAAATAGATCGTGAGGAGCTTTACGCGAGGGATCCGCTTCTGAAGGACGCCGCAGAGAACATGGGTTACGAATCCTTCGACGAGATGTCTCCGCAGGAGCAGGAGTCTGCCATACGCGATATCGAGCTCGGTCGGCAAAGAGAGGCTCAGGGGATTGCCGGGAAGGTGGTGCATGAGGGTCCCTATCGAGGCGAAAGTGGCATTGCGAGACGACAGGCGACAATCGCCGGGAATGCTGGTCCCGCGAAGGCTGGCCCCGCGCGGATTCGCGTCCTGATTATGGAGGGTCCGGAGAAGGGCAAGCGTTACGAGATAGACGACAAGGACTTCGATCCTTCTTGGATGAAGAAGATATAGACTATGCCTTATGAGCTTCCCAAATCTGCAACGGCGCTAGGGGAGCCCGAGGAAAAACGGGACTCTCTGTACCAGCTTCCGAAGAGTGCCGTTCAGCAGTCGCCAGGCACCTTCGATGAACAGACGGCGCAGCTTGAAGCGGCCCTTGAAGGGAAGGAGGTAGGCGAGTATCAACCGGCAAAACCGAGGGCCGTAGGGGCTCTGGATCAGTTGATAGCCGGGGTGCTTGAGGCAACCGCTACCACGCCGAGCACGGTTTCCAACATGCTGAAAACGCAGATAGAGAAGGCGCAGCATGCGGCAACGCCGACGATTCCGATAAATTGGATTCCCGGTCCTGTCCCTGGCATGGGAATCCCAGTACCAGACTCATCCCCCGCAGCTTCTGAAATAGGGTTGTCGGAGTTGCTGAAGAAGACAGAGAAGGACGAGAAGACCGTAAAGGCGTTGGGGTTGATTGCTGGGGCGAATTTGGCAACCGTGTCCCAGTATCCGTATGTGCGCGATGAGCCGACGGGAATGGTAGACAAGGCCATGCGTACTATTGGTTCTGGAGGAGTGTCCCTTGCCGAAGCAGCAGGGCTTACATTCCTTGCGGGAGGAAACCCAGCTCCGGCGGCGTTGTTCTTCGGAGCAATGGCTGAAAGCGACACGTACCAGAGGGCGTTGAAGGAAGGGACAAGACCGGAAGATGCTGAAAGTCTCGGTGAGTTGAGGGGCGTAGCCGAAGGGGCCCTTGAGTACATCGGGCTGAAATGGCTATTGGCGAGACATGGAGGACCGATTCGCACGTTCATAGCGAGGCTCTTGGAAGAGCCGGTACAGGAAGCACTGCAATCAGGAGCGCAACATGCGATAGAGGTGCCGACGATAGCACCGGAACGTACCTCAGCTGAGATCAAGGAGGACATAGCCTATTCTGCGTTTGCAGGGTTGGTGCTTGGCGGTGGCGCTTCAAGCGTGATGAGCATGTTGGACGAGACGCACCCGGACGTAGACCGTGAGACGAAGAAGAAGATAGTGGATGGGATAGCCCCGATAGCCGAAGCGGCCGAGAAGGAGTTTGCGGAGGTCCCAGAAGCCCCACAAGGGCCTGTAGCGGCCCCGGTGGCAGAGGTGGCTCCCGGGTCCCTTAAGTTGCCCCAATCGGCAGTAGAAGTGCCCGAGTCTCAAATTGAGACAGCCACTGCTGAGCCCCAGGTTGCCCCAGGAGCGACGGAAGCCCTAGAGGCGACCACTGAGGCGAAAAAGCCGTCCGAGGCGATTGTACCCCCCGCGGAGGCTGCGGAGGTGGTCGAGAAGGGCCTGTTGAAGCAGAAGCAGATGGACCGAGCACGCGAACTGGTAGCGAAACGATTGGCGAAGGTTGATAAGTATGGAGAGGCGTTTGTCCCCGCAAAGGTGAGTGTGAGGTTGCCGAAGGCCAAAGCGGTGAAGATCAGCACCAGGAAGATTCTTCGTGAGTTGGGGGCAAGAGAGGTAAGCGCGAGAAAGAACAAGTGGGTGCCTTCTGAGACGAAGGAGGGCAAGGGGTTCAAGATGGAGCCTGCGGAGAAACTTGCCTCAACATCAGGGCAGATGGCTGAGGTTCATAGAGTCGCCAGCGAAAAGGCATTGCTCGACCCGAAGACCGGGAAGACGAGACCTGGGTATCGGAGGCTGGCAGAAATGATGGTGGGGAAAACATCAGCCTCCCAGATGACGAGGAAGGAAGCGGAAATCTTTCTTGGCGCATTGAATCGGCTGCCGAAGCCGAAGATGGGGAAGAAGGGGCAGCTTGTCCCACCATCTATCCCGAAGACTACTGCCCTGGTAAGAACCGGGGAGTTCGAGCGGGAGTTCAAGGAGCCACGGGCCATCGAGGAATCGCTTACGCCGCAGACGTATTACTCTAGCATCCTCGGGACCAGGTATCTCACGAAGCCGCTGGAAGAAGCGAAGCAGCGATTCGATCTTGAATATCGTGAGGCATCAAATCAAGTGGACAAGATGCTTCGGAAAATAGAGAGGCTTGGGCGAACCTCCTTTACGGAGAAGGCAAAGGCGAAGCTGACAAATCGGCCAACAGCAGCTATCGAACGGATGCGGGATCTACTTGATAAACACGAGACCGCTCCCGAAGAACTATCGCCGAAGGAGAAGGAGGTCTTCGACTGGTTCAGAAATCTCAACAGGGAGATTCTGAAACGGGAGAATGCTGTGCGTCGGGCTATGGAGATGTCGGAAATCAAGGAGCGAAAGGCTTACGTCCGGCACACCGCAGACATGATGGCAAAGGAAATGCTCGAAGGGAGATACCCGTTCCCGCAGAACCTGAAATACTGGGCATCGCAACGTGTGGTGGACAAGATTCACAACCCGATGGAAATGCAGCGGAAGTTAAGCGATGATCTTGCTGGCATCTTTACGAAAGACCTTGGGCTTGCAACGAAGTCGATGTTGTGGACTGGCCTGAAGGAAGTTCACCTTACGAAGCCGTTGAAGTTCTTCTCGGAACAGTTTGGGGCGGTGTCGAAGGACATAGCCACATATGAAAACCTCACGCCACGGGAACAGGAACAAGCAGAGAAGCAGGCCGTTCTTCCTGCATCGACGAAGAAGTGGCTGATTGATTTCGTCAATGTTCAGATCAAGGGGCAAGAGACTGACTTTGATGAGAAGGTGAATAATTGGTTCACGAAGGGAGTTGGCTACAATCTCATAAACAAGATACTGAGGCCGTTTGGAAGAAGTCTCAGCCGAAAGCCGGTGACGAACTTTATGAAGGCCATTGGCCGGTCTACGATCTCCGGAGTAATGGGGTGGAGGCCGAAGCAGCTTATTCGCAACAAGTTCCAGGGAGTTCAGAACCTTGCCCTCTACACGCTGAAGGCCAACCTGAAAGGGTTCCTGCCCAAGACCAAGGCAATGAAGGAGTTGCTTACTGACAACCTGTTCAGGGAAACGTACACTGGGTTCGAGGAACTTCCACAGGGAATGCAGAAGAAACTTGAGTCGGTTTGGCTGGCTCCGTATCAGCTCACGGCGACAACGAATGTCACGAGGGCCATGAAGGTAGCGTACTGGGACACGCTCGATCTGATTACCAAGAAGAAGTACAAGGATCTCGGGTGGGCCGACCCCAAGAGGACGTACACCGAAGCGAAGGAGTTTCTTTACCCGTCAGAGAAGAAGAAGATTCTGGCTGAGATGGAACTTGGCGCAGACGTGACACAGTTTCACTACATACCGATGGGGATGCCTGGGATATTCAAGCATAAGACCCTGACGCCCCTTACTCGGCTTCAGAGTTGGTGGATGAATTACTTCACGAAGTTTCACCGGGAGGCGATTCACCGAGGGATCACAGGAGAAACACGCAACAAGTTGCGGCTTCCCTGGAGTCGTCGTATCGGCTGGCTTCGGTACATGATTCTCGGCGGGTTCATCTTGAATATGCTTGGATACTATCGAAGCTATCTGTTCGGAGTTGCCCCCTCGGCTCTCGCGCCTCCCGCGCAATTTGTCTTGGGGCTCTACATGTATCTCGTCGCACAGAGTGAATGGCAGCGGGCGCAAGCGAAGAAGAAAATGATTGAGGCGCTGAAGGTGATGATCCCTGGATATCTTGCCGTGAAGGATTGGAATGCTATAATCAGGGGAGAGAAGCCCCTGTCGCATCTGTTCTTCTATAGCAAGTGGAAGAAGAAGAAGCCCACGAGGAAAAAAAACTTTCGATTTCCCCTTGACAGGCCGAAAAGGATGAGTAGACTGTAGTGTCGAAAGGAGAGTCGTAATGGCGGAGGGAAACGCGGTGAAAGCAAGTCTGTTGAGTGTTAGCTCCCCCCACAAAGGTTCACGACAGGGTCGTCACCGCGTCCCTCTCTGCCGCTTTTGTTGGGGGGAGCTTCTATAAAGGAGGTCAACCGTGGGGTGTAATAAGTTGGTGAAGCATCCGTCCGAACGGATCGCGGAGCTCATGGCAGAGGTCGCGGATCTCAAGGACCGGATCGAGGCGCTCGAAACATCCGTGTCAACATGGGCGAGTCTCGCCAGGACGGCCGAGGTCGAGCGCGACCGCCTCAAGGATCGGGTTCGCAAGGCACAGGTGGTGCTCCATGAGTAACGATTGTGAGTTGAGACTCAGCATAGCCGGTGGCTCCGGGTGCGACTGCTCGTGCGTGCTGGAGTGTCCGTACAAACACTTCCTCAAGTACGAGGAGGGCTGGCGGCTCAAGAGGATGCCGAAGCACTTCGCGATGGGGATCATTGTTCACGAAGCGTTCTTCGCTCGTGACCACGGGCTGTTCCGCGCGAAGTGGGAGAACGGCGTTATCTTCGACGACAAGGATGAGGACGCCGAGGGCTGGCCGATCGACCGCGACGAGGAGGAGATCGACGCGGACGTGGAGCTGGCGGGGAAGATGCTCGACGAGCTTGAGAAGGAGCAGATCGAGGTGGTCGAGTACGAGAAGAAGCTGGTGACTCCGATCATCGACCCGAGCACGCAGAAGACCCCGTCCCACCTGGAGGGCGTGGAGGTTGCGGGTCGCCTGGACCTGAGAGAGAAGTACAGGAAGGGCGAGCAGCTTTCGGACCTCAAGACGTCGGCGAGCATGTGGCCCGAGCACCAGGCGCGCGGGATGATCCAACTGCCAACATATCGGTATCTTGAAGCGTGTACCGGGCTTCCGGTGCATGACCACGGCGACTACATCGTAGTCACCAAGACGAAGCAACCGAAGGTTCGTCGGTTTCCGGTGGACATGGGCGACTCGGACTTCTTCGCGGTGTACGAGCAGTTCAAGGCGTCCGCGGAGAAGATACTGGAGTGCCGCAAGACGGGTGTGTGGCCGAAGCATCGTAACAACTGCCTCGGCATGTATCAGCAGCTCTGCGACTACCACCCCCTGTGCTTCCCGGAGCGCTACAGCGACCCGGAGGCCGCGGTGAACGCGAAGCTGGAGAGGAGGGGGTAGGTAAGTATGGTAAACGAAACACGTGGGCCGTGGGTGGAGCTATTCCATCTGTGTAACTGGTCCCGAAACCAAATAGGGTTAGGCGGGAAGATTCCACAGTCGTTGAGGAACGCTGAGTTTGCCTTTCATGCCTTTACCGGATTGTGGCCTAGAAACTGTAGCGAGAAAGATGTCCGAGTGGCAATGGTCAGGGCCGAAAAAATAGGAGGTCAACATGATCCAGGGAATTAGCGCGCAGCTTCCGGAACGCTGGAAGCTCAAGATCGGCGGGAAGGGTGCGGAGCGTTCGACTAAGGCGGGCGGCAAGTTTCGCCTCCCGCAGAAGTGGCCGTTCATGCAGATATGTCGCAACGAGCGCGACGGTGACGGTAACTTCATCGTGGACGCGGAGCTCACCGAGAAGCTCGGGTCCGAGGAGTACGAGTGGCGCTCGAAGGACGGCAAGCAGCTCTACGGCAAGGGGCCTCGCGTGATCGGTCCGATCGTGCTGCCCTACAACGACCCGGACCTCAACCTGTTCACGGCATACCGTTGTTACAACGGGCGCACGCTCGCCTGTCGCGGCAATGGGGAAACGGCGAAGCGGTTGAATCAGGCCGGCGAGTGGGCCGAGGCTCAGTGTCCGTGCAAGAACCTGACGGGGAAGAATCCGACGTGCAAGCCGAATGGGATCTTCTCGTTCCTGTTCCCGGACGCTCCGCTGCAGGGCGTGTGCAAGTTCCGTACGACGAGCTATCACAGCATCAAGGCGATCGTCGGCGGCATGGGGCTGGTCAGCACGCTCACCCGCGGGCGGCTCATCGGTATCCCGTTCTATCTGCGGCTCAACGAGATTCAGGCCCAAGTGCAGGGCACGGTGCAGACGATCTACTACGTCTCGCTTGAGTGCAATGACACTATGGACGGCCTGAAGGATCGAGTGCTTGAGTACACCAAGAACGAGGCCGAACACCTGGTCCAGGTGGAGCACGCGGAGACGGAGGCCCGGAAGCTCCTGGCGCTGGACGCTGAGGTGGTCGAGGGCGAAGACGGGGATCCGGACGTCGGGGAGTACTACCCGGAGTACGAGGAGACGGAGAGCGGAGCGATTGTGGACAAGGCCACTGGCGAGCTCGTCGAGTCGGCACCCGTCGAAACGAAGGAGCCCAAGTTTCCCTTGAAGCAGAAGAAGGCCCCGGACCCCGAGCCGGACCCTGAGCCCGAGCCGGAGCCCGAGGAGGATGAGTCACCACCGGAACCCATAGATATAGGGAAGGGAGGTTTCATTTGAAACCCATAACGCTCAAAGCCAAGAAGTTCGAGGGACTCAAGAAGGTCGACGTGACCTTCGATCAGCCGCTTTCCGTGGTGCTTGGCATCAACGGAGCCGGTAAGACCAGTGTGGCCGATGCGTTCCGGTATGCCTCCGGGGCTCCCGTGCGTTCGCTGCCCTTCAAGGAGAGCGGCGACCTGGGATTCGACGGCGACGACTACAGCGTCGAGGTCGGCGTGGGGAAGAAGTCGCTCAAGGCGACGAAGTCCGGCCGGCCGAAGGAGTCGGAGGTCAAAGAGGTGCTCGGCGTCTCGAAGAAGGCCGTCGAGTTCTGCCTGGACTCCGACAAGATGCTGGCCGTGCAGCCGAAGGATCTCAAGGACCTGCTGGCCGAGGTTCTGCAGTTGGAGTACGACTGGAAGGCCGCATGTGAGGAGCGGGGGTGCGAGAAGCACAAGCTGGCCGTGCTGCCGAAGGAGGCGAAGAAGGCGGCGAAGGAAGCCGCCGAACGTCGCGCTGCGTGCAAGCAGGAGAAGGTGGAGGAGCCTGAGGACGAGGAGGTCGAGGTGCGCGGAGGCACCGCGAAGCTCTCGGAGATCCCCCTGGCCGCGATCGAGAAGTCGATCGAGGAGAAGGAAGCGGAGTACGAGACCGCTGTTGGCCGTCATGCTTCCATACTCGACCGGCGGCTCGACGATGCCAGCCGCACACAGGCCGAGGATGAACTGCAGGACCTTCAGCAGAGGCTCGAAGCCATCCCTGACGTGGCCCCCGACAAGGAGAGGCTGGCTGAGATCGAGAAAGAGAAGCTGCATCTGCAGGAGCAACACAACGAAATGCAGCTTCGGCAGAAGGAAATCCAGGCCGCGTGCGGGAAGGCCGAGGAGGTTCTGGGCGTCGAGCTATGCCCGAAGTGCCGGAAGCTCGTGGACTCAAGGCTCTCGAAGGGCAAGGGGCAGGACCGGGCCATCGAGGGCAAGCTCGCCAAGACCGTCGAGAAAATCACCGATCTCATCAAGGAGGAGGGCCGACTGAGCGCCAAGGTAGACGCGGTCGAGGACGAGAGAGAGCTTCGCAACAAGATTCGGAAGCTCAAGGAGACCCTGGAGTCTCAGACGAACATCGAGGACCTTGAGGCCCTCAAGACACAGCTGGACGAGTTTCAGGAGCGGCTCCAGTTCGGGCGTCGCCTGCGTGACAAGTTGCGCGACTACCACAACGCGCTTGAGGCGTACAACAAGGCACAGGAAAACTCCGAGGTCGCACAGGCCGAGTGGGACGCATGGGACAAGATAGCCAAGACGATCCCCGAGGTTGAGAAGGCCGGCGTGGCGTCTGGGATGGACCCGTACCGCGCGGCGATTGCGAAGTATCAGGTGCTCGACGGGGAGATCGAAATCTCCGAGGACCTGGTCGTGAGGTACGCTGGCAGGAGGTACGAGTTGCTGTCGGACAGCGAGCGGTATCGAGTGAATCTGGTGCTGTACTTCGGCGTGGTCGAGATGTTCGATTTCCCGTTTGCCCTGGTTGACCGCGGCGACATTGTCGTCACTGACGTCTACAAGGACAAGATGCTCAAGGCCCTTGTGACGGTAGCGTCGCAGAGGCCGGTGATATTCCTGCAGGCGCGGCTGAACGATGAGGAGATCGAGGAGGCGGCGAAGAGGAAGGTCAGCGGCATCGGCTTCTATCATGTGGTCGGACAGACCGTGAAGAGGCTGGCGTCGTGAAGAGGGAGTTAAAGCAGGTTGACCTCCTGCGGTTGGAGCGGGCCAAGCGCTCGGGATGCCACCCGTCCGGGCGCGGCCCCTCCTTCTTTGAGAAGCACTGGCTCGACATCATCGGGGTACTCGTGGTCTACGGGTTCTGCGTCTATGCACTCGGTTGGATTGTGCCGACGCTGCTGTTTGGTTTCATGGGCGTCATTGCATGGGCCGTGTCCGATGAAGAGGGGAGGCTGAAGTGAGCGATGCAGGGAGCTTGACTCTCAAGATGTGGGAGGAGTCTCTTCTCAGGCGATTAGAACTCGAAGAGAAGATTCGCAAGCCGCGTCCTGGTGAAACCGACGAGCAAGCAGAGATGCGCTTTTGGGTTATGTGCCGCACCGCACCGGCTATGGCAAGTATAGGCATGAGCACCACCATAGACGAGAACACCAACACGATGCGTTTCGAGAAGGCTGGTGAGGATGGCCCGACTCTGACGGTAATCAAGAAGAAGACATGAAGGAGCGAGAATGAATTTCTACCTTGGTATTGACCCAGGAATTACTGGCGGCATCGCTGTCGTCAGCGACAAGACAGCGGGGGTGAAGCGCGAGTACGCCGAGGCGCACCGCTACCCAGGTGACATTTCCCTCGCGGTAGACCTGCTTCGAGACATACACCTTGGCAACACGCGCATCACGCTCGCCGCGATCGAGCAGGTTCATTCGATGCCGAAGCAGGGCGTGGCCTCGTCGTTCAAGTTCGGCATGGGTTTCGGCGCGTGGCTTGGGGCGCTCTCGGCGCTGCAGATACCCTACGTGCTCGTCACGCCGCGGAAGTGGCAGAAGGCCATGCTGGACGCGGGCACCGGAGAGACGAAGGAGCGTAGCCTCAGTATGGCGCGACGGTTGTACCCCGACGTGGAGCTGAAGTACAAGAAGGATAACGGCATGGCCGATGCGTTGCACCTGGCGCGGTGGGCGAGAGAGCAGGGGGAGAGATGAGAGAGATAAAGTTCAGGGCGTGGCACAAGCCAACAAAGTTGATGCTGCCGTGGGATTGGGTGCGGGAACGCCTCCGGGGCACAAGCATTGCCATACACAAAAGACTGAATTACTACCAAGGGGAATGCGCAACACCGCCCCCGCAAGAAGTCGTAACTACCTACCGCGTGGACAATGCCCTGCAGGTGTTTGAGTCGGAAGATTTTGAGCTTATGCAATACACCGGCCTCAAGGACAAGAACGGGGTGGAGATATACGAGGGGGATATCCTCAAATGCACGCATTCGTTTTTTCAGCACCCGCCCGGCGAACGAATAGGCGAAGTAATGTTTTTGTCGAGTGGTTGGAGCGCTAAGTTTAGCATCGTTTGTCGCATTGCCCCAGAGGGTGACAATATGGGTATGGGCGACGGGGAAACCGGCTATCCTTTTGAGGTCAGCGAAGTCATCGGCAACATCTGGGAGAACCCCGAGCTTCTCGAATACTGTAAGGAGGAACGATGAGCAAGGATGATGGAGGACCGGCGTTTCCTGGCACCACGGACGATATTTGCACAGGGAGAAGTCTGCATATCTATCACACTGGCATGTCCATGCGCGACTGGTTCGCGGGGCAGGCATTGGGAGAGATGTGGAACCACGAAAGGGCTGTTGGGGTAGACCCGGAAACGGTGGCAAGGAAGTGCTACAACATGGCCGACGCCATGCTGAAGGAGCGGGAGAGATGAGCCGACCCGTAGCCCTCTACTGTCGCGCCTTCGCGGCCAGCCGCCACAAGGTGTACGCGCTCTGCCAGCAACTCTACGGCCCGGACAGCATCGACGTCTACCGCTGCCAGGGTAAGCTGTCCGACCCCGAGATCGCCGACACCGACAAGGAACATATATGGACCTCACCCGAGGATGCCATACCGGCTCTCATGCAACACCAGATCATTCATGCCTTCTGCGACGAGGCCGCGATGCTCCTGCCGCTTCTCAAGACGGGCCGGAAGTTCGTCGCGCATCAGCCGGACGTGTACACCATGCGCGGCGCCCAGGACATAGGTGAGGCGTCGGTACACATGAGCGAGAAGACCGTGAGCGTCTTCCCGTCTGAATCATGCCGCCGGTACATGAGGAAGAAGCTGCACCTGCCGAAGAAGGATACATATGTATTCAAGGCGATGCCGGTCCTCGCGTGGCAACCGGAGCTGCCGAAACCCAAGGACCACGTGTCGAACTCGCTCGTCTATGCCGGGTACGTGACGACCGACCCGGCCGCGCCGAATGGCTTCCGGTACTTCGCTGATATCTTCCGCAAGTTGCTCGACGCGGGCATCCACATCTACCTGATGAACGCGGGTGAGGCCGTGTTCCCGGCCGTGCTGGAGGCATATAAAGCCCCTGGCATGACCAACTTGCACATCATGGTCGGCAAGCCGTACCGGGAACTGTACGAAGAATTGGCACGATACGACGTCGGGTTCTGCGGGTTCACGCGGCCCCCGGAGCTGCCGGATATCGTGAAGGACTACGGGGACCAGTCGTTGCCGAACAAGACCTTCGACTACATGTTCGCCGGGATTCCTACGCTCGGGCACAACATGGCAGAGGCGTGTCCCTACGTGAACAAGTGGGGCAAGTGTGAAAGCGACCCGGACAAGCTGGTGGATACGTTCTATGAGGTTCAGAAGATGAACATCGACTACGAGCGATGGCGGCATGAGTATTGTGCGGAGACGCAGTTGCAGATGCTCAGGGAGATACATATGAGGGTGGCGCAATGAAGACCTACCAGGAATACCAGACCGACCTGGACCTCGACCCGAAGAATCCGTACCTGTGGCTCGCGTACACCCAGGCGCTCAGTAGGCAGCCGGATCTCACGGTGGAGACCGTGATCGCCGTGAACAAGACGATGGAGTGTCTCGCTGAGTGCCGCAGGGACAAGTGGTGGTACGAGGAGTTCGTGGAGCTGTACGGCATACTCGGCACATGCTACGCACGAAGGGGATGGTTCGAGCGGGCGCACGACAAGATCACGGAGGGCTTGTGTGTCAGGCCGGACTTCTATCCGTTCTGGCTGTTGCGGGCGAACGTGTCGGCGGCAAGGGCAGAGAGGGATATGGAGAATTACAGGACTGAGAAGGCGCTTGTTGAGAAGGGAATGGAGGGAGCATGAAGCATACATCTGTGTCGGAAGACAAGGTTCCCGCCTCGGCGTGGCGCGTGGATGTTGAGGAACACCCGACCCTGGGCAAACTGTTTGAGGATAAGAGCGGTGGGGTGGAAAACCGCGTGGAACAGTTTGCGTGCAAGGAGAGGCCGGAAATGTGGGCAGGAAACCTGCTGACCATGTTGATGTTCGATGGTTCTGAAGTCCTGATTCCAATGCACCGGATAGTGAAGGTAATCATCAAGCCCCCGGTGGTGTCGAAGGGTGGTGAGGCATGAAGCTACCGAAGAAGATACCTGGAGGGATGGCGGTGTCTGCGGGGGGCCTGCGTGGAACTGTCAACGACAGAGTGGATGATGGCGGTAGTAATTTACCAGACACCTGCCCGTGGGGCGGTGAAGCAGAATGGAGGAAAGCATGAGCCTGTTTGAATCAATACGAAACGGTGGACTGGACAGAGAACGGTTTCGCCTGGTCACTGAGTATGCACGCGAGCATTTCAAGGAGGGCCACAAGCTCCTCGAAGTAGGCTCCGACGTCGGCGCGTTCGCCGTGGGCTTCTGCATGATCGGCTACAACGTAGTCGCCCTGGACCCCGAGACCATACCGTACCTGGCGCAACTGTATATCTTCAAGCGCGTTACGCTCAACGATTGGTACAAGCAGCACAGCGCCGAACGGTTCGAGGTAGTGCATCTGGGCGAGGTGATCGAGCACGTCGAGGACCCCAACGAGATGATGAAGCAGGCGTGTCGCGTGTGCAGCGGGAAGCTGATCGTGTCTGCGCCGAACTTTCATCATCCGGGGCACGTGCGAACCTACGACAAGGAGGGCTTCATGAAGTTCGTGGCGCAGTACATGAAGGTCGATAATATGTATGAAATCAAGAGCGAGAGGACTGGCGATGCCCGTCAGTGGCTCGCGATGGGAGAACCGAAAGGAGAGTAGTTATGCCGTCGTATAACAAGGTCATGTTGATGGGGAATCTCACGCGGGACCCGGAACTCAAGCACACGCAGTCCGGCGCGGCCGTCGTGAACGTCGGGATCGCGATGAACCGCAAGTACAAGACGCAGTCCGGGGACCAGAAGGAGGAGGTGTGCTTCGTAGACCTCACGGCCTGGGGGCGCACCGCGGAGGTCATGGCCCAGTACCTCCACAAGGGCTCGCCGCTTTTCGTGGACGGCCGGCTGCAGCTCGACTCGTGGGAGACGAACGAGGGTCAGAAGCGATCGAAGCTCAAGGTGATCGTCGAGAACATGCAGTTCATCGGCGGCAAGGGCGACGGTGGTGGCGGGGGTAACAAGGGTGACGAGGAGGAGCGTGGGGAGCCGGGGTTTGACGAGGATTCGATCCTGTTTTGATGAAAGGAGGTGCCTATGAGGCGCTGGTTGATTGTGGCGGTCTTGGTGGTGGTGGGTCTCGGGGTCGTCGGCTGCGATGCGGAAAACGCGGCACGCAGAACAAAGGAGGGTGCTGGCGCGGCGGCGCCCTGGGTCCCGGAGCCGTTCAATATGATCGCGATCGCCGTGGCTACGATCGCCGCGGCTACGGAGGCCGTGCTCGCCTCTCGGCGAAAACGCGCGGCGGCAACGGCCGAGGAGAAGCTCGCGGCCGAGGCGTCCGCACGGAACGCTGCCCTTGATGGTATCCATGCCCTATCAACTCTCATCGACAAGATGGCGACATCGGAGGATCCCAAGATCAAGGAGTTGACGGAAAAGTGGCTCGCCGAACTGAAGAAGGCGAAGAAGTCGGCGCTGGCCGGCCACCTGGCTGACGGGCTGGCGATCTTCGACGCGATCCGGAAGTCGCCTCAGTGGGCGAACCTGGTCAACGCGACGAAGGCCCGCACGGACATTGGTGTCACCGGCTGAGAAGCTCCCTGTGCTCCAGTGAGCGACCGGCCCGGTCGTCCTGATACGGCGGCCGGGCCCACAAAACGGCGATTTCGGGTTTCGGACTGAAAAACGACGCACGAGGTTGCCCCAGGAACGATTTGGATTGATGGCGAGGGTAATGACACGGGTGTAACGGGGGCAATATGAGCACCACCTTCGGACCTACATATGAAGCGGCGGTAGACGGAGATCGTATCCGCACCCAGATGGACGTGGTCAAGGGCTTCATGCTGCGCGCAACGACCTGGATGACCCTGGCTGAGATCGAGGACGCGCTCGAGTTCCCACAGGCCAGTCTTTCTGCGCAGCTCCGTCACCTTCGCAAGCCGCGCTTCGGTGGCTACGATGTTCGCAAGAGACGGAGATCCCCGGGGACCTGGGAGTACCGGGTGTTGCCTGGGGAGAAGACGCAGCCGGAATTACCGTGGGAAATGGAGGTGAGGGATGGGAGATGAGTTGAAGGATTGCCCTTTCTGCGGAGCCACACCAAAAGAAGGCGGCCTCGGAGGTGAGCCGGAGAACTGGTGCATCTGGTGTCCTAATTGTGGGGTAGCATGTGCCGAAGTGATTGACGGTAAGTCCGTATCTCGGGATGAGGCGGTGAAGCTGTGGAACACCCGCAAGCCCTCCGACGATGAAAGACTGAGAGATGCGGCACAGAGGGTGATTGATGCATGGCGCGATGGCAAAATCACAACGAACGACAGGTTCTCGTCGGTGTTCACCGGCTTGGAAGACGCCCTCACCGCCAAGCCCAAGGCCGACAGTGACGGGGGAGCCGGTGAGGGTGTCGAACGGCAGTCTCGGAGCCTGCAGACCGGCTCCCCAGCCCCCACCGACGCTACTGTGGAGGGTGACAAGGGGGAGGAGTCATGAAAGCTGAAGTTATCGGCAAGACAATCAAGTACGGCAAGCAGACATGGCGCATCACCAGCGGCCACTGGCAGGTCATGGCATTCGGTACTCGCGGCCCAGAGGATAACATGATTCCTCGGTGGTACTGGCTTGATGTGAAAGAAGAGAGAGTCCCTGACGGCGTGAAGGAGATGAATGATGCAGATAAGATTTGATGGACCGCCAGGACCAGAGGCGGGACGGTTTGTAGAGGTTGAGGATGATACCGGCAAGAGCATCAGTGCTGGTGAGTGGGTGCAGGACGGAGAATACTGGTTGTTGAAGCTGACCCCCCAGCACACTGACGCTTCTGTGGAGGGTGAGAAGCAGCGAGACCGCGTCATCACCTACTGTGCGTCAGTGATATCCGAGCATTCTTGTGCCGAGAGGCCAGACTGCGTTCATCAGTTCAGTCGAGAGTGTGAGGTCCAGTGTATGAACTGTTGGGAAAGGAAGTTGCAATATATCGCGGAGGACAGAGAGCCGTGGGCCGCACTCCAAGAAGGGAAGGAGTGAGGGATGGACAAAGAAGACCAAGAACGGCAGGCATTGAAGTGCTTTCAGACTGACCCCGAATGGTCCGATGAGCATGTGACTGACGTGAAGCTACGAATCAACGCGCTGATTTGGGAGAACGCGCCGCATAACATCACGCTCGCTGAAGCAGAGAAGCTGGCCTGTCACATTCTCGACTGCCTCCAAGAAGGGAAGGTGAAGTGATGATACGGTCACTTGAAGAACTAGACGCTGAAATAAAGGCCGGTCGTATTCCCGAGGATGAATACTTCGAGCCATTGTTAGGTGGCATAATCGGATGGGACGCTGAGCGTAATGAACCTATCCGGCGAGTCGAGGGCTACATCGGACGCACAAGCAGAAGAACGATTGGATGTTGGTTCGCTGAAGTGATGGAACCATGCCAAGAAGGGAAGGTGAAGTGATGGGACATGCTGATGAACACAATATGTCTTGGACAAGCCCGACTGTAGAAGACAAGGACGCCACCATAGCCAAGCTGAAGGCAGAGGCCAACAAGCCACAGATAAGCCGGTGCGTCGAGTGCGGCAACACGTTCTACAACATCCCTGCGGCCAAGGTAATGCAGGAGTATGTGCATCGTGCGGTGGATGCGGAGAAGGAGCGCGACGCGGCATTCTCTGTGCTCAAGGAGTTGTATGCGAAGTGCTGTATGACTGTGGGGTCGGGTCATATCACAGACATGAAAGTGTGGCTCGAAAACAGGTGCGAAGCATTAGGCATAGATGCCGCACTGGAGGAGGGGAGATGAAACGCTTCCTCTGCAACGTTATAGAAATCGTGTTTATTGGAGTGATGTTGTGCCTGTGGCCGCTGTACAAGGCTCACTGTTGGTTGGAGGAGGGGAGATGAAGCACAAGCACGACTGGCAGAACATCCTGATGGGCCAAGGCCGGTCGATAGACTGGTGTGCGAAGTGTGGGACCGTGGTGGTGTCCATGATGATTGCGACGGGCAAGGTGAAGCGGAGGTACTACCGGCCCAAGAGAGGCAAGGAGAAGGGGAATGGCTGAGAAGGAGAAGGGGAGATGACATTGCACACATGGAAGCACCGACACTGGACCGTTCGAGAGTGGTGCTGTTGTGGGTTGTTGTGGCAGTTGCTGATGAGTCGCCGCTACCCAGATCGCTACCAGTGGAAGCCGGTGTGTCCCAAGTGTGGGGAGGACAAGGGGAATGACTGAGAAGTGTAAGCACGAGTGGAAGCCGGTCTGCTGTACCCGTGTTCGCTCCAGTGAGGGATGGTGGTGGTGTAGGAATTGCGGGTGGTTGCGCGAAGGTTGGTGGCCCAAACATGCACAGCGCATGGAGTATCGCTACCACCGCCCCAAGCGCCTCAAGGCAGGCAAGGAGAAGGCAGTATGAGCAGGTATACGTTTGTCCCGGACATCGGACTCCCGCCGAGAACGGTTACGTGTCGGGAATGTGGCGGCAAATTCGAGCCGGGGGTATGCAGGCACAGGAAGTACCCCGAGAAAGGCTGGCCGTTTCCGATATGCCCGTATTGTGATGGGACGAAAGACCCAAAGGGGTTCGTCACAGACAGAGGGCCGTATGCCAAGGCAGGCAAGGAGAAGCCATGAGACGCTTACGATTGCGGTCCCGAATGAAGTACGCCGTGGACTCCGAGGACAGCAGCGTCTATCACAAGATTGACTCGGATTTGGCAAGCACGAAATGCGGGTTCGCGTTGAGCGAGGGGTGGGGAGATAAGTTCTACATGACCCGGCCAAGAGGGAAGCCGATGTGCGACAACTGCCGGGACGGAATAGTGGTGAACCAAGAGAGCAAGGAGAAGCCATGATCCCCCACCTCATAGCGATCTACCTGTACCTGCGAGCATTCGTCACCGGCAAGCCGCAGGACTTCTGGTGCCATAGCTTTTATATTCACGTCGGGCCGAAGGGGGAGAAGTGAGCCACGCCATACCATGGAGGAAACCATGAGAACAGAGAAGAAGGTGACGAGCAAGGGGCTGTCCGAAGCTCTCAGGGATGCTGGGGCGGTGCAGGAGAGCCAGTGGTGGTGGTGCGTCACAGAAGATGGCGTCCTTGTAGAATTGGAGGAAAAGGGGTCTGGCCTATACATCACGACCCCCCTTAATGATGGTTCGGTATATGCCGCCTTCGACTGTGCGGAGCTACTGGAGAGGTTGAAATGCGATATTGACGGACACCGCCTAAGAATACACTTCGGCGAAGGTGAGATGTATAAGGTCGGGTTTCGAGAAATCATTGGAGCGTTCGCTTGTGACCCGAGCCCCGCCGAAGCCCTCGGCAAGCTGTACCTGTTCTGTCTGGAGAATGGACACGTGACACCATGACCACCATACGCGCCTGGCTGCACCTATACGCCCGCAAGATCACCGGCACCCTCCTCTGCCTGCCAATCGCAGCATCAGGCATCATCATACACGAGGGGCTTGTCTCGCCGGCCGTGGGCTACATTACCGTCTTCGTCGGCCTCATCTGCCTCATGGCCGGGATCTACGTGCTCAATGAGTGACATGAGTTGCATCGGGGGCCTTGACAACGTGGGGAGTAGGCGGTATAGTATTGGCAGTAGGTCAGGAAGGTACGCTATGAGACAACTGACAATCTGCCCGGCAGTCAACACGCCTCGGCGTGCCGTCCTGACCGACGCTGCCGGGCTCTTTTTTTGGAGTAAGGTATGTCCAGCTACCTTGAACTCTTGGACGATCCGAGATGGAAGAAGCGTGCCGCGGAGATCCGCGAGAAGCAAAACTGGCGGTGCCGCGGGTGTCACACATACGACAAGCTGTACGTCCATCACATGCGGTACATTGCTGGCCTGGCGCCTTGGGAGTACCCGGACGAATACCTCGTCGCGCTGTGCTTCGAGTGCCACAAGGCAGCTCATCAGGGAAGGTATCTTGAGGTACTTGAGGGCGGTGGTGAATGGGGAGGCGGCCACCAGGAAGAGGGAAAACTGCCTCCGCGCGACGAAGTTTTTCTCAAAATTCTCAAAAAGTTTTCATCGAGGTGGCGCAAAAATGAAAGTGAGGCTGCGTTTGGAACCGGCGGTGTAAACCATGGCGCATAAAAGGCTTTACAAAAATAACAAGTCATCAGCTTTTCAATTCTATCCTTCAAAGTGGCTCTCTGGGGTAGCACATTTATCGCATGAAGGGTACGTGGCTTATCACAAGATCCTCTGTTGGATGTGGCTCCACAGTAAGAGCCAATACACGATGGACGATACGACGGAAGTATGGGCTGACGCTACAGGTATGAATGGAAAACGCCTCGAAAGAGTGCGCCGGGAACTGATGAAACCGGGGTTCCAGCTGTTGCAAAAACGAGGGTCAAAGGTGCTCTCTAGGGGGCTCAAAAAGGAACACCAAAAACAACGTGCGTGGAGGATAAAGTCGTCTATGGGGGGCAAAAAGAGCGCGGAGCGTAGGTATGGCAAGAACTTACAGGGTAAGGGTGGTGACAAGGGTGGTTACGAAAAAAAGCAACCAAAGGGTAACACTACGTCTACTACCCCTACGGTAGTAGACTACGTAGGGCTACCGCTCGCCGCGCCACCCCCTGAGGGGGGCGGCGGCGCGGCTGGGCTACGCGAGGCTACGCCTCCGGATCAACTGAACAATATCCTCAGCGCCGGCGGCGGCCTCCTTGTCGCCTGGGGCTGCCCGAGATGCACGGTCAACCCACCTCCCGAGGGCTCCACATGTTTCCTCTGCAACAACACGGGAAAGATGAACGCCACCAGTGAGGGCCGCTCCCTCATCATCAAGATCCTCTACGACCGAGGCATCCTGAAGGCATCAGAACCAAAGCCGAAGCTCCCACGCACCGACTCCCGCGGAGAATACCTGGGCACCTACGGCACCGACTTGGCCCCAGATAAGACCGATACAGACGACACCCCCGAACCCGATGAAGCCCCCGAACCAAAGCACTCCCCGCCTCACAAGCTCCCCGAGCTCATATGACAACAGGGTCTACGGTGATCTGCGGTGATGCCCTGGCCGAGCTGCGAAAACTGCCGGCCGGCGCCGTCAACACCTGCGTGACGAGCCCGCCCTACTGGGGCCTGCGGGACTACGGCGTAGAGGGCCAGCTGGGCCTCGAGCGCACCCCAGAGGAATACGTGGAGCGCATGGTGGGGGTATTCAGGGAAGTGCGGCGAATCCTTCGACCAGACGGCGTATTGTTTTTGAACTTGGGAGACTCTTACTCGGTCGGGACGAACGACGCGAAGTCATTCAGGAGGGACCGCGCTCAGGTGAACCACGTAAGGCGGCGTGCGCCTTCTTGTGACAGCGACGACATAATCCCACAAGATTGTCCGCTGCGTGATTCGATTTGGAGCCGTCCTTGTGATGGGTGTCAAGCGGCTTCTGTTCTCCGCAGTCTGCACAACGGCCGCCCTGACGCTTCCAGATTAGACGGCGATTCACGCGACCCCAGCCTGGAGCGTATGGAATCTGCGCCCGCCCATCCTCCCACATCGGGTTCTTCTGGCCGGACACGGATTCCCCGATCCGACGACGCCACTCGGGATCAGCGGCGAAGCGGAGACCGCGTCGCCGGGCGGCTTCCCGCTTCTCGGGGGTCCACGCCTGACGGATCTTCTCCGCGACGTCAATGCGAGTGCTTGCGCTCGGATAGTCATGGGAGCGACCACGGAGAGCCTTGCTCATCTTCTTTCGATGCTCGGGAGTTCTCTCGTACGGATGAGCACAAGCACGGCATCGGCGAGACGTTTTCTTCTTCCGGTTCCCACATTGGCATAGATCGTAGTGCCTGTCCATACCGACATTCTACCATGCCGTACCACGATGTCAAGCTCAAACACAAAGACCTAGTAGGCATCCCCTGGCGCGTAGCCTTCGCCCTCCAGGCCGACGGATGGTATCTCCGAAGCGACATCATCTGGAGCAAGCCCAACCCGATGCCGGAGAGCGTGACGGACAGGCCGACAAAAAGTCACGAGTACATTTTCCTGTTGGCGAAGTCGGAACGGTACTACTACGATTCGGAGGCGATTAAGGAACCGGTGGCCGTTTCGCAGGTCGGCAGAGTTCGGGAGGACATCGTCGGTGGAAAATCTTACCTGGAACGAGGGCAGCACTCGAGGGGCGGGGTGTACCGCAGCGGGAACAAAGAGCGGAAGGCAGCAACGGAGAGGGGATGTCCACGCGAAGGCGTATGTGGATCTGTGCCGTGGGAAGACGATGGGCATGGCCGCAACAAACGAACCGTCTGGACCGTCACCACCAAGCCGTTCAAGGACGCTCACTTTGCCGTGTTCCCTCCCGACCTCATCAAGCCCTGCATTCTGGCCGGGTGCCCAAAGGGCGGCACGGTACTTGACCCTTTCGGCGGCTCGGGAACAACTGGCCTGGTGGCGAAGGAATGCGGGTGTGAGTACGTCCTGATCGAACTGAACCCGGACTACTGCGACATGTCCCACAAGCGTATTCGGCAGGAGGTATTCGATTTTTGAGCAAAAAGATGCCCGGACCCAACTGCTTCCAGCCGGGCCCGGGCGGCCAGGGGGAGTACTGGCCTATCTCATCAACGGCCTCGAACGCCTCAACGGCTTCACCGGCCTCGACACCTTCATCACCTGGATCCTCGTCGCTCCCTGCTCCCGCAGATACCGCGCGCACCCCTGCGCCATTACCTGCGCCCTCCACGGATTCGTGTGTCTCCGACGATCCCCGTACGAGTACCACACCACCCACGTCTCCTCAGCCTCCTTCGTGACCTCCTGCTCAACGACACTCACGACGCTCCTCCTTCCCGGGACACCCCGAACACCACGGCCCGCTCGCCGGCCAGGTCCGCGACCCTGTCCACCGCCTCGTCCCTCTGCTTCTTCAGCCGCGCGGATCTCCGCTTCTCATCCCGCAGCGCATGAGACACGAGGTTCCACGCACACTGAAGCTGCATGACCTCCTCGATCAGCTCCACCTTGCTCATGGCCTCCAGCTCCTTGACGGTCTTGTGCTCGCTCATGCGCCACCCGTCGCCTTGGCGATGGCGGCCCTTGCGTCCTCCATGCTACAGTGTAGGGCACAGACAAACCCGTGCTCACACTCGCAGTCATTGTCTGCGTGTTCCAGCAGATCCTCGAGCGCCGCCAGTAGGTCTGCGTTGACGGCCTCCAACGCTTCAGCTGATTCGGCAAGCACATACTCGCCATCTGCGCAGAAGCAATGCTCCCGCCTTCCTATTCGGTCGTGGCTCACGTTCAACCTCTTCAGCGGTCCCGGCGTATGCTCTTTCACGATCTCCCCCTTTGCCCTTTGCGGGCTATTTCCTTATTTGACGGTCATTTGACAACAGCGCTTTAGCATCTACCAGCCAAGCACTTAGTATTTGATCGCCTTCAGCATTGGCAATTTCTACCCTTGCGATTGCTTCTCTCAAGCATAACTCCAAGCATTTGATGTGTGCCAGCAGAAATCGAACGTCGTGGTTCTTCCATGCGAGATCAGTCAGGGAGTCCCCCTCATTCTCGCATCCCTGATCATATTCGAGCCTTGCGATAACCCCCTCCATGCTCTCGCGCTGGTCATATTCTTTACTCATCGTCTCCCCCTTTGCCCTTTGCGGGCTATTCCTTCTCTCTGTCTATCTTCATCACGTCCACATCGGCAATTACGTCCTTGATTGCCTCTGCCAGCCGTTTTTTCTTAGCTTCTGAGCAATCTACTACGAATAGCAGTATCGTTGCGTGCGTTGCTGTCTCAATCCGTATGCCGTACTCATCCTGTGTTACTTGGTGCGACCATATCATCCTCAATCACCCCCCTTCAAGTTAGTGCCTCAGTCTGCCAACAGTGTACTTATATCCGATATAATGGCCTTTGCTTTTGCATCCCCTTGACTTGCCTTGTCTGTGATGTACCTGTACATGGTTGGGGCTGCTGCCATTAGGTAGGCATCCGGTTTATGAAGAACATTGCCCGCTACTGTCCATGTGCCGCTTTTTGTTTCGACGATCCAATAGACGCGATTGTCTAGCACGGTTGCCTCACGTACTATCCAAGGGTCTGCCGTGTGGGCTTCTATAACCTTGCTGATTTCCTTCGCCAGTGTGCATGATGCCATGTCTTTTCCGTCAAGCATATTTCCCTCCCTGAAAGTGACCGGACCCCGGAGTGTCAACGCTTCGGGCTGTGGTGGGCTCGAGGCTCTCCGGGGTCCAGGTCGCGTTTTCCATCTTAGATTCCCTCCGCGTTGACACTGTAGTATACCCCCCAAACACCCCGAGCGCAAGGCCAAATCCAAAATAACTTTGACCCCCTCCCGCTGACCGTAGTGCCACAAGGGACACATGTTACACCATGCCCCCTACGTGTGGGTCGGCTTCGTCGTTTTCCTGCCCCTTGCGTGGCCCGCAGCCTCTGGTATACTTTGGCAGATCGGAGGGCCTCCATGGTCGACAAAGTAGCGATCAAAAAGTCCGTCAAGACGAGTCGGGAGCTGCGGGAACAAATACTTGCCCTGCTTGACGATGGACGATACACACACCGCGAAATCGGAGATCAACTGAACTGCTCCTACCAACTTGTCGCCCAGACCCAGGCGCGGGCGACGAGGATGGAGGAAAACCAGCGTCTCACCCTGCGCGATCCAGCCACGTCGGAGCGCATCGAACATGCGCTGGTGAGGAAACTTAGGCCGAGCATAAACCGCTTGAACGCGAAGGGCCAGAGCGCCACGGATTTCAAGAACATCTGCCAGGGCCTCGGGGTGCTGATAGACAAGGCGCGTCTGTTTGCCGACAAGAGCACGTCGAACGTGCAAAACAGATCGCTCGCGGTAGTCGTCGCGCGCCGCGCCAAGTCCGAGGATCCCAAGTCACTGAAGTCCGCAGAGACGGGCGCGGCATGATGAGCGCACGGCCCACCACGCTTGACACCGTCGCACGTGAAGCACGTGAAGCACCGCAAGCCCCGAGTTGCACGCCCGGACATATCGCCCCGAGTGGCACGGCTGGACATATCGGCGACCGGGTCGTCACGCCCACGACGGCCGGCGGGGACTGCGCCGACTGCGGCGGCCCACTTGGCTCACCCTCCTACCGATGGCGCGGCGGTGCCGCGGCCCCCATCTGCCAGGCGTGTCACCTGGCGCGGCGGGCGGCGAGTGTTGCGGCGGTTCCCTCTGCTCCTGGCCTCGCTGCCCCTCCGGGTGCTACTGGTGCCTCGGCTAGCGACGCTGCCCCGGCCGGTGCGGACGGCGCGGACGCTCGCGAGGGGGGGGGAGGCGGGGGGGGTGACTTCCGAGGGCGGGATTCCGGTTATATATGCCCCACGCGCACCTCGCGTCCCGAAATCCCATCGCGACATAGGGAGCGATAGATGAAGTTAAGAGAGCAGTCCTTGAGGAACGCGGAGAGCATGAGGAGGAACAGAGACCTGTTACTTGGGGATATTCGGAGGTTGAAGGAGCGGTTGGAGCATTTGAGTCGGGAGAATCGGGAGTTAAGGACGAGGGTAAAAGCGCAGGAGGGGTAATGGTACCCGGGACGTATAGTACGGTGAATCTGATGAGGAAGGCATCAACGGCATTGACGTTGATGATAAGTCGATTTCCGGAGAGTGCGTTTGCAGAGGGACCGGTACTGGAGCCGGAGATCAGGCGAGAGATAGAGGGGTTGGTCAAGGCGATGGAGTTACATTCGGCGCAGTTAAAGCGGGATAAGGTAGAGCAGAGGGAAGTGCATCATCCGACGAAGGCAGAGGGGAGAGAGGAGCGGAAGGCGACGGGAAGGAGGGGGCAGAAGAGGCGTGGGAGGAAGAAGTTTCCGACGGGAGAGGAGATGATAAGGCGGCGTGGGCCGAGGGAGAGGGGAGGTGGTCCGGTAGATGATGGAGAAGGGGTGGGAGGTGAGGGAGAGAAGAAGCGGGAAGGGTTTTTCTAGGAGCAGATGAGATGAGTTGGCGAGACCAGCTATACGAACAGGTAATGACGCCGGAGTTAGAGGCATCGAGGTTGGCGTTGAATAATCGTCGGCCGGGGGGATGGCGAGGGCAGCTATACGATCAGACAATGACGCCGGCATTGGAGGCATCGAGGGATGCGTGGAAAGATCGAGAGCCGGCGGGATGGCGAGGAGGGTATCCGGAGGCGAGTGATTTATCGGGTGGAGGGAACGCCGAGTACTCGATGGTTTCGGAAGATCCGTACAGTGTTGAGAATCCGAGTGTAGGGACGGCGAGTGGACACATACCGACGGCGGCGGAGCAGGCATTGGCGTGGCAGGCGTGGAATGCGAAGCGAGCGGGAGTGAGGAGGTTGAGGTCGCTAGGAGAGCAGGGGTACACGCAGTTACCGAATCGGATGGTAGGGCCGGGAGGAGGGATGACGCAGCAGGAGCTTTCGATGTACGCGACGCCGAGGGGAGGGAGAGAGGCAGGTGCGTTACTACCCGGGGCAGAGCAGAGCATAATGGCGAGGTATCGTCGAGAGCAGGGGCAGTTACCGAGCATCAACACGATTGCGTCGCCAGGGGTGTATTGATGCGTGACGGAGATGAGATGGTGTGTGACTCCTGTGGGCGTAGCATGACGAACCTCACTGGCACCAGTGTAGTCGGGACGATAATTACTCCTGGCTTAGGAGAAGACCCGGAGATAAGAAAGACGATGGCGCAACAGTGGTCGCCTTATCCACTGAGGGAGTATCACGTCTGCTGGGCGTGTACGCTCAAGGCGCATGGCGTTCCGGTACCGGAAATTATTTCCGAAGAAGGAGAGTCCAGTGCCGAAAGCATAGGAGGTGTGAGGTGAACGGTGGGACGCTATTTCTCCCGCTCGACTGTCTTCGTGGTGTGTACCAGGCGATGAAGAAGGGCGCGGAAGAAAGGCAGGTGATTGAGATGGCGAGAAGAGGCAACGCGGGTCGTGGAAGCAGGGGAGCGTGCGGAGGTCGCAGAAGGAGAGATGGCAGCGGTGGAGGTGTAGGGAACCGGGGGACGGCGAGGCAGCCGAAGAAGCGGAGATAGTCTTGACGAAGAAGAGGGCGTCCACCAAGAGGGAGATGAAGAAGGAGCTCGCCGAGCTTGAGGCGGAGATGGCGCGGACGATAGACGAGGCGAACGATGCGATGCTCCTGCGGTGGGCGGAAGACCCGGTAGCGTATGTGCGTGAGGCGCTTGGTGTAGATGGTGTTCCCGGCGACATGAAGAACCCGGGCATCTCGACGCAGCAGAAGGATGGGTTGGAGAAACTCGGGAAGCTGGTGAACTCGAAGATAAAGCTTTCGGAAGGCCGGAAGCTGACGGAAGAAGAGGCGGAGTACGCATCGAAGATCGGCATTTCGATTATGAGCGGGCACGGAGTCGGCAAGGATGGGTTTGCGGCATGGGCGATACTGTGGTTTCTCACGTGTTTCCCGTATCCCAAGATTCCGTGTACGGCGCCGAACGCAGCGCAGCTTCAGTCGGTATTGTGGTCGGAGATCGCGAAGTGGTTGAATCGTCGTAACGCGGTAGGAGAGCCGTGTTGTCTGGAGGAGATACGGCAGGTTTTCGCGATACAGACGACGAAGGTGTTTCGGACGGACCTTGAAGACAAGAGTGAAGTCGGGAAGCGATGGTTTGCCGAGGCGCGGACGGTGAATCTGAATCAGTCGGAAGACAAGCAGGCGGAGACGCTGGCGGGTCGGCATGAAGACTACATGTTCGCTTTGGTTGACGAAGGTAGCGGTGTACCCGATGCGGTGAGGCGGCCGTTCGAGGGAGGGCTGACGGGCATCTGCAATTTCCTGCTGGAGATATTCAACCCGACGCATCGGAGCGGTTTCTCGTATCGCACGCATTTCGGCAAGGCATCGGAGACGAAGCAATGGGTGAAGCTGCATTGGGACGCGGAGGAGAGTGAGATTGTCCCGAAGGAGCACATCGAGAAGATCGCGGCGAAGTACGGTCGAAAGAGCAACTTCTTCCTCGTGCGCGTAAAGGGTCTGCCGCCGCAGTCGGATGAAGACACGCTGATACCGGACAACTGGGTGTATGCGGCGCAGCAGAGGAATCTTGACCCGTTACCCACGGACCCGGTATTCGTCGGAGTCGATTGCGCGATGGGTGGCGGAGATGACGCAGTACTCACGGCGCGCAAGGGGCCGAAGATCATCGGGAAGGCGACGTACCCGAAGACGGAGAAGACTCAAGAGCTCGGGACGAACGTTGTGTCGTTTGCGAACGAGTACGAAGCGGACATGATTTTCATTGACTCGATTGGAGTCGGCAAGGGCGTGTATGATTTCGTTTGCCTGTTTTTCCCGTCGCACAAGGTAGTCGGGGTAGACGTGCGAGAGGCGGCGCGGGAGCCGAGCCGTTTCTATCGTCTGCGTGACGAATTGTGGTGGAAGATGCGGACGGCGTTTGAGAAGAATCTCGTTGACATTCCCGAAGACGATGGAGACCTGAGATCGCAGTTGTCGTCGGTGAAGTACGAGCGGTCGGTACAGCATCTTGGAAACGTCATCAAAGTGGAGAGCAAGGCGCAGATGAAGAAGCGGCAGAAAGGGTCGCCGGATCATGCAGACTCTTACATGCTGACGTTCGTTCGTGATATAACTGCGTTGAGGCTTGACAAGGAGATGGACAAGTACGAAGAAGAGGAGCCGGAAGAGGCCGAAGTGGAACACGCATGGATGATGGCGTAGCAAGGATAAAAAATGCCTGACCTACTGAAGACGACGAAGGACGCGGGGCACTATCATCTCGTGTACGTGAGAAGGCTCGAAGAGGGCTACACGTCTGTCGAGAAGCCGAGGAAGCATCGGCACGATGTTGTCTTCCGGTACAAGATGGATCCGATGACGGGTCGGGAGCTCGTAGATCCCAAGACCGGCGGTACGGTGCCCGAGGAGATCGTGTTGGCCGAAGCGGAAGGCCACACGCACAGGCTCGAAGAGATTGTTGATTCCAACAGCGTCCCGCGCGGCAAAGAAGAGGAGAAGGTCGCTGAAGTCCTGCGTCTCTGGAAGACGGCGAAGGAGTTCGATGGCGATGCGTTCGAGAAGGCGGAGGAGTGTGAGCGGTTCTACGCGAGTGACCAGTGGGAGAAGGGGACGAAGGACAAGCTGAAGGCCGAGCAGCGTGCGGCGCTCACGATAAACGAGATCGAGGCGAAGCTGGATATCCTTGGTGGGTATCAGCGTCGGAATCGCACGCAATTCCAGTTCCTCCCGGTTGAAGGCGGCGATGAGATCGGCGCGAATCTCGCGACGCTCGTAGTGAAAAACGTGTGCAATCAGAACGAGTTTGAGCATGAGGAAAACGAGTTCTTCGACGACCTGATGATCGCGGGCCGCGGTGCGTGGGACGTGGACATCGACTACAACGAGAACATCGAAGGCGACATAGTCATCAAGCATCGGCCGTGGAAAAAGCTGCGGTTGGGGCCGCATGATGATGCGCGTCTGAGTGACCTGGAATACCTGTGCAATCACGACATGTATTCCGAGGCGAAGGTGAAGCAGATGTGGCCGGACAAGAAGTCGGAAGTCGGTCTGATGTTCGCGGCAGCTGGGGAAGATGAGCAGGACGACACGCCGAGGAGTCCGGGGCGCCAGTATGACACGGAGCCGTTAAAGGATTTCGGTTCGATGCTCGAGAGCCCGGACATGATCGACCTGGAGCGGAAGAACATTCGGGTCATCGAGTGCTGGCGGAAAATGTATCGCCGCGTGTTCACGATCGTCGCGGAAGATGACGATTTCGTTTTCGAGGAGCCGATTGCCGACAAGGCGATGGCGAACAAGGCGAAGACGATCAAGGGGCTTCAGGCAGTTGAGCGAAACCCCTTCTACATGCGAGTCACGACTATCGCGGGAGCCGTGTTGCTCTCCGATGACATACCGGACCTTGCGGTGCAGGATTTTCAGACGGTTGTTGCGTATGCGAAGAAGCGCGGCAGGGATTTCTGGGGCAAGATTCGTCCGGCGCTGGACCCGCAGCGTGAAATGAACAAGCGGATATCGCAGTCGATAGACATCCTGAATCGCTGTGTGGTCTATGCGATCTACTACGACGACAAGACGTTTGACAGAGCCAACGACGTCAAGACGTTCAAGGAGAACGCGACGAAGCCGGGGGCGCTCATCAGGGTGGCCGACACTACCCGGCCTCCGAAGCGTGAGGAGGGGGTGAAGTTCCCGAATGAAGTCGCGCAGATGATCGTCATATCGCGTGAGACGCTTCGCGAGATTCTGTCGATCGGGCCTGCGATGCAGGGTCTCGAACAGGGTCAGCAGAGCGGTATCGCGCTTGTCGAGAAGAAGAAGCAGGGAGTTATCGGCAACGAGTTCCTGTTCGATAACAAGTCGATGGCGAAGAGAAAACTTGGCAAGATGCTTCTGTCATTGATTCAGGCGCATTACAGTCCGCAGCGTATCGCGCGAATCGTGATGAGCCAGGCGGCGCGTGACGCATCGAGTGACCGGGGTGAGATGCCGACGCTGCCGACGCAGGGTGCCGATGGTCAGCAGGAGCAGCGGGATCTTACCGAGTTCACGATGGACGAGATCGTCGCGTTTCTTGAGACGCGGGATCTGACGAAGTACGACGTCGTTGCTGCGGAGCGCGAGTGGACGCCGACGATACGGCGTGCCACGTTCTACGAGATGGCACAGATGATGCAGCATGGCGCGCCGATACCGGCGGAGCTCGTGCTGGATCTGTCCGATCTGCCGAAGAAGGAGAAGCAGAAGGCGATTGCGATGGTTCAGCAGGCGCAGGCGCGTGAGCAGCAGATGGAAGACGCGAAGATAAAGTCCGAGACTGACAAGGCGATGATCGCCGCGGAGTCGAGGATGCAGAGTTCCGGAAGAGAACCGGCATGAAATGGTGCCGCGCGGCGAGAGTCCGCACGGCTTGGTGATTTTGGAGACCGGGCATAGACCGTAAAGCCGGCGTGCTCACAAGGAGGCAGAGATGCCAGAGGAAGTAGTTGGAGCGGAAGTAGAGGCCGAGACGGTAGAGGACTTGGGGGATGTCATAGACGACGAGACCCTCGATTCGCTCAGCTCCGAGGATATCGACAGGCTTCTCAAGGACCGCACGGTTCCTGAAGAACCGATCGAGGAGGAGGAGCCCGAGGAAGTGATCGAGTCTGAGGAACCCGAGCCCGAACCCGAGCCGGAGAAGAAGGTCGAGGAACCCGCGAAGGAACCGGAAAAGGAGCCTGAAAAGGAGCCTGAGAAGGAACCGGAGCAGGAGCCCGAACCTGCCCCGCCAGCCGAGGAGAAAGCAGAAACGCTTGAAGAACGGGTGGCGAAACTGGAGCAGGAAAAGGCCGATCTTCTCGAACGGTTCGATCGCCAGAAGACCCAGTTGGGTCGATGGAGCAATGAAATCGGCGAGATGCGGAGGCTCCAGAAGACGCTAGATGAGACGCAGTTGACCGACGAAGAGTTCGCCGCGAAGATGGAGGAGAATCCACGCGAAGCGATTCGCATGGAGCAGCAGCGCCTGAAGGCACAGGCCGACAGTGAGGAGCTTGAGCTTCAGCGTCTCCGTGACGCTTGTGAGGAATCAGTTCGTGGACAGGTATCGGATTTCGACGATCTCCTGCCGGAAATGGTGGAGGCCGCCAGAAAGAAGTATCGACTCGCCGACTGGGGTGTCGATGCGTTCAAGAAAGATCCGTTCCGGTTCAACGAACATGAAATTCTCGACCTGGCACGGGACGCAAAGCTCGCAAGGTTGGAGGCCAAGCTCGCATCTGCCGAGACCGAGAACGAGGGCCTGAAGAAGAAGGCTGGCGGGAACCTTGCTGAGAAAATCAACAAGGCCGCCAAGAAACCTCCGCGAGTTGGCGGCGGATCCGGCCAGGGAGCCGAGGGCAAGTCGGCTGCGGACCTGACCGAAGAGGATCTCTCCGACCAGCAGATCGAAGACATGGATGAAAAGACCGTGTCCAAGGTCCTGAAGGAGAGGGGTGTACCAATTTGATTTCAAGGAGGCTAGGATATGGCTAAGACTGCTGTAGCAACTGGTGATGCTCTCACCAGGAAACTGTGGGATCGAAAGCTCTATCTCGACATCCAGAAGCAGTCCTACTTCACGAAGTTCGAGAGCGAGGACGGCGACAACGTCGTTCACGTGAAGAAGGATCTGGAGAAAGAGAAGGGCGACGCGATCACTTTCGGCATCCGGATGAGGCTGAACAAGCCGTTCATCGTGGATGGCCAGTCGGAAGGCAACGAGCACGCGCTCACGACTCACAGCTTTTCCGTTGCCCTGCACAAGTACCGTGTGCCTGTGCGGGACGATGGCGAGCTGACGAGGAAGAGGGCGATCTGGGACGTCGAGAAAGAGTCCCGTGCGGCGATCGTCGAGGATGCGGCGGAGAAGCTGGACGAGCTGAAGTTCACCACGTTGGGGGCGACCCTGACGCGCAACTTCTACTGCTCGGCGCTGGCGGCGTCGTTCCACACGAGTGCGAACGCTGTGGTCGCGAAGGCGGGTCTGACGACCGCGGGACCGACGAGCTGCGACATCTCGCCGAAGCTCATTTCGTTCGCGAAGACCTGGGCGCTCACCGGCGGCCTGGCTGCCGGTGCGAGGGTGCAGACTCCGCTTCAGCCGATCATGGTGGACGGCAAGCCGCACCTGATTCTTCTGATTCACCCGGATCAGAGGTTCGACCTGGCGAACAACACCGTCATGGTGCAGGCGCATCGTGAGGCTCGTGAGCGGGGCAAGGAGAACCCGATCTTCAGCGGGGCCGATTTCATCTGGGACGGGGTGGTTAGAAAGGCTGCTTGAATTGATCACCTTAAACCGAGCTATATGCGGGAAACACTTGTTAGGTTCTGACTACCGGGAGGTAAAAATGTCAGAAATAGAGTCAATCCGCAGGGAAGATCTTGAGACTGACCTCGCCTGGCTTGCAGGTTTCATAGACGGCGAAGGCAATATTGGTGTTGCGTTCCACAAGAACGATAGAAAGAACCCCAATTACCGAGTGTTTCGTATTCATGTGAACATCTCTAACACTGATGTGTTAGCGATAGAGAAAGTGACGCGCATCCTTACCAAAATTGGTTGTTTCTTTAAGGTGTATCTGAGAAGGCAGAATAGCAAGAAGTGGCTACCCTGTGCAAATGTAGTCGTTCAGGGTCAGCGTAACGCATCGAAATTGCTTCGCGCAGTAGAACCTTTCTTAACTGTAAAGAAAGAAACTGCTCGGCAGGCAATATACGCTGCGGATTATCGCAATGGACTCAGGCGTGCTTTCAACAACCAGTGGGGTCGTCACGGGAAGCCTATTTACGAGAATCCTGTGCTTCATGTGATGGCAGATAGGGCGCGTGAACTTGTTCACTATAGAGCGGACATACGGAAGTATTCGATTAAGGCGAGTAAGCCAATCGAACTCAAGAAACCCTCAGAGACTACACGCTTGGCTGCATTGAATGTTGAAGATGCAGAAGATATAGTCCGATCTGCACAGAGATGTGCAGCTAACACAAATGATTCATAGCCATCCCAACATCGAAATCGGCACCGACGCGGGGGCCGGCGCTGTTCCCTACGGGAAGGGTCTGCTTCTCGGGAAGCAGGCGCTGTGCATGGCCTGGGGTCGCCGGGCGAAGGTGGTACGCAAGACCTTCGACTACGACAACGAGGTGGGCTTCGACTGGTCGGCTGTGTTCGGGGTAGCCAAACCCGTCTTCAACAGCATCGACTACGGAGTCATGGGTGTGTGGACCTCGCGGACCCAGGTTACGGACGCGTAAGGTAGCGCCGTAACGAAGAAAGGAAGGTGAAGTAGATGGCTGTTACTACTCACGGATACCCGGCGAATCTGCATTCGCCGATGGAGTTCCTGAAGGGTGAGAAGTTCTGCGCGGCCGTGACGGCGGATCTGTCCAAGTCTCCGGACGGGATAGTTTCGCTCACGGACGTCATGCAGATGATTCCCACCTGCAAGGGCCTGCTGGTGACGGACGTGTTCCTGCGTATCGACGCGAGCACGACCGTCAGTACGGTTGTCAGCATTGGTGACGTAAGCGACGTCAACGGGTACGACAATGCCGTTGACCTGGCGGTCGCGAATGGCACGATAACCAAGAGTCTTGAGGCCACCGATGCCTACGGAGTCGGCAGGCTGTACACGTCGAACGACCTGACGATCAATCTGAAGTTCGCCACGTCGAACGTGTCGGCCGGTACGCTGACGCTGATCGCCGAAGGTGTCGTTCTGGAGCAGTACGCGTAACGAAACGGATAGGGCCGCGGGGGCCTGAAAACCTCCCGCGGCCTGATTCCACAAAGGAGGTGAAGTAGATGGCTGCGATTACCCATGTGTATCCGGCCAACCAGCACTCGGCGATGGCATTCCTGAAAGGGAAGAAGTTTGCCGCTGCGGTGACTGCCAACGTAGCCACAATGCCTCAGCGAGCGTATGTTTCTGAGGGTGACGTCGTACAGATGATCCCGGTGATGAAGGGTCTGCTCGTGACGGACGTGTGGCTGCGGATGGATACGAGCCTGATAGCCGTGAGTGCCACGGTAAGCATCGGTGACGGGGACGGCGTGAGCGGTTACGCCGCGTCCGTATCGACGAAAGGCGCGTGTGGAATCCTGCGGAAGAGTCTCGAGGCTATCAACAACTACGGTGTTGGTAAGCTCTACACGGCGGCCGACACGATCGACATCAAGTGGTCGGCGGTTTCGGGTGCCGCCTCGAACGTCTCTGTCGGGATCGTAACGCTGGTTGCTGAAGGTGTGCTGCTTGAGCAGTACGCCTAAAGAAAGGTGAATAGCGGATAGGGTCACGGGGGCCTTGAGGTTCCCGTGACCTGATTCCGAAGGAGAGATACATTGGCTACTTCCGGATCGTTCAACTGGGACCAGACCCGCAACCAAATCGTCACCGATGCACTTCGGACAGTGGGTGCGATTGACCAGGAAGGTAGCCCAAGTGCCGCGCAGCTTTCCAATGGCTGCGAGGCGCTCAATTCGATAGTGAAAAACCTGCAGACGATGGGCCTGGGGTTGTGGGCTCGCGAGTGGACGACCGCGGCGCTGACGGCTTCGACGATGCTGACGCACAACGCCGTGAATTACATCTGCGTTCGCAGCCACACGTCTTCGGCGGCGGGAGCTGTGGGAGATGAGCCCGGTGTCGGCAACGACTGGGAAACCTTCTGGATGGTAGGAGGCACGGGCGGCGGGGCGTGGGCAACGGCGACGGCCTACAACGCCATTGGCGATTTCGTCCCGGCCTCTGACACGATCTTCATTGAAGAGGCGTTCATCCGTCGCAACAATTTCGATCACCCGATGAGAGTCGTGAGGTACGCTGATTATCTCACTGGTGTCGGGGCGAAATACAGTACCGGGCTGCCGAGTGTCCTGACGTTCAACAACAGTCTCGCAAGTCCCGTCGTGCTGATGAGTCCGCAGTCGGAGAGCGCGAGCGATATCGTCAACTATCTACGGTATCGCAAGCTCGAGGATTTCGATGCTGCCGCCGACAACCCGGACTCGCCGGCGTCCTGGGTGGAGCTACTGGTGTTCGCGCTGGCACGAAGGATTTCGCCGCAATACGGCCTGCCGCTTGAGGAGAGGTACTATCTAGGCAGAGAAGCGAACCGGCTGCTTGCTCTCGCCAAGAAGGCCGACCAGGAAGCGCCGACGGCCGAGTCTCTCGATCCGGTTTTTTAAGGAGGAACAATGGCTCTCTTGGCCGCACAAATCGACCTGCTACTTGCGGGGCTTACGAACAAGACTGACGGTGGGCCGCTTGCGGGCGGCAAGGTTTATACCTACGGAGCCGGTGGCCTTGCCCCGAAGGCAACGTATGAAGACGCAGCTCGCGCAGGGACTCATCCGAACCCGATCGTGCTGGACGCATACGGGAGGGCGCTTGCCTTCGGAGACGGTTACTACAAGTTCGTCGTGAAAGATGCGGCTGATGTCGCTCAGTACACGTGGGACTATCTCAACTACAGCGGCGGATTCTACGAGGGTGACGTTGGCGCTGTTCAGACGATCAAGTACCAGGATGAGGACAACACGGTACGGCAGATCACGAGTCGCGCGGGAGTCGTAGTCTACAAGGCGGCGGACCAGAATTGTGTCTCGGCCGCCGCGCAGGCGATAGAGTTTGACACGGAAATCGACGACCCGTTTGCCGAGTACAATGTGGGGACGCATGAGTTCACCGCGAAGTACGCGGGCGCGTATCTCATCGGATGCGAAATCGAGGTTTCGCTCGTGTCGGCCGGGAAGGTGATCGACCTGTACACGGCCGGTGATCTTGCGACGCAGATACACCGTCGAGGCGAAAGCGCCGGTCACGATGTATGGGGCCTTGGGTTCACGACGATAGAAGAACTGGCGGCCGGGAATCAGATTTCCTTCATGGTCAGCGGCAATGATGCGGCCTGGGACGTTCTTGGAGGGCGCGGCGCTTCGCGTGCTATGTTTGCGAGACTTTTCTAATGCCGAAAAAAATGATTCCGCTCAACACCGATCCCTACGAGAACGTAGACGAATCGGAACTGCGAGAAACGCACGCGGCGAAACTCAAGAATGCGTATGTCGATGACCTGAAGAACACCAAGCGGCGCCCGGGCCTTCTGTCCAAGTGGGACCTGAGTACCGACGTCACTAACCCGACATACTACACCGGCGCACCACTCGACGGCATCTTCTGGTGGAACTCTCAGAAGCGGCTGATTATCGCCGCCGGTCGAAGCCTCTACTATATTGACAGCCCCTTCGCCGCGCCGGTCTGGATTGGAAGCCCGACCAACCTTGCCCGCGGAACGCCCGTAGTCTTTGCCGATTGCGGCAATGACCTCCTGTGTGCAAATGGGACCGGGATGTTCTACGTAAACATCACGGGCGGAATCATCACGGCCGAGAACGTCCCGGTTTCCAGTGAAGTGATTGGAACGGACGCGCTGAATTATCGCTGTAAGGTGGCCCACATCGCTGCCGCCGCAAACAGGCCGACCACCGGAGCGGACTGGGCCGACTACTGGGAGCTGGCCGGTTTCTCCGGTGTGCCGTGGGTCGTGGATACGGCATATATCTACAGCGACCCTCCGCTGTGGAGCACACATGTCGGATACCTTGACGGGTACAGCCTTGCCAACGACAACAACGACGAGTTCCGCTGGTCTACCGCGGACAACGTGCAGGCGTGGTCGGCGCTCGACTTCGCTACGGCTGAAGCGGCCCCGGACAACGTGATGGCGCTGCTCGTAAACTGGCGGGAGATCCTGTTGGTGGGCGAGACGACAACCGAGACATGGTACAACGCTGGGACGACCGCTCCGTTCGGCAAGCTCGCGGGAACCCATATCGAACGAGGCACGAGTGCAAGATATACCGTCAAGAGCCTGGGCAACACATGGTTCTGGCTCGACCAGGACCGTCGCCTCATCACGCTCGTTCAGAGGACTCCGCAGGTCGTCAGCGGCCCGTTCGAGAAAACGATTGAGGGCTTCACCGAAGTCTCCGATGCTACGGCAGACGTTCTCGATGTCGGCGGTCAGCATTGGCTGGTTCTTACCTTCCCGAGTGCGAACAGGACGTTCGCGTATGAGTACGCAAGGAAAACGTGGAGTGAGTGGTCCACATGGGACCCCATTGGTGCGATTGACCAGGAGTGGCGTGCGCGGTATTTCTGTCTTGTGCCTGAGTGGGGCATGTGTCTCGCGGGCGACCGGCTGAGTTCCAAGATATTCGACGTATCGCCCGACTATCACGATGACGACGGAGACGACATTCGCGTACTCAGGCGCACGGGCCACATCACGCACGACACGCACATGATGAAGCGGACGAACAGGATCGTCATTCGGTTAAAACGCGGCGTGGGAAGCGTTGCGGGCAGCGAACCGAAGATGAGCGTGCGATGGAAGAACGACAATAGCGACTGGAGCCAGCCGCGTGAGGTGTCACTGGGGAAGATAGGTGAGGATTTCTGTTTCGCGACCCTTCACGGCCTGGGGATGTACCGAAGCAGGCAGTTTGAGTTCGTGCTTCTCGGGGCCTCCGACTTTATTCTCATGGATGCAGAAGAAGACGTTGACGCATTGAGGTAGACGTATGCCCGTTATAGTACAGATACCGCCGAGGACCGACGACTGGAGAGAAGTCGGTGGATGGCGGCAGAATGTGTATGACGTGCTTTCTCAGTTGTCACTCAACGACGATGGCAACGGGTTGATCGTTGAAAACTTCGCGATCACCGACACGCTTTATGTTGACCGGATACGAGAGTACACGGTCGGCGTTGGCGTTACTGTTGAGGATGTTCTGCTGCAGGACGGCAACATAACAATCGGAAGCGGGAATTGGCTCGGTGGTGGCGGCGGTGCGCCGCGTCTTGCGTACGATGCTACAGAACAGGTTCTTGCTTTTCTCGACGATGACGTAGAGACGAGATGGATTTCGCTCGATGACGCTAACCGTTACACGAGTCTTCGGCGAGTCGCTGAGTCACAGGAGGCGGTCAGAACAAATCAGATTCTTGGCCTTCAGACCACCAGCGGCTTAGAGTTCGCGGGTGCGAGTCCGTGTGAGCACGTAAACAGTGGCGTATACGCAACGCAGTTTCAGGTAGACGGCAAGACCACTTTTACGATTGAGTTCTGGGCAAAGCCTGTTGCCGCAGACGTTAATGGAACAGTCTTTGGCACGATATGGGGAGCCAATTACTTCTACTTTGGACAGGATGCTGGGGGATCGGGTAGCTGGTCTGCAGCGGTAGGAGCAAGCGGCTGGGGCGATACTGGAGTTGCCTGTGATGCTGGAGTGTGGCAGCATATCGTTTACAGATCGAACGCTCTAGCGGCAACGTGTGACATCTGGAAGAACGGAGTTCTTGCAGGCACGGAGGCATATGACGAGAACTTTGCAAACCTTCCGCGCCCTCTAGCTGGCCCGGATGGAACGCAGGCTTGGATAGGCGACTACAACAACGGTTCGGCAGGAGGACATAATTGGTACGCAGGAGTTCTTGATGAGGTTCGGGTCTACAATCGAGAGCTGACTGATGCAGAGATCGTCGCGCATTACGCCGCTGGGGTTGGACTCTACGGGTCTAAGGAAACGGGTCAGTTGGGTGGCTACCACATGGACGAGGGTTCCGGAGCCGTCACCCTCAACTATCAGAACGGAGAGGCGAGGTGGCTTTACGGTGACGGTGGAGAACCCGACTGGACTCCACTCACTCCGTATGGGTCGGGCTCGATAGCTAAGCCCGGAATCGGTTTTGTTGGCCTGTTGCTTCGGGCTATCTGGGGCGGCACGTCAGCCGCGGCGGGGCCTCCCACGCCGTCTTACGAAGGCCAGATAATCTTGGACGGCACGGTAATCTGGGAAGCCGTCTATCCCGACATGACCGCCGCATGGGCGGTTGGTCATGTTCCTGCGGTGCAGGCAGTATTTGACGTAAACGTCTGGAGTGCTATATCCTCAAGTACCGTTGGCACCATAGGGGACATCACCTTCGGGGCCGGTCTTGCAGACGTTACGCTTGTAGGCCAGCAGTTGATGTTCAACATCGGCACGAACACGCTGATGAGAATGGACACTGGAGGCATCTACTTCTACCGCGACATCATTTTCTATGGCGACAATCTCAGGATAGCAGACGTAGACTCATCGCATAGCTTGGGGTTGCTGTGCGCGAGTGACCTCACCGCAGACAGGAACCTTGCGATATTCACGGGAGATGCCGATAGGTCGCTCACGTTCGAGGGCGACGCGATAGTCTCGCAGGACTACTCGACCGACGGCGATGTGCAGTTCGGCACGATTACGACTACGGGTGTAGGAACATTTGACTCGGTAATCGTATCAAACGGCGGCAGTCTGGACGTATACGAAGACATCACATGGCTTGGAGGCACAGGCGAGAACCTGCTACAGTTCCCCACGAACCTTGCCGTGGCGTTAGAGATTGGCACGACAGGAGTACCCTATCAGGTATTCGACTCAACGACCGACGCAGAGCAGATAGAGTACTTCAGCAATCAGTACGTCATTACCAAGGCAGGCACCGACGAAGCGGTAAACGCCGCGATAGACTCCGGTGCCTTGAACATCCTGCTGACTGCTGGGGGGACGGTGGATGCGGAGTCCACCATTGACAACGATTACACGATGCTTCGAGGTGGAGGGTGGGGCACGTTACTGGATGCTACGGGTGCCCATACTTTCCACGTCATCAACCTTGGAAGCCATGATTACTGCTCGGTACGCGACATGCGGATTCAGGGGAAGTCGAGCGGGACCGCAAGCGACCTCATCAACGGCAACGGCGCTGAGTACACCACGCTGATGAACCTTTGGCTGGAGGACTCCGACGACGACGCCGCGTACCTCTACAACTGTGACTACTCGACGGTAGCATTCTGCAACATCATCGACGCTGATGGCGACGGTATAGACTTCAGCCACTCCGACTTTGTGCGCTGCTTCGGTAACTACTTCAAGGACAATGGTGGGTATGGCGTTCTCTCCGACAGTACGAATCGGTACTCGACGTACATGGGGAACATTCTTTGGAACGACTTCGCAAGGCTGATGGGTGGCTACAATACATACATAGGGAATGTAACCCTTTCGGCCAGCTGTGGCGTGAATACCGTTAGCAGCTATCAGCCTGTTATAGGGAACGTGTGGGCATCCTGCACGAACAGCATGTACATGCAGTCCAGTCTTGGCGTTATCTTCGGCAACTGCTCGGTGACGCCGACGCAGACACACTTCTCGTTCACGGCGAACCGGACAAGAAACATATTTGCCTGCAACAATCTTTATCAGGCCGCGAACACCTACAACGACATGCCGCTCGACCAGCATGACGATAGCATCTACCTCGGGAACCTGTTCATCAGCGCAGTCGGGAAGTCTGAGAGGGCGATCTACGCGACGAACACAGAGCGCGGGGTAATTGTCGCCTCGCTTTCGCTGGGACACGATACGGGCGGATTGAACCTTGACACTGATAGCCACTACTGGACGGTTGTAGGGAACAACTTCTACGGTGACGATGGCTGCTCAGATGCTCCGATAGTTGTGGCTGGCGATCACAACATCCTTATGGGCAACCATCGTGGAACGACTGCAATCACCAACACGGGAGCCAACAACATCATATTTGACCACGACACAACGAACATGGTTTCTCTGATGAACCACGCCTGTAGCTGGATAGCCGCAGACGGTGCCCGCGCCGGTGAGTACGTCGGCATCTTCCACAACCTGGAAGCCACGGACGACGAGAGTTTCGGAGTCTACATCCGGGCGGGAAGTACCACCGCAGACTACAACATCCGTGGCTACGACCATGACGCAGCCAATGAGCTGTGGCATATAGATGGGGCGGGTAATTTGTTCGTTGCTAATAGTCTAGAGTGTCTGCAGGCCACCGCCACCAAGATCAACCTCGGAGGCGGTCTTACCGCTTTCGTCTTAAACGGCGTTTCGCTGGATGCAGTTGTTGGTGCGACTTCGCAGATTGACACGGAACTTCACTACGTTGCACTACAGCACTCGAATACCGCTTTGGCTGGTACACGTTTCATGTACGGACGTTCGCGGGGTACGCTTGCCGTACCAGTGATAGTGCAAGACAATGATGTCCTGGCTGCTATTGACGCCGCGGGTTTCGACGGCACGGATTATGTTCTTGCCGCACAAATAGACTTTGAAGTGGATGGAGCTCCTGGTGCCAATGACATGCCGGGCAGGATCGTTTTCAAGACTACTACTGACGGCGGGGTATTACCCACTACGCGATGGACGATAGACAGTACCGGACAGTTGTTATCAGGTGCGGACGGGACGGCTGCTTTCGACATTGTTACCGCTGGTAGCGTTGCCTGTGGGGCGATTGCATTAACAGGCGACTTGATTCTCAGCGAAGATATATTGAACGCCGACAACGACGATGTCCTTACGATATACGGCGGCAACGGGGCCGCGCAGGGCGCGAGCATCTCCCTGTACGGCGAGACGCACGCCACTGGCGCAGGAGACATGTACTTCTACTCAGGCGCATTCGCACAGCTCTGGTACGACAGGACAAACGATGAGTGGTACTACTACGCGGGCATAACGCTGACCACGGGGGAGACTCTAAGTTTCGCAGACGGTGGCAGCGTCAACCTCATCTCGACTACGGTAGGCGACCCCGGTGATGACACGACGCTGGTAACAGAGCAGGGGATACGCGAGGCGCTTGATGCTATCCCGGCCGGTGGTGACGTTACGGCCGGAGCGAACATAGCGGACCACACGCTCGTGCGTGGCGACGGCGGCGCGAAGGGCATACAGGACAGTGGCATTACCGTCAGCGATGCAGACGATGTCAGCGGCATGGGGACCCTTGGGTGTGGAGCGATCACGAGTACCGGAGACATCACGGCGCAGGGCGGCGACGTACATGTGGGCGTGGACAAGACGACCGAAGGAATCCTTCACCTCTACGGAGCCAACGAAGACGCAGACAACCCTCAAGGTGGCGCGACGTACTTCTATTCATCTGACTTCTACGAGGGCAACGTAGACCACTGGATCATACAGAACTACGCGGGAGACTTGCAGTTCATGTCTGACGGTGCTCATGTGATGACGATGGTGGATGCGACGCTGAGCGTCAATTTCCACACTCGTGCCATTTACGGTATAGGTACTGTGGGCTGTGGGGCGATAACGAGTACGGGGAACCTTATTGTCTTGAGCGATATCGGTATCGCGGCAGACACAGACCTGATACAGCTTACTGCGGCGAATACGGTGCAGGTGAATGGCAACGTCGGGATAGGTGTGGCACCGAGCTACCCGCTTCATTTGACTGGAGCTATGGCCGGGGATTTTATCACCAAGCTCATCAACAGCACCGCCACAAACCCGAACGGCTTATGGATAGACTTCAGCGGAGCATCCAATGATGATAACACAAGAAAGTTTCTTGTCTGTGAAGATAGCACCGCCTATCGCTGTTACATCTACTCTGATGGCGACCTCGCAAATCACGACGGCACCTACGGGGCTATCTCAGACGTCTCACTCAAGCAGGACATCGTTGACGCTCCGAGTTATTGGGATGACTTCAAAAACGTACGGTATAGGAAGTTTCGATTCGCTTCCGACGTTGAAGCTGACAAGGACGCTCCTGACCTATTTGGCACGGTGGCGCAGGAACTTGCGACGGTGTTTCCGCGTCTCGTGCATGAGTCTGACGGGATTAAGTGGACTGACATATCAACGCTGTCGCAGATAGGTGGGAAGGTCTTGCAGGAAGCGCAGGTCCGTATAGAACTGGCCGACACCGAACGCGCCGCGATGCAGGCACGCATAGATTCATTGGAGGCGGAGGTTGCCACGTTGAAGACGGCGAGGAACTGACATGTTCACCCCAGAGACCATGAACCTCATTGTTGCGGTGGTGCTCGGGCTGCACGTAGCGGTCGAGTTGGTTCACTACTTCATCGGCTTTGTGGACAACCGAAGGACGAAGAAGATACTGACGAGTATCGAGGCCATTCTGAAAAAGGAGCCGCCCTGTGTAGAGCGGCTGAAACAGATAGAGAGGACTTTGAAGGAGGCGCGATGATAATCAGTATCGACATACCCGACGCGGCGGCACCTGACCTGGTAGACATGTACTGCGCTGAAGGCGACTACGAGAACAACAAGCTACAGGACGAAACGAGGGCGCAGTTTGCCAAGCGTATGCA
>Ga0272442_10000989_pt1 | contig 43867 bp, 24 predicted proteins | sample SSMForm2O_FD_200262 | JGI IMG/M metagenome (GOLD analysis project Ga0272442, IMG submission 200262) | Marine sediment archaeal communities from Little Sippewissett salt marsh, Falmouth, MA, United States - SSM-Form-2O | ecosystem: Environmental > Aquatic > Marine > Wetlands > Sediment ...
AAATCCATATTGCAGAGGATTATCTCCGAACAGGATTATCAACTCCTCGCTGACGAATGCAAAAAAATCAAGCAGCAAATTGATGACTTACGCGCACAACAGTGGCTGGAGATCGATTTTGCCCAGTCGCCTCTGAATGAAATCAGTAAGATCACCGGCAGAAACTTTAACCTCTAATCGAATCTGATAAGGTAAGATGCCCAGCCTAAAGATAAAAGATCAGACGGTTAACATACACAACTACAATACCGTCATTGTGGGAGCGGGGGCGGCGGGCATGAACTGCGCCAAAAAGCTCTATGAGTTCATGGCTGGAAAAGGGGTAAAAGATCCACAGAACCGAATCGCCGTGGTGACGGCGGGGCTACGGCTAGGGGCTTCACGGATGAGCGGCTCGGACAAACAAACCTATTATAAAATGGGTACCAGCCCCGAGACGGCCGACAGCGCGGAACTCTTTGCTGAAAGTCTTACGGCAGGCGGTTGTTGTCATGGTGATCTGGCCTTGATCGAGGCTATCGGTTCGCTAAGGGGCTTTTATAATCTGGTCGAAGCCGGTGTGCCCTTTCCGCATAATCGGCTGGGAAGCTATGTAGGCTATAAAACCGACCACGATCCCTACGAACGGGCCACCTCGGCCGGACCCAAGACCAGCAAATTCATGAGTGAATGTCTCCAGAAGTGTGTGGAACGTTATGGCATGGCGATATTTGACAAACAGGAAGCGGTGGAACTGATTACCACCGGCCAAGGAGACTCGAAGCGGATCGTGGGATTGATAACCATCGATAAAAATAAACTCAGTGAGGGCAACTATGGTGTAACCCTGTTTCATTTTGAAAATCTGGTCCTGGCGGCCGGGGGACCGGGGGAAATGTATAAGACAAGCGTCTATCCCAAAGGTCAGATCGGTATGCATGGTGTGGCATTGCGGGCGGGGCTGGCGGCGGAAAACCTGACCGAATCACAATTTGGTCTGGCCAGCATAAAGTTTCGCTGGAATGTTTCAGGCACTTATATGCAGGCGATACCCCGAATATTCAGTACCGATGCCGAGGGCAAAGACCAGCGGGAATTTCTGGCGGATTTTTTTCCTGCCATGAGTAAGATGGCAACAAATATATTTCTCAAGGGCTACCAGTGGCCGTTTGATCCTCAGCGAATCGAAAACCTGCAGTCGTCCCTGATTGATATTCTGGTATTTAATGAAACCCAAAAGGGCCGACGTGTATTTATGGATTTCCGCTCTAATCCTTTGGGCAATAGCTCCATGGAATCATTCAAGCTGGACGATCTGGAAGAAGAGGCCCTAACCTATTTAAAGAAGGCCGGCGCCCTGCAGGATACCCCTATCGAACGGCTGGCGCAAATGAATCGGCCGGCTATAGATATTTATAAAGAAAACGGGATCGATTTATACTCTGAGCCTCTGGAAATCGCTGTTTGTGCCCAGCACAATAACGGCGGTTTCAGTGTGGACAGTTGGTGGCAGTCAAATATTGACCGGACCTTTATCATCGGCGAGATGGCCGGTACGCACGGGGTCAAAAGACCCGGCGGTTCAGCCCTGAACGCCGGCCAGGTCGGAGGTGTGCGGGCTGCTGAATACATTGCCCACGTCTATGGGCCGGAAATTCCCGACTACAAAACCGGCCCCTATAAACTAGATATCGAAAAGGGCCTGGAAGATTGTCTAAATAAGCTGGAAAACCTATGTAAATCAGCATCCGGCTTAAACGCCTTGGAGGTACGCAAAGAGATCCAGGAGCGGATGAGTAATTCGGCCGGTCATATCCGGCAAATCCATGAGGCCCAAAGGTCCTTAACCGAGGCAATAAAACTCTACCGGCAAATTCAAGAGAAGGGGATGGCATTTACGAACAGAGGGGAGATGATTACAGCGGTGCAAAATGAGCATATGGCCCTTACCTCTATCGCCTATCTGAAAGCGATTGTTAGTTTACTGGGGCAGGGAGGCGGTTCGCGCGGCTCTCACCTGGTGGGAGCCGAGGACGGCATCGAAATTCACCCTGAGATTAAGGACAAAACCACCGGAAAAGCCCTAAAATTCAAGCCGGAAAACCAAGACCTTAGGAATTCTGTCCTGCAATTACAATACGACCCCAGCGTGGAGGAGTTATTCACTACCCGGACGATCCCGGTAAGAGAGATGCCCCGCCAAACACAAGCCTTCGAGACTGCCTGGCGCGATTATCGCGAGGGAATAATTTTTACCAGAAGTCAATAATGGAATTGACTTTCCCTAAACTACTCATAGAATTATTCGTAGTTTTCTTAGACAAAAATATAAAGGGAAAAGGAGAGAGGGAAGGTTGCTGGTTCAGAAGGAGTATCAAATGTTTACGAAAGGACGCAACAAAGGTACTTACAAGTTCACACTTAATCCCTGCAACGGTGCCCAAAAAGTATGCCTGGCGGGGGACTTTAACAACTGGGAACCGGTCAAAATGCGCAAACAGAAAAACGGCGGCTACGGATTGACGATTAAGCTGGATCCCGGAGACTATCAGTATAAATTCCAGGTGGATGACGAATGGCTGCTGGATCCGGAGAATCAGGATAACGCCCTGAATCCCTTTGGCTCATTAAATTCCCTGGCCAAGGTGCTCTAATTCCGCTGCACCGACTCAATCCGTACCTGATATAAGATAAAGCACCCCTTCACTAAGAGAGGCAACCACCTGAATAGATAAAGGGCCCCCCTGCCCTTTTTAAGGCACAAGGTTAATTGTGCGAGTGTCCGAAATAGGCCACCTCAAACTTTGACAACAGCTCTTTTAAGTGCTTGACATGTTCCAGATCGGTGGTCTGTTTGGTCTTCATAGTGGTAATCATCATTTCATGCAAGAGGGTTAACTTGGTAATATACTTTTGATATTCCATTTCTTTTGCTTTTTCGACGGGTTTGACACGCTGGGCCATAAAATAATAGGTGATGATTTCATTCAATTCATCCGCGTGATTTTCCTTATTCTGCACCCAGCGCACAATTTGATTCATATTGGATTTGGGTTCCTGAGAAAGCATATTGATCAGATTCATGGATTTTTCGATGGTGGTGATGTGCTCGGCAATCATTTTAATCCGGGCCTCGTCGTCGTAAATGCCACAAGGCAACTGACAGTGAGAGTACACTATCGGCGACAAAATCATCCCCAATCCCAAAACTGTTAAGGCTACTACTTTTTTGTTTCTTGATTGATTCATTTTAATTTCCTTTCTCTAAGAGAATATACGGTGACCAAACAGCACAAAATCATCTTTTGCCAAAGCCCATTACTTAGAGCCAGGCAGTTCCTATTACTGAAGTATGTTATGCAGTGACAATAGGCAAGTCAAATCCCCCCCGGCAGCAATTTGTGTTTACCGCCATAACGACAAATCGCTAAAACGTAACATGTTTTGCAACGCACCTTCGCCCAAATTCACCATAAACCCTTTGTTCAACGACAATTACAATCGCCACCTTACACTTCGGCTAATCCCTGCTCTTTTCTATATATTGATCTGCTATTTCGAGATCACCTACTCATTATAGTATGTGCCAAAAAACAGTTGAAATATTATTGACGCTAAAATAGTTTTACTCCAAAATTACACTTGGTTTGTATTCCAGAGGGACTTACATACTTACTTGAGCTGCCGAAAAAGTGCTGTAATAATAACAGCACTTTTCTAAAACGAAAACACGTTCATCCTCGCTAAAAAGGACAACTGAAATGGACAATGTAAGGTGTGAACACTGCGGTCGGGAATTGCCCCTAAACGAAACGCTTACAATTCAGGATAAGCACATCTGCAAATCCTGCAGTGACAATTATTATTCTGAGCAGGAAGGTGACCAGGCAGATGCCGTCCAGCCCCAAATCGATCCTAACATCTGTTTTAACTGCCAAAAAGACAACGGCTCCGAGCCCCTTCCCCTGCTGGCAAATCTACCTATATGTGATCAATGTGCAGAGTTGTATAGAAATCGACCTTTTCCGCTCTGGGTGAAAGCGTTTTTTGCAGCTGTACTGGCGCTGGTAATATTTTCCTGTATCTGGAATGCAAGATTTATGCGCGGCTACTTCGCCATGAACAATGCCTTCGAGGCTTTTGACGTGTCGGAATTTGAAAAAGCGGCGTCCCTGATGCAGTACGCGTCTCAAGACATTCCAGAAAGCGCAGACCTTCAGACCCTGAATTGCTATTTTCAGGGGATTAATTACCTACACCAGGACAGGTCCAAAGAAGCTCTGGCGTTATTTCAGAAATGCGGTTCGCAATTGCCCCCGGATTACAACCTTGATTTTCTCATTTTAAGCGCCCAAATAGGGGTAGCCTTCGATGAGAAAGATTATGACACCTTCCTGAAATTAGCGCTGAAAATGAAAAATATGAATCCTCAGGACCAATTCTCCCTCGGCATGGTATCTTCAGCCTATGCCTGTAAATACGCAGAAACCGGCTCAGAAGAATACAAAACACAGGCCTTGACCAACCTTGAAGATGCAAAAAAGATGGCACCGGAAAATCCCGATTTTCTAGATTATCAACAGCGTATTCTCTATCGACTTCATTCCCGTGAAATTATTACAAATGATGAATTTCACAAACGTTTTCCCAACGGCTGGTCGCAGCCGGAAAAGGAGCAATGAGATGTTTATAATTCCCGGTTTTGTTATTTCCATAGCCACCTTTCCCGGGGTGATCGTACATGAGGTCGCCCATATGTTATTCTGCAAACTTCGGAGGGTAGCCGTGCTGGATGTCTGTTTCATCCGGATGGGAAACCCGGCAGGTTATGTTGCTCATGAAGAAGTCGAGGACTTTAACACTGCCTTTCTTATTTCGGTTGGTCCGTTCCTGGTGAATTCACTACTATGTATGCTGATTTGTTTTCCCGCCTTTTTCCCGGTAAGAGTATTTGGTTTGGAGCATCCACTTTCCTATGTTCTGCTCTGGCTGGGTCTTTCAATCGGTATGCACGCATTCCCGTCCAACCAGGACGCCAAGTTATTGTATCAACAGGCTCAGAAAGCCGCATCATCCCTAAATCCCCTGGCCATCATAAGCTTTCCCCTGGTCGTCCTTATCTACATCGCTAATATTCTGTCGTTTTTCTGGGCAGACTTGATCTACGGAGTCGCTATCGGCCTGGGATTACCCGCACTGATATTCTAAGTTTTACGATACAGGCTGTGTTTATATATCGACTATTTGCTTTTGATATCGTAGGCCATAAGAGCTTCACCGTGACGGAGGTAAAGTCGGCCGTTGGAGATCGCCGGGTGGGCCCAGTGCCGGCCGCTACCCTTTGTAATCTTAAATGAACTTACCATCTCATAGCCCCCAGGAGTAATTTTAACCAGTCCCAACGTACCTTTTTCACCGTAACAATATAACCTGTCGTCGGCCCAGATTACCGAACCCTTGCCTACCAGTTTGTCCTGAAATTTCAGGCGGCCGGTGGCCAATTCCAGACACATCCACTGCCCCCTGGTACTGGCGCCATGGATATCGCCGTCCACCAAAACCACACCTCCATGATGCACGTCCAGATGACTATCCACCCATTTTTTTTCGTATCCTTTGCCATCCGCTGCAAGTTCGAACATCATCCCACCTTGTTTATAGCCGTTGGTAATATAGACCATACCATTCTCATACGCAGGACTGACGGCGTTAATGTCATGATCGACCTGGTGAGCAATGCGCCAGTATAACTTTCCGTCGGTAATATCCAAGCCGACAACCGACTCCTGTATCATGGTCATAAGCAGACGGGTGCCCCCCCGCTCAACCAGGATCGGACTGCAATAGGCGGAACGCTCGCTTAAACCTTTGGAAGTCCAGAGGGTCTTGCCGTTCATCTTATCCAGGGCGACTACACTAGCGTCCTGCCCACCCGGGGTGCAAATAACCTTCTTTGAGTCAATCAGCACCGACTCAGCCATCCCCCATCGAATATTTTCACCGTGAAACTTATCCAACGTATCGATATACCAGATCGGATCTCCGGTACGGGCGTTATAGCAGGCTATCCTGCCATGAGCACTCATCAAATAGAGACGATCCCCGTCAATAGTCGGAGTGGTACGAGTTCCCTTGTAAGATCCCGTCCATCCCGGGCCGTAGATCTTTTTCCATTTCAGTTTACCATCCAGGTCAAAGGCAAATATAACGCCGTCTTTGCCAACTAAACCGGTGGTGTAGATGATACCATCCGCGACCGCCACCGAAGCAAAGCCCTCCCCCAACCCATCTATCGACCATAACTCCTGGGGGCCGTCCTCGGGCCACTTCTTCAGCAGGGCGGTTTCCGCCGATTTGCCGTCCCGGTTCGGCCCTCGAAATTGCGGCCAGTCCCCCCCGAAAACCTCCGGACATACCCAACCTGAGACCAACATCAAAAACAGCACATTTTTTATTTGTTTCACTCTATATCTTCCTCGCTATTATCCAGGCCCTGGAGAATGCCCTATAAACGCTATAGGCACATACAATAAACATCCCCCTACCGGGATGATATATCCGGAAATCCTTTTAGTCAACCGATGTACTTTAACTTGATTTATAGTAGAGTATTAGGAATAATTATAATATCATGAATATTACCCCTTACAAGGTGGGATTGGCGGTTATTATCTCAGCCCTGACCTGCATCATCTTTATTACCTCGGTATTGTTCTTTGTTCAGAAGTCCTCCGATAATAAGGGTGAGCGGCCGGGAAGCTCTACTTCCGACAATGGCGCGGCTTCCGCTAAAAATACGACACCTGCCAATTGGCCCATCTTCCGGGCGGATACCGCCCTTACGGGAAGTACATCGGGTAACCTGGCCGATTCCTTGTCTCTGCTCTGGAAATATAAAACCGATGGCCCGATCAGTTCATCCGCGGTTGTCTATTCCGGCCGGGTCTTTGTGGGCTCGGATGACGGTTACATTCATGCCGTCAAATTAAAGAACGGCCATAAAGTCTGGAAGTATAAAACCGAAGACGCCGTCCAGGCCCCTGTCTGTGTGGTGGATGACATGGTACTTGTCGGCTCTCTTGACTGTTACCTCTACTGCCTGGATCGGCAAACCGGTGAACTAAAATGGAAATTCAAGACCGGCGATAAGATTCCCGGCTCGGTGAACTGGTATCGCCCCAGTCCCAAGGGCTCAGCGCGGATTCTGGTGGGCAGTTACGACAACTATCTTTATTGTCTCGATGCAGCCGACGGTCGGGTGATCTGGAAATACGAAAGTGAGTATTACATCAACGGTGCTCCCGCTGTTTTCACTTCTTCCTCAGCAAATGTTAACCATCCCGGCGATATCAGCGGCCAAGTAGTCTTCGGCGGCTGTGATGCCCACATACATATACTCTCACTTAACAATGGTAAAAAAATTCATACAATCGATGCCGACGCCTATATCGCCGGTTCACCGGCCCTGGCCGAGGGGCGCTTCTATGTGGGCAACTTTGAGGACACCTTTTTCTGTGGTGATTTATCAACCGGGCAGATCATCTGGCGTCATAAAACCGAGAGTGAAGCCTTTTACGCCTCGCCTGCGGTTAACGCTGAGAAGATAGTAGCAGCTACCCGAGATAAGCATCTGTACTGCTTCGATCGTGCGGACGGTAAAACACTGTGGACCTTCAACGCCTCGAGCGGATTCGACAGTTCGCCGGTAATCTGCTCAGATAATGTCATAGCTGCCTCTGACGACGGATGGCTGTATTTGGTTAGTCTGGCCCAAGGTAAGGAGATTTGGTCTTTTGAAATCGGCGCGGCGCTGAGTGCTTCACCGGCCCTGGCCTCAGGTCGGATACTTATCGGGGCCGAAGATGGTTACTTGTATTGTTTTGGTGAAAAATGAAAATTATTCAAATAACCCCCGGCTCCGGAGATAATTTTTATTGCGAGAACTGCCTGCGCGATGCGGCCATTGTGCAGGCCTGGCGCAGGCTGGGCCATGACGCCCTGATAGTACCCCTCTATTTACCCCTGCAAATGGACCAACAAAAGGTAGGAAACCTTTCGGAAATCTTTATGGGGGGCATCAACGTTTATTTGCAGCAAAAATCGGCGTTGTTTCGTAATACTCCGCGCTGGCTGGATAGGCTGTTCGATCGGCCGGGTCTTTTGCGCTGGGCGGCACGCCGGGCCGGTACCACCGATGCCCGGGACCTGGCTGATACCACCATATCAATGTTACAAGGTGAGCAGGGTTGTCAGGTCAAAGAATTGGAGCGCCTGGTCGATTGGCTGTCTAAGGAACACATTGCTGATGTGATCTGTCTGTCAAATGCCTTGCTGGCGGGTCTGGCCAGGCGTTTGAAAAAGGTACTGCAAATACCGGTTGTCTGCCTGCTCCAGGACGAAGATGACTTTCTCGACGCCCTGCCGGAACCACATCTAAGCCGAGCCTGGGACACCTTGCGTAGTAGAACCGAGGACATAGATAAATTTATAGCCGTTAGCCAACATTACGCGGATGAAATGCAAAAGCGATTGAACTTAAATAAGGACAATCTGGCGGTGGTTCATCCGGGTATCAATTCGGAAGATATTACCCCTGCACCCGGACCGGCACAAACTGTCACCATCGGATTTCTATCACGAATGAATACTAATAAAGGCCTGGATATACTGGTGGAGGCATTTATTATACTTAAAAGTAACCCAAAGCTGAAAAACATCAAACTGGCCCTGGCCGGAGGTAAAACCGGTTACGACAAACCATGTCTGGATAAAATAAAAACCAGACTCAAAAGTTGCTCCTTGCTCGAGGATGTTCAATTCCATACAGATTTCGATCCGTCCAAGCGGCATGATTTCCTGCGCAGCCTGACGGTACTATCTGTTCCGGAAACAAAAAGTCCAGCCCTGGGGTTTTATATCCTGGAAGCATTGGCCACGGCCGTCCCGGTGGTGCAGCCACCTGTGGGAGTATTTCGCGAGCTGCATGAGCTTATCGGCGAGGCGGTCAAACTCACCGAAGCGAACAATCCGGAAGCATTGGCCCGGGCCTTGGAACCGCTGGTATCAGACCCTGTACAAGCCCACAACTTAGGCCGACAGGGCCGAGAAAAGTTAGCAGAAATACTTCAACTTGAGCGCTGTGGTGAAAAATATGTTGGGGTATTTCAGCAAGTAATATCAAAATACTGGAAAGAGTAAAAAATGCTCGAACTAATAAATGTATGCAAACAGTATGAGGCCCTGCGGGGTTCGCAAAACAATTATGTACTCAAAGATTTATCCTGGCAGTTGGAGGCCGGCTGCTCGGCCGCGATAACCGGCCCCTCCGGTTCGGGTAAGAGTACCCTGCTTAATATAATCGGCGCCCTGGACCGGGCTGATGCCGGTGAGGTAATCCTCGACGGTAAAAACCTTTCGCAGCTAACCGAAATTGAATTGGCCCTGATTCGCAACCGTCAAATCGGATTCGTATTTCAGTTACACCATCTGTTGCCGCAATGTACCCTCTGGGAAAATGTATTGCTGCCCACCCTGGCCAAATTTCCTGCTACCAAAGACAATACCCCCCTAAAAACCGACAGTGAAACTCTTAATCAACGCGCTCGAGAGCTTTTAGAGCGTGTTGGTCTGGCGGACAGAGTCAACCACCGACCCGGTCAACTCTCCGGAGGGGAAAGACAACGCGTAGCTGTGGTCCGGGCCCTGATCAACAAACCCAAACTTCTGTTGGCGGACGAGCCTACCGGTTCGCTCGATGAAAAGACCTCGCAAAACCTGGCTGATCTATTAGTGCAACTGAACGGTGAACAGGGTGTAACGTTGATCGTGGCTACCCACGCCCCGGATCTGGCCGAACGAATGGGTAGAGTCTGGCAGCTAAATAATGGTCAATTAACTCCGCGTAAGAATAACACATGACTACCTGGACCCTTTTAAAAAGAAGTTTCAGCTACTATCGGCGTACCCATCTGCCCGTATTATTAGGTGCTGCCGCGGCCGTAACCGTTTTAGTTGGTGCCCTGGTGATCGGCGATTCCGTCAACTACACGCTGAAAAGAACTGCACAAATGCGTCTGGGCCGGACCAAGTTGGCCCTGATGGGGAATGACCGCTTTTTCCGGCCCGAACTTGCCCGGGAGTTGGCCCTGAAATTATCAGCTCAGAGTGCCGCCGTTTTATATCTGCCCAGTTCTTTAGCCAACCATGACGGTTCCCAGCGGGTTAATCGCGTTGAGGTGCTGGGGGTGGACGATAATTTCTGGCAATTGGGACCAAACAGTTCATCGGCAGCACTGGGGCAAAATGAAATCGCCTTAAATGAACCACTGGCTCAAAGGCTCAAGGTCAAATTGCAAGATGAGGTACTGCTGCGCGTAAGTAAACCTTCTCTGCTGCCCCGCGCCGCCCCCCTATCCACCGTTGAGGACAACTCCATTGCCCTGCGTTTGAAAGTAACAAAAATTGTATCCGAAAAAAACTTCGGTGCTTTCAGTCTCCAGGCCAACCAGCTCATTCCCTGCAATGCCTTTCTTAATCGGGATACCTTAAGCAAAATGGTTGACCTGCCTGACAAGGCTAATCTCATGCTCATTACTGATGGTTCTACCGGGCCGGTGGATATCTCCCGCGCCCAAGACGAATTGAAAAGTGTCTGGCAATTAGCAGATGCCGGTTTGGAACTGCGTAAAATTCCTGCTCAACATCAACTGGAACTTCGATCAAGTCGAATTTTCCTGGAAGAGCCCATAGTGGAAGCAGCCCTAAAGACAGGTGTTAAACCTTATCAAGTGCTGACCTATCTGGTAAACGAGTTGCGCAGCGGTAACAACACTACCCCCTACTCGATGGTATCCGCTCTGGAAAAGTCACCTGCAACGCAAAGTATCATTCCGGCGGATATGAATGATGACCAGATCGTTTTCAACTCCTGGCTGGCCGACGATTTGCAGGCTCATACCGGCGATTATATCAATATGACCTACTTTGTCCTGGGCCCAATGCGAAAACTCCAGCAGCGTGCCAGCCGTTTTCGAGTGCACGCGGTAACTCCTATAAAAGGAATGGCGGCGGATCCCGATCTCATGCCGCAATTCCCCGGATTAGCCCAGGTGGAGAACTGCCGCGATTGGCAGCCGGGCATACCTATAGACCTGAATAAAATACGTGATAAAGACGAACAGTACTGGGACAAGTATCGCGGCACTCCCAAAGCGTTCATCACCCTGGCCGCCGGCCAGCGGATGTGGGGGAATCGCTTTGGCAAAGTAACCGCACTGCGCTATCCCTTGGCAGGAAACAATCGCACTGTTATAGAAAATACCCTTTTACAAAAACTGAACCCGGCCCAACTGGGATTATTCTTTCGGCCGGTAGCAAACCTGGCCCAAAAAGCCGGCAGCCAGGCCCAGGATTTCGGCCAACTGTTTCTGGGCCTTAGTTTCTTTGTAATTGCGGCCGCCCTTTTACTGACAGGGCTGCTTTTTGTCTTTGGCGTTGAACAGCGCAGTGAAGAGATGGGTCTTTTAGCAGCCTTGGGATTTACCCAAAAACGCATACGCAGATTTTGGCTCTGGGAGGGAATGATCCTGGCCCTTGGGGGCGCTTTACTCGGTACCGCAGGCGCGGTGGCCTATACCAAAGTGATGCTATACGCCCTGGCTACCGTTTGGTCAAACGCGCTGGCAGATACGACAATTTATTTACACCTCGATCCTGGGATTATGATTACAGGTGCAGTAGTGGGAGTTGCCACCGCTCTGTCAGCCATGCTGATTACGCTATTTATACAAGCACGAAAGACACCACGGGAACTGCTTACACACGAAACCGAGCCTGGCCTGTTGAAACAGATCGTACTAAGGAAAAAAAGACTTGGTTTATGGTTTGGTAGTATCACCGGCGGCTCAGCGGCAGCATTAGTTTATTTTGGTTTGCGCAGTAGCGAGGTTTCACCGGGCCTTTTCTTCGGAGCCGGCGCCCTTTTACTATTAGCCGCCCTTTTCTTCTCTGCCGCTTTGCTGAACAAATTGACCACTTTCACGAGTAAGGCCCAACTGACTCTTTCCTCTCTGGCGGTTAGAAACACTACCCGCAGGCGCGGCCGTTCTTTAGCGGTCATTGCCCTTTTAGCTTGCGGCTGTTTTATTATTATCGCTGTAGGTGCGAATCGCAAAGATCCGCTGGCCAATAGTAAAAAACGTTCTTCAGGAACGGGGGGCTTTTCCCTGATAGCCGAAACTACCCTTCCCATTTATTACGATTTGAACAGCAACGAAGGTCGTAAGGCCCTGTCTCTGGTGGACGATGATCTAAAGGATATGCAAGTGGTCCCCTTCCGCGTCCGCGCAGGTGACGATGCAAGCTGCTTGAATCTTAACCGTCCCCAGACACCGCGTATCATCGCGGTACAACCTGGACAGCTCGCCCGGCGCGGTGCCTTTAGCTTCACCAATGTCCTAGATGTTCCGACCAATTCCGCCTCGGCCGGAAACCCTTGGTTGTTATTGGAAAAAACCGACGACCAAAACGTCATACCCGCTCTGGCCGACGCCGCCACCATCAAGTGGGCCCTGGGAAAATCTCTGGGTGATACGCTGCAATTTATCGATGACCAGGGGCAAAAATTTCAGGTACGTCTGGTCGGCGCTCTGGCCGATTCGATCCTGCAGGGAAGTGTGATAATCAGCGAGAATGAATTCAATAAGCGATTTCCCTCTCAAGATGGGTATCAGATGTTTCTGATCGATTGCCCCCCCACCCAAAGCGCCCAGGTTTCTCAATATCTAACCCGCTCCCTGCGCAACTTCGCCTGGCAGTCACAGCCGACTGTTCAAAAACTTGCTTCATTTTTCAATCTGGAAAATACTTATTTGTCCATATTCCAGCTTTTAGGTGGCTTGGGCCTGATTCTGGGCGGTATCGGTCTGGGTCTGGTTCTGCTGCGTAATGTCATGGAACGCCGCAGCGAATTCGCCCTGATGCGGGCGTTGGGGTTCACTCCTGCCACATTGCGACAATTAATATTCCGGGAACATTGGACCATACTTGCTTTGGGTCTTTTCGGAGGGGTAATTGCGGCCCTGGTAGCCGTTTGGCCCGCGCTACAGCACGCCGGCACGCAGATACCCTATAGCTCACTATTACTTACCCTTGTAGCTATCGGAATCAATGGTATATTATGGATATGGCTAGCCGCCCGTAGCGCCCTTCGAGGCGAGCTGCTGGGGCCCCTGCGTAACGAATAGGTTCGTTTACTATCGCATATTTCGCTTTAAAATTAACGTAAATAAGTCAGTAATACTTACGATGTCAAAAAATAATCCGGTAAGATTAATTCCCCTCGCCGCCGCCCTATTGGGAATCATCCTTATAATTATCTGGCAGTTGAGCTGCACGCTTGAGGACCTGCCCGAACGGGTTCCCCATATTGACAAAAGCATCTCACAGCAGCCTCAGGAAAAATTTACGGGCTCACTTAACGGCAAATTGGAGAAATTCGACGGTAAACCTGCCGACCTTAAAGATTCGTGGCCGCGTTTTCGGGGCACGAATTTCGACGGTATCTATCAAAATGACAATGTCCACCTGGCTCGAAACTGGCCCCCCGATGGTCCCAAGGTATTGTGGGAAATTCCCCTGGGTGAAGGTCACGCCGGAGCAGCCATTTATGCCGGTCGCGTATATATACTCGATTATGACCGCACCGATCAGAGAGACATGCTGCGCTGCCTGTCTCTTACCGACGGCAAAGACATCTGGTGCTATTCCTATCCGGTCAAAATCAAACGTAACCACGGCATGTCCCGCACCACCCCGGCGGTTTCAGATAAGTATATAGTCTCCATTGGCCCCAAATGCCAGGTACTCTGCCTGGATACATTATCAGGCGAATTTCGCTGGGCCCTGGATCTGGTCAAACAATATCAAACCAAAGTCCCCCTCTGGTATGCCGGCCAGTGTCCGCTCATCGATGAGCAGAACCGCGCGATCATCGCCCCGGCGGGTAAGGATATCATGATGATGGCCGTTGATTGTGAAACGGGCAAAACAGTATGGACTACCCCCAATCCACATCGTTGGCAAATGACTCATTCGTCCATTATCCCCATGGTATGTGACGGTAAACGCATGTACATTTACTGCGCCAGCGGCGGAGTCGTAGGCGTTTCCGCTGATGACGGCAAGATATTATGGCAAACCACCGACTGGATGATTCGCACCGCTACCGTTCCATCACCGGTTGTGATCGATCAGTCTCGCATATTCTTTTCCGGCGGCTATAACGCCGGCAGTTTAATGTTGCGCGTGTTCAAAGATAAGCAGCGCTATCGCACTGAAACTCTTTTCAGATTGGAACCGACCGTTTTCGGCGCTGAGCAGCACACCCCGATTCTATTTCACGATCATATTTATGGCGTTCGCCAGGAAGATGAACAAATGGTTTGCCTGGACCTCAGTGGCAACGTCGTCTGGAGCAGCGGCACTACCCACCGTTTCGGTGAAGGTCCCGGCAGCGCCCCTTATATGATAGCCAACGGACTAATTTACGCCCTGAACAACGCCGGCCTGCTCCGGCTGATCGAAGCCACTCCAACAAGGTACCACCAGCTAGCTCAGGCCCAGGTCATACCCGATGCCCATGACCCCTGGGGACCGATGGCCCTTGCCGATGGGAGATTGATTATCCGGGATTTGACGCGTATGTATTGCCTGGACGTCTCAGCCCCCTAGAAGCTAAAGATAGAATTTCGTCAGTCTTTTGAATATAATTATTTATACCAAAATATATACAAAAACTCTTACAGCCCTGTATTATTGACATGAAAAGCAAGATTGGCAAAATAAGTTCTTTCCTGATTATTTTTGTTATAGTCATTTTAGCGATAGTCGCTGGTGGAATCGCTGTTTGGCGCTTGGACACTACTGGCAAAACCGGCAGCAAACTGGGGCCGGAATTCAGTTACGACCTGAACAGCTATCGAGTCATTGATCCCTGCCTAATTCAATACAAGGAAATACAGAAATTTGCAACCGGCCTGAATCATCCCCGCGCCCTTACGGTTGGAAAAGCCCCGGAGGAAGCAATTTATATCGCCGGCGATAACCTTATCGTAAAATACTCCCCCGACGGCAAAAAACTTTCAGAGATAAAACTTGAGCAGCCGCCCTATTGTTTGATTTTGAATAGCGAAGGAAAAATCTTTGTCGGTATGATTGATCATATTCAAGTTTTCTCACCTCAGGGAAAATTGCTCGCCAACTGGGAGCCTCTAGGCCCGGATGCCTACCTTACCGCTCTGGCCGTATCGAAAGATTTTCTTTTTTCGGCCGATGCCGGTCAGCGCATCATCCACCAATATGACATAACCGGCAAGTTCATCAAAAATATCGGCGCCAAAAATCCTCAGCGTAATATCCCCGGCTTTGTTTTGCCCAGTCCCTATTTTGATATTGCCGTAGCCCCCGACGGTCTCTTGCGGGTGACCAATCCCGGCAGACATCTCATCGAGGCCTACACATTCGACGGCGATCGGGAATTTAGCTGGGGTAAGGCTTCTATGGCCATCGATGGTTTCTGCGGTTGCTGCAACCCGATCCATTTTTCCCTTATGCCCGACGGCAGTTTTCTCACCAGCGAAAAAGGCATAACCAGAATTAAAGTGTATGACCCGGAAGGTAAGTTCGTCTCTGTAGTAGCCGGACCGGACGAGTTTGTGGAACACGATCGCATCTTTAATGAAACCCGGGCTAATCGCGAGCTTGGCGGCCTTGATATCGCCGTAGATAGTAAGGCACGGGTACTGGTTCTCGACACCTGCACGAGTCAGGTAAGAATATTTGTCCACAAAGATAAACCAAAATAAATTATGAAGATAAATTCAACACAATTATCAAACACCGAGCCCAACCGTCGGCAGTGTCTGCGCCGAATTGGACGCTTGATTTCTCTGCTCGGCCTGGTAACCCTAAGTGCCATATTATCTCTGCGCAAACCTGCCAATACAAACTCTCAAACGTGTTCTTATAAGGGACTTTGTAGGAACTGCCGGTCGTTTCCGGATTGTTCACTGCCCCGTGCCTTAAAATCAAAGCATATTCTAAACCATGAAAAACCAACCACAAAAATCGAAAATAAGCCGGCGTGACCTGCTTCGGGGCACCGTGCGACAGGCGTGTCTGCTGGGGGTAGGCGCCGCTGGTGGGCTTTTGGCCCGCCGCACCCAGGCTGCCGAGACGGTTTGGCAAATCGATCCTTACACCTGCATTGCCTGCGGCAACTGCGCCACTCATTGCGTCTTGGAAAACTCCGCCGTCAAATGCGTACACGCCTTTGCCATGTGCGGCTACTGTGAACTGTGCACCGGATTTTTTGATCCGGAGCCGCCCGCCCTCAATGAAGGCGCCGAAAATCAGCTCTGTCCCGTCGGCGCCATCCAACGTTCCTCGGTGGGTGATCCTTATTTTGAATATAAGATCGTCGAAGACGACTGCCTCGGCTGCGGTAAATGCGTCAAAGGTTGCAACGCCTTTGGCAACGGCTCACTGTTCCTCCAGGTTCGTCACGACCGCTGCTTAAATTGCAACGAATGTTCCATCGCCAAATCCTGTCCCTCCGGTGCTTTCCGTCGGGTGCCCGCTAATCAACCTTACTTACTAAAGAAAGTTAACCAAACCGAATGACACGGTTTTCTTATATCGTATTACTATTCCTGATATTGCTGGGAACCTGTTCTCTTTATGCCACCGAGCGGTTCCCGCCCCCGGATTTTGACAGTGGTTATGAACTGCCCCTGACCACTACACCTGCTCCCCGCGCGCAAATCTATCAATACCTGGATATGGCGGTACTGCTGGTAACCTTGTCGTTGGCTTCGTATCTGGCTCTGAAAAAGCGTTCCCGCCGGGGTATTTTCCTGCTAACTTTGTTTTCTCTAATCTATTTTGGTTTTTGGCGTAAGGGATGTGTCTGTCCCATCGGTGCCATCCAAAACGTTACCCTGGCACTTTTTGATCATAATTACATAATTCCCTTTGCGGTAATCTTCTTTTTCATTCTGCCTTTGATATTCACCCTGTTTTTCGGTCGAACTTTCTGCGCCGCCGTCTGCCCCCTGGGCGCCATCCAGGACATCGTATTAATACATCCTATCCAACTACCTTCCTGGCTCACCCATGCCCTGGGTCTGCTGGGCTATATATATCTGGGTTGTGCAGTTCTATTCGCCGCTACCGGCAGTGCCTTTATTATCTGTCAGTACGATCCCTTTGTCTCATTTTTCCGTATGTCCGGCAGTTTGGAGATACTTATACTGGGGTGTAGCTTCCTCTTGATCGGACTTTTTGTCGGCAGACCCTACTGCCGATTTTTTTGCCCTTATGGTATAATCTTGCGACTCTTATCAAAATTTTCGCGCTGGCGGGTTACCATCACGCCGGATGATTGCATTCAATGTCGCTTATGTGAAGACTCCTGCCCCTTTGGCGCCATCCAAAAGCCCTACCAGTCCCCCCCGCCTGCCTCTTACCACTGGGGCAAAATAAAGTTGCTTATATTACTACTGACATTACCGATACTTATGGCTGTCTTTGGTGTTGTAGGTGCCAAACTGGCCCCCACCTTCTCCCGCATGCACGAACGAGTCCGCCTGGCCGATCAGGTTCACCTCCTGGAAACGAAGCCCAACACAGAAACTTCCGACGCCGTTGATGCCTTCCGCGCTTCCGGCGAAACCCGGGCCCATTTATTAGAAGACGTTCGTAATATAGAAAATAAATTCTTATGGGGAACCACCTTGCTAGGCGGTTTTATCGGCCTGCTTATCGGCTGCAAACTGATTGGACTAACTCTCAGGCGCAGCCGCACTGACTATCAGGCTGATCGGGGACTATGCCTGGCTTGCGGCAGATGTTTTGAATATTGTCCCCGCGAACATCAGCGCCGAAAATCCATTAAACAACTTTGATATAAAAATAATGCAACAGGAAAGCCAAAAAGCCAACATACCTGATTCTAATAACCATAATCAGGTTCATACCCGCTACCAGATCGCTCTGCGTACCGCTGTTGTGGCAGCTGTTTTTTGCGTGATAGTCTGTGTCTTACTTCTTTTGAATTACTTCCGCACCGATTTCACCGGGCCTCTGGAATCAGCAGAACTGATGGGCCTGAAGCAAAAGTTGCTCGCTAATCCTACTGACGAATCTCTCATAGAGCAAATACGATCCCTCGATGTCAGGCTCAGACAGGAATACTTCCGGCGTCAGCATTATTCTCTCTGGGGCAAATATTTATTGCTGGGTGGATTGATTGTCTTTTTAATCAGCGGCAAATTGGCGGCCGATTACAGCAAACAGCCCCCCCACCCCAGCGGGCCCACCTCCGACAATCTTCGCTCAGAGAGAATTTCCCAATTAGCGTTCCGGGCGGTAGTGGTGTTGACTGTGCTCATCGCTATAGTTTCCGTATTGAGCATCCTTATCACCAATTATCCCTGTCCCTCAACTGAAAACGTTATTACTAAGCAGCAGAGAGTTACCGATATTTGGCCACGCTTTCGCGGTCCCGGCGGCCTGGGAACATCAACCTTTGCAAACATTCCCACAAAATGGAACGGAATCACCGGCCAAAACATCCGCTGGAAATCCCTCATCCCTCTGCCGGGCAACAATTCACCTATTATCTGGGGCGACAAAATATTTTTAATAGGGGCCAACAAGGTTAAACGTGAGGTTTACTGTTATCACGCACTTTCCGGCAAGATGTTATGGCAAAAGACGATTCCCAAATTCCCCGGCTCCCCTGCTGAATCCCCTGACGTAATGGAAGACACCGGATACGCCGCCTCCACCGCCGCCACCGACGGCCAAAATGTCTATGCCATCTTTCCCAACGGTGATGTAGTGGCCTTAAGCTTCCAGGGTAAAGTCGTTTGGGCCAAAAGTCTATCCCTGCCCGATAGTATGTATGGCTTCGCTACTTCTTTGCTTACCTATCAGGATTTGCTCCTGGTAAAATTCGATCAGGCCACCGATGAAGACGGCCTGTCAAAATTGCTGGCTCTGGAGGGAAAAACCGGCGCTATCCGCTGGCAGGTAAAACGTCCAGTCGCCGCCTCCTGGTCCACTCCTATAATCATCCACGCGAACAATCCCGACCAGGCCCAACTGATAACCTGCGCCGCCCCCTGGGTGATCTCTTATAAACCCGCCACCGGCGCAGAAATATGGCGCGCCGACTGTTTATATGGTGATGTTGCCCCTTCACCTGTATTCGGTGATCCGTGTAATCTGATATTTGTCGTCAGACCCTCCGAAGAACTCATCGCTCTGCGCACAAGTGGATCGGGCGATGTCACCAAAACCAACATCGTTTGGCGTGGCGACGAAGGCATACCGGATATATCCAGCCCCTTATGCACCGGTGATCTGGTCCTGGTAGTTTCCGGCGGCCTGCTCACCTGCTACCACAGTTCCGACGGCAAACAGTTATGGCAAAAAGAACTTGATATGGATTTTAAGGCTTCACCCTCTCAGGTGGGTGAAAACATATATTTGGTAAGCGAAAAAGGTGTCACAGTCATCATAAAAGCGGCTAGCGAATACAGTCAAATTACACAGTGTCCCCTCGGTGAGAAAGTACACGCCTCCCCCGCCTTTGCCACCGGCCGAATCTACCTTCGCGGCGAGAAAAACCTCTACTGTATTGGACCATAAAAAATATTTTAAAGATTATAAAGTTAACCAAAGTAATTTAAACAACAATTAGCAGGAACCGATTGTAAATGTCTAACTTGGATCTCTCCTTTGTCGATCAGGTCGTCAGCCGACTCGGACGTGAGTCCAGCGCCCTGATCCCCCTTCTCCAGGCGATCCAGGAGCACTATCGGTACCTGCCCGAACCGGCCCTGCGCCGTCTTTGTGAAATATCAGATATCACCCCCCAGGCCCTTGCCGGAGTATCGAGCTTTTATCAGCAATTCCGCCATCAGCCCGTGGGAAAATATATCATTAACGTCTGTCACGGCACCGCCTGTCACGTCAAGGGTGCCGAGTTTATCCATGACAGCATCCGCCGTCACTTGTCCCTTACAGAAGATAATGATACAGACCCGGACGGAATATTTACCCTGCAGAAAATTGCCTGCCTTGGCTGCTGCACCCTGGCCCCGGCCCTGCAGATCGGTGATGTAACCTACGGACACTTAACCGCTGAATCGATACCCTCGGTGCTCCAGGACTTTCTCGAACTCCAAAAAAAAGGAGGTCCAGCCTCTGTTTCTGAACCTTCTGCTTATACTAAAGACAATCTCGGAGAAATTCGCCTGGGCTTAGGCTCATGTTGCGTCGCTCGGGGCAGCGGCAAACTCTATCAGGCCTTCCAGCAGGCCCTTAGCGATACTAAGGCCCCCGCCGTTGTCAAGCGCGTAGGTTGTGTTGGTATGTGCCATCAAACCCCCCTGGCGGAATTTGTCCTGCCCGATGGAAAAACACATCTCTATGCCCGCGTCGAACCCCAGGACGCTCAAGCTCTGATCTTGCGTCACTTCAAACCACGCAAAATCACCAGCCGCATCAAAACCAATATCTCCCGGACCCTCGATAGAATACTAACCGATAATTCCTGGCAGACGGTGGAGCGATACTCTCTGGATGTACGGGACAAACCCGTAGCTGCCTTTCTGGATAAACAAAAACATATCGCCACCGAAAATTGCGGCCATCTCGATCCAATCGATTTTGAAGAATATCTCTCCACCGGCGGCATTGATGCACTTAAAAAATGTTTGACTGAATACTCTCCTTCAGATGTTATTGAACAAATCCGTCTCAGCCGTTTACGCGGCCGTGGCGGTGCCGGTTACCCCACCGCCTTAAAATGGTCTGCCGTACAAGCAGAACAAGACAAACAGAAATATGTAATCTGCAACGGTGACGAAGGTGACCCCGGCGCCTTTATGGACCGTATGCTGCTCGAATCATATCCTTTCCGCATAATTGAAGGAATGACCATCGCCGCCTATGCGGTCGGCGCCCATCTGGGATACTTTTATATCCGGGCGGAATACCCCCTTGCCCTCAAGAGAATCAGAGAAGCCCTAAAATTATCCTATGAAAATAAACTCCTGGGAGAGAATATTCTCGGCAGCGGCTTTGACTTCAATATTAATATTATGGAAGGAGCCGGCGCCTTCGTTTGTGGCGAAGAGACCGCTCTACTTGCCTCGATCGAAGGTCGCCGCGGCACACCCCGCCTTCGACCCCCCTATCCCGCTCAGCGCGGTCTTTGGAATCATTCCACCCTGGTCAACAACGTGGAAACCCTTGCCCTGGTACCCTGGATCATCCGTCAGGGCGGAACCGCTTTTGCCTCACTGGGCACCGAAAAAAGCAGCGGCACCAAGGTCTTTGCCCTGGCTGGCAAAGTCGCTCGCGGCGGTTTGATTGAAGTGCCTATGGGGATTTCATTACGTGAGATAGTGGAAGAAATCGGGGGTGGGATCGGCGGCGAAAAAAAGTTTAAGGCAGTTCAGGTCGGCGGTCCATCAGGCGGCTGCGTGCCGGCAGAATTGGCTGACGTGCCCGTCGATTACGAAGCACTCACATCTGCTGGTGCTATAATGGGTTCCGGCGGTTTGGTTGTGCTGGATGAGAGCGATTGTATTGTTGATATTGCCCGGTATTTTCTTGAATTTACCCAGAATCAATCCTGCGGAAAATGTACTTTTTGTCGTATCGGTACGCGGCGGATGCTGGATATCCTGGAACGACTTTGCGCAGGTGAGGGGCATAGCGGTGATTTGGAAGAATTGGAAGATTTGGCTAAAGCCATTAAAAAGAATAGTTTATGTGGCTTAGGTCGAACCGCACCAAATCCGGTGCTTTCTACACTGAAACATTTTCGAGAAGAATATGAAGCCCATATCGAAAAACGTTGTCCTGCCGGTCGCTGTAAAAAGCTTATAACTTATTCAATAACCGATGATTGCATTGGTTGTACTCTTTGCGCTCAGCATTGTCCGGTAAAAGCTATCGAAATGAAACCTTATGAAAAACATGAGATTGATACCGTAAAATGTGTCCGCTGCGGTACTTGCAAAAATATTTGTCCCGAGGATGCAGTGAAAGTTGAGTGACTTTTTAATATGCCTAAACTCACTATAGACAACAAGCCAGTTGAAGTTTCAGATGGTTCGACTATTTTGTATGCCGCCCGCAAGCTGGGTCTTGATATCCCAACTCTTTGCTATCGCGATGGTTGCGATCCTTCGACATCATGTCTTGTATGTGTTGTTAAAATAAAGGGTAAGGAAAATTTTGTGCCTGCGTGCGCGACGGTGGCGGAAGAAAATATGCAGGTGGAAAGCGAAACGGAGGAAGTGCGGCAGGCGCGGCGGACGGCGTTGGAATTGCTGTTGAGTGATCATCTTGGGGACTGCGTGGGGCCTTGCGAAAGTATATGTCCGGCGCATATGAATATACCGCTGATGATTCGGCAAATCGTTGCAGGCAAAATGGTTGCGGCGATAAAGACAGTTAAAAAAGATATACCACTGCCGGCGATATTGGGGAGGATTTGTCCGGCGCCGTGTGAGAAGGGTTGCAGGAGGAATGAAAAGGATGAGGGCGTAGCTATCTGTCTTTTAAAGAGATATGTTGCTGATACTGACCTGGCTTCTGGTAATCCATATCTACCGGAATGCCAAAGAGATATAGGTAAACGAGTTGCGATTGTGGGGGCTGGGCCGGCGGGTTTGGCGGCGGCGTATTATTTGAGACAAGCGGGAGTTAAGTGCACTATCTATGATGATAACCCATTAGCTGGCGGGATGTTACGGTATGGGGTACCGGAAGAAAAATTGCCACGTGAGGTGCTGGAGGCAGAGATTGATACAATTCGAATACTTGGGGTGGATTTTATATTAAATACGATGGTTGGTAAAGATATTAGCTATAAGCATTTACGTTCGGATTACGATGCTGTGCTTTTGGCATGTGGTGAACAAAAAGACAAGATAGATATTGAGGGGTTGGAGGTTGTTAAGAGTGGTATATCCATAAATAACAATACTTTACAAACGAATCTGGATGATGTGTTTGTGGCGGGCAGTATAGTACGTAAGGGGAGGATGGCGGTACGGGCTGTCGAGGGGGGTAAGAGGGCTGCAGGTTCGATTGTGCAATCCCTTATGGGGAAAGAGGTTACGGGGATTGAATATCCATTTACGGTGCACATGGGAAGATTGCAGGAAGGGGAGATTGAGAAGTTTATGGCGTTTGCCAGTATTGAAAAGCGGGTTTCGCTTAGTATTGAGGGGCTGGAAGGGCTTACGGATGAGCAGGCGAAGGCGGAAGCAAGTAGGTGTCTGGGGTGTGATTGCAGGAAGCTATCTTCCTGTAAATTAAGAAGTTATGCGGATAAGTATAAGGTGAAAGCCGGTCGATATAAGGGGGTGCGGCGTGAGTTTGAACATAACATAGAACATCCGGAGATAGTATTTGAAGCGGGGAAATGCATTAGTTGCGGGCTTTGTGTGCAGATTACAGTGAAAGCAAAGGAGAAGTTGGGATTAACCTTTATAGGGAAAGGGTTTAACGTGCGGGTGGCGGTGCCTTTTAATGAATCCATAAAAGAAGGGTTGGCAGAAACGGCAGGTAAATGTGTAGAAGCGTGTCCGACGGGTGCGCTTTCTTATAGAGAACATGAAGAATAAAATATTGTTCACATGAGGAATTTCCCCGGTTTAAACTTAAAAGATCTTATAAAAAGTGATCGTTTTCTTTTGAAAACCGTTTGACTATTTATGAAAAGTGTGGTATATTTTATGTGTTCTTAATGGGGGCAGGTGGGGAATCACTATCTAGAAAGGCACAAAGAGATCAGGGTTTCGGGTTTCGGGTCTCGGGTTTCGGGTCTCGGGTCTCGGGTCTCGGGTTTTGGGTTTCGGGTCTCGGGTGTAGAAAATTCTTGAAGTAGAGTCCCCCTACTTTGCTGACATCGGTCGAGGGATGATTTAGAAGGATTGATGTTGGTATGAATTATGGTTAAAATGCATAGAGGCACATTAACAGTCAAAACATATTGTAACTTGAAAAGTCAAAAAATATGATACCAGCAGGATACATGGCAAAAAAGATTTGTAATAGGCCGGATTGGCTTAAAGCTGACCAAGTAATTGACATATATTCAGTTACAAGCTGTGTATCAGAAGATTTTACAGAATATGCTAATTATTGGAAGCACAATGGATACTGGTTCTTTGACTCACCAGATATTATTAAAATATTAGCAAAAGATAATTCAATTGATTTATCTGAAGTAATGTATTTTTACTATGAGGTATATGAATTAGAATATGATGATGGTGATAATAAATGGTATCCTTTTGAGCCAGAAGCTTCCTTTAAAACCAACGTTGTTATCCCAAAAGAGAAACATCTTGAAGGATATGACATAGTAACATTCTCCGCCAGTATGAATCCTGAATGTTCACCTCTATCATGCAACTCCCTTGCTGTTGAAATCAAAACCAATAAACATTGCCTTTTATATTCATTTGAGGAGGCAAAGTCATATTTAGAAATTGGGATATTTTATAATTCTGAACCTGGACCCTATAGAATTTTTTCAGTATACTCTATCAAGGAGATCTAACATATTGTCCGCGCGGGCATGGTTCGACAAGCTCACCACAGGCGGATTCGATAAACTCACCACAGGCGGGGTGCATCCTACAAGACTAAATTGGTATAAGAGTGTATGAGTAGAGAAGAGACCCCCGGTGAAACCGGGGGCTAAATAAGAACCCCTGGATCCCCGCCTGCGCGGGAATGACCGTTAATACGAAATACGAAATGGGAAAGAACGGCCAAGACGGCCGGGGCACACATTTAAGAAAGATACCCCCTGATTTTACATCAGGGGTGAAATAAAATCCTGGATCCCCGCCCCCAATCAAGTTGAGGGCAGGCTCCCCGATCGGAGCCGGGGACAAGCCTGCGCGGGGATGACGTTAGTAGCGGGGATGACAATAAATACGCAATACGGAATGGGGAAAGAGAGGAGGTAAGGAGGGAAGGAGATAAGGAGGTAAGGAGATAAAAAATACGGAATACGGAATGAAAAGAATATATTTATGTTTTTATCTTACCAAAAAACTATAGATTTAATTCTTCACTCTGTCTGTACAGTAAACGAAATAATCAACGAACCCGGAGCGGTCGATATTATCAAATCAAGCCCGTCGTTCATCAATTGCTCTCCGGTTCGATAGATGTGCGAACAACTCTGCCCAATATAGGTCAAGTCATATGTTGCCGTTTCGCTAAGGCCCTGGAGCTTAAAGTTATGTGATGCTTCGGTATTATTCGGTCGACGAAATAGTTGGATCGCCCCTGCGCCGAGGTCAGGGCGATTAAACTGCCAGCCGAGCCAGACATCATTTGAAGTGCTGTAGGATGTAAGAGGATAATAGTCGCCGGTACACAAATGCTTTATCGCAACTTCCTGATCCAGCAGATCGGACGCCTCGCCCCAAACAGGGGGAATACCAAGTGACTCATCAGGATAAAAATTAGCTAATGCTATACCAAAAATCCCCCCCATTGCCGAACGGGAATTATATGTATCCGACCATATCGAGGTATAACCTGTAATGGGAAGCCAATATGACAAGCCATGCGTCTGACATTGAATTGCCCCTATAGAGTCATAAAGAAGATCGGACCGCCAGAAAGGAAAACTCCTTTTCATCATTTCAAAATCAAGTCTCTGACCACCGCTGGCACAGCTATCAATTACCAATCCCGGATGCTCCGCTAAAAGTGCATCAAAATAATCATACAAGGCGTTAATATATTTTATTTCGGTAATCCCATTTCTATAACTAACACCGTCATTAGCACGCCACTTACTTAATGCATAAGGAAAATTGAAGTCATGTCGATAGATATCAACTCCCCAAGCTCCAATTTTTCCGGAAATCAGATTTTTCATGTAATTCATTGCGGCAGGATTAGCCATATTGAACATTCGGTGGTATCCGTCAGTACCAAAAAGCCAGCCCTGACTGTTGGCATAGTCCCAAAAATCAGTATCTTCCTGAACCCTCTCCGGCTCAAACCATAATGAAAACTTTCTGCCTACGGCGTGTATCGCATCGGCAACCGGCTCCATACCATCGGGATATCGCACCGGATCAGGAACCCAGTCGCCTGTATCCTGCCAACCAGAGATACCTCCGCTATTTGGATACCATCCGGCATCGATTCCCCAGATTTCAATTTGACTGAGCCCATGAGAATTAATATTGTTAATCCCTTCAATCACCTTTGACGCATCCAACTCAGAGTAGCCATATATACCATGCGGATTAGCACTTATAAATCCGTTTTTCGCTTCTGTTGGAGTATAATGCTCAAGCATCAACCTACGCAACTGGTTTTGGCCACGCATCCTATCCCTGCCAGACCAGAACGTAAGAAATACCGAAGGCATTCTCACAGACTCACTTGCATATAGTACAAATTCACTGCTCTCCAAACCCGCCCTGATGTTTACTGCATGAGGAGCATCATAGCATAAGTTTAACTTCCATTGTCCCGTCCAGCCAATTGCAAACATATGTCCGCCCCGCTCGGGTTTACTAATGTTGAAATACGGCATCGTGCCTTTTGAGGATCTTCCCTCCATCGGCATAAAGCCTCTTTGGCCCCCAAGAGCAAGCGATGTCTGTAACGGTTCAAAATCAGTTATGTGACCGTAAGTATCATCGTACTGGCTTCCCCTTGCATAATAAACTGTGAAGTCGCCTGAAGCTGCGGCTTCAATGTCAAAATCCGCTGTTTGAATATTACTCAGGAGATAAGTCTGATCCACAGTATGCTGATCCCGGAATTTCAGAACCCACTCCACAGCAGGGAAATCACCGTACTCTATTGCCTCACAGGTCACAATCAGATTGTCCCCGTACTTTGTATACTGTAATATCCATTTTGTGCGATTTTGATCTAATATCTCAGATGTTCTTGTCAAATCCCAACCATTATCAAATGCCGCGGGAAACGTTTCACCATTATAAATATATGAAAAAGGAGGAACAGGATTCGGACCGGAAAACTTTTCGGACATCCACTCATCGGCTTTTGTTCTTTCGATAAAATCCGCGTTCTGAGAAAGACAGTTATCGTTCGATGGATTTGTACAAAAATTGTAATCTTTAGAAAGTTCAGAAAAATCATATGTTGATATCCATTCATTTGCAAATGAAACTAAATCCTGGATATTAACATAACAGTCACGGTTAATATCACCGTCAAAAAATACTGTTTGTGTGTCACCACAGCATGACGAAGAACCATCGGTTAATGTTATTCGTGCAGCAATCCCAACCAATCCCCCATCACCGGCAATAAAATCCATCGTCTGGCCGGCAGACAAAGACAGTAAACCGTCGTATGCCACATAATCAGAACTCTGAATATTCCCATCATAGTAATACCCTGTAATCGTTGCCGACTTGATCACGTCATTTCCGCCCACAACAACATAAACGTTTATACTTGCAACAGTTGGAAAATTACCTGTAAATAGCGCACGAACCTGATAAATGCCATTTTCCGGTGCAGTCCAGCGAAAGGTGGGGTATTCTCCGCCCCCCCCCCAGAGACTTGTTTGCCACGGTTCCCAATGCGCGCCAAACTCCTCCCATGCGGTTGCCTGGTTGTTCTTATGCACATAAGAGGACCAACTTTTGGTCCAGTAGGAATAATACGGATAGGGATCGCCTCCACATGTAACCCAATTATATGGAACCAAACTGCCTGTAACAACAGTCTTATATCCATATGCCCAGCCATTTTCAGAGTTGGTTCCTTGACAGTGCCAATCGTCAGAAAGGTCCCATGAATCACTTACTTGAGTCTGACAAAGACAACCAGAACACAATGACAATATTACAAGAAAACAAGATATTTTTTTCATTTCTCAATCCACTTTTTGATATTTGATAAGGACTGCATCTGGCTTTGTATCAAAACAACATCAACTCCCTTTTCCATTAATGCTTTGCCGGTTTTTGTTACTATTTCATCGGAATCAAAATTCGTCACAGAATATACAAGATTTGGCCCTAAACCCTTTATTTTAAGCATAAGTTTTTCAACCGGACAATCGTTTCTACGAAATACCTGAACAACACCGGCGTTAATATCCGGCCGATCAAATTGCCAAGCCATCCAGTGATCTTCCCCGACACTATAAGGTGACAGTGGGTAATAATCACCCAAATAACATTCTGACACTTGCCTCTATTGTTCTATATTACACCGTACCACATCCCAGTCAATATCCTGCCGAAACGTATCCAATCCAGCAACAATAATAACATCCATACCACTTCGGAATGAATATGAATTATCCGGCAGTGCGGGCAGTGGAGCAGGGTAAGAGGGATGCAGGTTCGATTGTGCAATCCCTTATGCGGAAAGAGGTTACGGGGATTGAATATCCGTTTACGGTGCACATGGGAAGATTGCAGGAGGGGGAGATTGATAAATTTATGGTGTTTGCCAGTATTGAAAAGCGGGTTTCTCTTAGCAATGAGTGGCCAGGTGGAATGACGGATGAGCAGGCGAAGAGGGAGGCGAGCAGGTGTCTGGGGTGTGATTGCAGGGAGCTATCTTCCTGTATATTAAGAAGTTATGCGGATAAGTATAAGTTGAAAGCAGGGCGGTATAATGGGTTGCGGCGAGCGTTTGAACATAACATAGAACATCCTGAGATAGTATATGAGGAGGGTAAGTGTATAAGTTGCGGGCTATGTGTACAGATTACGGGGAAAGCAAAAGAGAAGCTGGGATTAACCTTTATAGGTAAAGGGTTTAACGTGCGGGTGTCGGTGCCTTTTAATGAATCCTTAAAAGAAGGGTTGGCGGAAACGGCGGGAAAGTGTGTGGAAGCGTGTCCGACGGGTGCGCTTTCTTATAGGGAACACGAAGAATAAAATATTTTTCCGATCAGGAATTTCCCCGGATTAAACTTAAAAGTTCTTATAAAAAGTGGTTGTTTTCTTTTGAAAAGTGTTTGACTTATTATGAAAAGTGTGGTATATTTTATGTGTTCTTAATGGGGGCAGGTGGGGAATCACTATCTAGAAAGTCACAATGGGACTAAGGCACAGAGCAAAATAAATATCAAAAATTAAAAAGCAAAAATACATATTAAAGATAAAATATTTTTCACGCAAAGGGGCGAAGAAGGCAGTAAACGAGTAGACAAGTAAATGGGTAAACGAGTAAACAGGTAAGAGAGAGACAGAAAACGCGTGGGTCATAGCCCCAGCCTACATGCTTATAATTTAATATTATATGGAATGATAATCATATGAAGGAAAAACGTGATAAAGATTATGAGATTGTATTTCACTTGCAAGAAGCAAGTATTCATCTTAGAGAACTTGTGGAGAAAATTGAAAAGGGAGAAATAGATCCCCTTATAGATAGTGTTCCCATAGAGGTACAATTGTGGCATATACAGCAGCACATATGCCAGGGGTGGCACTTGCGGGATTATTTCATGAACGAGGCCAAGTATGATAAAGAAACTGAAGACTTAATAAATAATGCAATTCCAAACTGGCAAGCATCGTTTTGCTTAATCGAACCAGGGACGAGGCTGGTAGATGAAAAAAACAAATAGATAACGCGTGGGGCATGGTTCGACAAGCTCACCACTGGCGGAGCCCGGACTACGGGACTGGATTCCCGTTTTCACGTGAATGACACCCCTCGATTTTACATCGAGGGCTAGGAAATACGTAATACATAATACGAAATACGCAATACGTAATGAATAGGAGGCAGCCCCTATACCAGATACAGGACAGGGTATAATAATTGGCGGGCACAGCCCGCCCTACATTCTACATTTTATCGGTAGCGGGTGGTTGATTTTCATTGATATCGGGATCAGATTTGAGGGAAGCGACTTGCGTTTCAAGTGTCTTTATTCTCTCCCACATAGAAAGAATCAAATAGCGTCCATTTAAGGTGGAAGCATACATGATTATTAGACACATGACACATAAACCAGTTAAGCCAGCAATGAGTAATTCCGCAATCATCAATTTTGCACGACTGGCCGATATTGCATAAAAATGCGTAAAGAGAATGGGTAACTCATCTTTGAGATTTTCATAGGAGGCCAAGGATTGTACATACTCAGGGGTGATCATGGCATCCAAGTCGCGTTCCTTTAATACAACCCATCCGGAAGCACAAATCATAAATGCAACAAGAAGCAATAAAAGCGCAATATGAAGCTTGCGCTGTTTTATACTTCGCTTAATATTCCTTATAGCCTTTTCTTCTTTAGTCATTTCTTTCATAAATCACCTCTTAGATCATTATTTACGTAGAAAAATAAATATTTGCTTTTGTGCCTTCGAGCTTTAATATAAACCGGTTATGTTAAATCAACATTTGTAAGGATAATATATCATGGTTGCGTGAGGAAATCAATCTGGATTCCCGACGGCAATCAAGTTGAGGGCAGGCTCTGCGATCGGAGTCGGGGACAAGCCTGCGCGGGGATGACGTTAAATACGTAATACGAAATACGCAATACGTAATGAATAGGAGGCAGCCCCTATAACAGATACAGGATAGGGCATAATAATTGGCAGGCATAGCCCGGGCTACGAATCAAATTATCAAATTCATAAAATAGCCACAAAAGGCACAAGAATCACAAAATAATTGAACAAAAGGGACCGAAGTGAACAATGTTAAAAACAAGTTTCACGCAAAGGCGCAAAGGGCGCGAAATCAGTTAAAAAGAACCGCGTGGGCACAGCCCACCCTACAAGACAAATAAATACGTAATACATAATACGCAATACGTAATGGAGAGGAGATAAGGAGATAGGGAGATAGGGAGATAATAAAAGTATATATATATTAATGTATGCAAGAATTTGATTTTTTGCTTGACAGTTCTATATAAAAAGACATAAATTATTTCAAATCTGATGGGAAACGGGGATTAATATACAAAGGAAAATGTGTGCGCATGGATTTTTTTGAAAGGAGTAAGATGTCATATAGCACAATATAAAAAAGGGGCGAGAAAATACACGTGTTGAGCTGTTCGGCCAATACAGAGAATGATGAGTGAACCCGAGTCGGGGAATTGCGATGGTCATTGCGGCTAAAGGGAACGCCGAAAGTCTTATATTTTAACCTTTTATGAGTAAAACCATGTTTCTGCATGGGCAGAAACAACGTCGTTCGGGCAGATAGTCTATGTCTAACTATTTCTAAGGTAAGAAGTTAGTAGTTGTATTAATGCCTGGAAGGGATTGCATTAACCTTTAATGGAGATTTTGCGCGTTATAGTAGATGGCATCAGTCAGTCAGTAAGGAGATAAAGGTATGAGTGTCAAGTTTAGACATTATGGCAGGGTTTTGTTTTTAGTAGTGTTGCTTTTGAGCATCATAATAATGACAGGGCTAACAGTGATCAGGTCAACCGCACAAACAGAAGAGTCGGCGATAGAACTGCTAGAGCAGGCGAGAGGATATCAAAAGCAAGGGCTGTATAACGAAGCAGAAGAAAACTACAAAGATATTATCGAAGAGTATCCCAGCAGCGAGTTGATGGAGGAGGCGAGGAAGAATTTGATAATTATTTATGTCGGGGGAGACAGATTAGCTGAGGCGAAAGCGGTTTTTCAAAACCTGCCGACTGAATTTAGCGGGAAAGGGGAACTTCTCGAAGCAATTCAAACAAAAGCATATAACCGGATCAAGAAAAAGAACAGTCTGCAAAAAGCAAAAGAGATTTATCAGTTTATAGTAAATGAATTGGGCGGGGATGAATATGCGATGTGGCTGCAGACGTGCGAGGTAATAAATTACATTTGGGCCAACGAGCAAACAGCGGCGCAGAACGGGATTGATAGTCTGCGAGATAACTATTGGGCACATAAGGATATCGCCAAGGCAGTCAACAAGATCGGGGACCACTATTATATGGTGAAGGAATATCAGAAGGCCGGCGATATATTCCGGTTGGTGGTTGATTGCTGGGGCCAGTCGGAATACGGCATCAGGGCGCAATTAAGTCTGATCGATATGGCGATGCAACTAAAAGACGAAACAGCTATAGAAGCGGCGATTAACAAATTACAAAGTGAGTTTGCTGAGCATCCGGAGATCAACTGGGCACGGATAAAAGCCGGAGACAACTATTACAAAAGAAAGAATTATCAACAAGCCCTGCAGCTTTATCAAATGGCAGCAGTGGCGCAGGGGCAAATCGATTTGTGGCTGCAAAAAAGGCTGATAATTACATATTACCAACTGGGCGAGAATAGTACTGCGGAAGCGACCATTAACAAGTTATTAACTGATTTTGCCAACGATCCGGAAATGGGGGAAATGGCCAACCGATTGGCCAGGCAGTGCCGCAAATTGGAAAAATACGAGAAGGCACAGGCTCTGTATCAATATGTGTTAGATAATCATCCCAATAGTGATTGTATTGTGGAGGCACGAGTGGGATTGCTTTTGGCGGGATGGATGAGTGAAGGCAGTGAAGATGTGAGGGGGACAATAGAAAAAATCATTGCCGATTATGAGGGATATAAAAATCTGCCCGAGGTGCTATTGGATCTTTGTTCGCATTTTTGCGAAAGGGCAAATCGAGCGGAAGGAAAAGGAAGTGAAGAGCAAGTTCGGCAGGATTATCAAAAAGCGGTGGAGGTGGGAGAGAAAATCCTGGAAAAATTACCTGACAGTTCGGTAACCATTTCGAGCTATCAACTGGCCGGGGACTGCTATCGGCGGTTGGGACAATATGACAAGGCCATTGAGTGCTATCAGAAATTACTCTTAAAAGAACCGGAGGCGGAATATAACTGGCATGTGCAATTTCTGATCGGTCAGCTTTATCAACAGATGAGAAATAACCGGCTGATATCAAAGAGCGAGGCAAATGAGCGGACACAATCTGCCTATGAAAAAGTTTTGGATGATTATCCGAGCTGCCCGGCAGCGGCGGCGGCACGTGACTGGCTGGATCACAATAAAGCCATCTAACAGGAGGTTGATGATGGATAGAAAATATAAAGGCATTTTCATTATCGTTGCTATTGCATCTTTACTTGGCAAGGCCTGGGCGTGCTATCAACCGCCGGTGGCGGTGATTGGGGGGGATGATCCGAAACATGTGCGTGTAGGCGAGACGGTCCAGTTCGACGGGAGCAATTCCTATGATCCGGGGGGCGGGGATATAGAGGAGTATGTGTGGAGCTTTAGCGAGGGAGCTACCGATATCAGCGGCGAATTTACAGCTAATGCGAGCTGCTGGTTTAGATATTCGGGAGTCTATATAGTCAAGCTGAAGGTGCAGAATGAGGATGAGGAGTGGTCGTCAGAAGTGAGCTGTACGGTCATGGTGGGAAATATATGGTATGTCAATAATGCGGTGTCGGGAGGAAATGATGAGGGCACGAGTTGGGCAGATGCCTTTGATGATCTGCAAGAGGCGCTGGATATAGCAGATCCTTGTGATGAGATATGGGTGGCGTATGGTAATGGTCCATATTATCCGACGAAATTGACTGATCCGGGAGATCCGTGTTCGGCGAGTTTCGAACTATGCGAAGGGGTGGCGGTGTATGGCAATTTTTATGGCGGGGAACAGCACTTCGGTCAGAGACTCATGGAAGAGGTATTCACCACGGTCTTGAGCGGTAGTATAGGGGTGGCCGATGATGCCAATGACGACTGCTATCACGTTATCAGGTGTGTGGATGTCAATGATGTGATACTTGACAGATTGACCATTAAGTATGGATATGCACGGGGTACAGAGGATAAGGGAGGTGGTATTTACTGTAAAAACAGCAGATTGACGGTCAGGCAATGTGTTCTAATGGAGCATATAGCCGAAAATCAGGGCGGCGGGATCTATTGCGAAAATTCGGAATTGACCGTGATCAATTGCGTACTGGCCTGGAATGAGGTCGGTCACTATGGCGGGGGAATTTATTGCGCAGATTCGAATGATGCGGTGGTGAGCAACTGTACCTTTACAGGCAACTGGGGCGATTACGGAAAAGCGATATACAACAATAATTCAGACATAAAGATTATAAACAGTATTCTTTGGGATAACGGGAGCCTCAATGCAGGAGGGGAAGTTTATAACAATAACTCTGCGCCGATAATATCATACAGTGATATTTACGGCAGCGGGGGCAGTGGTCTGAATTGGGATATTGATCTGGGAGAGGACGGGGGAGGTAATATAGATATCGATCCCAACCTGATAGATCCGAACAATGATGATTACCATCTCGATCCCAATTCGCCGGGCATAGACGGGGGAGATCCGTGCTTTGCCTGGGGGGAAGAGCCTGCTCCCAATGGAAGTCGTATCAACATGGGTGCCTACGGAAATACGCCACAAGCAACCAAGACCTGGGACAGTGACAATGACGGACTGAGCAATCCGGAAGAAACCCGGCAGGGAACCGATCCGCTGGATCCGGATAGTGATGATGATACCATGCTCGACGGGTGGGAGTATAACCAGGGATTGGATCCGCTGGTAAATGATGCCAGCGAAGATGCGGACGATGATGGTTTGACAAACCTGGAAGAATACCAGCTAGGTACCAAACCGCTGGACAATGACAGTGACGATGATGCTATGCCCGACGGGTGGGAGTATAACCAGGGATTGAATCCGCTGTTGGATGATGCCGGCGGAGATGCGGATACGGATGATTTGAGCAATTTGGGGGAATACCAAGCGGGAACTGATCCCCAAGACAGTGACAGTGATGATGATACCATGCTCGACGGGTGGGAGTATCTTTACAGCCTCGATCCTCTAGCAAACGACGCGGAACAAGATAAAGATGGAGATGGTTATACAAACATAATCGAGTACAGGCGAGAGAGTAATCCGAATGACGACAGTAGTGTGCCTGCAAATCTGATCATGACGGTACCGGAGGATAAGAGCACGATCCAGGCAGCGATCGATTGGAGCATTAACGGTGATGTCATAATATTAAAAGCGGGAAAATATTACGAGTCGATCAATTTAGCGGGCAAAGCGATCAAGTTGCAAAGTGAGGACCCGAACGATTGGCAGGTAATCGGGGCGACAATAATCGACGGCGGGCAAAGTGGAAGTGTAGTGAATTTTTCAGGGGCCGAGGAGCCGAATTGTCTAATAACAGGGGTGAGCATAACGGGAGGTTATGCCGAGGGGAGCGGAGGTCAAGGCGGTGGTATCAAAGGCAATGGGACGGGAGCTACGATTTACCGCTGTATAATATACGAGAATTATTGTGCACACGGGGGTGGAGGTATATACGATTTCGATGGTAATATTTCCGACTGCATTATCTATCAAAACAGCGCGGCAGAAGTGGGAGGCGGTCTGGCAGGATGTAACGGGAACATAGTCAACTGCGTTATTACGCAAAATTCAGCAGCCGACGGGGGTGGGATATACAACGTGGGCAGTGGAGATCCGAATATCTGCAACTGTACAATAAGCGGCAATACGGCCAGCGATGACGGAGGAGGAATCTATAATTATAGCTGTGATCCGGAAGTGACGAACTGCATTGTCTGGGGCAATACGGCGGAGGATGAAGGTGATGAGGTGTTCAATGAGTCGGCCGAACCGATATTCAGCTATTGCGACATAGCCGGCTGCGGGGGTAGTCGGAGCGAGTATTGGAACAGTTCCATCGGCAGCGACGGAGGCCATAATCTGGACAAAGACCCAAGGTTTATAAATGCAAATGATCCGGCGGGCATAGATGATATCTGGTGCACACTGGATGACGGACTGCGAGTCAGGACTTACTTGGTCCGGGAGGAAGGGTTCAGCCTGGAGCAGGGGCGGGATTGTCTGGATTGCGGCGACAGCGAAAAAGCACCAGCGTTTGATCTGGGGGGCAAGGAAAGAGTTGATATTCCCTATTTTCCAAACCTGGGAAACGGGGAGGTAAAATACACAGATATCGGGGCATACGAAGCAGCGGTGGTATGGTATGTAAGAGCAGCAGCTCCGACGTCAGGTAATGGATCGAGCTGGGAATACGCGTTTAAGGATTTACAAACAGCGCTGGAGGCGGCCCGGGATCCCTGCGATACGTATCGCAATTATGATCCCTGCGAATTCGACCCCAAGCGACACTATAGTCAGGAGATCTGGGTGGCGGCCGGTACGTATCAACCCTGCCGATTTGTGAACGGCTTATCCCGTTATATTTCTTTTGAGATGGTGGAAGGGGTTGATATGTATGGGGGTTTTCTGGGAAAAGAAGCCGGCCGCGAGGAGCGTAACTGGAGTATTAATAAGACGGTCCTTAACGGTCTTCTCGATCCAAATATTTATTATCACCCAAAAAGTTACCATGTAGTCAAAGGAGCGGATAATGCCGTTTTGGACGGTTTCAGTATTATACAAGGGAGAGCAGGAGGCAATGGACAGGATCAATATGGAGGGGGAATGCTCAACAAGGGATGTGCGCCGACGGTAAGAAACTGCACCTTCCAAAATAATTACGGCAGTTATGGGGGAGGAATGGGCAATATTAACGGGGCCAACCCCGAAGTGGTCAACTGTGTATTTTTGGATAATAATTCTTATTACGGCGGAAGTGGTATTTGTAATTATGATTATTCTTCCTGCCATATTTCGGGCTGTCAATTTTTATACAATGAAAATGTATGTGTAGATAATTATCAATACTGCTCGGTGGTGATTGAGAAGAGCCTTTTCGAAGGAAATATTAATGGGGGGAGTATAGCAAATTACTATAATTGCGATTTGACCGTCAGCAATTGTACCTTCCGGAATAATAAATCAACTGACGGAGGAGGTATCTACAGTGGTGATAATGACAACAACTACCTGGGGATATCAGATTGTGTTTTTATTAATAATACCGCTTCGGGAGCAGGTAAGGGCGGAGGGGTGTGCGCTAAAAGTCAGTACGGCGATATTTTGGTAAACAATTGCCTTTTCAAGGATAATGTGGGTGGTTATGGAGGTGGAATATACATCAATTCCGGCGGTACAGCCAAGATAAGCAACTGTGTTTTCTGTGACAATACAGCCACATTGCTAGGGGGTGGGTTATATATCTCCAATAGTACAGAAGCAGAATTTTTAAACTGTACGATTGCCAATAATACATTGCATCGCCCTTATAATTACTCGGGTCGGACCACGGAGGTTTACAGCGGGGGTATTCATGTTTATAGCAGTGGTATTAATCTTACCAACTGTATTTTATGGAATAACGTGGATATGATAATCGACCCCTGCTGTGTAGTGGATTCAAACTGTGATTGTGGTTATGGAGGAGAAGGTTCGGTACAGGATCCCAATATTATAGTGGAAAGGCCCAGTGAGATTTATCTGCAATACAACAGCACCGTCACCTTACAAAACTGCGATGTCAAGGGCGGCTGGGAGGGAGCGGGAGTCATTCTAAAGCCAGGCAATGAAATAGAGGCGGTTGCTTGTATTGATGATGATCCGTGCTTTTTGGATCCGTGTAATCCGGCGGGGCTGGACGGGATTTTGGCTACCTATGATGACGGCCTGCGTCTTAGATATAACAGTCCGGGTATCGACGTGGGGTATAATAAGGTTTGGCCGGAACCTAATGAAGCCAATGGGTATTATGTTGCAACTGACATATTAAACGTTCCCCGGGTGCAGGATGCCGACGGGGTGGGACCGACAAGGGTCGATTTGGGTGCGTATGAGTTTGGAGGGGTGATCGCGTATGGGCAAGATGTCGAGGTAAATGAGGATGAGTGGGTGGCGATTACGCTCGAAGCTGAAGATATAGCCGAGGAGCCCTTAACATTTACTATTGCAGCAGGACCGGAGCAGGGCGAATTAAGCGGCACGGGTAATAATCTGACCTATACGCCCGATCCCAACTATAACGGCTGGGATAGTTTCGTATTCAAGGCGACCGACGAGTCAGGCAATGCCGAGGCGGCATTAGTATCGATCACTATTATCCCCCAAAATGATCCGCCGGAAGCCCGGGGTGATGCGGCGCTGATGAGCACGGAAGATGCAAATGTAGTAATCCCTGTTTTGGCCAATGATACTCATCCCGACGGGGACAGTCTGTCAATAATTTATGTTTCTGATCCCGATCCGAACGGTTCGGCCGTAAATAACGGTGACGGCACGATAAGCTATACGCCGGAAGAGGGATACTATGGTCCGGTTTACTTCGCATATACCATCGCAGATGAGGACAGTACGGCCCAGACTGATACGGCAGTGGTGACGGTGGAAGTACACTGTCCGCCCATAGCAGTAGATGACAGCTATAACACATTGAAAAATGTTATGCTCAGGGCAACGGGGGTGCTGGACAATGATGTTGATTATGATGGAGATGAGCTGTCAATCAGCGAGTGGGACTTTACCTCCGCAGAAAACGGCATGGTGCGTTATGTGGGAGAGGGGACGTTTTTATACATGCCCAACAGGGATTACACTGGTTCAGATGCGTTCACATATACCATAACCGATCCGGTGGGGAATGAAGATACGGCAAGTGTAACGATTAGCGTGCAAGTTGGGGCGGACAATCCCAGTGATCCTAATTTTTTCGATTCAGACGGAGATGGAATATATGACATCGAGGAAACGGATATATATCAGACAGATCCATATGCGGCTGACACGGATGAGGACGGTTTGTCCGACGGCTGGGAGTTGTTTTGGGGACTAGATCCGTTGACAGCAGATGATCCGGAAGCAGATCCCGACAATGATGGTTTGAGTAACTTATCGGAAAATCAATATAAAACCAATCCCAATAATTGCGATACAGATGGAGACGGAATTTCTGATGGGGACGAAGTCAAACAGGGCAGCGATCCGACCGACCCTCAAGACGGGCAAGCGAAATACTATCCGCATCCGTTGCCGTATCATACCGCCTTTGTGGAATTTCAGTATATACATTGGGATAATTGGGAACAGGGATGGCGGTGGGGATGCGATCTGAATTATCAAAATGGTTGGCAGGTATCCAAAGGTAGCGCCAACATACGGGGTAACGGATACAAAAATTACGTAATGCTAGATCCATGCTCCGTAGTCAGGAAGGAATTGACCGACGAGGGAGCTGACCATGAATATATCCGATTAAATCTGGAAGCTACCTATGATGCGCAGATAAAAATACTGGGGCATTCAGGGGAAAGCGAGATGGTAATCGCAGGGGTGAAGTTCGGAGCAAATAAGAATGTCTATGTTCTGGACAACGGTGAGTATGTGAATACGCAAACAAATTGGTTTTCTAATATATCCTATAGCGGCGGCAGTAATTTCGGGTATGACCTGCGCAATTTGAGGCTGGAGATGGATTATGAAACTAATACCTATAAATTGCTATGGCAAACTGAAAGCGGACTTGATCTGGAACCTTGTCAGATATATGAGGGGGCTGAATTCGGGTTTGAATGCGAGGCGATAAGCACGGTAGTGTTTCAGAGTGGTCAGGGCCAACCAGCATTTGTACAGAAGCTTTCTATCAACGACCGTTCCGATACGAGCCTGGCATTTACCATTGACTCACCCTGCCATTGCGAAGATGCCATATCCCAGGCCCGGACACCAGTGATCGGCAGTATCGCATGGGACAAGCTGGGATCATATACGCTAGGATATTGCCCGGGGGATAAAAATCCGGAAGAACTCTACAACTGGTTTGGCTTCGACGGGGGGACAGAATTTGTAGAAAATGGAGTACTGGGATACTGGGATACCGGGATGATTCCCAATGGGTATTACTACCTGGGTATTCTGATAGTGGATGATTGGGGGATCGGGCAGCTATATATTCAGGAGGATGGAGAAGGTAATTGGGCGCCGGTGATTGTTACGGGAGAACAGAAATGCAATACCTTACATCATGAGGACGAGCCGGATATCTCGGTCAACTGGCCGGGGCAATTTCCATTTGAACTGAAACGAATCTATAACAATAATCGCCGCTTTGATTACAGACCTTTCCCCTGGGGCTGGAAACATAATTACCACATCCGTCTAACTGAAAATACCAACTATTATTATGATTTTTACGAAAGTTTTTGGGGAGGGGCGTATGGGGATCATAGTTTTCTGGGGTACGGCGACGTCTGGATTACCTACCCGGATGGTTCTGTGCGCATGTTCCGACACGATTCCAATACCGACGGTTACGGGAAAGATGATGACGGAACACTCAGCTATCCTTCTATTTATCGTCCCTATCCGGATGATAATACCGGTGAACGGTTGGAAAGGGTGACCTCTTCCTATGACGACACAGGTTATATTCAATTAACCGACGTTGAATATAAACTTATCGAGCGAGACGGCACCACTCTGTCATTTACCGCGGAGAATATCCTAGATGTAGGAGATAATGGAGAATATCAATATTATAGCTATACCGATGCTGAAGTGGGCTGGGAACTGAAGGCGGGGGTGAAAGAGATTGCAGACCGGTTCGGTAACAAATTAAAGATCCAATGGGACTTAGGAACGGAGAATCCCACCGTCACTAAAATCAGCTATGACAAAAATAACACCCCCAGCGATTCAACCGATGACACAATAATCCAAATGTATTTCAGTCACGATACAGGCTATACCAGAGAAGTATATGTTGGTGCAGAATTGTGGGTGGATACTGAGTTACAACGCAAAGTAGTTTATTACTGGGGAGATATGTATCCTGATAATTACGATATATATTGGATATATAATTTTAGGATTGAGCGGAGCGGGGCGCTGGCACTGGGTGACAATCCCTATAATCCCGAGGACATTGATCAGGCCTATAACAAAAATTATATTTACAATCTTTGGTATGACCCCAGTTGGAATTGGATGGTCAACAATTCTGAAGATATTACCCGGCATAGAGGCTATTGCGACATGCAGGTTAGATACGACGCGTGGGGACGGGTATATCAGCAGCTCGATCCTCTGATCGAAAACGAAAAGGGACGATATCTTACCACTCAATTTGGATATTTACTCTATCATCCGGATCCGTGCTCTGTCTGGGAGGTGGGCTGGAAAGATAGGGATCCGAATGTCGATAGTGAAAGCAAATCATATTTGCGCAGCTATGCCCTGACGCAATATGGGGTGAACTATACCTGGCAGGACGATAAGGGAGCGGTGTTACGGCAGCAAGCTATTCCCTGGGACCTATCGGCGACGCCGATTGTGGTCAGTCAATATGAAAACACAGATTACCCCTTAAAACCTACCTATGTGGAGGAACAATTCGACGGGTTTATCCGCAAAACGTATAACAGCTACAATTACAACGGAGATTTAACAGAACAAATTGTTAAAAACACCAGCGGCGATGCAATTTTATCCACCACGAGAGACTATCATCCAGTCTATCCGTTTGTGACCCGTCAGACGAGCAGGCCGGGGACGGGGCAGTTGGGACATAAGGTGGAAACCAGATATGTCTATGGCAAAAATGACGGAACGATTGATCAAAGTGAAGATGAAAATAACAAATATCTGATCGAGGAAAAGACTTTACTTCGTGTCGTTCAGGACAGCGGGGAAGATCCGTGCTTTGTCTGGGCAGATACGAAATATACTTATGAAAATAACGGGCAGATAAAAACAAAACTCGATCCCTGCGGAATCAGTACGGTTTATGAGTATGACGATAACGGCTTTGTGCAGTGGGTCAAGGTGGGCTCCGATGGAGCGGAACAGGCGGTTGAGCGTTACTATCATGATGTCCTCGGGCAGATGCGGCTGAAAGTGAACCGGCTGGGCGGGGTGACGTGTAATGATTATGATGATTTTGGTCATCTGTACCAGGTGCGAACATACTGTGATCCCTGCGGGCTCAATCCGGAAATTAATTTCGAACCCGGGCGATACAGCAGTTGGGAGGTACTTTCTAGCACTGTCTATGGCTACGACAAAATGGGTAATCGGGCCTATGAACAAAGGCCCAGCGGTGGGGTGGTCAAGACAGAATATACCCGAAACGGACTACCGAAACTGATCGAATATGATACGGGAGGCGGTTCGTATATTGCAAATGGCTATGACAACCGCGGGAAAAAAGTCCTCGAATATCATCACTGTGATCCCAATACCGCCAGCCAGGATTGGTATGTCGCCCATGCCTATGACAACCTGGGGCGAGCTACGGGGACACTGTGGTATGACTATGATGATGAGACCATTATAAAGGGGAGATTACGGCGGTTCATGGCCTCTGGCAAAAAGAGCGTCGAAAAGCTCATCGGGCCAGATCTGGAGGGGGAACTGTGTCTGCAGCGGCAAACAAATTATGAATATAATATCCTGGGGCAAATGACCAAACAGACGGTTGCGCCTGATACCGGATACGAGGTTATTACTAATTACAGCTATGATGTTTATGGTAACCGGGTCAAAATCACCGATCCGAATGGGAACCTTATCTATTTCGATTACGATAATGCCAATCGAAAAGTGGCGGAATATTTTGCCGCAGAGGCGGGGACGGCAAAAGAAAATGCCGTCCTTAAAAAGAGGCTAACCTATTATCCCAATAATGAGATAGCATCCGAGAGTTCGTATGATTATGACGGGGAAACTGTTTTGGCCCATAACGAGTTCGGCTATGACGAACGCGGGCGGCTGAGCAGGGTTGAGCAGTTTATGGAAGATCCGTCTGTAGCTGATCCCTGTAGGGCGGTGACAATTTATGAATATTCGGATAGCGGGTTCGGGCCGAACAATGACTATCATCTAAAGATAACCGATGCGGAAGGGAAAGAGACATATCGTCAACTAGACGAGTTTGAAAGGCTGACAAAAATTCTGTATCCATCGGGGGATTATCAGGAGATGGGCTATAACGGGGACGGGACGCTAAAAGAGCGAACGGTGTTTAATACAAACGGTGATCCGTGTGTGATTGGCTATGATTATGATCCCTATGGGCGGTTGAAAAAGATTACCTATCCAGATGAGGGGTATATCGAATATACGCGCAACGGGTTCGGTAGGAAAATTGCAGTTAACGATAATAGAAACGCGCTCGATAATATCGGCGGCAGCGGTGAGATAAGCTTTGAGTATGACCCGATGGGAAGGGAGATTGCACGAGTCGATCAGGATGGCTATGAGGTATCTTACACCTATTGGGCGGATGGTCAGAAGGGAAGTGTGAGTGTTAGCGATCCGTGTGCGAATAAGATCTATGAGGTGGCATATTATCTCTGGCCAAACGGGAGGCTTAGAGGGGTGTTTGAGCCGGAACTGGAGCCGGAAACGGGTGATAAATTCGTAGCCCAGTTCGAATATGACGCCAATGGGAACAGGAACTTTCTGGAATATTATCTGGAAGGTGAATACTCCGGTAATTACCTCAATATTAACTATACCTACAACCGGGATAATCTGTTAACCGGTTATGAGACAGAAGCTTATGGGGGAGGCGTTGTTGATCTGGAGTACCGCTTATTTAATGTAGAGGTGGACGGGCTGGGGAGGTTGGCTGACGCCTGCGAGGTGGTTACCTTGGCGGACGGCTCCTACTCATATCATTACCACAACCATAGTTACGATATGCTATCACAACTGACCGGGGCGAAAATCAGCAATATCGAAAGCTCCGACTGGAACGGATCATATATCTACAACAAGGATGGGAATATCCGTGAGCGAATTATCAATTCCGACCCTTGCGCTTATGAATATGACGGGGATTTGATGGTAAAGGCTGAGGGGCAGGAGCTGGATTGGGATTTGAATGGTAATCTGACCGGTGGGTTGGCGGTCAGTATGGAATAT
>Ga0272442_10000990_pt1 | contig 43862 bp, 39 predicted proteins | sample SSMForm2O_FD_200262 | JGI IMG/M metagenome (GOLD analysis project Ga0272442, IMG submission 200262) | Marine sediment archaeal communities from Little Sippewissett salt marsh, Falmouth, MA, United States - SSM-Form-2O | ecosystem: Environmental > Aquatic > Marine > Wetlands > Sediment ...
TCAAAGGGTATCAGAAATTGGGATCATATTGATACTGTTTATTTGAACCCTGCTGACATGCACAAAGAAATAAGTAAAGCAGCTTAAATGAAAACCTTCAGGTGACAACTACCTTGACAAACGGCGACTATGCCCAATATAGGAAAAGTTATAAAAGAAGAAATACAACGCCTTTCAAAAAAGGAAGTCACACAGGCTGTAACTAATATCCGAAAACAAAACATCGCTCTAAAAAAGGAAGTAGCATCTCATAAAAAGCGGATAGCAGCTCTTGAAAAACACAATAAGAGTATTCTTAAAAGCATTGAAAAAGCAAAACCGGTATCTGCACCCACTGTAGAAGCACCTGAGGAAATAGAAAAAGTCCGTATTACCGGTAAAACCCTGAAAAGTATGCGCAGCAGGCTGGGCATTACCCAAAAGGAGCTTGCCAGGCTTCTTGATGTCAGCCATCAGATAATTCAAATATGGGAGCAAAAGACCGGTGGAATCACTTTTCGTAAATCGTCAGTAGTTGCCGGCATTGTCAAGCTGAAAATTCAGAAAAAAGATGCGGTGTGGGAAGAGCTTGGTAAAGAAGCAGGTGGTAAGAGAAAGCGGCGGTAATAAAGAAATATAGTTAACGTAATTACCCGAAGGGAAAATTATTGACAGATTAAAATAATTATTATTTTATTTTTTTCAGATTTCCTCAAAACAAGAATGTCCCCAGTTTCTAAAAAACCCAATACATTTCTCAGCAAATCTCTTTTTATCAGGGGATTACAATGCCACAAATCTTTGTATCTCCACAAATATCACCCTGAGCTGAAGGATGAAATCACCGAAGCACAAAAGGCCCTTTTTCAAAGCGGCACGGATGTCGGCATTCTTGCGCAGCAGCTTTTCCCCGGAGGAATTGAGATTCCATATGAGGGATTGTCAATTTCAGAGCAAATCAAAAAGACAGCATGGGAGATTGAAAAGGGAACGGAGACTTTTTATGAAGCATCATTTTCTTTTAACTCTATTTTCATTAAGGTTGACATTCTTCATAAAGGAAAAGAAGGCTGGGAAATCTATGAAGTTAAAAACTCAACCGGTTTAAAAGATGTTTATTTTAATGACGTTGCTGTCCAGTATTATGTTTTAAAGGGCTGTTGACTGGAAGTCAGCGATGCATTCCTGGTACACATAAATAACCAGTATGTAAGACATGGCGAGATAGACGTTAACAGCCTTTTTACAGCAGAGCGTCTCACGAATCTTGTTGAGGAGAAGCAGGATTTTGTCCAGACACAAATCAATGAAATGAAGGATATGCTCATGTGGGAACCCCCTGATATTGATATAGGAAGGCACTGCTCTGATCCATATGATTGTGATTTTCACGGACATTGCTGGCAGCATATACCGGAGTCTTCGGTTTTTAATCTCAAGGGAAGAGGTGTCGATAAATTTGCCCTTTACAGACAGGGTATCGTGAACCTCAGTGATGTGCCAAAACAGATGCTGCCGGAACATCAGCTGATACAGGTTGAGGGAATCCTTGAAAAAAAGAACATCATGAACAAAGAAAAAATGAAAGAGTTTCTTGATTCGCTCTGGTACCCGATCTGTTTTTTTGATTTCGAGACAATTTATAATGTGCCTGTTCCAATGTTTGAGGGTACACGACCATATCAGCCTGTTCCCTTCCAGTACTCGCTTCATTATCTCGAGAACAAAGATGCAGCATTGAAGCAATATGAATACCTGGCACCTGCAGGCAGTGATCCAAGAAGGGAGCTTGTAGAAAAACTGATCACAGAAATACCTGCTAACGCTTGTGTGCTTGCGTATAACATGCAGTATGAAGCAGGCATTTTAAATTATCTGAAAGAGTGGTTCCCGGAATATGGAACTCAAATCGAAAATATTATCAGCAACCTGATAGATCTCATGATTCCGTTCAGGAACAGGGATTTTTACCACTGGAAGATGGAAGGTTCATATTCCCTGAAATATGTGCTTCCCGCCCTCGTACCTGAATTGACATATGAAAATATGGTTATACGAGATGGTGAAATGGCAGCCGATGCATGGTTGAAGATGCAGAAATTGGATGAACATGAAGAGATAGAGAGGATACGCAGTGCACTTCTTGCGTACTGTAAAATGGATACCCTGGCAATGGTTAAAATATTGGAAAGATTAAGATCATATTGTCATTAATCATCTTTACTCAGTCTGTATTGTAAATACGTATAGCGTTTTTGGGTTTTATTGTTTTTCACGCCTATCGCCATAGCCTTTTTGGTTCCGACAATTACGACCAGTTTTTTCCCTCTTGTCACACCTGTATAAATCAGGTTCCTTTGCAATAGCATATAATGCTAGGTAAGAACCGGAATAATAACAGCGGGATATTCACTCCCCTGGGATTTATGAACTGATACAGCGTATGCCAAAACTATTTCATCCAGATCTGAAAAGTCATAAACCACATGTCGGTTGTCAAAACAGATGGTTACTTCCTGCGCTTCCGTATCAATATTAAGTATTCTGCCGATATCTCCGTTAAACACCTCTTTATCGTAATCGTTTTTTATCTGCATGACCTTATCGTTGATTCTGAAATTCCTGTTGCCCCTGGTGATACCATCTTCTCTTGGATTTAAGATCTTTTGCAATTCAACGTTAAGGTTTTCCGCCCCGACAGTCCCTCTGTGCATCGGTGTAAGAACCTGAATATCATCAATTGAGTCGAACGTAAACCGTTTGGGTACCCTGTCTTTAACCAGTTCCAAAATGAGCTTTAAAACATCTTCGGGTTCTTCTTTTTCGATGAAGTAAAAATCTTCAAGTTTTTTACTGTCCGTTTTAAACGCAGGGAGAACCCCGCTGTTTATCTTGTGAGCGTTTACAATAATCAGGCTCTCTTTAGCCTGCCTGAAAATCTCATTCAGTTCAACAACCTTGATCGCATGAGAATTAATGATATCTTTCAGTACGTTTCCAGCCCCGACTGACGGTAACTGGTTTACGTCACCGACTAAAATAAACGTGGCGTTCTGCGGGACAGCTTTCAAAAGATGGTGCATAAGTACCGTGTCAATCATGGAAGCTTCGTCAACAACCAGTAAATCACATTCCAAAGGGTTATCCTCATTAAACTCAAAGCCCCCGCCTTTAATGCTGTACTTCAGCAGTCTGTGAATGGTTTTGGCTTCATGTCCCGTTATCTCGCTCATGCGTTTGGCTGCCCTGCCGGTCGGCGCCGCAAGCATGATGTTGATGCCAAGCTGAGAAAATATTTTTAGGATAGCATTTATAATTGTGGACTTTCCGGTTCCCGGACCTCCCGTAATAACGATTACCTTGTTTTCAACAGCACATTTAACAGCCTCGATCTGTTTGTCGGCTAAAGATATTGACAGCTGCTCCTGAACCCACTCAACAGCTTTATCAATGTCAATATCCCTGATAGATTTTTTTGTGTTTAAGAGCGCATGTAATCGATCAGCTACGCTTGATTCACACGTGTGGAAGGCTGATAAATAAACAGCCTTCGGATGTTTATTAATATCGGAAATATTTACATCTAAAGCCTCAATCACGATGCTCTTTTCAAGAGCTATCACGTCAATGGCATTGCTTATTATCTCGCTGTCAACTTCAAGAATTTCTTTTGCTTTCTCTATGAGCAAATCATACGGATAGTAAACATGGCCATCATCTGCTAATTGATTAAGCACATAAAGAATACCCGCCTGTGCCCTGATGTCGGAGTTTTTTGATATGCCGAGCTTCTCGGCGATATTGTCAGCGGTAAGAAACCCTATTCCGAATATATCTGTTGCAAGACGATAAGGGTTTTCTTTTACAAATTCTATGGAGTTGTTGCCGTATTGTTTAAAAATCTTTGTCGCATAACCTGAACTGACACCGTGGGCCTGAAGAAATACCATCACGTCACGAATTTCCTTCTGCTCTGCCCATGCTGTTTTAATCATCTCGATTCGTTTGGAGCCGATACCTTCAATTTCTGAGAGTTTATCAATGGAATTTTCAATAATCTCAAGTGTATCCTTTCCGAACTTTTTAACAATGCGCTTTGCCATTACGGGACCGATGCCTTTAATAAGACCAGAGCCGAGATACTTTTCAATTCCGTAGACAGAGGCAGGGGTTTTGGTTTCATAGCGAACAATCTTGAACTGCTGACCGTACTTGGGATGGTTTACCCATTCTCCCTGCATTTTTATTATTTCTCCAGGCATGGGAGACATCAACGTACCGACAACCGTAACGAGATCGTGTTCTCCGTACACCTTCAGCTTGGCAATGGTGAACCCGCTCTCTTCATTGGTGTAAATCTGCAGCAATGACCCAGAGATACGCTCATCTCCGAGATGATACCTTGATGAAAGCATCGACCGTTGCCGTTGACCTGATAGAACAAATAGTAAATCAAAAAAAATAAAGTTTACAAAAAACAAATCGTATTCGTGATTTCGCAGAAACAATGCCTGAGTAACAATAGAGAGTTAATCTGCTATTATTAAACGAAGAATTATTAAATTTTCCCTCCCTTCTCAAAAATCCAAAACATTGATACAGCCCTAATCTAACTCCATATCATTAGTTGTTTCCGAGTATTGTTTTTCAAAAACACTTCTCAATAACCATTTTTTTAAGTCCTAGGCAAATAATTTTGTCACTAAATTTATGAAAAGAGGGACTAAATAATAAAACAAGTTATTGTGGAGGCAAAAAGAAAATGGAAAACAAAAAGTATATTGATGAACGCACGGTAGCCAACTTAACCGGGTTCGCTCTCAGCACTCTCAGGAACTCAAGATTCCATGGTGTAGGAATTCCATATTATAAGATAGGGCGTTCTGTTCGTTATTGTTTAGATGACGTCTTGCAGTATATGGAGGAACACAAAGTATCAGTAGCCAAAACAATTGACCGAAGTGAAATGATTTAAGCCCTGATGAAAGAGCACTGCACAATGAAGGAGCAAAGATATGTGATGACATAAACACAGTAGTAATAATCTGCTGATAAAAACTGAATACCGGTTTCCGGGAGTCGCGACCCGGGGACCATAACACAGAGACCTTTCCTGAGCTCAGGTTTCAAGGAGAGGTCTCTTTTTTTTTCACAGAAAGGAGGTGCGGAGAAATGAAAGAAATGAAAACGAAGGGAGGTGATGCCTATGCTTGCGGGTTTTTGAATACACTATAAATTTTTAAACCTTAAAAAATAACTAGATAAAGGAGCAACTCCAATGAATGATGATATTTTTAAACAAGAAGAAAAACAGCAGAGCGATGTACTTCCCGACCCGCTTGTTGATGAAAACTATTCACCCTCTACTATCCCAAACGACGGTCACTGGAAATGCTCGGGGTGTGCTTTTCAGGAGCATTGCAACCGGTGGTTTAAAGGAGAGGTGCCATGACAAAGGACATGATAGCTGAAGCCCAGAAGTATCTCACTGTTAATAACGGGCAGCATAAACGAAATATTATTGACCTTGCCGGGCTGTCAAAAAACCATTCACTTGAAGAACTGATCGTGCTTCTTAAAACTCTTTATGCTGAGAAGAAAACCAGACTCAAACAGCTGCTTGAAATGGACACAACCACCACGGAAATTGACAGAAACATTGCCGGCATGTTCAGGATACATCTGGCATTAAGGACAATTCAAAATTATCTTGAGGAGGACGATGCCTATGAACAACAGCCTAAACAAACAGCAACTGCAGGCGGCTGAGTTTCTAAACGGGATATGCTCGGTAATAGCCGTTCCTGGCTCAGGCAAAACCAGGACCATGATGGAGAGGATCGGAAAACTTGTGACAGAACATGGGGTAGCTCCTGAAAACATACTTGGCCTGACATTTACCAGAAACGCAGCAGATGAGATGAGATCACGGCTTGTTCCAATTCTTGGTGAACTCTCCCAGCGGGTAATGTTATCTACCATACACGGATTTTGCTTTTATCTTTTAAAGCGGGAAGGCTACGTGTTTGAGATACTCCAGGGAAAGGAGCAGATGATATTTGTAAAGGACATTCTAAAAAAGCTCAAACACACGGGGCTTTCTACCGGCATGGTAATGAGTGAGATAAGCTTAGCTAAAAACAATCTCGTAACAGTTGAGGAGTTTAAAGCCCTGTATGAAGGTGACGGGACCATGGAAAAGATAGCAGGTGTGTATGACCTGTATGAATCTGAAAAGAAAAAACGGATGGTGATGGACTTTGACGATCTTTTAACCGGGGTCCATACCTTGCTGTCTGAAAACTCATATGTCAGAGGCAAATACCAGAACAGTTTCCAGCACCTTTTAATAGATGAGTTCCAGGACACCAACCCTGCCCAGATGGAAATCGTAAAACTTCTTATCGGAGATCATACAAACGGCTCCAGTTTCTGGGTATGCGGGGATGACTGGCAATCAATCTATGCTTTTACCGGGGCAACTGTGGGAAATATCCTTAATTTCAAGGAACATTTCCCTGAAGCCTGTGAATTTATCCTGAACACCAACTACCGCAGCACAAAAAATATCCTCAAAGCCTGCCAGAACCTGATCAGACATAACTTGCGGAAAATAGAGAAAGTGCTTTCAACCCATAACAAAGACGGTGATGAAGTATACACAATTGAATCATCAACTGAAGAATCCGAAGCCGTAAACCTGGCACATGAGATAGGTGATCTTGTAAATAGCGGGTATTCTCATCGGGATATTGCAATACTTTACCGGGCAAATTTCCAGTCACGGGTGGTTGAAGAAGTGTTTTCTGCCCATAAGCTCCCCTACCACATAGAAAACGGGCTTAATTTTTACGATAGAACGGAGGTAAAGCTGCTTCTTGATTACCTGAGGCTTATATCTCAACCGGAAACAGATGATGGGGATGAAGCGCTACTTAACATTATAAATGTTCCCAACCGGTACGCGGGCAATAAATTCAAACAGGAATTGAAAGCATTTGCTGAAGAAAGGGACATGCATCTTTACCAAGCCCTGAAGGTAATGCCCATCCATCTTCCCTATGTACGACATAACATGAAAGACTTCACCGCATTTCTTGACCCTCTGGTGAATGATTCAGAAAACATCAGCCCCTGTGAAATTATTCAGCTTCTCAGAAGCTCACTTGACTATGACCGCTTTATCACCGATGAGGATATCCCAAGCCCCGATGATGTGAAAATAGCAAACCTTAATCAGCTTCAGATTGCGGCAGCAAAATACAGTGATATCGAATCATTTCTTCAGTTCACGGAGAGTTTCAAGGAAACATCTGCTCATGACAAAGACGGGGTAAAGCTTATGACAATCCATAAAGCCAAGGGGCTTGAGTTCCCCGTGGTGTTTGTCATCGGCATGGTTGAAGGCATCCTTCCCAGCAAAAAAGGAGACATAGAGGAAGAGCGGCGTATTTGTTTTGTCGGTATATCCCGGGCAATGAAGCTTCTGTACGGGAATAAATCTTTAAATATATTCATTACTCTTGATCCTTTATTAGTTCATAATCAAACGATTGAACAAACGCCTTCGGAAAGCTTTTTTTCACGGCATTTATGTCTTGTGATTTCAGTTTGTCAATTTTATTTTCAAATTGCTTAACAGGCTTGCTTGATGACAGAAAGTAAATACGTTTATCTCCAGGGTTTTCTTTAGTAAGTGTTTTCCATGACCCCCCTTCTCGCTTGATATGTTCTGGGTACTTAAATAGTGTGCCGGCAGTGGTTTTGATATTTTCAGCCAGTACTTCGGTTCTTCCCTGGTTGTCCTGTTGAAAGATACAAATATAGCCATCTTTTTCTGTTTGAAATTCAATTTTGAACATATCTTCTGTATCAAGTACTACTCCGCTTTTGGGTTCAAATTCTTCACTTGATGAATCTCCTCTTAAAGACACATTAATTTTAAATGTCATTTCCCCGGAAACAGGTATAGGACGCTGCTGCATAAAAACACCGACGCCAATAATAACTGCAAGTGATGCTGCTGCGAGTAAAGGGACAAAGTTTTTGATGCCTGAAGTAGAAAACCCGGAAGATTTCTTCTCCCTTTTTCTTTTCAAGACGTCTGCACCTATAACGGTTCCTTTTCCCCTTTTCTCGGGCTCTTCGTCCTCTAGTGCGCTGATAATTTTCTCGGGAAGTTTTATATCCTCTTTTCTTTTATCAAGCTTTTCATAGGAGGGAATTTCTGTCGTAGCATGTATATGGCGCAGCTCTGTTACTTCATCCAGGCATTTAAAACACCTGGTGAGATGATTTTCAAGTTTTGTTTTTTGTTCCCCCTCAAGTTCATCAAAGGCATATGCTGCAAGCAAATCAGAAGGCGGACACTCTTCTTTGGGCTTTTGTTTTTTTATTTCTTTAAAACCTTCGTTGATAAGTGTATCTACCTGATCTTCATGCCGCAAAACGCTGGGAAGTTCTTCGGACAGCCACCAGTAACTCTCAGGTATATACTCATCCTTTTGATATCGGGTTAAAATATCCTTTAGCGGATGAAACAGATAAAAAAGACTTCTGAAATTTTCTTCTATCCGGGCAAATCTTTCTTTGTATGTATGTGTGAGATCATCAGTCAGGGAAAGATCAGAACATTGCCGGTAAAGATAGTTATGCCGTATAAAATGTTCAAGGAAATCAGAGCCTGATTTGCGCAGATTTTCCTTCAGTTCTTCATCGTTGTACTTGTGTTCTTCCTCATAATATTTGCAAAAATCTCCGAGTTGGTTCTCAAGTTCATCAAGCCGTTTGAGAAGAGAATCAAACACACCCTGCAAATTATTTTTTTGCAAAATTTCCAGGAATGTATCTTCTGCCTGGTTTGCTGTATTTTTTAGAGACTCCAGAGCCTGCACGTATTCATCGGGACAGTCCTTGGAAAGTATCTGCAATGCTCCACCGGTACGGACCCGCGCGGTTACAATTTTCAGAAACAGGTCGGAAGACGTATCATCCCCGTCACTCCATTTCTTGACCGAAGTGAGATACAACTGAGCATCTTTTGTTGCCCGTTTAAGAAAACTGGCCCAATTGTTTATAGTTTTGTTGCCAGACATTTTTTATCGCTTTAAAAGATATTTTTTAATAGCAAATTTTATATGAATTCAAGAACAATAACAATTCAAATGGTAATGAGCCCTTTCCAGAACATATAATACCCCAATTTATTAGTCTTCCAATTCAGGAAAAATGTGACAAAATTATTCTCGAAAAACAGAAAAATTTTCTTTTATAAGATCCTCACCGATATTGTATTCTTTGTGAAGTTTTCTTATAAAAAGCCGTTTGAATCGGTCATGGATACCATAGTGGTCTCGTTTTATTTTCTGATTGAGGGTGTTTATCTTCATATTAAGTGTATTTGCTATCTGTTTTCTTTCCATGCCCTGCAGTTCAAGGGTTAAAATCCGCCCATCTTCCGGAAACTGCAGTGAAAAATCAAGCAGTGTTTTTGACAAGCATTCCATTACAAGAGATTTAAAATCTGTTTTTTCATGAACCTGTTCCGTGTTCTTTATTTCCGCGACCAGTTTGTCTTTGCCGGAATCTTTGTAAAAACTCAAGACATCATAAATATTTATGTTATCTGTATCGGAAGAGGTATTAAATGCACTGGCGACCATATCACGGTTTTCGTTTTTGAACCTGTCGCACCTAAAATAATAAAACAGCTTAGAAATATATGTCTGAAAGAGTGCTTCCCCTCTGTAATTCTTTAGTTTTCGTGGGTCTTCCAACAAAGAGCAGAAAAAGCCGTTTATTATGTCTTCTCTTTCACTTTTATTAACGAATTTTGGAACCAGTTCTTTGAAGTATTCAATATAACGGCTATAAAAAACTGCAAAAAGTTCCTTTTTTTTCTTCCTATCGGAACCTTCAAGGGCATCACACAACTTTTGAATAAATTCGTAATCTTTTCTGTACCGTTCAATCATCGTGTATGGCGATCATTTATATTATTATTTTTCTAATATAACTATCATAAACCAAAGCAAACAATCAATAATTTAATTATGCAGAAAGGTTTTACATTTAATAAAAATATACAAGGGTGCTTCTTTTTGTCACTAGGCAGATATAAATTTAGACTAATTGAATGATGAAAATCAGAATATACAAAAAAAGTCGCGAAGCTGAAAATATTTTGTCACTTATCGGAAGGAAAACAAGACTATATTATTGAAACAAACAAGATCGTTAAAACCAAAACAAACAGAAAGGAGTAAAAAATGAAAAAAACAAAAAAAATGGGTTTTTGGACCAAGGCTACATTAATTGGAGGAGCTGGTGTGTTATGCGTGGTAACCGGAGGTGTTGCCGCCCCTGCAATTGCAGCCGCAATAGGAACAACGGGACTTCTTGGTGCAGCAAGCACAGGAACCGCCATTGTAACATTGCATGGTTGTGCGCTCACGAGTGCCTCTCTTGCAGCAATTGGCGGCTCAGTTTCCAGTGGCGTAACTGCAATTGCAGCAACAACTGGCGCAGTTGGAGCCATCGGTACAGGAACAGCATGCAAAATGTATGAAAAGAGCAAATCAAAATAATGAACATTAAGTAGGTCGGAAATATAACGGTTCCATAAAAGCTCCAGATGCAAAATTCACAGATAGGAATGAGACGCATCGCAGTGGCATTTTACGGAACCGTTATTTTTTTTTGTATTCAATCAGGTTTGTCAACTACCTTTCTCTTATTTTTTTGCATCTTTATCTAATCCATAAACAAAAGAAAATAAGTCATAAAAAGGTGAGGAGATTATATACTAAGCAGGGATGTGGTGTATTTTTTAGAGATTTTTCTGATGATAGAGATGCATGAAAATGTAGGCCGGAGTTAATTAAACTCACTTTGATTACTATGATTCATGATGGGTATGTTGATGGGTATTAAGTTTTCACCCAATAAAAAAGGCACCCGGAATTGCCCCAAGTGCCTGTTTTTACTTTGGTGGAGATGATGGGACTCGAACCCACGACCCCTACCTTGCGAAGGTAATGCTCTCCCAGCTGAGCTACATCCCCACCGGATTTTCAATGCTGTCTTGTTATCTAAAAAAAATTGTATCATTGTTGGTTTAAAGGCTCAAGCGTTTTAAATAAGATCCGTGTAAATTTCCTCGAGCTTTGCCGCCTGTTTTTTCGCGTCATACTCCTGCTCGATATGCCGGCGGCCGGCACGGCCCATCTCCTCCCATTTGTCCGGACGGGTAACCAGGTACTCAAGCCTGTCGGTGAGGGCGTCGACATCCTTTTCCGGCACCAAAAGCCCGCTTTCATTGTCCCGGATGACTTCGGGAATGTCGCAGTGAAGGGTTGAGAGTACCGGCATGCCGAAGGCCGATATCTCAATGAGGGTCACCGGCGCGCCGCCCTCGGTTTCACCGTCACTGCCCCGGATGCTGTGGGACAAAAAGAGGTCGTGGTGCTTTGCTTCCTCAATAAATGCGGGATAGTCGAGAAAGCCCAGAAGGTTGATCTTATCGGCAATGCCCCGGTCCTCTATCACCTGCATTACCTGCTGCTTGTAGGCTGTCTCACGGCGGCTTCTGCCCGCATCGCCGATGATGCTCAGCTCCAGGTTTGTGTGCTTTTCGCACACATTGGCAAACGCTTCAAGACAGTAGGTAAGCCCCTTTTTGTCCCTGAAGGTTCCGGCAAAAAGCAGCCTGATCTTTCTGTCGGTTGCAAGCTTTCGGGGAATAAAGGATATCTTTTCCAGGTCAACCCCCAGGCGCTGGACCCGCACCTTGTCGGGGCCGCACCCAAGCTCCACAAGGGTTTTTTTCATATAGCCGCCCTCTGCAAGAAAAAGATCGCAGCCTCCAAACAGCCGTGTAAAGCGTTTTCTCCATTGCGGGTCCTCTGCCATCATGGAGGCATCGTGACCGTAAAACATGGTGATCTGGGGAATGCCGAGCTTCTCTTTCAGCTTAAGGTCCAGATAGCCCCGGTTGCCGAAGTGTGAATAGAGCAGGGCGGCCTTTCTTTCTTTAAGCACCCGGTAAAAATGGGGAAAATAGAAGTCGGTCCTTTTTGCATACTCTTTCTGAAAAAACCGGTTTATGCCGGAAAGGTCGGAGAGGAAATAGACATCGTCCCAGGGAAACACGTCAAGATTCTGTTTCCGTGTAGCAACCACCAGGGAATGATACTTTTTCACATTAACAAGCTGGCTGTAAATCCAGCTGCCGGTACGAAAAAGATAGGTGTGAACAGAGTGGGCTATAGTTGTTTGCATAAGTTTTAATCCGCAATCCCCGGCCCAGACCGGCTTTAGCTTTGCTTATTTATGCTCCATGGGCCGCGCCATATTTCTTACTTCCACCGATACGCCCTGAACCCACGGGGCCGTGCGCCGAATGACTCCTTGAAACGGATCACGCCTTCAAGCCCCATACTTGCGCCCATGTCATAGGCCGTGTAGCCGTTCGCGCAGCCCCACTCTATCACCGCGGCATGCAGCAGGTTGTTGGGATAGTGCTTGAAAAATTTCTGCAAAGAGCATCCGTGCCAGTAGACAATATTTTTGTTCCACGCAAGCACCAGTATCCCGGCAATTATTTCTCCCTCCGCCTCGGCAAGCCAGAAGCATGCGTTGGGATCAGCAAGCGCGAACAGGTTTAAAAAAAGCTCACGTGGGTAGGCCTCCTCTTTTGCTTTCCCCCACCGCTCCACGGTCCGGTAATATATATCGCAGTAGGTTTCAATATCTTTTTTGTTATCGGCCCTGCGAACGGCGACGCTCTTTTTCTTTGCCTGATTGATATTGCTTTTCTGGCCCCGGTTGAACCCTTTTCGCACCGCATCGTAGCTGCCGGTCAGGTCCAGGATATGGGTTGTCAGCTCCTTTGAAATAAACGGCGACGCAAGGTTCAACTGCTTAAAGGGTGTTTCAACGATTCGCCCGACGGACCCTTTCCGGCTGCAAAGATATTCTGTTACCCGGGCAATGTCGTTGCGGGACGGATCCCCGTCTGCAATGATCCCTCCGTACACGCCGGGCTCCATGGATTTGCAGTCGGTTTTTTTTACCAGCACGCCCTTTTTTTTGCGACACACAAGGGGCAGGACCCCGCGAAGCCCGCCTTCCAGCTCAAAACCCATGCTTGCAACGCTGTACTGCGGAAACGTTGCGGTTATCACCGAGGCCCATGAGGGCGTATGAAAATAGGTCGCCCATGGGCACCGGCGGGCAACGTCTACCCAGACATCTTCGGTGATGCGGTCAATGATGTTCATAGATCCTCAAAGGTTTTCAGCTATTTCTTTTTTCCATACCGAAGAAGCCCGGAATCAAAAGAAAACTTCTCCGCCCCGAATGATTTTTTGAACCGCTCGACGCCTTCCTGCCCGCCGCTCGGCCCGAAGTCATAATAGGCGTATCCCCTGCGGGCGGCATCCCGTATTATTTCCATGTGCAGCATGTTGTTGGGGTAGCAGGAAAAATAATCCTGCAGGGAGGCTCCCTGCCAGTAGGATGCAATGCTGTTCCAGTAAAAAATAACGGCCCCTGCTATAATGACGCTGTCTTTTTCAGCAAGCCATATCCTGACATGATCCCCGGCGAGCCGGTAGACAGTAAAAAACAGCTCCTCGGGATAGGTAAACAACACGGCATCTCCCCACCGTTTGAGGGTGTCCAGATAAATGTTGTAATAGGCTGAAATATCCTGTTCAGCGGTAAGCACCCGCACGGTTACCCCTTTTTTGCGGGCCTGGTTCAGGTTGCTTTTTGCTCCCCGGGAGAGCTTCGGTATAAAACAATCGTCCCCGGCGGCAAGGCGAGACACCTGGGTATAGTCATGTTTGGCAGAAAATGAATCCGGAAGGGTTTCATCGGTAAAGGGATTGGTGTCGACCGAAACACTTGCCTTCAGCCGGGTTATGGTGCGGTACATCATACGGTACTGTTCGGGTGAAAGCTTTCTGTCGGCAATGATTCCCCCGTATCCGCCGAACACCGAAGACTTCAGGCGTGATTTTCCCCTGATAATGCCGCCCTTTTTTGTCTGAATAAAGGGGAACACCGCCCTTGCTCCGTCTTCAAAAAGAAACTGCCGGGTTGCAATACCATAGTCCCTGTATGCTGCGACAACTATTTCATGCCACAGGGGGGTGTGAAAAAACGTGGCCTCGCTGCTGCCTTCCACCAGAGACTGCCACGATCGAGTATCCGGCCATGCTGTAGTGTTCATCAAAGCATCTTTCCGTGTGTAATTCTTGTTACCGCCTTGTAGCCGCACTGTTTGCGTGCGGACGGTTGACGGTTGCCACAGATTCTACTAAAAAAAAGTCACATTTAAAAGGTATATCATGCTATAATCCTAATTTTTAATTACTTTTTCCTCGCATGGGAGCCTTTTCGTATGCAGACCAGTCTGAACAGGCCGCTCAAGATAGTGCATGTTGCAAGCCATAATGTGGTTCGTGCCGGCGGCTCCATCCAGATGATGCGCCTTGCCCTGGGCCTGAAAGAGCGGGGACATGATGTCTGGTGTGCCTTTAATATACGAAAAGGCGACAGCCCTCCCGGCCTCGGCACATTTGAGCCGCTGCAGGAGGCAGACATAAAGGTGTTCAGCTTTCCCATGCAGAGAATCCGCAAGTACCGGGGCATGCTGGCTTTCAGAAAATTCCTCTCTTCACACAATTTTGATATTGTGCATACCCACCGTTTCAGGGCACTTAATTTCGTGTGCAATGCAACCCGCGGCATGAAGACGCCGGTCATTCTGGGCAACAAGAAAAACAGCTTTTCCATCCCGCCGAGCTGGGCCAGGGTTTACGCAAGCAGCAAGGTGGACAGTATTGTCGTTAATGCCGACTGTATTACGGACCTCTTTGTTAAAACGGGCAGGGTCGATCCTGCCAAGGTGGTCAATATATATAATGGTGTTGATCTTAACGCGTTTTCTCCCGACATTGACGGCAGCACCGTGCGGGAGAGCCTGGGTATCGCGCCTGACGTCCCTCTTTTCGGCATGGTCGCAAACTTTGCCCGTAAGAAATCCCACGACATATTCTTTGAAGCAGCACTGCAGGCATTAAAGGAGATGCCCAGGGCCATGTTCCTGCTGGTGGGGGACGGTGATTATGAGCGCTACCGCCCGGGTCTTTCCAGGTCAGGGTTCGGGGATCATTTTCTTTTTACCGGCTTCAGGACGGATATCCCCCGGATACTTGCCGCCCTTGATTTTTCCGTTATTTCGTCAAAAGAAGGCGAAGGGCTGACCGGCAGCCTGGTTGAGTCAATGGTAATGGCAAAGCCGGTTATCTCAACCGATGTTGCGGGAAACGCCGATGTGGTAAAAAACAAGGACACCGGGATGCTCGTGCCGGCAGGCAGGGCGGACATGATGGCTGAGGCCATGGTCTATTTTCTGCGCAATCCCCGGGAGGCAGCGGAAATGGGCCGCCGGGCCAGGTCCTTTGTAAAAGACAAGGTCGACAATACAAAGCGCACCCTGCGGTTTGAGCAGCTCTACACCGAGCTTTTACAAAAAAAGGGGGGCGCCGCCCAGTGACAGCAGCCATGCATGCCATCATTTTAGCCGCCGGAAAGAGCAAGCGGCTCGGGGCGATTACGGAAAACACGCCCAAGTGCCTGCTTTCTCTGGGCAGCACCACTATCCTTGAACATCAGATTGAGAACCTCGCCGCCAACGGTATCCGAACAGTTTCCCTGGTCACGGGGTTCTGCGAGGACAAGATCAGGGAAACCCTGGGCAATGCCGTTCACTACATCTCCAACAGCGTATATGATACGACCAACAGCATTTATTCCCTGTGGCTTGCCCTGCAGGAGATACGGGGCAGCGTCATTATACTCAATGCCGATGTCGTCTTTCATCCGGGTATTTTAACAAACCTCATTGCATCTCCCTATCCGGACGCGCTGGCCATCAGCTTCCAGGGCGGCATGGGAGACGAGGAGATGAAAGTAACGGTCCGGAACGAAAAAATTCATGATATCAGCAAGGATATGGACCCTTCAGGAGCCGACGGTGAGAACGTGGGCATCATCAAGTTTTCACCACAGGGGCGTGATGCGCTTTTTGAAACGGTTGATGAACTGGTCGGGGCAGGGGTTGTGAATGCATGGGCACCCCGGGCGTTTCAGAAGATGTGCGCGTCCTTTGACCTCTACTCGGTGAGCACCGCCGGGCTGCCCTGGATAGAAATTGATTTCCCCGAGGACCTGGAAGAGGCCCGGCGTGAGATATATCCGCGCATATGTGATGGGTGATATGCGATAGGGGATGTGTGTAGGCCCGCAACTTCACCCTGTTAAATAGCGTGAGGAATTCTCTTTCATTGTACAACCATTTTGCATAGTAAAAAAGTTGGAAAGGTATGTGGATTCTACAAGGAACCTCAAGCTAAGATTTGATTTGCACGTTAAACGGCGTGAAGAGCAGGGAGAAGAAAAAAAGTTTTTTCAGATTTTTTAAACGGCTCTTTCAAATCTTATTTAACAGGGTAAACTCACAACCCAAAGGGATATGCACTATCTAATATGATCCCGCATCGCACATCACATATCCCGGATCAATCCGTTAACCATGCCGCGAGACCGACATGAGAAAAAGGAAGATACTGTTCTGTGCCACTACCCCCATGAGTTATGCCATGTTCAAGCCCCTGCACCGAAAGCTTAAACAGGATGACCGGCTTGACGTATGGTTCACGGCCAATCATGACCACAAGACCCTGTACCGCTCGGTGGGCCTTGCCGATGCGAACCTCGTCGGCAAGTACCGTTCCATGCTGAGCCGCTATGATATGTGTATTTGTCCCAGCTTTTTTTATGAGCGCAACAATGCCGATGTGAAGGTCCAGATTTTTCACGGCTGCTCACTCAAAAACCGGGCGGTTCATCGCAAGGCCCTCGCCTATGACAGGCTCTTTCTTGTCGGCCCGTACATGCGTGAGAAGTTCATGCAGACATGGAACCTGCCGAAGGGTGATCCCCGGTTTGAAAATGTGGGTATGCCCAAACTGGATGCTTTTTTCGACGGCTCCCTGGATCGTGAGACAATTTCCCGGCAGCTGGAGCTTGATCCCACCCTTCCCACGGTGATCTATGCGCCCACACGTACCAGCGTGACCAGCTCGTCCCTGCAGATGTACGGGACACAGATTATTAGCGCTGTTTCAGAGATGCCGGTGAACTTTTTAATCAAGCTCCATGACCGGGCGTACAAACAGTGGAAGAACAAGATGAAGGAGGACTGGACGGAAATACTTGACCGCTACCGGGACCATCCCCGAATCAGGGTCGTCTATGACTATGACATTGTACCCTATCTTTTTATAAGCGACCTTCTTATCAGTGACATCAGTTCCGTGGTAAATGAATATACGCTTCTTGACCGGCCCATGGTGCTTATACATGTCCCCCGGCTGATTTCCCATCACAAGCGGATCGAGCAGAAACGCGGTCTTGAGGCGTCGGATCTCGAACAGTGGGGCCAGGACGCAGGCGCGCTGGTAAAGGATATGGACAATTTACAGAAAACGGTTTCCCGCTGTCTTGACCATCCCGGGGAGAAGCGGGAAATCAGGCAGGAGTTTGCCCGCAGGTTTTTCTTTAATCCCGGCACCGCCGCGCCCGCGGCGCTTCACAAGATCTACGAGCTCCTCGGCCTTCCCATGACCCAGGCAGGCGAAAAAGCCAACATGCCGGTCAGCTGACAAGCAAACAGGCAGGCAGGCCGGCAAGCGGGTACGCATTAAAGGTCAAAGCACTAATTTTGCAGCTGATTATAATTAAGGTGTTTTTGGGTTGTTCTGTTGGGCCTGCCGGCTTGCTCGCCTGCAGGCCCGTGATGGAAACCATCACGTTGAAGCTATTTTTTATATCTTCTGTTTTTAATCAGCGAATACCACTTTTTGGAGAACTTTACCTTCAGGGTTTTTTCATACAGGGCCGTGACCTTTTTCGCGTGGAGGTCAGGATTGAAATGCCTGCGGGATTTTTCATAGGCGTTCCGTCCCATGGTCTGTCTGATCTCAGGATGTTCCACCAGATACAGCATGGCGGCCGCCAGATTTTCAGGGGTGTCCTCAATGATCAACCCCTCCTTGCCGTGTTCGACAATTTCAGAGAGCATGCCCCTGTTTGCGGCAATAACAGGAATGCCCAGTGCCATTGCCTCCCTGACGGCCCTGCACGACCCGTCGGAACCGGGCATTAAAAAAACCTTGAAATTAAGGCACGCAAGGGTTTCGACAAAGTCCTCGTTCTTGTAGCCGGTAAAAATAAGGTTTGTCCTGATACCCATGTTCTGAGACGGCTTTACGGCGATCTGCTCAATGTGTGTGCCCCTGCCGATGATCATAAATTTAAAACCGGGGAAGTCATTGAGGATAATCCTGATTGCCTCCAGCAAAACCTCAAAGCGCCGGTGCCGCTGCACCCGGGCGACGATCCCGCCGATTATCGCTTCCGGGGCCAGGCCGAACCCGGCCCTGTTGTCTGGGGCCCGGTTCGGGTCGAATCTCTTGAGATCAACAGGAACATCAAGCTTCCACAGTTTTGTTTTTGAAAGATAATGCCGTTCGGCAATCTGTTTTTTGGTGCGCTCGGAAATGGTGATGAGCCCGTCTGTCATGAAGGAGAACAGCAGCCGTGTCCGTGGGCCCCGCCTGACTCCGTCACCGTCATAGCAGGTCCGTATAAGAGCCGTTCTGCCGAAGGTTGCCCGCAGGGCCATTCCTGCGAGAAAGTGATCGTTGGGGAGGTGGGTATGCACGATGTCGAACTTTTCCTTTTTTATAAATCGCCGCAGCCGGGGGATGTCACTAAGGTTTTGTGCCGGATTGAAATGTTTGTTGAGCCTGAAGCGGGTAACGGGCCTGATGCCCGCCAGGCCCGCGCGGTGGGCTATCGAGTCGGGCGCGTCAGGGGGCGGTGCCGCGCATGCGAAGGCAACAGTATGGCCTTCCTGTTTAAGCGCCAGGGCAAGGCTGAGCGCGTGCTCTGCGGGTCCGGTCCATTTCCAGTTGCTGAATAGGTGAAGAATTTTCATGTAGGTATCCGCTTAAGAAAATGTGATGCCGTACGGCTGCGTGATTTTCGTTCTGCTGATGCGCAGGATTTTTCTGTAGTACTTTTTCCTCTCACCGAGAAGACTAGTTCCTTTAGCGTAAAAACGATAAAATTTCAAGCGATCTTTTATTGTCATACTGTCAGCAACCGAGGCGTTAATCTGTGCAAGGTTGTTTGCCCGCTGATTAAAGGTCAGTTTTTTGGTGAATGAAACCCGGTCAAGATCAATGAGATGAAATTCCCATTGCCCGGCGCCCTTGTCCATCACCAGGATATTGTTCGATTTTAAATCGGCGTGATACACGCCCAGCTCGTGGAGCTTTCGTATCAGCCGGGCAAGTGAGACGATAAACTGCTGCTTGCAGCCCGGGGGCATGGTTTTGATGTAGTCGTTGAGCTCCGATGCCTCTGAAATCCACCGGCACAGGTAAAAACTTTCCAGAACAAAGGGCCCCCACCGGTGTTCAACGACTGCCAGGGGAAGGGGCGTCGGAATCTGCCTGACAAGAAGGCCGTTGGCGGCAATCCAGTTTTTCATTGCCCGGGACCTGCGCAGAAGGCCTTTGAGCATGTACCGGAAACCCATGAACCGGTATCCCTTGATACAGAACGATCCGATGCCGGCCGGTTCGGGATCAACCGTAAGGACGGATTTGGATGCTGCTTTTATTGTATCGGCAAGGCCTGCCGTGCGCCGGCTGCAATGACGTGAAACAGCGGCGCGGGCGGCGCCATACCCAAAGTCGCGGCGTCCGAAATATCTTTCGCGCAGGGACACCGATTTTTCAAACACGGTGCTGTTTTTAACACATCGCTTGCTTCTGCTGAGTATGCGGCGCTGCTCCAGGCGGAGGGCTTTTTCTGCGATGGCCGCCTGCAGCGCGTTTACAGAATCGCCTGATGCCGGTTTTCCGGCGCAGTACCGGTCAAGAAAGCAGCGGCCGTCGGTCCTGGAAACAGGCAGAGAATTACACAGCTGTGCCAGGTCGCGAACACGCATCCACCGGGCAAGCCAGGGAGGAAACAGTGCCCGGTGCAGGTCAATAAAAAAGAGCTCGGGCGAACCTGTTTCACGCTCCCGGACCATTATGTTTCCCGCGTGCAGGTCCCGGTAAAAGACCCTGCGGCGGTGCAACGCGGCCACACGTTCGGCAAGGGCGCGGATGAGGGCTCTTTTTTCGCTTACTCCGGGAAGCGGTTTTCGCGCGACATATTCGTTCAGGGGCAGGGCACCGGTTAATGCCTCCATCACCAGGCAGCTGTCCTGCAGCTGCAAAAACCATCTGTTCTCTGAAAAGGCCAGGGGCCGGGGACAGGGGAGCTGCATATCTTCAAACCTGTTCAGTGCCCGCCACTCGGACTCTGCCTTGGAAGGAACGAGCAGGTATTTAATACTATCGCCCGGCCCCCGGCATTTATACCGCTTTACAAAAACCCGGGAAAAGTCCCCGAACGCTGCTGTGCAGAGAAAACCTGAGCGCACAATGTTATCCTTGACCATGTCACGGCCCGGCCCGGGTGATCTGATTTTCTGCAGCAGGTCATCGAGCATTGCGGGCGTAATATCCTCGCGCACTGTCCACACTGCCGTGTTATGCTGTATTTTTTTATACATACCGAGCTGCTCTTCCGGGGAGGCCCTGCCGTGGGAACGCAGTGCCGTTTTGTGAAGGTTACCGCTCTTCGGGGGCGGTTTTTTCCCGCTCCCAAAGCTTTGCATATTTCAGAAACACATAATATGAGGATACAACGGCAATAATAAAGCCGGGCATGCCGTCAAGCAGTCCTTTCTTCCACACATACATTTCCAGAAAGCGAATGGGCGGCCGTACAAGCATCATGAAGAGATTGAACCCGGCCCCCTTGTCATACCATTGCCGCGCGGAAATTGTGGAAAAGGAATCAACCGTTTTGAGCTGATGTGAAATATCACGGTACACGTAGTGCAGTATTCTGCCGGTAATGTTTTCCGTTTTCCCGGTAACGATCAGCTTGTCATGAGGATCATCTCCGCCCCACCGTGCCCGTCCCCTGCGCACGAGCCTGAGCTTACTGTCGGGATACCAGCCCCCGTGACATATCCACCTGCCCAGATAGTACGACTGCCGCGGGAAAATATAGCCGTCTGCGGCGGGGGCGCCCTGGAGAATTTTCTCCCGTATTTCCTGCGCCGCCTCGGGGGAAAGCTGCTCATCGGCATCAAGACAGAGAATCCAGTCCCCTGTCGCCTGTTCAAGGGCAAACTGTTTTTGTCTGACGTGCCCCGGCCACCTGCGCTGTAGTACCCGGTCGGTGTACTGCCGGCAAATCTCCACGGTCCGGTCGGTGCTGAAGGAGTCAACGACGATTATTTCATCCAGCCACTGAATACTCTCAAGGCAGCTTTTGATATTCTTTTCCTCATTAAAGGTAATGATCGCAGCCGATATTCTGGGGGCATTCATATCATGTACGTTTCCATTGCTGATGGTGGATAATCCTGTAACTGTTGTAGCACAGCATTCACCGCATTTTCAACAGGTACATTTTTCATGCATCTGAGGTGTCCCTCCGGGCACGTCCTGCGCAGGCAGGGGCTGCAGGGAAGCTTGTCCCGCAGAATGGTTGCCTTGTCGCCAAGCGGTCCCGTGGCAATGGGATCGGTGGAACCGAAAATGGCCACAACCGGTGTCTGAACGGCACAGGCGACATGCATGGGCCCGGTGTCGTTGGTAACCAAAACAGTGCAGCAGGAAAGAAGTGCCGCGAGCTGAAGAATGGTCGTGCGTCCGGTTACATCAAGGGCACGTCCGTCAAGTGCCCGGTTGATTGTCTTTGCCTGTACTGATGCTGCCGCGTCGCCGAATATGATTACCTTGCAGCCGTGCTTCTCGGACAGCTTCCGGGAAAGCTCTGCAAAGCGCTCCACGGGCCACTGCTTTGCTTCTCCGTAGGTCGAGCCGGGATTGATGCCGACCAGCGGAGCGCGGGTGTCGCCGCACCGGCTGTGAAGATATGCGCGTGCCCATTGCCGCTCCCGGTCGGGCAAAACGAGCACGGGCAGCTCGGGAAACCGGGCATCGCCCAGCGGGCTGATGAGTTTCTCGTAGTAGTGCATCTGGTGAACGGACCGGACACGGCGATCCTCCCGTATCGGTTCAGTGAGAAACATGCCGCGCAGCCCGGTTTTAAAGCCGATGCGCAGCGGAATGCGGGCGATACAGCACATGAGCGCCGTTCCCAGGGACCGCGGAAACATAACCACGAGGTCAAATGACCGTTTTCTGAGCAGCCCGGCGGTTTTGAGTATGGTCCCGGGCTTTCCCGCGCCCCCCTTTTTAACAAAAGGAATAATTTCATCAACAGCAGGTACCGCACGAAAGAGGTCCGCAATGGTGTCTCTGGCCAGAATTGCTATATGGGCATCAGGGAAAAGGCTTCGCAGCCCGGAGATGGCGGGAACGGTGATTACCCCGTCACCCAGCCATGTCGTGCTGACAATCAGGATTTTCTGCGCCTTGACATACATAGTTCAGATGAGCTCTTATCCCCGGGGAAGCCGCGCAATGAGAGTGAAGTGCCTGCTTTGAGAACGTTAAACGGGCATGGGCAACTGCCCTTATTCCGGGTTGCTTTGTGCGGCGGCTTTTTTTTGTTTGAAGGAACTGATCATTATACCAACAGCCCGAATGACATTGTCTTCCTTTATGCTTTTCATGCAATCCCTTTTTGCACAGGTGTATTTTCTGCAGGGACTGCACGACAGTTCCTTTCGTATGATTATATGCGGTGTGTGTGCATAGGGTTCATTAACAACATGATCAGTGGGCCCGAAAACCGCCACCACCGGAAGTCCGGCAAAGGCCGCAAGATGCATGGGCCCGGTGTCACCGCCGAGATACAGGGTGCAGTAGCGAAAAATCTCCGCAAGCTGGCAAAGGTTTTTTGTCTCAGGGGCAATAATGGCCCGGTATTTCATCTGATGAAGGATTTCCTTAACCGTGTCGATCTCCTGCTGCCACCAGGTAAAAATGATTTGTGCGCCGTTTTCCTCTATTATCTTATCGGCCACAACGGCATACCGGTACGGGTCCCAGCGCTTGTACGGCGTGGTGGGACTGGTCCCCGGGTGAATGGCTACCAGCGGACGCCGGGGATCGATTCTCTGCTGCTTAAGAAAGTTGCGGATAACCTCTCTGTCTTCCGGAGGAACGTGCAGGACCGGCGGGGTGTGGGTAATGTCGAGCCCCATTTTCTTGAGCAGGGTCAGGTTCCGATCTATGCGGCTCAGCTTTTTCGTGTCAAGGGGAAAACGGCGGTTGTTGAAAAGGAAATTGAGTTCCCTGGTGTGGGCCATGGTAAAACCGATACGCTTGGGTGCCCCGCTCAGCCGGCTTATAAGGCCGCTTTTAAACAGGCCGTGAAAATCAATTGCCATGTCGAACCGTTTTTGGCGAATCTCACTGATGAACGCAAAAAACTCCTTAACGGCGGTCCAGGCCCCTCGGGGCGATTTCAGCTTTTTTATCAGGCTGCTTTTGGGAAACACAAATAGTTCATCTATAGCGGGATGGGCTGCAAGAATGTCCTGTGCTTTTTCTTCAACGGCCCACGCAATGTATGAATCGGGGAAATTTTTTTTGATTACCTGCAGCGCGGGAAGCACCCGCAGCACGTCACCAATGGCGCTGAGCCTGATTATGAGTATCCGTTTGGGGGTTTCTGTCATTTACAATGCATAAAATATGGGTTATGGTATAATTTTTTTACCGGCACTGCCCTGCCGGCGTGCATGTATTGTACATCTTTTATCAGGAATACCGATAAATATCAATGGGTTTCATAATCCGGCACATAAAATATATACCGTTATCGTTTTCTGTGAATTTCTGTACTACACAAGGTGTATTTGTGTGATCGCCGTCCTGTGAGACCTGGGTCCGAGGCGTCACCCTGTAGATTTCCCTGGATAACAGGTTTGCAGGCCGGCAAGCAGTAAAACTCAAAGCTGACAAGTGAAAACATTAATCTCGTAATTGATAATCAAGGTTTTGTCGGAGTGTTGTGTTCAGCGTGCCGGCATGTTCGCTTTTTCGCTTACAACATGAAACCGGACCATCCAGACCGCTATGAAAAAATTCCTGTTTTTAGTAAACCCGGTCTCGGGTAAATCTGCCGGAAAACTGATGATGGAGATGATCCTGTCCGAGATCAAAGCGCTGTTTGCCCATGACCAGTTTGACATAGCCCTGACCAGGCAAGATATTGCATCCCAGGTGAGAGAAGTATCCGAACAGTATGAGGCCGTGGTTGCCGTGGGTGGTGACGGGACCCTTTCCCCGGTGGTTCAGGAGGTCGCAAAGCTGGAGCACAAGCCCAAGGTGGGCCTTGTACCCATCGGCACCGGCAATGATTTTGCCCTTTCTCTGGGCATTATGCAGGTCCTTGAGCAGTGGGGCCTGAAATCGCTGCTGAAGATGGTTCTTCGGGGCAATACCCGCCCCATTGATATTATCGGTTTAAGCCAAAGCCGTATATGGACCAATTATGTGGGTATCGGCTGCGATGCAAAGGTGTCCAATGATTTCAACCGGCTGCGCGGCATCGGGCTGCTGCGCAGCGGATTTATGAAACATTTTAATAAAATGTTCTATGTTTTGATCGGGCTGAAAAACATGTTTTACCGGCTGCCCTTTGACGTGGAGCTTAACTACAGGGACGAATCCTCCCAAACACAATCCCTTGCAGTACCCCGGGGGACCCTCGGTATTATACTGAGCAATGTCATGACCTATGCAGGTGGTGCGCTTCTCTCGTCGAACGGGAGCTTACATGACGGAAAATTCGAGGTCACGGTGATTCCCGGCCTCAGGGAATGGATCATGCTGCATTGCACACGTTTTTTCAAGCGGCCACTGAACCTGCTGTGCCCCGGCATACTACAGGTTCAGACCGACCGGCTGGAGATGTGCTTTTCCGGGGAGACCTTTTACCAGGTCGACGGCGAAATTTTTGATGAACCGTCCGGACAAAAAATATGCCTGGTTATGGAAGTAAAGGGACGGGTTGATATAATTGCACCATGACCAGTGACAACAAGCCTGCAGGCTTACAAGCGAAAAAGCTATAAAGCCGACAAGCTTGCCAGCCTGGCAGCTTTTATGAGGTGTGCAGTGGATATATCCTTTGTCATTGTTAACTGGAACACCCGTGAGCTTTTAATCGACTGCCTGCATTCGCTCCAAAACGCCGTTGGCTCATGCCGGTACGAAGTTTTTGTGGTGGACAACGGCTCCCGCGACGGCAGCCCCGACGCGGTGAGAAGGCGTTTCGGGCACCAGGTGCAGCTCATCGCAAACAGTGAGAACCTCGGCTTTGCCCGGGCAAACAACCAGGCACTGCGCAGGGCAACGGGCACCTACATAGTCCTGTTAAACTCTGATACCATCCTTCAGCCCGATACCATTCAGGGGCTCATCGCTTTTCTTGACCGGCACGCAGAGGCAGCAATGGTCGGCCCGCGCATGATCGGTGGTGACGGCAGGCTGCAAAACAGCTATGACAATTTTCCCTGCCTGGCAACAGAGCTTTTAAACAAAAGTGTTCTGAGAATGATGTTCCCCGGAAGATTTTCCGGCAAGTCGGCCACGGCATCGGAACCGTTTGAAGTTGATTCCCTCATAGGGGCGTGTGTTGCCGTTCGGCGCAAAGCCCTTGAGGAGGTGGGGCTTTTTGATGAGGACTATTTTTTCTTTCTTGAGGAGACCGACTGGTGCCTGCGTATGAGAAAGGCGGGGTGGAAAATCGTTCACCATCCCGGGGTCAGTATCGTGCATCTTCAGGGGCAAAGCAAGAAGCGCCGCCCCTCTTTGGCATGGATTGAGTATTACCGGTCCCTGTATACTTTTTTCAAAAAGCACCGGTCCCGGTCGGCGTATACGGTCCTTCGAATATTTCGTTTTTTAAAGCTCGTCGTCAATCTGTTGCTGACCGTTTGCGGCCTTTGTTGTACCCTGGGGATAAAACAGCGGTACCGCGACAAGACGATTGTATACGGCCGGCTTGTCTGGTGGCATTTGAGGCTCTGTCCGGCCGGTGTGGGTCTTAAGGGGTCACGGCAATGAAGATCGCACTCATTCGCAAGGAGTATCGTGAGCTTCAGGGGGGCGCGGAACGGTACGCCGTTGCCCTTGCACACGGGCTGGCCGGCCGCGGGCACCGGGTCCATGTATTTGCCGGTGAGTGGGATGCCGACGCGCACGGGCCGGTTTCACTGCACCGGGTCCCGTTCATACGAAGACCGTCCCCCGTAAAGAATTTTTCCTTTCAGTATAATGTCGGAAGATATGTACAGCCGGGAGACTTTGACATTGTAAACGGCCTGTCCCAGGTATATCCCCAGGATGTTTACCGGGCCGGTGACGGCATTCACCGTCACTGGCTGAAGATTCAGACCCCCGATCCCCGCAAGCGGCTGTTCAGGTATGTCAGCCCCCGCCATATGGTGATCCTGGCAATTGAGCGCCGGATTTTCAATCCCCGCAATTTTCGGCGTATTATTACCAATTCGCTTTTGTGCAAAAAACAGATCATGTATTATTTCGGTGTGCCTGATGAAAAGATACAGGTTGTTTATAATGGTGTTTCGTCCAACCGGTTCAACACCGATTCCCGGGACAGGGTGCGTGAGGCGGTGCGCCGTCGCCTGGGAGCGGGAGCCGGAGAGACCGTGCTGCTGTTCGCGGGGCACAACTTCAAGCGCAAAGGGCTGCAGTTTGCCCTCCAGTGCGCCCTTGGGCTCAGGGAGCGCGGGCACCGTGTCAAGCTGATGGCGGCGGGGCGGGGCAACCCCGGGCCCTTTATGCGGATTGCACGAAAACGGGACTTTGCCGGTGGTCTGATCTTTACGGGACCGGTTGACCGGATCAGGGAGCTGTACTGTGCCGCGGACATCCTGGTCCATCCCACCATGTATGATCCGTTTTCAAACGTGTGCCTCGAGGCAATGGCATGCGGGCTGCCGGTCATCACGACGCGACTCAACGGCGCCTCGGAAATAATCAGGCACAGGGACTCGGGCGTTGTGCTGGAGGTTCCCTGGGACATGGAAGCCATGGTGTCGGAGACAGGGCTTTTGCTGGAGGACGGTCCTGAGCGGCTGCGGCTTATGGGCTGCCGGGCACGCGGCATCGCCCGGCAATTTTCCATGGAGAAAAATGTGTCGGAGACCCTCGCCGTGTACGAGAAGGTGCTTCAGGAAAAGGGTGGCAGATGATGGACAGCGGCAGCCGGAATGTGGTGAAAACAGCTGGTAATATCGTTTATGATTATGCCTGGGAAGACCTGCTCAGGCAAAACGGGCTTCTTGATTTCGACCGGGTTATGGACATGGAGGAAGAAGAGGTCGTCAAGCATGCCGTTGCCCAGCGAAAGACCGCACGTGTCCTGCTGCGGGACGGTGAGGAGGTTCTCCAGGCATACCTCAAGCGTCATTATCCTCCGGGTTTTATAAAGCGCGTGGGGCAGTTGTTGCGGCTGTCACGGCCCAAAACGGCGGTTCACGAATTTGAAAGTATTGTTGCGTTCCGGGACAATGGCATACCAACCATGACACCCATTGCGGCCGGCCTGCAGCGCAGGGGCCTGTTACAGACGCGGTCCTTTCTCATAACCAAAGCGCTGTCGGGATGCGTGAGGCTCGACCATCTCCTTGCCGATCCCCGGGCCCTGTCCGGCACACAGAAGCGCACCCTCATCGGGCAGGTTGCGGACCTGGTGAGGAACATGCACGAGCGGGGGTTTAACCATCGCGACCTGTACCTCTGCCATATCCTCAGAAACACCATGGGCGGGCTTTATCTGGTTGATCTGCACCGGGTCGACCGGAGGAAGCAGGTGCCCGAACGATGGATAATAAAAGACCTTGCCGCACTGAACTATTCCGCCCCGACGAACACTATGAGAAGGACGGACCGGCTCTATTTTTTAAAGTGCTACCTCGGCACGGAGAGGCTGTCGGCACCGGACAAGCTTTTTGCATTAAAGATTTTGAAAAAGACAAAAAAAATGATACAACACAATGAAAAGAGGAAAAGCTGACAAACTTGTTTCTTATGCTCATTTTGTGGGAACAAGGCAGTTTTCGGAGGAACGAACAGAAATTCTAATACTTTGATTTAATCCCTTCGGGATTGAAAGCCTTCGGCGCTTTGCCTGCTCCAAAGAGCGCAGCATCCGCCAAAGCGGATCAAAGTATTCAAAAGAAAAGGCACCCGTGCAACTTTGGTCCCGACGATGTCGGGACTTCCCTCACAGAACGATTTCAGCCGGCGGGTCAACAAACTCGCTTCGCTCAGACATGTCGACCCTTAAATCCGTCTGAAATAGCCCTGTTCGGCTGCGTTGCAATGGGAGTATAGCCCCCTTTCAGGGTGCTAACTAAGGATTCGCTTTTAGGCTATACCGGATCTAAAACAAGAGTTGTTTGCTTGAGATAGGCAATCAAAAAAAGAAAGACACGGCACATGAGAGATACATTCCTGATATTCGGCAGCCCCAAAATTGAAGAGGATGAGATCAGGGAAGTTGTTGACTGCCTTCGTTCGGGATGGATTTCCACGGGCCCCAGGGTGGGCAAATTGCAGGATATGTTCAAAACCTATATCGGTTCACAGCACGCCCTGGCGCTTAATTCATGCACCGCCGGGCTGCACCTGGCCATGCTTGCGGCGGGCCTCGAGCCGGGCGATGAGGTGATCACCACGCCCATGACCTTTGCCGCAAGCGCCAATACGATTATCCACGCAGGTGCCCGTCCTGTTTTCGTGGACATAGAGCTGCCGTCCATGAACATCAATCCCGAACTCATCGAGGAAAAGATCACACCCAGAACAAAGGCAATCATACCCGTCCACCTGTACGGCAGGCCCTGCAATATGCAGCGGATCATGGAGGTCGCCCGGAAACACCGGGTGCTGGTCATAGAGGACGCCGCCCATGCCCTTGAGGGTGTGTACAAGCAGCAGAAGATCGGTACCATCGGCGACATGACCGTCTTCAGCTTTTATGTGACCAAAAACATGGTTACCGGCGAAGGGGGTATGCTTACCACGAACAATGATGCCTACGCCGAGAAGGTCGAGACATACGGCCTCCACGGTATGAGCAGGGGGGCCTGGAAACGCTATTCCGACGAAGGGTTTAAACACTACCAGGTCGTCTATCCGGGGTTTAAGTACAACATGATGGACCTGCAGGCTGCAATAGGAATCCACCAGCTCAAGCGCATTGAAACCTACCTTGTGCGCAGGCAGGAAATCTGGCAAGCATACGACGAGGCCTTTGCAGGGCTGCCCGTTACCCTTCCCCCGCCGCCTGAAGACGACACGAAACATGCACGGCATCTCTACACGCTCCTTCTTCGGCTCGAAGAGCTTACCGTCGACCGCGATACCGTTCAGCAGGCCCTGCATGAAGAAAACATCGGAACCGGCATCCATTTTATCTCACTGCACCTTCATCCCTATTACCGCAGCAGCTACGGCTTCGGGCGGGATGATTTCCCCAACGCGCTGTATGTTTCGGAGCGGACCATATCACTGCCCCTGTCTGCAAAGCTCACCGATGAAGATGTTCAGGATGTTATCGATGCCGTTACCCGGGTTCTTGACAGATTCTCCAGGTAGAAGATGCCGGATACAAACCTCAGATGGACGGTTGACGACGCATATGCGGCCCGGTTTACCGAGCCGATACTCAATGATATTATTACCCGCGCGGCCGTTAAACGTGAAACAACAGTCAGGCAGCTTGCGGGCAGGCACGTGGGCTTTTTTTCGCTGAAGCCGGAACAGCTCCCCGATATTTTTATCAAAGCCTACCATATTCCCCCCCTGAAGCTTTTCAGGTCGTGTCTGGCCCCCTATGGCGTACAGGAGTGGCACGCTGCCAGGGACCTTCTCCGGCGCGGCGTGAGGACACATCCTCCCATAGCCCTGGGTATTGAACGGACATGGGGCCTGTACCGGCGCGTATATTTGATTACCGAAGCCGTGCAGGGCAGCAGCACCCTCAAGCAGTTTGTGCAGCAGCGGGGGTCCTTGAGCCACGGTGCCGTGCCCGACCTTGTCGGCCGCTTTGCCCGCTTTGTTGTGGCTGTCTGTCGTGCCGGAGCGCTGCACCGGGACCTTCACTGGGGCAATATTCTCATCAGGTTCGACCCGGCCGGCGTTCCCTCCTTTTACCTGATTGATCTGCACAACCTGCGGCTCAAGCCCGGCCTGTCGGACCGGGACATCATGCACAACCTTTCCCTGCTGAACACCTCCTTTTACGACAGGGTATCTCCCCGCCTGCAGCTTCGCTTTTTACGGACAGTTCTTGCTGAAAGCCACGGGGGCCGCCGTGATTTTCTTCGCGCTAGGAACGGGATTGTTCGTCAAACAGAGGGGCTGATGCGTAAAAAATGGAGGAAACATGCCGCGCGCTGTTTCGGGGAGAACAACTATTTCATGAAGGTGCACCTCGGTCCCCTGACCGGCCATGCCCGGCGGGACGACCGGACCGGTGCCTGTGCCGACGTGCTGCATGACCCTGAGAGCCTGTTTTACACAAAAGATGCACGGATTATAAAAGATTCCCGGACCACCTCCTCTCTTCTCATCAGCCCGGAGGGGGTTGAACCGGGTGTGTATCTGAAGCGGTTTAACGTTAAGGCAGTACTGCATCCGGTAAAGCACCTGTTTAAACGTTCCCGTGCCGAAGCGGTGTGGCGTGCCGCACACGCTATGCTGGCACGGGGTGTTCCCACCCCCCGGCCCCGTATGTATCTGGAACACCGGCGGTCCGGGTTTCTTGGAAAGAGCTATTTTGCGGCTGACATGGTACCGGGCGCGGTGGATCTTGATACGTACCTGTCGGCCCACGCTAACGACCTGTCACGCGACGGGAAAAAGAGCGTTATTCGGATGCTTGCACGGGAACTGAGAAAAATGCATGACAGGGGCGTCGCACACGGTGATTTGAAAGCAAAAAATATTTTGATCACGTCCCGAGACGGCATTGCGAACGGTGTGCTCTTTGTCGATCTTGATGCTGTTCGGATTTCACCCGGGCTTACGCAGAATGAGCGCTGCAGGGACCTGGCCAGGCTGAACTGCTCTTTTCTGGACAGGTCACAGGTTTCCGGGCCGCAGCGGCTGTGTTTTCTGAAGTGCTATGCCGGCAGGATGCCGGGTGCTGATTTCAAGAAGCTGTGGAAGCGGGTGCTTTTTTTTACGCTCCGCAAGCTGAAGAAGTCAGGCAGGAATTTTTTTTACCCTCACCGTACGTAATGGCGGGGCGGTTTGATTGCTATTCATAGATGCCCTGAAAGCGCACCGTGTCGCCTTTTGCGACATTGTTGTCTTTACAGAAGAAGGCATTAGCCTCAAGCACATACCTGCACGGGGCTTCGCTGCGGTAGGGGCCTTTTGAAAAGGGCGTGGTGTTTTCCGCCCAGCCGATAATCTTTTTCGACCTGTCGATAAAAATGATATCAAGGGGAATATAGGTGTTTTTCATGGTGAAGCGCTGCATTTTATCTTCATCAAAGAGAAAGAGCATCCCCCGTTCCTTGGGCAGCGATGTGCGGTACATGAGGCCGAGATTTCGCTGGTCAGGGGTACGGGCAACGGCAACCGCAAGACTGACCGTATCGCCGGACGCGGTGGTGATCAGCACCCGGGTGGCGTCCTCCGTGCACCCGCACAAGAGCAGCAGTGCGCTTACAACAGCAGTGTAAAGAATCGTGTGTTTCATGATTGCCCCGGAAAAATACACCGTATAACACTGTTTTTATACAAAAACATGTCCGGAGTCAAAAAGTTTTTATGTATCCTGTGGCGTGGATTTGTTCCCGGGAAAATTCGGCAGCAGGTTCCAATGCTTTGCTTTATGCCGGGGTTTTTCCATAATGCCGGGCTCGACGGACACGTCGCCCTGAGGTGACGGGACCTCGGCGTTATAGGAGTGGCCCTTCACAATGGTTCCCAGAATATCCATCATCTCATTCAGCCTTGCTGCATAATTGGAAAGCATGGTGCTCATGTCGGCGGATTCATGGGCGCTCGTGGTGTGCTCCCGGGTTATGTTCCGTATCTCTGAAACGGATTTACTGATCTGCTGTATACCGAGGGCCTGCTGCTGGGTGGAGCGTGATACCGTGCCTGTGCGCCGGGATATCTCATCTATGCTCCCGGTAATCTGCTTGATTACCGATACAACCTGCCGGGAAACCCGCACCCCGTTGTCGGCATACCCGCTGGCTTCCTTAAGCAGCCCGGCGGTGTTCTTGGCGGCTTCCGCCGATTGCCGGGCAAGGTCGCCCACCTCATTTGCCACCACGGCAAACCCGCGTCCTGCCTCCCCGGCGCGTGCCGCCTCAATAGACGCGTTCAGGGACAGCATCTTTGTTTTAAACGACAGCTCATCTATAGTTTTGACTATGGAGGCGGTCTCGTCGGATGATTTTTTTATTTGTTCAATGGCCTGGACCATTTTATTCATTTCTGTATTGCACTGCCCGGCAGCGTGAGACGTCTCCTGTGATATGTGTGACGCCGATTCGCTCTGATCTGCGTTATCATGCAGTATCGAGGCAAGCTGTTCCAGGGAGGCCGCTGTTTTTTCAAGCTTAACGGCCTGGTCCTGTGCCGATTCTGCCAGGGCGTGGCTGCCGGTTGTTATGTTCTGTGACACGGCAGACAGGCTGCAGGCATCGTTTTTAAGCGTTTCAATGACACGGTTCAGGTTGCCCGAAATATAGATGCTCAAAAACGCGCCGAACCCCAGACACAGCAGCGTGCCCAGGATACAGCCCGCCATGGTAGAAATTTTTGCCCCGTGTGCATTTTCCATGGATACGGCAACCGCATCATTGGCCGCCCGGTTGTTCAGGGCGATGATCTGTTCGACAAGGGCCTTCACCACACGGTGCTTTTCAAAGCAGTTGACCGTTGCCTGGGTGCGCAGGGTGTTGTACAGCGCTTCGGCTTTTGTTGCTTCGTTTCTGAGCCGGTTAAAGAGCGCAAACATGGAGTCGGCGGCTGGAATCATTTCCAGGAAGTAGGCCAGCGCTGCGTCCTGCATCTGCCCCAGTGTTACCAGCTTTTTTATTTTTGCGGTTCCAGTATAAAACGTTTCATGAAGGGGAAGAATGTCGGTAATGATTTTTTTCAGCTCGTGATTGTTTGTCGTGCATCGCTTCGCCCACAGCGCAAAGCTGGTCTTCTCGGGATCATCACCGCCTTCAAACCGGTTGTTGGTTTGAATCAGGTATGAGACCTGGCTTTTAAGCTTATACAGATCCCCGCGGAACTGCTCGATGTTCTTTTTCAGTATAAGGGGGTTTTCGGTGTCCATGCTGTTAAGCTGCCGCACATGGTCCAGGAAGACCGCGTTCTCCTGTTCCCACGCAGCAAGGGCACTTCTGAGCCTGCCGTATAACTGCTTTTCTTCATCGGTGCGCAGGAACCGGCGGTAGTTTTTCAGCGCAGCGGTATATGCTTTATGGTTGTCGCGTATTGCATCGAGCTGCCGCGTGCGCTCCAGGGTGTTTGCGTCAGGATCCATAAGGACCATCTGGGCTATGGTGATTGACTCCAGGTGCTCATTTATTTTCATTATATTGTAAACACCCGGAAGCCGGAGCTTGCCGACCTCAAACAGATGGGCGGTCAGCTTTGAAGCGACAGTCCAGCCTATGGAACCGGCAAGCAGCGTTATTACTGCAACGACACAAAAACTTCCAATGAGCTTTGTCTGCAGACGAAATCGTCCAAACAGAGAAAATATTCTTTTTGCGATGGCGGATAGCATTGTTAGTTTACTCCTGACATAGCAATTGCTGTGTACGGGATTGTCAAAACACAGCAAAAAGCAGCGTGATAGACCACTATTATGGTACGGTAGAAATTCAAATAATAGTGCATGATTGTTAAATTACGGTTAAAAAAGCAGGGATGATCTGTTATTATTTCTTTTTTTATCTGCGGCTTGTGCTGGAGCGGGAAAGTATTATAATAGTAAAAAATTAACAGTGGGAAAGCCCATGGCAGCAAGAACTACCAGTTTTACCACAGCCGTGCTGCTCACCTTTCTGGTGTGTGCGGGTGTCCTTTATGCCGGGCAGCATACCGGCGTCAAGGAAACGGCGTCCGGGCCAAAGCCCGGCTACGAGGTCAGGTTTTTTTGCCTTAAACCCCGCCATGCAATCGGCCGCTCCCGGCTGGAACTTCATGATAATGGTACCGTTGCGTTTGCAATCGAAAACGAGGACCTGGTCGATACACAGGGGACCTACAGCCTGCGCGGCCCGGCATTCGAGGCCCGGGAAGAATTCAGGATAAAAAACAGGGACACGTTCCGTTATGCCTTTCATTTCACGGGCATTAAGCTTTTTGATGCCTACATCGCCGGCGTTGCCCGGCTCAAGGAGTACCGGGTGCCCGACAGGCTGATACAGGTCATTCCCTTTGTGTTTGTTGCAACCACGAAAAACAAAGCTGAACAGAAAAAAAAATCACTGCCGTTTTTGCCGTAATGCCGTGTCCTATACGTAACCTATACCGAACATCATCAAAATGATGCGGCCTTGGCGGGAATTGAACAAGCGAACAGGCCGGCAAGCTGATGAGCCAACCCCATGAACGTGAAAAAACCATTTATTGTGGGCATCGCCGGGGGAACGGGCGCGGGGAAAACGACCCTTGCCCGTGACATCAGCACGGCTTTGGGAAGCCGCCGTGTTGTGCTTCTCGATGCCGACTCCTATTACCGGGACAGGTCGCACATTCGGCCCGACAAGCGCCATGATTTCAACTTCGACCATCCGGACGCCCTTGATACGGACCTTCTTGTGCGCCATATCAGGGCGCTGAAACAGGCAGCGTCCATTGAAAAGCCGCTGTATGACTTTGCAGCGCATACCAGGATGAAAGAGACTCTGACCATCGCCCCGCTTCCCGTCATTGTGCTTGACGGATTACTGGTTTTGGCCATAGAACCGGTCTGCGCGCTGTGTGATCTCAGGGTTTTTATTGATGTGGATGCCGACGTTCGCCTCGTGCGCAGAATGCTCAGGGATGTGCAGCAGCGGGGCAGGACCCCGGAGTGGGTTGCCCGGCAGTATCTTGCCACGGTCCGTCCCATGCACCGCCGGTTTGTCGAACCTTCAAAAAGCAGGGCTGATATTGTCGTGACAAATGAGCATACGGCACAGACAGTACTTGCTGCCGTCCGGCGGGAGATTGTCTGACAGCCTGTTTTTGACACGTGTATTTTCGTGGTGTACCCTGTTGTCGTGTCCGGTGTATACCGGCAATCCCCAGGCACTATGTGCATCGAACATCGCCGATGCGTCAATCTCTACAGACGGGCCCGGGGGGGCCGGGATTCACGGGGCCACGGACATACCGGTGAAGCAAAAAACAAAGATTTTTACATGAAATAGCAGTTGCCGGGTATCACTGACAGCCCGCTGTGCCCCTTTTTTCACATGAGCTTTACGGGGTATTGAAGGGCAGATTAAATATTTACTTGCTTTATCACCTTTTTTTTTGTAAATCTCTAAAGATATATTTTAGTTTTCTCCACCAAGGCCGCTTTATTATGAGGAGGAATATGCCGTATGATAGAATCGCTGAAAAAAATAAAAGAGGCGGAAAAAAAGGCACGTGACCGCATCACACAGGCGGAGCAGGAAGCTTCGTCCATGGTGAACAAAGCAGGGACTGATGCACAGGCCGGTATTGATCAGGCTGCCGAGCGTGCTCATGAGAAAACGGCTGATATGATGGAAAAAGCCCGCACCGAGGCACAGCAGGAAGCCGAAACGATCATTGAAAACGGGATGTCCGATTCCCGGGCGATAAAGCAAAGCGCGGAGTCCCGTATAGCCGCTGCCACAAAAATTATTATTAACCAGGTAATAGGAGAAGCCTAGATGTTTTTTCCGGAGCGCATTCAGCGGATCAGCTTTCTGGTTCCTGAGCCTATGAAGGAACGGGTCGTCAAGCGGCTCCATGAGCTTGGTACTGTTCAGGTCACCGATTATCGCGAAAAGCTCTCACAAGAGCAGTGGAGCGAGCTTCTTGACACACATCCGGTGTCCCCGGATGTGCGCAAAGTAACAACGCAGCTTATGTCGTTGAACCGGCTGCTTGATGTTTTCTCCATGGTCTGCCCTGAAACGGAAGAAGGGTTCTTTAAGACACTGTTTGCCCCCGCGCCGCCGGAAAAAGTCCGGGTTGAGAATATTTTCGGCCGGCAGCTTTTTGAAGAGGTTTCATCCACGGTTGCGGCTGTGGACGGGGACGTGTCGGGGCCTTTGGAAAAACTTGAACGTATAGAGGCTGAAAAGGCCGATCTCGGGGTTCAGCAGGAAGTTTTTTCACGGTTGCGGTCACTTGACCTGCCCCTGGAACTGCTCGGCGAGGGCAGCTTTGTATGCGCTGTTGCCGGCATCGCACCAAAAAAGGATTTCGGGCCGCTCCGGGCGGAGATTGAAAAAATTGCCGGAAACCTGTTTTGCTTTGCTGAAGCCGATATTTCCGAGACAGCGTCCTGCGTACTCGTTGTCTGTCTTGTGCAGGCGGCAGACGACGTTTCGGTATGCCTGCGCAGGTGGGACGTGGAGCGAATAGCCGGCGGTGATTTTACCGGCACGCCTGCCGCGGTCATTGCCGAGATAGACAGCCGGCTCACCCGGCTTGAAGAGGAGGCACAGGCCTGCCGCGCTGCAATCACGGCCGCTGCCGATAAAAACCGTCGTCGGCTCAAGGCGCTCAGGGAGCTGCTTCTCATAGAGCGCGAGCGCTCTGAGGTGTACTCAAACTTTGCAAAAACCGAATCGGTGGCAGCCATTGAGGGATGGGTCACGGAAAAAAAAGCGGACGCTGCCGTGCGTGATATCGAGCGCTGCTGCGACGGACTGGTTGCCGCAACAGTATCCGAGCCCGATGCTCCGGTGGAAAACCTTCCGGTGTCCCTGGACAACCCGGGTGTTTTAAAACATTTTGAGCTGCTGGTTAAGCTGTACGCGCCGCCCAAATATGACGAGATTGATCCCACGGTCCTGATTTTCCCGTCATTTCTCTTCTTCTTCGGCCTCATGATAACCGATGCCATGTACGGGCTTATGTGCCTGCTGCTGGGAATCTTTATTCTGCGGGGCGGGGGCAAGTACTATGCCCTGTACAAAAGTGCCGGCCTGCTGCTGAGCCTGGGGGGCGCCGCGACGGTGGTCCTGGGTTCAATGACCGGCGGATGGTTCGGCAACCTGGCAGTGGAGTATCTGGGCATGGAGTTTTTAAACAGCCTTGTGGTGATCAATCCCATGGTGGATGTGTCCAATTTCCTGCTTTTTGCCATCGGGGTAGGGCTGCTGCACCTTAATATCGGTATTGTCGTGGGCATTATAAAGGACGTGCGCAGGAACAACATACCCGAAGCGCTTAAAAACGTCTGGATCTTTTTTCTGGAAATTGCCCTGGTGTGCTTCTATCTGGATGCCACGGTCGCAGCACTGGTGTTTGCCGTTCCGTCACTGCTGCTGCTTGTGTACGCGGAAAAGGGCATGGCGCTGTTCGGGATTACCGGTCTTCTGGGCGACAGCCTTTCCTATGCCCGGCTCATGGCCCTGGGGCTTGTGAGTTTCGGCCTTGCCGTCGCGATAAACGCCCTGGCCAAGATGGTCTGGGGAATCGATTACGTCGGCTGGCTTTTCGCCCTGGTGATTCTCGTTTTCGGACACATTTTCAGCTTTGTGCTTAACCTGATGGGAGCGTTCGCCCATGGTATTCGTCTCCATTTTGTTGAGTTCTTCGGCAAGTTTTACAGCGGCGGCGGGGACGATTTCGAGCCCTTCAGCATCAAGCGGGAGATAACCCGCATAGAATAAGGCGCACGTGCCGGCAATGTGTTCCGGCACACGGCATACAGAAAAGCAACTAACGTTTAGTACCGTTACGGATTATTTTCACATAAGGGAGGATTCAAGGTATGGTGGAATTTACATTAGGTTTAGGACTTGCAGCTTTGGGAGCGGGGCTTGCAATGGGTGTTGCAGCCATCGGCTCAGGAATCGGTGTGGGTATTGCAGGCGCTGCAGGCGCGGGCGTTATCGCAGAGGATCCTAAAAAGTTCGGTCCTGTTCTTATCCTGCAGGCGTTTCCCCAGACCCAGGGAATCTACGGATTTGTCACCGCGGTTCTGATTCTCATGGGCGTGGGGCTTCTGGGCGGCGAGATAAAGCCCATTTCCATGGAGCTGGGGCTTATCTGTCTGGGTGCCGGACTGGCCTCCGCCCTTGGCGGCATAACCGCCATCGGGCAGGGTATGACTGCCGGAGCTGCAATGGGTTCCGTGGCAAAGAGACCGGAGACCCTGGGACAGAACATGGTCCTGTCGGTTATGTCCGAGACCTTTGCCGTGTTCGCGCTGCTGATCGCCATTCTGATTATGGTCGGCGCAAACATAATGTAGCTGCATTGCGAATCACGGGATTGTACAGTATGCAATTGCGCGTTCAGGGATGCTACGGTGTGCAGGCGCAGGTATTCCCCGATCTCCGCGTTGCGCAGGCTGCCGATCCCAAAATCTTGTCTAAACGAAAGGATCCATGAATGTCAATGGATGGCGTCCAGAGAATTATTGAAGAAATAGAAAAAACCACTGAGGCAACGGTTTCCGAGATGCTCGGGGAAGCCAAAAAGAAGGTCGACGGCATTCTGCAGGAAGCCCGGGTACATGCCGACGAGCAGGAGCGTTCAATTGTAGACAGTGGTGAACAGGAAGCCCGCCGCGAATCACAGAGGATCCTGGCCGAAGCCCGGATTAAAGCCCGGCGTGAAAAGGTCAAGGCCCAGGAGGACATTGTTCAGCAATCATTTGAACGGGCCCGTGAGGGCTTGAAAGAAGCGGCTGAACAGGGAATGATCGAGGGTACCGCGTACCGGGACGTGCTTGAGCGGCTTATCAGGCAATCGGTGGTGTCATCCGGTGAAAGCGCCCTGGAAGTCCTTGTTAATCCCCGGGACACGGGGCTGCTTACCCGTGAGGTACTGGCATCCATTGCAGGACAGGCCGGCGGAGAGCTGGGTGTCGATGTGAGCCTGAGCCTGTCTGAAGAGCCCCTGTCGTGTATGGGCGGTGTTGTGATCAGGAGCAGCGACGGTAAAATACGGGTTGACAATACCTTCGAGGCCCGCATTGATCGTTTCCGGGAGACGATACGGACCCGGGTTGCCAGGGAACTATTTGGTCAGGAGACATAGAGCATGGAAAGTAAATTTTTCCTCGTGCTGTTACTGCTGGTTTTAGGGTTCTTGCTGCCCTTTCTTATTTTTCTGATGCGCAATCTCAGAAACATCCTGCCGTACCTGTATGTTACCGCCCGCATCAGGGCCAAGGAAGCGCGGCTCATAAAGCCCGACACCATGGATGAAATGATAAATGCCGGCTCCGTAGCCGAAATAGCTTCGATTCTTGAAAACTCCGACTATGCCTTTGCCATGCAGGGACTGGTGCTGGACAGCGCCGAATCCATTGAAGACCTGCTGACCCGCCAGACAGCCGACATTTACAGTGAGATCGCAAAGATGCTTCCCGCAAACGTAAAGAATGTTTTCAGCTTTCTGCAGCAGCAGTGGGATGTGCACAACATGAAGACCATACTGCGGGGCGTGCGCTCGGGGCTTACGGATGAGCAGATGCTTTCCCGGACGGTTCGGTTCGGGGAGCTTGACGCAGAGGTTTTGAAAAAAATGGCCGAGGCAACGTCCATAGAAGAGCTTATCCCGCTGTTTGAAGCAACACGCTATGAACAGGTGTCGGGTATGCTTTCATCCTATGAGCAGGAGCAGAGCCTGCTGTGCCTGGAGGTCATGCTTGACAAGGTGCTGCTGGAGACCATGTGGGACCGGGTAACGGCCGACCGTGAGCTTCAGCCCCTGCAGCCGGGCCTGGCAGCACGCATCGATGCTCTTAATCTGAAGATTGTTTTCAGGGCCAAGCGCGACCACCTGCTCTTCGGCGATATTGAAAAGTATCTGATCGCGGGAGGCGATTTGTACGCGTCCCTTCCGGGGCTTGCATTTGATGAAGTCGACGAGACAGGGGCCCTGCTTGCGGAGTTTGAAGGGACCGCTTTTTATAAACCGCTGATGGATGCGCTGCCCGAGCATGAAAAGTCCGGGTCCCTTGCCCCGCTGGAAAAGGCCCTGGATGAAACCGCCCTTGCAATCGGCAAAGACTCGTCAATCAAACAGCCCTACGGCATTGCACCGATTCTCGGCTATCTTTCCTTAAAGGATACGGAGACACGCAATATTCGGGCCATTTCACGCGCGAAAGAGGCCGGCATGGTACCGGAAACCATCAGGGAATTTGTACTAAGGGTATAAACATTATGGATATCGTTGTAATCGGTGATCATCATACAGTGACTGCCTTCAGGCTGGCCGGGATTAAACGGATGTACAGCACAGAGGAGGGCGCGGAGAATCTCAAGGAGATCCTTGCCGAGGACGGCACGGGTGTGGTCGTTTTAACCGAACGCTTTGCCCGGGACAACCGGAGGGTTTTAGAAGACCACGCGAACTCAAAAAGAATGACGCCCATCGTTGTTGAAGTGCCGGATGTGACCGGGCCCGTTGAGCGCGAGGTCGACCCCATACGGGAGCTCATCAAGCGGGCCATCGGGGCGGATGTCACCTGATGAGAAAACCGCCGGCCGCCGTGCCGGCTCAGCGTTTGCATAAACGAGCACATAGAAAACAAAGAGAACAGTTAAATCTATTCACAGGGAGGGATTGACGTTGCCCGAATTTAACGAAGGAACCATAAAGAGTATTGCCGGCCCTCTTGTTATCGCAAAGGGAATGAAAGGGTGTGAAATGTATGAGGTTGTCCGCGTCGGTGACGAGGGCCTCATGGGCGAGACCATCAGGCTGGACGGGGACGAGGCATACATCCAGGTCTATGAAGATACCTCCGGCCTGATGCCGGGCGAAAAGGTAGTGCGCACCGGCGAGCCCCTTTCAGTTGAGCTGGGACCGGGCATCATGAAAAATTTTTACGACGGGATCCAGCGGCCGCTCTTGAGAATCCAGGAGCAGGCAGGGGACTTCATCACCCGGGGCATTAACGTGCCGGGCCTCGATCCTGCGGCGAAATGGGAATTTACCCCCACCGTTGAAAAGGGGGCGGCCGTCCAGGAAGGTGATATTCTCGGGACTGTTCCCGAGACCAAGGTTATCGTTCATAAAATCATGGTTCCCCCGGGCGTCAGCGGAACGGTGGTCGACATACAGCAGGGCTCCTTCACTATAGAGGATACGGTTGCCGTGCTTGAGCAGGACGGACAGAAAATTTCCGTCACCATGCGGCAGAAATGGCCGGTGCGGCGTGACCGCCCCAACAAGAAGAAGGTTGATCCCAGCGTTCCCCTTCTGACCGGGCAGCGTATCTATGATACGTTTTTTCCCATTGCCAAGGGCGGCACCGCGGCAATTCCCGGCGGGTTCGGAACGGGAAAAACCGTGAGCCAGCATCAGGTCGCCCGCTGGGCCGACTCCCAGGTTGTCGTGTATGTGGGGTGCGGTGAGCGGGGCAATGAAATGACCGAAGTGCTCGACACCTTTCCCGAGATCGACGATCCCAAAACCGGCTACAAGCTCATGGAGCGTTCCACGCTCATCGCGAACACCTCCAATATGCCGGTTGCCGCCCGGGAGGCATCCATCTACACGGGCGTGACTATTGCCGAGTATTACCGGGACATGGGATATGATGTTGCTATTATGGCCGACTCAACGTCCCGCTGGGCGGAAGCGTTGCGTGAGATTTCCGGACGGCTGGAGGAGATGCCCGGTGAAGAGGGCTATCCCGCGTACCTGGCAACACGCGTTGCCAGCTTTTACGAGCGGGCCGGACGGGTAATCACCCTGGGCGCAGAGGAGCGCTTCGGCTCGGTATCCATTATCGGCGCGGTCTCCCCTCCCGGCGGCGACCTTTCAGAGCCGGTTTCCCAGAACACACTCCGGGTGGTGAGCTCCTTCTGGGCGCTGGATTCCACCCTGGCCGACAGACGGCATTTTCCGGCCATCAACTGGCTGAGGAGCTATTCCCTGTATCTTGACTTTACCCAAAAGTGGTATGATGATGCCCTGTCACCCGAGTTCAGGCAGCTGCGCAGCAGGGCAATGGTTATCCTGCAGGAGGAATCCGAGCTTGCGGAAATCGTCCAGCTCATCGGGCCCGACGCCCTGCCCGAGCGCGAACGGCTGACCCTTGAAATAGCCCGCATGGTCAGGGAGGACTTTCTGCAGCAGCACGCTTTCCACAAGACCGACACCTACTGCCCCCTGGAAAAGCAGAACCTGATGCTCAAGACCATCATGCTGTTCGGCGACCTGGCCGTACAGTCCCTGGAGAAGGGGATCGGTATCGAGGCCATCAACAAGCTTTCCGTCAGGGATGATATTTCCAGAATGAAGTATATTGATAATGAAACATTTGCCGACGAGCATGCAACACTTGAAAGCAGCCTCAAAGAACAATTCAATTCATTAGGAGAGTCAACATGAAAGCCGATATAAAAACCAGGGAATACAAGACGGTTAAAGAGGTGGCCGGCCCATTGATAGTGGTGGAAGGAGTAGACGGGGTGGCGTATGGCGAAGTCGTCAAGATACGCACCGGCACCGGAGAGGAAAGAACGGGACAGGTTCTTGAATCCCGGGAAGGACTGTCGATTGTGCAGGTTTTTGAAGGCACCTCAGGAATTGATACCAGGGACACAACGGTTCGTTTTATCGGCGACACCATGAAGCTTGCCGTTTCAAAGGACATGGTAGGTCGGTTTTTCGACGGGCTTGGACGGCCCATTGATGACGGTCCCGAAATAATTTCAGATACCAGGCTGGACATCAACGGCGCCCCCATCAATCCCACGGCACGGGCTTTCCCCAATGAGTTCATCCAGACCGGCATTTCAACCATCGACGGCATGAACACGCTGGTCCGGGGGCAGAAGCTGCCCATATTTTCCGGCGCGGGCATGCCCCACAATGAACTTGCCGCACAGATCGCGCGCCAGGCAAAGGTGCTGAGCTCCACCGAGCCCTTTTCCGTTGTTTTTGCCGCCATGGGCATTACCAGCGAAGAGGCGAACTTCTTTATGCGGGACTTCGAGCGCACCGGCGCCATGGAACAGATTGTGGCGTTCATCAACCTTGCCGACGACCCCGCAATCGAGCGTATCATAACGCCCCGGATGGCCCTGACAACAGCGGAATTCCTGGCCTTCCAGTGCGATATGCACGTTCTGGTTATTCTCACCGACATGACAAACTACTGCGAGGCGCTGCGCGAGATCGCCGCGGCCCGGGAAGAGGTGCCCGGACGCCGCGGATATCCGGGATACATGTATACCGACCTTGCAACCGGCTACGAGCGGGCCGGCCGTATACGGGGGCGCAAGGGGTCCATTACCCAGATGCCCATTCTGTCAATGCCCGATGACGACATCACCCATCCCATCCCCGACCTGACGGGATATATTACCGAGGGACAGTTCGTGCTCACCAGGGACCTGCACCGCCGGGGTATTTACCCGCCGGTTGATGTGCTTCCGAGCCTTTCCCGGCTCATGAACCAGGGCATCGGTGAGGGTAAAACCAGGGAGGACCACCTGGGTGTGTCCGACCAGTGCTACGCTGCCTATGCCGAAGGCCGTGACGTCAGGAACCTGGTGGCGGTTGTGGGCGAAGAGG